>WNGA01009933.1_pt1 | contig 12723 bp, 11 predicted proteins | sample 5400061 | NCBI WGS metagenome assembly WNGA01 (sample SAMN13153366, study PRJNA577476) | soil metagenome | isolation source: 100 cm soil or saprolite under grassland replicate 2 | place: USA:California | collected 2016-06-15
AAGCTGCACGTTCACACGCACGGTGTCGCCATTCTTTTGCACGCTTCCTTCCACAATGTGCGCGACGCCAAGTTGCCTGGCGATCTCAGGCAGGTTTTCAGGGGCGCTTTTGTAATGCTGCGTGGATGTGCGCGAGATGACCTTTAGGTCGGCGATCTTGGATAAGCGCGTGAGAATCTCATCCTGAATTCCTTCGGCAAAGTAGGCGTTTGCTCTCTCCTCGCTCCGATTTTCGAATGGCAAGACCGCGATCGATTTTTCCGGAATCACTGGAGGAGGTCGAGTTGAAAAAAATGACCAACCCATTGGCAGCGCAACCGCAACCAAGAGCATGCCGAGAACGACAGTTGCCGTCAGGGAGCCAGCGAGTTTTGGATTGCGTTTTGACCAGCGCCAGATGCGCACGGGCGGGGAGACCGGGCGCGCGGTGATGGGGCGGCCTTCGAGCCAGCGTTCGAGGTCCTCAGCCAAATCGGCGGCAGAGCCATAGCGCGCCTGCGGTTCGCGCTCCAGGCATTTCGCACAAATGGTTTCCAGGTCGCGGTCTGCTGATGGCGAAAGCGTTCGCAGTTTTGGCGCAGGTTTCTCACTGGCTTGTTTGATGACCGCCAGCGCGTGCTCGCCCACGAACGGGGTTTTGCCGGTGAACAGATCAAAAAGAACAGCGCCGATGCTGTAGATGTCGGCGGCAGGAGTAACATTTTTCGCCGGCCCCTGCGCTTGTTCCGGCGCGATATAGCCGGGCGTGCCGAAAATGGTCAGCGTGCGCGTGAGATCGCTCGAAGTGTCTAGCCATTTGGCCAGGCCGAAATCGCTCACCAGCGGTTCGCCGCAACCGTCGAGCAAAATATTTCCGGGCTTAAGGTCGCGATGAAGAATCCCGTGGCCGTGCGCGTATTGCACGGCGCGCGTGACCTTCGCCATTAGCGCGACGATCCGGCGCGGATCGTCGCGAAGGCCTGGCGCCGCATCTAATAAACTTCCACTCGCTGCAAATTTCATGCTGAAGAACGGCAGCCCGTCTTCGCTTTCGCTCACTTCATACATCGGCAGGATGTTTGGATGATCAAGGCTCGCCGCAGCCTCGGCTTCGCGCCGAAAACGGGCAAGCGTTTCGCGTGAATCCGCGTGAAAGCTCAAAATGCGCTTCAGCGCAACGATGCGGAGCGAATGTCTTTGACGTGCCCGATAAATGACGCCCATGCCGCCGCGGCCGATTTCTTCAAGGATCTGATAATTGCCAATCCGCCAGTCGGGGTCCCGGACATCAACCTCGTCGAGCACCTCTTCGAGCGTCTCAGTATTTTCCGTGTCGCAGCCAAGACCGCGGCGCAGCAGACAATTCAGACAAAACCCGCGCCCGACGCGCGATGTCGATCCGCATTCTTCACATGCCACGATATCGGCGTCGATTCGCACAGAATCGGAAAGATTGCTCACGCTCATGGTTGGTTCATGTGGTGGCTGCTGCGAGAGCTGCGCATAGATACCGCAGCTCATCATCGACATCCTCCGGTTTCTCCACGGTTTGCGCCACCTCTTCCCGCAAAAGATGGCGATAACGTACCCGCAATTGGTGGACGAGTCGTTTTACGGACGCCTCGGGAATGCCCAGAGATTTGGAAAGCTTTTGATACGAAACGTCCTGGCGATCCGCTGCCAAACAATCACTCAGTACATCAAACACACGGCGGCGTCCGCGGGCCTCGCATTCTTCGCCCAGTTGTCGTAACGCGTGTTCCACCGCGGCAGCAGCCCAACGCACATCATAAATTTTTTCCGGAGGCCACCTCTCGGCTTCCTGTGCGGATATCGACAAATGCGAGGGCGCCTCAGCCATCCATTCGTCCCAGGAAACAAACTTCATGTCGCCGCCACGTTTGCGCGCGCGTTTTCGAATCGTGTTGTCGGCCAAAAAATTCTGCAGTGCCTTGAGCAGTAGCGAGCGAAACCGGCCGCGGTTGGGATCAGCGCATTTGAGAAGATCGCCTTCAAGTATCATGAGGAAAAAATCCTGAGTCAGATCCTGCGCATCGGGAGCGGCGTAGCCACGCCGGCAAATGAAGGCGAAGATCGGGCGCCAATACGTTTTGCAGAGATGGGCCAGAGCTTTGCGCGCTGTGGCCTCGCCGTTCGCGGAATCTGCGCAGGCGAGCACGAGGCTCCAGCGCGTCGTAGAGAAACGGTCGGGGGACCGTCCGCCCTCGGTGGCGGTTTCCGGGGTCACGGGCGGGTATCATCGTATTTCCGCAACTGTAAGCAAGCTTAAACGCAGTTTGGCTCCTATAACGTACTACGAAAACCCCGGCGCGAAGTTCTGAAAAATCTTTGGAAAATAGGATGTCAGGCTGCCAGCCTGCCGCATCTCCAGCGCTTGTTCGGATGCGTATTCAGTGCTCGCCACACGCGGCTAGAGGAAAGCCCATCCGAAAGGATGTTGTCTCTACGAACCTACATGGAGAAAAGGGCGTACTTTCCCTCAAAGCCTTTCAACTTGTAATCGCCCAGGTAACGTGCTGTTACCAGATCGCCGAGTTTAGCGCGCGCCGCACCACTTAACCCGCATCCTTCGCCAAGAGCAGCGATCAATTTCTCCAGCCGGAAAACGAGATTCACTTCGCTGCCCATAATCGTTTCCTCTCTGACGGAAGAAACGCCTCCAATCGCGACCAAACCGAAGTGTACGACAAACCGAAATTCCGGTTCGCGCGTCTGTGCTTGCTTCAGCGCAGCGATTACGTTCCCAATATTTTGCGCAGTGCTTTCTCCGTCCGGCCAATAAGCAAGGATTCCATCCCCAAGATATTTGTTTACGATGCCTCGGTGCTTTTCGATGTTTTCCTTGCAGGTAACGAGCCAGGAACCGACCAGCGTCGCGAGTTTATCACTTGGAAGGCTGCGACTAAGCGACGTAAAACTCTTAATATCGGCCACGAGCAGCCAGCAGGGAACATCTTCTGTTGCCCCTTGAGCTGTTATTGGCGGTGTTATTCTCTTTTGCGTGGTCGATGGACTGCGCGATTGGCGAAAGATGAACGTGCTGCCTCCGATTGTGATCCGGTCCCCGTTGCGCACGTGGACTGGCGCGTGGATGCGCCGGCTGTTCAAAAAGGTGCCGTTACTACTGCCGAGATCAACCAGCCAGAACGCACCGCCACGTTCTGAATGGAGGATAGCATGGAGCCGGGAGACCTGCGCAGACTCCAGCACCACGGTATTGAGTGGCGCGCGCCCTATTGAACAGTTTCCTTGCAGAGCGTAGGTCCGGCCCTCTCGTTCCAACCAAGCCTCCTGCTCTTCTGCGAGGCCCATATGGAAGCCGCTTATACCAAAGGCCGCCTGCTGGCAAACCAAAACTAGAGAGCTTTTAAGCGAGAATCGCTCGCATTCGCGGCTGAAAGCGATACCGGCGGCTTCAGCGAGCGCGTTGCACCCACGTATCTCCTGATGCAAGCACAATACTGCGGATGATCCCTTGGTCCTCGACTTGACTACATACCTGCGACACGGAAGAGGATAATTTCTACTCGCGGCCTGTCATGGTGAGAGTTGTTCCGGAAAAACCCCGTGGCCGCTTTGACGACGCCTGCGGAAAGGAACTCCGGAATCGACGCCGAACGCAGCAACGTTCAACACGATCATGACAAGGGCAAAAAGATACAGGCCCATTGTTAATCCGATGGCGACATGCATCCCCAAAATGCAAACCAACCAAACGAACCGCGTCTTTTTCATCCAAATGAACAATGGATAACCCACTTCAATCACGCAGATCGAAATTCCGAGGACCGGCAACGCGTATTTGAACCGAACAAGAATGTCCGGTGAAATGAGGTTAAAAGGCGGGCGGATCAACGAGCGCCACAGATTGGACCCATTCCACCAACCGTTGCCCAGGCATTTTGCCAGGCCTCCAAAAAAATAAACAAAACATAGGTGCACCTGTAAAACGCGCCGCCAAAAACCTAAAAGCTGCGGGTCCTTCGATTTTGCTTTGAATATCCACTGATCGGCAGAGTACCGGTCCGGCAGCGGCGACAACATCAAATAAAAGAGTCCGGTCGTCATGAAGTTATCGGCTCCGTACGCGAATAGCCCGCCGCTTTCAGCAGCACAGAGGTGAAGAAACCAGGCAATGATCGCTGCCGGCCGGCAGAAAAATCCGACCAACAAAAGAAATCCCATACAAAGCAGGCAAGCCCAGGCAACAGAAAGTACTGTTTCTTCGCTGATGTTGATGCTGCGACCGAGAGCAACAAGCCAGCCAAGTTTTGGAATGAAAGGACTGTCGAAGGCGGTAATGGCCTCGCCCAGCTCGCGACCAACAAGACCTTTGCCAGTGCTGGCGAATAAGTAATGCCAGTCGCCCCGTAGAAACAGCGCATAGGTGATCACCTGCAAGCCGAGGCCGACACGCAAAACGGCAAGCCACTTGTCAGTTTCTGGCGGAAACAGAAAGCGCTGCAAACGCGTCCACCATATTTTAACCATGGATTGCACGGATAAAACGGATCAGAAGATGATTCATCAAGAGTTGAACGCGAACATAATCGGGCGACATCAATGAGTGACAGCTTCAGGACTTCCGCGACTGTCTTCCGATCTTATCCGTGCCATCTGTGTAATCCGCGGTTGCTCTATTGCTTCTCCTCCTCACGCAGGCTGAAATCGTAACTAAACATTGGTTGGAACGATTCCCCTTTTCCGTGCTCAAAGTCAGTGATGTTAGGCGGATTGACCGATCCGAACGTGGCGCGAATTTTTTTCGCATCTGGGTGCTGCTGCCAGACCGAGAGCGCGAGCATTTTGACCACTACCTCTCGCAGTGGCTCGTAACGCGCGTCCGGCAGCTTGTTTAACAAACTGTTTAGACGGAGAGCGCCTGCTTGGCCGCTCACATGCGGCGAGTCTTGTTCTATTCGTCCATCTTCGTAATACAGTTCCAACCTTAGGCGGTGGTAGCCGGGGACGTTCGGTGCAAAAAAAGTATATCCCGCCTGGATACCGGCAGCGTGCAAATAGGTCGCTATCCCGCGCCGAACAGGATTGGCCGGAGCCGCTTCCTTCCCCAGCAACGATGCTGCAGCAAGCTCCGCCTTGCGCGCGTCCTGACTGAGCGCCGATGGCAAGATGGTGGCACCTTCAGCGATAAGCGAGAACAGTCCGGCAACGCAAACCGCTGTGATGAGAAGAAAATGTATTCCGAACCAAGCCGCATGAATGCGCTTAGAAATCATCCCGTGGATGCTAAACGGAGGTTGCGTCTTCAGCGATTGTTTTCAGCATTGTCTTCGAAACAAGGTGGATCGAGCTCTCCGAGCTCGATGGCAATCCTCGCTGAAGGCGCCGGATGAAAATCAGGCGGCAGAGCAGCGTTTCCAACGCGTTGAGCCGTTTTCGTAACGGTACGGCGTGCCAGGGCACATTGCGTTCCACCTTCGGCTCCAGTACATGGTAAAACCAGCCCCGAACACCTTCGGGACTGGCACTATTATTCCTTAGCGATCCAGCAGGCTTAAAGTGCCGCTGCAATCGATTTCAAGTTCTCAGTCGCGGCCTTACTCTCGCTGGTTCCGGGCAGGACTTGCTCCACGAACCAATTCCCCATCGGCCCGGCGTTGGCGTAAAACAAGGTAGCTTTATCAGTTTGAATATTCTTCAGGGAACGAGCCACAGAGTTTTGGTTCTGGGTGGGCGTATGCACTGCAAAGCCGCTAAGACCGATAACTGCTACAGTCACCAGCATTGCCGCGACCAAGCGTGTTCTGATTCGAATTTGGTTCTTCATTAGTCCGCACGCATACGGCCAATGTGAGCAACTGTCAACGACAAAGAACGAAAGAGTTATCTTCGCACTTTGGGCAGTGCTGGTCGAGTTGACGGGACGTCTGGAACATCTGTACGGTTTTTCTCTACCCAATCAGGAGCGAAAAAGGTGATCGGTGAGAGGTAAAAACTGGCCAAACGAGCCAGGCGCGAAAGGTAGGGCGCGCCAGTCCCCTGCGCGCCGCTTCTCTACCCGAGCAGCGGAGGTGGACGGTCGTCTGGCCGATAAACCCACGCCCAGTCTTCTGCTCGTTCACATAAACCTTTGCGGACGGGATTCATTAAAATGTAGTTTGTCTTCTCGTACACTTCGTGATGGTCGCGCAGGCGATGATCGAAGAAATCGCGTTGCCAATTCACGCGATGTTTTCCGGCCACATACTTCTTCCAGTTCTTAATCGTTGTTGCCATTCCGGGTTCGTGCGGGAAGGCGAGGATGGCGTGCAAATGATCCGGCATGAGCAGGCACAGCCGGCAGTGCCACGCGAGCTTTTCGTGATTGTGTCTAATCGCTGCCAGCACAGCATCGCTGATGTCCGCGCGGCATAATTGGTTTTGTGCCTGGGCACACAATTGATCGTGATGAAAAACCAACTGCCCTCAGCGGCCCACTGCGGAATTGTGTGCGGCAGCTTTTTGCGAACAGGCAAATCCACGTGCGGAGCCAATGAATTAAACACGAAAGCCGGCGCACAAATTTGGCAGGGCGGGAAGATCGACAACGGCGCGCACGGAGTGACGCGCCCTACCAGGCTTGCCTATTTTGGCGCAAGCGAAGCGACGATTTTATCAAAGCGCGGATCGCCCCGCAGCGGGTCCCAAATCGGATCGAGACGCAGATGGCCGTAAGTAACATGGCTGCCTGGCAGCTTCACTGCCTCAGTCAATCGTTGAATTGCGCGATCCTTGTCGCCCGTCCAAGCATAAATGACAGTGAGGTATTGAGTGAACATCGCGCCATCGATGGCGCTTTTGCCGGCCGGCATCAGTTCGACCGCGCGCTCGCCTTCGCGAATGGCGTCCTCCTTGTTTCCCAGAGCAGCATCAACCACACCGAGTGCGCAAAGAGCCGCTGCGTAATCGGGTTGGTCGCGCACGATTTGCTCAAGCTCTCTTCGAGCGTTGGCGAACGCGGCACGAGCTGCGGGTTCGTCGCCGCGAAGCCGGGCGACAAGACCCTCGCACCAACTGTTAGGGAACGGAATGTTTTCGTCGTAGCAGCCGCCGGGCGGCATTGCTGCCAGTGCGTGCTGGGCGGCCGCGGGATCGCGCTCGCTTAAGGCAAGGGCGAGCCATTGGAAAACGATAACAGGGGCCGCGCTGGGGTCTTGGGCCACGGCCGTCTCAATTGTCCTGTGTAGCGGCTTTGGATCTGAGCGCCATTGAAGATCAACCCAGGCGCGCCGCACTTTGGTTGCAACATCTCTTGGAGCTATGGCCAGCACGTCATCAAGGGTCGCAGCTGTTTCTTTGTAGCGGCGCAAAGCTAGGCAAGTAAGGGAGATTTGCTGGCGTATGGAAAAATTGCGCGGGTCCAATTCCAGCGCCTGTTTCATTTCCTCGAGGGATTTTTCCCAGTGGCCTTGCCGCCGATCGATGTAGCCAGACAAAAGCGGAATTCGCGATTCGTTCGGCAATGTACGCCGGGCCGCAGCCAGCTCCTCCTTCGCCCGGTCGTAATCCCCAAACGCCCAGTAAAGATGCTGAGCCAGGGCCAGATGCATCTCTCCAGATTCGGGGCGCAGACGGCGAATTGATTGAATAGTTGTTTCGGACAATTTAAGGCGCGCATCGGTGTGATGGAAACCGAGGAAATAAATCCGATCATGCGCCCCTGCGAGTTGGCAATAGGCGTCAAAGAACGAAGGGTCGCGTGCCACGGCCTGGTCAAGCAGTTGCACGGCTTGGAAAAGATCCTCTTTTGCCCGCGTGCTAAACGAAATGCCATTGATCAGGTCTTTCGCTTGCAGGTAGAGATCGTAGGCAAGAAGGTCCGCGGTTGGCGGCTCCTGGATGGCGACTTTCTCGACAGATGATAGTTCGGCTCCAAGCCGATCTGCGACTTTTTGCGCGACCTCGGTTTGAATCGCAAACACGTCATTCGAATTCCGATCGTAGCTCTCAGCCCACACATGAGCGCCGGTGCGCGTGTCGATTAGCTGAACATTAAAAAAGATTCTGCCCGCGTTTCTGCGCACGCTCCCCTCGAGCACGTAAGCGACATTCAATGCACGTCCGATTTCCTGTGTATTGTGTACGCCGCGATATCTTGCCACACTGTTGTGACTGATCACCTTGAGATCGGACAGCTTCGCCAGCTTGGTCGAAACTCCCTCGTAAACACCCTCCGCAAAAAATGCATTTTCGTTATCTGGACTTAGGCTCTCAAAAGGCAGGACGGCAATGCCACTCGAGACTGGAGGGCTGGCCATTTCGCCCTTCCAAATCATCACGCCCACCCCTGCTCCCATTACCAGCAAGAGCGCAGCCATTGCCGCAATAGCTGGATTGCGGCGTGACCAGCGCAACGCGCGCACCGGGGCCGAAACAGGACGCGCAACGATGGGCCGACCCTCGAGCCAGCGCTCGAGGTCCTCGGCCAAATCGTCAGCCGAGCGATAACGTGCGGTTGGTTCGCGCTCCAAACATTTGGCGCAAATTGTTTCCAGATCGCGGTCGAGCGTTGGCGCCAGAGTACGCAATTTCGGCGCGGGCTTCGCGGACGCCTGCTGGATCGCGGCCAGCGCGTGCTCGCCCAAAAATGGAGGGCGACCAGTTAGCAGGTCGAACAGAATTGCGCCGAGGCTGTAAACATCCGCTGCTGGCGCAAGCTGCCCGGCCGATCCGTTCACTTGCTCGGGCGCAATGTAACCGGGCGTGCCGAAAACGGTGGGCGTGCGTGTGAAGTCGTCTGTAGTGTCCAGCCACTTGGCCAAACCGAAATCGCTCACCAACGGTTCGCCGCGCCCATCTAACATCACGTTCCCCGGTTTGAGGTCGCGATGCAGGATGCCTTGGGCATGTGCATGGTGCACCGCGCGCGCGACCTTTGCCATCAGCGCCACCGCATGGCGCGGCTCGCTGCGCAGAGCTGGAGCGGCATCGAGCAAGCTGCCGCCGGCGGCGAATTTCATGCTGAAAAACGGCAGCCCCTCCTCGGACTCGCTTACTTCGTAGATTGGCAAAATGTTTGGATGATCAAGGCTCGCCACGGCTTCTGCTTCCCGCCGGAAACGCGCCAGGGTTTTCTGCGAATCAGCATGACATGATAAAAGCCGTTTCAGGGCCACGATGCGTCGCGAATGCCGTTGCCGCGCCCGATAAATCCGGCCCATCCCACCACGCCCGATCTCTTCCAAGATTTGATAATTGCCAATGCGCCAATCAGAGTCGCGCACGTCGATTTCAGCAAACACCTGCTCAAGCGTTTCACCGTCATGGCCGTCCGTGCCCAGACCTTGAGAGAGCAGACAACTGAGGCAAAGTCCCCGTCTGACGCGCGATGCCGATCCACACCGAGGGCATGCGAACAGTTCATTTTGCCGATGCGCAGAAACAGAAATGCCAGGGGGACTCACGAAGAAGTCGAGACGCTAGACGAACCTACAAAAGTTGCAAGGACAAAAAAATGTGAGGGAAAGTTTGCCACCGCCCAGCCTGTAACCGGCGGCATCTTGCCAGTGCTGCTCGAGAACTATTTCGCGGCAACCAGCGACGCGCACAGGTAGCGCAGCTCGTCGTCGATCTCCTCGGGTTTCTCGACGGTTTGGGCGACTTCTTCCCGAAGCAGCGAGCGGTAGCGTCTTCGCAACTGGTGGACGAGGCGTTTCACTGCTGCCTCGGGAATGCCGAGCGTCTTTGAAAACTGCGAGTAGGAAACATCTTCCCGCTCTGCCTCCAGATAGATACTCAACACATCGAAAACGCGCCGTCGCCCGGCCTTCTCGCACTCCTCCCCCAGCCGGCTCAAGGCGCGTTCGACCACAGTGTCCGCCCAGCGCACATCGAAAATCCGTTCCGGCGGCCATCGCTCCAATTCACTCTGAGGGATCGACAAATGCGATGGTGCCTCCGCCATCCAATCATCCCAGGCAACAAATTGCACGTCTCCACCGCGTTTGCGCGTGTGACGCTTTGCTTCGGCATCCCGCAAGAAATTCTGCAGCGCCTTGAGTGCAAGCGAACGGAACCTTCCGCGACCCGGGTCGGCACGCTGCAGGATCTGACCCTTAAAAACCATGACGAAAAAATCCTGCGTGAGATCCTGAGCATCGGGAACGGAATAACCCTGGCGGCAGATGTACGCGAAAACCGGTCGCCAATAAATTTTACAAAGCTCGGCCAGCGCGGCGCGTGCCTTTTCCTCGTCGCTGCCCGAATCGGCACAGGAAAGCACAACGCTCCACCGCGTCGTTAAGAAGCGGTCCGGCCTTTGGATTCCGCCTGGGGGGCTGTCTGGTTTCAAAATGCGTCGGCATCATAATCGTTCGCAGTTACGTGACAAGCCTAAAAATCTCTATCCCTTCGGGGTCCTGTCGCGCGAGCGTTACGGGCGCGCGAACAAAGATCTTCACCTTCCTTCTACGGAATTTGCGAACCGAAGTTCAGGGAAATTTGAACCACCGCGGATTACCCAAAGCGGCTCCGCCACAACCGAAAGTTTAACCACGAATGAACACTAATGAACACGAATTGGGAGGACCAGATTCGTACTGCAATGGCGCTGATGTTTGACTCGATGGCAAGAAAGGAGACGAGAGCATGAAAAGGTCTAACGTCGCAAAATCGAAAAGCGGCGGAGCACCGCCGTCCCTGTAGCCGCTTCGCTGTCTGCCACGCCGAAGCTGCGCGAAGGTAAGTGTTTAGCGTTGTCGGAAAGCTGTGCGCACAAGTCACCAACGTGCGTGGGGTTGTAGCCACGGCGCTGTGTCGCCGTGCCGGTAGCAACGCGCTGAGCGCCTCGACACAGCGAGGCGACTACAACAACGCTAAACAGATATACATGTGAAGCGTGTGCTCGCCCACCTGTAGCCGCTTCGCTGCCTGCCACGCCGAAGCTGCGCGAAGGCGGGTGCGAAGCACGAGGCTGACTGATTCATCCGGAAGCGAAAAACCTGTAGCGGCAGCGGTGTCCGCCGTCGGAGGGACTCGTCCCGTGGCGTGCCGGCTGCGATCGCGGGCGACACGCCCGCCACTACAGTACGCAAAAAGGGCTCCGCGGTTTCCCGCGGAGCCCCCTCGCCCCACAGCTGATATTCTTATGCTTCCGTTGTTACTGACACTACGAAGTGTAAATTGTATTCGTGCGGGTCACACGACGTGCTCGGCACAATCAGACCGTTGTTGTTGATGGCGTCTCTTCCTTTCACCATCCTTCTCCGGAAATTGCGAGGCGAAGTTCTGAGAAAAGTTAAAAAAACTCACGAGGTACCCCCGGATTACCCGCCTTTGCTGCGCTACGGCGTGTTAGGCCCGCCTTCGCCAACCAGCCTTCGCATGAAGCTACCGCCGTTAAGAGGCTACGGCGTGGCAAGCGCGGATTTCTCGGATGAAAACCGAGAAGTTCGGAGAGCGACAACTACCGAGCGTATTGGATCATCCCAGCGAGGCCTCTTTTATGTGTGACGGGATTTCGCCGGTGTTCTCAAATAAGAAAGGCGACTGACATTTAGAATGTGTTTAGCGCCAACGGCGCCGCTCTTCATCCCAGCCTGGGGCAACGCCCCAGGAATCTGGTTGTCGCGTAAACTAAGCGCTGCAAGCGCGCTTCAATCCCGCGTTGGTCATTACCTCGATCTCTGGAGTGCTGTTCTTGGTCTCACGTTGTTCCCATAGGATATTTGGTACATGCGCTGAAAAAACGTTGCTCCTGAATAAGCGGCTAACCGCGGGCCGCTCGAATCGCCGATTCAAGTTCAATAAAAGCGGTCAGCTTTTCATCCGCGTGCACAACGTAAGGCTTTCCGTCGTCGCGATGTGCGTCAGCAATCCAGATTGTTTGCCCGCTGGAATGCACGGCTGAGACGCAGCCCCAACTCCAACCGCATTTGCTGCCGGGCTCAACGGTGCGGAGAGGCGGCCACTGGTGCGCCGTGCTAATTCATAGTACACCGGCTGGATTACTCCCCGTTTAATTCCTAGCTCCCCGGCCAGTCGCTCGAGCTTCCCTTCTACTTGTATCGCGCCACAGGGGTCGGATAGACGTTTACCCTTTTCGTGCGGCGCGCTTGCTGACGTTTATCAAGCCACGCTACATTTTTCGGTATCACACGGCCTCCTTTTACAAGTGCGCGTGTTCTTCCGAATTTTGGATCGAGCACACTAACATCGGCAGGGAGTGCCACCAGAAATCCAAAAAAATTTGCCACTCCATTGTATTTGAATGCTGCCTCGCGCACGGTTTTCGCGGTGAGCGGGCGGCGCGCATTTGCTATTCGTGAATAGCGAACAGGTGCGGACGATGATTCGCGGTAGAGAGAAGGAGCAGGCGACGGTGCGGGCAATGATTCGAGACTGGGCGGCGCCGGAATGCGCACGGGTTCTTCATACGGGTAGGGGCCGGGAACTGTGATGGTCGGGATTGCCGAGTCAATTTTTTCGATCGGGAGAGCCAGCAGGATCGTTAGTCCTGCGGCGATTCCGATAATTCCGATCAGTGTTGAGGCGTGGCGTCTTTTCATATTGGAACAATTGGTACTTTTCGCAGCGATGGCGTATGGGTTACGAGGTGTGCGCGATGCAAGGTTCGAACCTGCGACTTTCTTGCGTGTGAATCAGCTTCGACGGTTTCAAGGTTGTGCGCAAAAATACACTATTTTGTTGGTCTTATTCGCATCGCGACGATAGCTATTTTTTCTGAGTTTGCACAATCACGCACATAAACGAAAAATTTTTGTC
>WNGA01010970.1_pt1 | contig 12723 bp, 14 predicted proteins | sample 5400061 | NCBI WGS metagenome assembly WNGA01 (sample SAMN13153366, study PRJNA577476) | soil metagenome | isolation source: 100 cm soil or saprolite under grassland replicate 2 | place: USA:California | collected 2016-06-15
GCTCGATCACTCGGGTCTCGAGAGCATGCGCGGCCCAGACGCCGGCGTAGCAGTCGGCCTGGAGCTCCGAGCGCACGGCGAGGCTCTCCGGCCCTTGCCGGTCGCCACGGACCCGGTCGAGGACACCGAGCTGGTTCTGTACGTGGTGCCCGTACTCGTGCGCGATCACGTACGCCTGGGCGAACGGCGCGCTGCCGACCCCGAGACGCGACTGCAACTCGTCGAAGAAACCGAGATCGATGTACACCAGCCGATCCTCCGGACAGTAAAACGGTCCGACCTGAGAGCTCGCGACGCCGCAGCCCGTCTCCACCTGGTCGGTGAAGAAGACCGTGTCGACGTAGGCGTACTGCCTGTTGCTGCGCTCGAAGACGCCGTCCCAGAACCTCTGAACGCTGTTGACGACGGCGACGATGCGGCAGTCCTGCCGCTCGTTCGCGTCCTGGCCCTTGCGGCACTCCCGCGACACCTCGCTCGGCGTGTCTCCGCGCCCAACCTGCTGGTCGTCGAGCGGCTCGAGCTGTCCCAGGCCCCCGCCGCCGCCCGAGAGCAGCGAGATGAGGAGATAGATAACCAGCCCGGCCAGGCCGAGGCCGCCGCCGCCCAGCGCAACTCCTCCGGGCCCGCCCATACGGCGCCCGCGGACATCAGTCACCTGGCCCGGATCAAGCCGAGCCCCGCGCCGGAACCGCACGGCCCATCTCTTGCCGGGCGTATGCAGCGCGAAACGCGGTCGAATCAAGAAGAGAGGCAGAACTGGCTCGCAAAGCCACTGCTACGATCGTCGCGCCGCGGCGGTGGAAGTGTGTGAACCGCGTCAGGGCCGGGAGGCAGCAGCGCTAAGCATTCCTTCCAGGCGCCGCGGTTTTCTCCCGGGCGCATAGCTCAGCGGGAGAGCGCCCGCTTCACACGCGGGAGGTCCCTGGTGAGGTCCCTGGTTCGATCCCAGGTGCGCCCATCGTCCTCGTCGGCTTCGTCAAGCGGCAGGTCCGCCTGAGGCTCCTCTGTTGTCCTCCTCGTCCAAGTGCGCTTGGACGCGAGCACCGAACAAGTCAGCCTGACGCCGCCTCTCGTCCTCGTAGAGGTGCCGATAAGTGCGCAGGAACAGCGCGCCGCCGTCGGTGTGACCAAGGCGCTCGGCGGCCGTTGCGGGATCCATTCCAAAGGAGGCCATGAGCGATCCGGCCGTGTGCCGAAGCCAGTGAAAGCGGAAGCCATCGAAACGCGGGTTTCTCTCAGCGGCACTGCGAACTCCTCGCAGCCAAACGCGCTCCCGGAAGCTACTGCGCGTCCACGCCTTGCCCGCGCTCGTTGGAAAGACGAGTCGTGTGCCTGGGGCCCGCACCAGAAGCTGCTCGCGAAGAAGCTTCGCCTCCACGTCTGTCAGGAATACTCGATGCTCCCGCTTATTCTTCGCGAGCTCAGCCGGCACCGTCAGCGTCTTCGTTCGGAGGTTGAGCAGATCATCCATTAGGTTGAACCAGACGTTCTGACGAGCACCAAGCTGACCGGCGAGGAGCACCAAACACTTGACATGATCTGGAAACCACGCCGCAAGCTCGTAGAGTTCTGACACCGTGAGAGCCCGACCGCGCCGAGGACGATGCCTGATCGGAGGAATCAGAAACAGCGCTGGGTCCACCCGCTGACCGCGGCCCTTCGCCTCCTGAAGGACCCGCTTCAAGAACCCAAGCTCGTTCTTAGCCGACCGGGGATGTGCAGAAGCGCGCGCGTAGATGAAATCCTGAATCTCGGCGCGCCGGAGCGTCGACACGCGCCGCTCCCCGAAGCGCTTCCAGATGCGTGACGAGCGGTCGTTGAATTCCACCGTCCGGTCATTAGTTGTCCTGCCAGCACGCAACTGCGTGAGCAGGGAGGCGATCTCGTCGCCAAGCGTCCGCGGCGGCTCCTCGTAAAGCTCGCCCATGGATAGGCGACGCCGAAGGTCCAGCTCAAGACGCTGTGCGTCGGCTCGTGTCGGCACCGTCTGCGCCGGGAGGCTTCCAACCCGAACCTGATACGAGTGAGGTCCCCGACGACGGATGCTCATGCGGCTCGGCCCGTTTGCCGGTCGAGGTACTCTCGAATCGCGCTCTCCGGGAACCGCAGCTCAGCTTCCACGCGCACGAACCGCAACTTGCCTCGCGCCGCGAGTCGACGGATGGTCTCCGGATTGACCGACAGTAGTTTTGCAACTTGCGCCGTCTTGTAGTGCGGCTCGATCACGCCGTCACCTGCAGCCGCGATGGCAGGGACGCGACCTCCCGCTTACTCGTCTTGCCTTCGAGGTACTTCACGATTTGACGGGCGAGCTCGTTGGGCGTCTCGAACTCCGGCCACAGCTCGCGGAACTCTCTCTGGAGCCTGTACGCCTGCCGCTCGCCTTCGTTCCAGTAACGCTGGTATTCGGTGATCGAGAAGTCGGCGAGATTCTCAGCTCGCATCGCCACTGCCCATAACACGATGAAGGTGGCAACCCGAGACGCTTTCGGAGTCACCTTGACACCCATCCAGGCATTGACCTTCAGCTCCCCGGCCTCAAAACGCTCGTTTGCCGCCTCCCAGCCGCCAGCGTCTGCGACCATCGCGCGCAGCAAGCAGTGTGCCAGTACGGAATCGCGATGCCGCTCGGGTGGCCTGACGCGGTTTGTCACCTGACGAAGTATGTCAGGTCACTGGGACATCGGTCAAGCCCTAGCATCGAGCTGGCCTGCTAGACGTCGAACGGATCGCCGCTGCCTGGCCAAGCGGCGTCGAGCCCGAGCAATCGCGCAGGTGGTTCTGTCGCGTCCTGCACGTCGAACAATCCGTTCTTGTTTACCGCGACGCGTGGAACCGCGGCAGCAAGATCCTCGCCTAGAGGCGTCGACGCCATCGGATTAATCCAAAGCTGCGGCCACGTTCGGCCGACCGTCCAGGGCAAGACGCCAGCGCCGAACAGCACGGCTGACACTTGACTGCGCTGCGCACCGGACCACACACCGTCACCTAGTCGTACGACAGCCGGTTCCGCCTCCGGACGCTCGGGGTCAATCTGGACCGCTTCCGAGCCATAGAGGGCCTCTTCGGCGTCTGTTCGATCAAAGAACGGTGACGAGGGCAAAACCGCCACTACGAATGGCGCATCCAGCTGCCCGTAATGAGCCGCCTTGCCCATGATTGCCTTACGCGCCTGCTCCCTGTCGTTGACAAAACCTGCTGTGATTGGCCCGATCCCGATGAGCCGATCATTTGGATGGACGCCGCGCTGCTGCTTGGGGATCGCCTGAAGGCGAATGTCCCAACCACAAACGCGGATCCTGTGTGTTGCTCGACCCTCTCCCCGTTCCCAAGCGGCAACGACGTCCTCGTAGTTCAGACTGTCTAACCACCTTCGCAGCGGCCCAACGAGCTGTCGCTTCCTCGGGTGTGCATCGCCTACGGCGTCGAACGTGATCCACACCCGAAAGTCGGTTGAGTCAACCTCGTTGATTGCGTCAAGGACGTACGCCTCCCTCGCACCGTGACGCGTACTGTCGACGACTCCAGAGAAGGTCGTCGTTGCCTCCAGCCACACTTTGACTTGGGGGGCGTCGCGCGTCGCCGCGACGCAGAAGTCCGGACGCGTTGCACGGTCACGCCGCTCCGGCTCAATCCCAATCCAGGCACACGGGCACAGCGAACGAAGCAGCCAGTACATGTAAAGCTCCCACCACGCGCCGAGGTGTTGGCGATCGTCGCGGCTCCGGAACCTTGCGCGTAAATCAGCGGCTTTGGCGGCGGCGGCATCCGCGGAGTACGACTTGAACCATAGCTCTAGGCGCTCTCGCACTTCGGCCCACCACGGCGTTGCAATCCGGTTGAGGAAGGCGAAGCTGCCTTCCTGATTTCGCGCCGGCGTAGAGTCGGTGCGAACGAGCTCGTCAAAGAGGGTTTGCACGGCGGCCCCACCATTTGAGCAGTTCCGCTCGAGTGAACGAATTGCCCGACTGTTAGGTTGAGTCGCCGCGCGACAGGAGTACCAATGGACGCCTCCCCTTGGCGCCTCCTGACGACGCCGCGTCGTCGCCGTACGATTAGCGCTTACCCGTGACATGACAAATCGAGTGCTCCCCATCAGGCTATGGCCAACCGGTTTCCTTGCCTTCCTCGGGCTCGGAGGACTCGCTCTACTCATAGCCCTGTGGCCCGACTGGACGTTGCGCTACATACACGCCCTGGCCTGGCCAGTAGTAGCGCTGATCGCCGTTGTGACCTTTGGCCCGGCTCTTGCGAGGCGTGTTCCCTCCTTGAGCGCTCTGCATCTTCCTGGTGGCTTTATTGCAACGTTCGAGGAACAGCAGGAGTCCTTTGAACTCGAAGGCGACTACGCCGCCGAGCTGACGGCCGCAGACGCTTGGGGAGCGCCCCTGGATGAAGGCGACCTGGCGCTGCCCGAACCACCAGACGCAGCGCCGGATCCCGCCGTTCTCGCGCAGGAGGCGGTCCGCATCCTCGGAACGATCGTCGGCTCCTTTCAGATGCAACTCGACTTCCTCCGAACCCTCGCTACTGCCGACGACGGCTTGAGCCAGGTCGCGGCCCGCGGATGGTTCGAAGACGTGATCTCCGCGAAGGGCTTAGATCCATCACTCTGGGAGGTTGATGGATTGATCACTTGGCTCGTGAACCAAGGAGCAGTGGCGCTTGGCCAGGACGGGGCGTATCGCGCAACTCGATATGGGCAGCGGGTTGTTCACGCGCTCGCCCTCCCCGGCCTTTTCGTCGCTCCGAAGGTCGTGTGATCCTGCGAAGCCCCTTGTGTCGCAGGTGTCCTACCTAATCAAGTCGTGCTTGACCCACGCGACTGCAGCGTCAAAGTAGGAGGGATGCGCACCTTCGTCCCGTTCCTGGCTCTCTTAACCATGTTCGTCTCTCCAGCTTGCTCCGCTCGCACTTCGTCCAGGGCTGTTTCAGCCGTTCGTTCTGAACCGCGCCTCGTGGACCGTCGCTGCGCTGAGCAAGATGAGACCTTCGGCCTCTGCTCGCCTGCAGGGCCACGTCCGCTCTCGCCAGCCGGCTATGCGCGGTCGTGGAACTCGGCCTTTGGCTCAGGAGCTACCACAGGCGTCGACGGCGGAGTCGAGGTTGTTCTGTCCCCGAGGTCCGGGACGTTCGCCTACACAGGCGTGGCTATCCACGATTCCGGAAGGGTCGTCGTGCGACTTCCTGTTCGCCTGCGAAGCATTCGCGCCCGTGGAGTGCCTCCTACCCGAGCGGTCGATCTGACCACGCTGACCGACACACGGGGAGGTTTCGCCTTCACCAACATCCCCGCGTCGGCACGCGGATCGTGCTTCGAGCTAAGCGCACCGGCTGGGTCGCAATGGACGTCCCTCTCGACACGCTGGATTGTGGCAGCGGACACCGTGGTTACTCACCCCATCGAGTTGATCCACCGTCGCAAGCCGCAGCGATTTCTCATCGACAACGTGGGCGTATCCCCATCAGCTCGGCGTCAGTGCGCACGGCCCAATCATCACTAACTGGGCGATGCTGAACAGCTGAGGGCGACGATTCGACCACTGCCGGCGGCGCCGGTCCCTCACGGGACAGGCGCGCCGCCGGCCTCACGGTCATGGTCCGCGCGCAACGATGATTCCCTCACCTACGAGCCGCCAGACCACCTCGAGCTCCCCAGTCGGCCAGTCCGGAAGCGGCAGGCGCTCTCGTATCACGACGAACAGATAACGGACGCGGCGAAGGTTCCGCATCGTCACCCCAGTTTCCGTTGTGAGCCGACGAGAGACGTAGGAAGTGAGGCGCCGCCCAGGGAGCGCGGCACCGCCGGCATTCCCGGCTAGGTATCCGGCGGTGTTCCGCGCAAGGTAACGAGCAGCAACAGTCCCATCTCGGCCGACGCCAGCAGCAGCCTTGCGGAGTGGATTGCGGTCGACGTTGCCCCATCCGTATCGCCGTGAGTTTCGCTCCACGAAGCGAACGACCAACCGGGACCACTGCAGTTCGAGCGCGGACCTCGCAGGAAGCGCCTCGTGCACGTGCCACACGCCTCGCTGTTGCGGCGCCCAAGCGTTGGCCACGCGCCGAGGAAGCTGACCGCGATAGCCACGCCGCCGCAGCCAGCGATCCGCCTCGAAAGAAGCGGCCTTCCACATTCGCGCATATCTCTCCGACGCGGACTCGTTCCACTCGTCTGCCAAATCGCGCACGACCCGACAGCCGTGATCGCCACGGTGGCGGTGCAGCCCTTCCACAAAGCAACGGTCCGGATCCCACGGAAGACCCTCATCGGTCCCCGGCGCGGTTAGCGCAACGAGGATCACGTTGCCGCCGAAGTGAGTGATGTTGTCGTGGAATTTCCGGAACTCGTCGCCCATCCGGATCGGCCGCAGTGATCACACGTCCAGCGACGACAGCGCCGGCGCGGTTCGCATCGACGCCTGCCGGCGGTAAGCTCAGCCGGTCGGCTCATCGCCTGCCACATCAGGCTGAGTCGCAGCTGTTCCCGACGGCCCGCGCTGCGAACGCGGGCCGTCGTCTAAGTCAGGATCGTCGTCCGTCTCTTGTCCAAGTGCAGAGTCGAAACGAGGCGTTTCTGATCGTCCGGAGCCGTCGCCGCTCGACCCCGAATCTCCCTGCAAAGCGCCGGCAGAATCGCCGCCGGTCGCCCCTAGTGATTTCCACCTCTGCCTGGTTCGATCCCAGGTGCGCCCACTCCCTTCTGCGGCTCAACCGAGCGCGCCCCTGAACTAGCCGTTTATGCGCCGCAGAGGCTTTGATCCGAGATGTGTTTCGGCGCAGAATGACTCGAACTCTGCGGCAATCCGGACTTGGAAGCCATGATGAGTGTCACCCTCGGTAACGACCGCAGCGCTCCGAAAAGACCTACGATTCTCATGGAGTCGTCTGCGTTCAGGACGATCAAGAGGCTCGTCAGTGCGGTGACAAGACCTTTCGGTAAAGACCGCAAGAAGGACGCGACCACACGCGCGGACGACGCGACCACACGCGCGGACGATTCCCCCGGCGGAGCAGAAGCCACAGACGAATCTCATTGAGTTTCAGTCGACGGGCGCACCGCTCGGATGCGGCGTTTTTGCGCGGCGCAGTGGCGGGCGTTGAGAAAGATCAACGTTTCTGAACCTTGACGGGCAGCGGCTCATCGGCGCACAATTCCTTCCTTGCACTGTCCACCGTCGCGCTGCGGCGACGTAACCTGGGGAGGTACGTCATGCGTCGAAGAGTCACAGTGGCGATTTGTGCCGTCGTCTTTGCTGCACTAACTGCGGGTTCCGGTTTCGCCGGAGAGGTTAAAGGCCCGCCGGGCACTCTCAACAACACCAACGAAACAGGCGCTCTGGATCACGCGAACTCGGCCTGTGCCGCCAGTGGTCTCAATGATCTCGACCAGTCATCCGGGCAGAACGTCTCGCAAGTTCAGACCGCGGCGGACTCTTGGAAGTACTACGGCCTTCCGAAGGGTGCCCCGGGCACGCTCGGACTCTGCAAGGGCGGAACCGGGGAAAGTTGAGTCTTAGGTTGGCCCCGGCGTCGGTCGGGGCCAACACTTCCCTGAAATCGCAGCGCAACCCTCTCGGGGTCGTCTCGTTTTTGCGCCGCGCCGTAGCAGCGTCGCGCGTCGCCGCCAATAGAAAAAACGCGGGAAGCTAACCGACGTCGTCGGACACTGTCGATCCGCGTCGGCCGTTGCAGCTTCGACACAACACGCGGAGTGGTCCGAGCGGGTGGCCGCCGATCGCGAGCGGCGTGATGTGGTCGGCTGTCAGGTTCGTGGTCGCTCTGCAGATGGAACACCAGGGCTGCTCTGCGATCGCTAACCGTGCTCGTCCCTTGTGCTGGTTCGTGTAGCCGCGTGCGGCTGTTCTGCTGCAGTACTCGCAGTAGCTACCGGCCTTGGTGAGTCGCCGGCGTCATCTTCATCGAGGCCGTCGCGCCTCAATGGAGCGAAGGCCCAGGGTTGGGACTCTGGTTGCTCACCCTCCCACCCCTGCGTCGTCGCCTCCGCTTGCTCCGCAACGCCGCGCACCTGCAACGGCTGCGGCTGCCTGTCGCTCAAGTCCTGCGTGCTCCTGAATCCCGATGACGAGGCTGCCGAGATCGGACCGGGCTCGCACTATCTCGTGCGCGACAAGGAGCTCGTGGCGACGCGGCGGTAGCATCGACCACCGGCATGGCTACGCCCGTCGACGATCTGCCAGCGGTCGAGGTCGAGGAGATCGTCCGCATCTTCACGCCGAGGAAGAGGCCGGCGGTCACCGCGCTCGACCACGTCTCGCTGACGATTCCTCTCGGCGAGATTCACGGCCTGCTCGGTCCGAACGGTGCGGGCAAGACGACGCTCGTGAAGATCCTCTCCACCGTCCTGCTGCCGACCGGCGGCAGGGCGCGGGTGCTCGGCCGCGACGTCGTCTCCGAGACGAAGGCGGTGCGGCCGCTGATCGGAATCGTCTTTGGCGGCGAGCGCGGTCTCTACACGCGCCTGACTGCGCGCAAGAACCTCGAGTACTGGGGCGCGCTCTACCGGCTCCCCGCCTTCGAGGTGAAGAGTCGCGCGGAGTCCCTGCTCGAGCGGGTCGGCCTCACCGAGCGCGCGGACCAGCGCGTCGAGGAGTTCTCGCGCGGCATGAAGCAGCGCCTCCATCTCGCGCGCGGGTTGGTCGGCGACGCGAAGGTGCTGTTCCTCGACGAGCCGACGACCGGGATGGACCCGCTCGCCGCGCGCGAGTTCCGGCGGCTCGTCGTGGAGCTCAAGGGCGAGGGCAGGACGATCTTGCTGACGACGCACGACATGGTCGAGGCGGAGCTCGTCTGCGACCGGGTCTCGCTGATCGACCGCGGGCGCATCCTCGCGACCGAGACGCCGCGTTCCCTCGGCACGCTCATCTCCCGTTTCCAGCGGATCGACGTCGAGGGCGCGCCCGCCGGGCTGCTCGCCGAGCTGGAAGCGCTCGGCGGCGTCGCCTCCGTCAGCTCGCAGCTCGACGGCGCGGCGCGAATCGAGGTGAACGAGGAAGGCGCGACGGCCGAGGTTCTGCGGCACCTGGTCGAGGCGGGCGTGACATCAGTGAAGACGTCGCTGCCGAGCCTCGAGGAGGTCTACGTGCAGGTAATCGGCGAGCGCGGACTGGAGATCTAGTGCGAGCGTTCCTGGCCGGCGCGAGGGTCCAGCTCAGCTTCATCCGAGCGTACCCGGACGCGCTGATCCCGTTCTTCACCGCGCCCCTCTTCACCGTGATCTTCATGATGATCTTCAGGCACTCCGGCCGGCCGGACCTCACAGGCTATGCGGCGATCGCGCCGGTCTTCATCGCGCTCTGGTGGCTCGCGCTGTTCCAGTCGGGGTGGGTGATCCAGACCGACCGCTGGAGCGGCACGATCGAGCTCCTCGTCGCGGCGCCCTCGAGCTTCGCCGCGAACGTCCTCGGCCGGATCGTGGCGACCACCATGCTCGGCGTGGTCTCCTTCGGGGAGGCGTGGCTCGTCGCGCGCGTCATCTTCGGCGCCGCGGTCACCGTGCACCACTGGTGGACTTTCCTGGCGACTGTGGTCGTCACGCTCGCAGCGATGGCGGGCACGGCTGTCGTAATGGCGAGCCTGTTCGTTCTCACACGGAGCGCGGCAACGTTCTCGAACTCCGCGAGCTATCCGTTCTACGTGCTGGGCGGAATCCTCGTACCGGTGTCGCTGCTGCCGAGCTGGCTCCGCCCGGTGAGCAGCATCGTCTTCCTCTCGTGGAGCGCCGACCTGCTCCGCTCGACGCTGCGACCTGGGTCGATCCACCATCTCGCCTTCCGCCTCGGAATGGTCGGCGTGCTCGGCGCCTGCGGCTTCGTCGCCGGCGCGCTCCTGCTCTCCTGGATCCTTCATCGTGTCCGCGGCAACGGGGAGCTTGCGCATACATGAGCCGCCTGTTCGAGAACCTGCGCGTCGCCCGCTTCGCCGTGCTGAGCGGCGCATACGACTACTTCGCGATCTACTCCCTCCGGAGCTGGGTCTTCGGGTGGATGGTCCGGGTGCTCTCGCAGGTGACCTTCTTTGCCCTGATCGGCAAGCTGCTGAAGTCGGACGAGCAGACGCAGTTCCTCCTGATCGGCAACGCCGTAATGATCGGCGCGATGGGCGGGATCTTCGGGCTGAACATGACGACCGCCGAGCGCGCGAACGGCACGCTCTCGCTGCTGGTCGCGAGCCCGTCGCGCCCGGTCGTCGTCTTCGCGGCGCGTGGCCTCTACGTCGTCGCCGACGCGGTCCTCAGCGGGCTGCTCGGGCTGTTCATCATCGGGCCGATCTTCGACCTGCATTTCCCGTGGCCGCGGGTACTGCTCGTCGTTCCGCTGACCACCCTCGTCGGGCTCTCGGCCTACTGCTTCAGCACGTTCCTCGCCGGTGTGATCCTGCGCAAGCGCGAGGGGCAAGGGCTGGTGGTGAACACGACGATCGTCGCACTCATGGCGCTGTGCGGAGTCAACGTGCCCGTTTCGTTCTTCCCGACGTGGCTGGAGTGGCTAGCGAGCCTCTTGCCGATCACGAACGGTCTGGAGGCGATCCGCGACACGGTTAACGGCGCGCCCGCAGCCACAATCGCGTGGAACGTGCTGGCCGAGCTCGCGGTCGCGACGGGTTGGCTGTCGCTCGCGCTGGCCACGTTCGGCCGCTTCGTCGGCCACGGCCGCCGCGACGGCTCGCTCGAGTACGCCAGCTGACCCTACGGTTTGGTCCGCGTTTACGCAGCCGCCGCCACGACGGCGACATAACCTTGCGAGCTGTCGGATGGCCGGTGACTGGATCGAACGGAACATCGTCAACCGCGGCATGCGTACCCTCGTACTGCTCGGACGCGACATCGACGGCGTCCGCATCCTCGAAGTGAAGGGCCGTCGCACGGGCCGTCCAAGGCGCGCTCCCGTCAAACTGCTCGAAGTCGACAGCGAGCGATATGTCGTCTCGCTCCGCGGCGAGTCGGACTGGGTCCGCAATCTGCGACAGGACCCACGAGCCCACATCCTCTTCGGTCGCGAGTCGGTGGCTGTGAACGCAGTCGAACTCCCGCCGAATCAGCGATCACCCATCGTTCAGGCCTACCTGGCCGCCGCTACTCGCAACGAGACGAGGAGAGCCCTAGCACAAGACCTGGCAGAGCTTCCCGTCTTTCGCCTTGACGCGGCCTGAGAGGTCACACGCTCCTGAAGGGACATCCCGCACGCCCGTGCAGTGGGCGGTGGCGGCCTAATCCGCAGCGAGCCCGCGGCCCGTGGGATAGAGGGGCGTGATGGTCGAGAAGTACACGCAGTTCTTTCGACGGCCGCCGTCTCGACGGGCGGCGCTGAGGCGTTGCGCAGCACACACCGGTTACGGCAGGCTTTGAGTTCATGGTTCCCGAGTCGAAACTGGAGCAGACCGAGCACGGGCTCGTCCCGAAGGGCGAGGGATGGTTCGTCCTCAACATGCGCGACGCCATGTGGCGTCACGTCGAAGGCCGCGGCGCCGTCTGCGTCGTTGGCGACGATTTCGAAGGCGAGCGGCAATTCGAACAGCTCGGCGTCAATCCGTTCGTGCTCAGGCCGGGCGAACCGATGGCCATGTACCACTGGGAGGCCGATCAGGAGGCCTTCCTCGTCGTCTCGGGCGAAGCAGTTCTGATCATCGAAGGCGAGGAGCGGCAACTGCGCGCGTGGGACTTCGTGCATTGCCCGCCAAATACGAAGCACGTGATCATCGGGGGAGGAAGCGGTCCCTGCCTCGTGATCGCAGTCGGCGCACGCGAACGCGACTCGCTCGGCTTCACCGTCGACGAAGTCGCGACGCGCCACGGCGCGAGTGTCCAGGAGGACACTATGGACGGGGGCGTTGCGTACGCTCCGTTCCCGCGCCGCAAGCCCGCCGCGTACCGCGACGGCTGGCTTCCCAGGTAGTCGTCGCGTTGGCGAACGTTTCGAGTCGGCGTACGGACGTCCGCCCACGCTCGGGTTCGCCGGGTACGTGTGGTTCAGCGCCGGCGCGTAGCTCGTCGTTATGGCGCGCCCCTTCGAGCCGGCGATAGGTGACAGCTTTCGATGAGCGTCGAGGAGCTTCTCGACGCCAATGCCCTCCCAGCGCAGACGACCACCGCCCTGCGCGATCGGTACCTGCCCAGCTGGATGAGAGACGGCCCCCGGTGGGGCGTGAGGTCCGGGGAGTCTCACACAACGCCGCGCCGTGCGACGTGGCGGCCTGTGGGGTGAACGACGGCCGGTTGCCAGCCAGCTGGTGGCGCTGGTGCTTGTTCGTCGGCAAGTTGGCGCCAAATCGCGGCGGTGCCGAGCCTTCCGGACGTGTAGAGCTCGAAGATGCGCTTCACCGTCGGCGCCGTGCGCTCGTCAGGGATCACTTCCTTTTGCTCGTTGCGCCGGTAGCCGGAACGGCAGCCGCCCGGTCGCCCACTTGCCTTCTTTCGCGCGTCGTTCGATCCCGGCCGTGACGCGGTCGACGATCGTGGCGTGCTCGAACTCGGCGAATACGCCGCGCATCTGCAGCATCATCCGGCCCGCAGCCGCGCTGGTGTCGAACGGCTCGGTTGCCGAGCAGAGCACGACGCCGAGCCGGTTGAGCTCCTCGGCCAGCTGGGCGAGCTGGCTGATTCTTTGACCCGAAGCTTCCCAAACCGCGTGCGCTGGTTCGATTCCGGCCGGGGGCACTTCGCTGGCTGAAGCGGAAAAGTTCCGCTAAGCAGCGGAATTCCGCCAA
>WNGA01009939.1_pt1 | contig 12720 bp, 10 predicted proteins | sample 5400061 | NCBI WGS metagenome assembly WNGA01 (sample SAMN13153366, study PRJNA577476) | soil metagenome | isolation source: 100 cm soil or saprolite under grassland replicate 2 | place: USA:California | collected 2016-06-15
ACATGCTGGTTCTTCGAGTGCCAGTCACTGAAGAAGCGGCCGACCGAGAGGATCAGCTGCTCTCCGGCACCCGGCGTGGCCGCCGCGGCGTCGACCGGGGGTGCGAGGACCACCGCCCCCACGCCCAGCCGGGCGCGGATGTGCGCGCGCGTGAACTCCGAGTTGCAGAGGAAGAGGTCGTACGAGGCGAGCGCGGCGGGCGCCCGGCTCAGCCGTAGCGCGCGCAGCAGGCGGCCGCGCGGGCCCAAGTGCGAGCGGTGCGGGAACTGGACCATCGCGACCGAGCGGCGTGCGTGGCTCAGCGGCGGCACGTCGTTGACGAGCGCCACGAGCAGATCGAGCTCCCGGGACGCCGCCGTGACCTCGGGATCCATGGCCCTCGACCACCGGAAGGCGTCGTCCGTCACGTGGATCCCGAGCCGCCGCCACGCGGCCGGCTCGGCGGGCTCGGGCGACAGCAGCGTCACCGCCGCGCCCCGCACCCGGAGCGCCTCCTCGAGGATCGTCAGGAAGTAGCGCTCTCCACCGCCGAGCGTCGACAGGTGGGGGTCGTAGAGCCCGATCCTCACGCCGCCACCGGCGTGAGGTTGCCGGTGCGCAGGTAGCGCGTGAACTCGCGCAGGAGGTCGCGCTCGAGCGAGCGCGTCGCGAGAGCCGTCACGCCGAGGAACAGCGCGAGCTCGCAGAGCGCCTGCCAGAGCGGCCGCTCGCCGCCCCAGAGCGCCAGCCGGAACGCCAGCGCGGCCGCGGCGCCGGCGGCCACCGGCAGGGAGCCGCGCACGCCGAGCGTCCACAGCCGCACGCCCGGCAGCAGCCGGTGCACGTAGCGGCCGCGAACCACGAGCATGGCCACCGACACCGCGGCGCGACCCACGACGAACCCGGTCGCCCCCCACAGCGCGAGGCCGGGGACGGCGAACGCGAGGAACGCGCCCGCCATCACCGCGGCCTCGACAGCCTGGGGGCGCGACTGCCCGCGCGCCCGGTAGAACGAGAACCAGTTGAAGCCGAGCTGCTGCAGGGCGGTCGCGACCGCCAGGCCCTGCAGGAGGACGATGGCCGGCTCCCACTCGTCGCCGCCGAGCACGAAGTCGACGAGGTCGGGAGCGAACAGGACGATCGCCGCGCAGAACGGCACCGACCACATCATCGCCGCCCTGTTCGACTTCGCGAACAGCTCCTCGAGCGTGTCGATCCGGTCCGCCACCGCGCAGATCGCGGGATAGATCGTGCTTGCCACGACGTGGTCGGCGCGGTCGGCGTAGCGCGTGAGCGTGTACGCGAGCGTAAGGTGGCCGACCGCCGCGATGCCGCCCCACACCTCGAACGCCAGCAGCTGTCCCTGGAGCAGCAGGAGCATCGCCGCGCTCGACACGAAGATGGGCCAGGAGAAGCTGAAGTAGCGGCGCGCAGCGGCGCGCTCGAGCCGAAGCCTGATCCTGTAGGGCGAGACCGCGATCGCCGCCGCCGCGGCGGCGGCGTTGCCGGTGGCCGGGCCGATCAGGAGGCTCCAGACGCCCACGCCCGCGGCGGCGAGGGTGACCGTCACGGCGAAGGTCACGACCGGGCCGACGGCCATCAGCAGCCGCTGGCGCAGGAAGTCCATGCGCCGGAAGAAGATCCAGGTAGGCGCCTGAAGCGCGAAGGCGACCGGCATGTACGCGGCGGCGAGCGTGAGCGCGAGCAGCTGCGTCTCGCCGTACACGACCGCGACCACGGGCGCGGCCACCGCGATCACCAGCGAGAATGCCGCCGACACCACCAGCTCCAGCGAGAACGCGCGCTGGAACTCCTCCTCCTGCCCCGCCTCCGACTGTTGAACGAACGCTTCGTCGATCCCGACCCGCTTCAGCGCCACGATCGTCATCGCGGTGGCCGTGACGATCCCGTAGAGCCCGATCGCCGCGGGGCCGAGCAGGATGCTCACGATCAGGCCCTGCACGAGCACGAGGCCCTCGGTCGCGCCCGCGAACAGCGCGTTCAGCACGAGGCCGCGCACGGTGCGGCCGCGCAGCTCCTCGCGCGGGAAGGCGAGCCGGTCGTCGCTCGCGGCAAGCGGGTCGTCGCTCACGCGGGGATGGTCGCATGAGGATCGGAATCGACGGCCGGGCGCTGCGCGCGGGGCGCGAGCCGCGCGGCGTGGCGGTCTACCTGGAGCGGCTGCTTCGGGAGCTCGCCCGGCTCCACCCGGAGGACGACTACCGCGTGCTCGTGCCGGGCGGCGCGCGGCCCGGCGCTCTGCCGGAGGGGGTCGAGGTTCGTGCCGGCGCGCGCTCTGGCCGCGCCCTCCATGGGGCTGCCGCGATTCTCCGACGGCCGCGGCTCGACCGCGTGCTCGGACGTCCCGAACTGGTCTGGATACCGGCCCCCGCTCCCGTCGCGCTCTCGCGCGGCGCCGCGTACGTCCTGACCGTGCACGACCTGTCGTTCGTGCACCGGCCGCGTGACTTCTCGGCCTACGAGCGGCTCTGGCACCGGCTCGCTCGGCCGCGGCGGCTGGCGCGCGGCGCCGCGCGGGTCCTGACCGACACCGAGCACGTGCGCGGCGAGCTGATCGACGAGTGGGGCCTGCCCGCCAAGCGGGTGCGAGCGGTGCTGCCCGGGCCGGGCCGAGCGGGCGCGTCGCACGAAACGGGTGCCGAGGGTGCGGCGTCCGTGGGCGCGGGCGCGGAGCCCCATGTGCTCGCCGTCGGCGCGCTCGAGCCGCGCAAGCTGCCGCTGCTCCTCGTTCGCGCACACGCGCGTGCGCGCGAGCGCGGCCTGCGGGCGGGGCTCGTCTTCGCCGGCGACGGCCCGCTGCGCGCCGAGCTGGAGGCGAGCGGCGCGACGGTCCTCGGCTACCTGTCCGACGCGGACCTCGACGCGGCGTACGGCCGCGCGCTCTGCCTGGCCTGCGCCTCGCGCGAGGAGGGCTTCGGCTTCACGCCGCTCGAGGCCTTGGCTGCGGGCGTGCCGCCGGTCGTATCAGACCTGCCGGTGTTCGCCGAGACGCTCGGCGGGGCGGCCGCGCTGCGCGTGCCCGTCGGGGACGTCGAGGCGCTCGCCGACGCGCTGCTGCGGCTCGAGCGCGAACCGGAGCTGCGCGCACGGCTCGTCGAGGCCGGCCGCGCGCGGCTGAACGAGCTCTCCTGGGAGCGGACCGCCCGCGAGACTCGCGCCGCGTTCGAGGAGGCGCTCGGGTGACCGCGTTCGCGGTCGTGACCGTCATCCACGACTCGGCGGCCGAGCTGCGCGGGCTGCTGGACTCGATCGAGCGCCACCTCGATCCGCGGCCGCGGGTCGTGGTGGTGGACAGCGGCTCGCACGACGACGGCGCCGCGCTGGCCCGGGAGCGCGGCGCGGAGGTCGTCGAGCTCGACGGGAATCGCGGCTTCGGCGCCGGCAACAACGCCGGCCTGGAGCGCGTCCGCGAGCCCGTGACCGCGCTCGTCAATCCCGACGTCGAGCTGCTGGACGACGGTCTCGCCCGGCTCGCCGAGCTGGCCGCGGCGCACGATGCGCTGTTCGTCCCGCGGCTCTTGAATGCCGACGGCTCGGTCCAGGACAGCGCGCACCCGCTGCCCGGCACGCTCGAGGCATTCGTGCCCGCCCTCTTCCCGCGGCCGCTCCTGCCCCCACCGCTGCGGCGCCGCTACGAGCCCTGGCGGAGCGAGGCTCCGCGCGCGGTCGGCTGGGCCGTCGCGGCCTGCGTCGCGGCGCGCACCGAGCTGCTGAGGCGGCTCGGGCCGTTCGACCCGGACGCGTTCCTCTTCTACGAGGACATGGAGTTGTGCCTGAACGCTCGCGCACACGGGATCCCGACGATCCTCCGGCCCGAGCTTCGCCTCCGTCACCTCGGCGGGGCGTCCACGGGCCCCGCGCTCGGAACGGCGGCGCTCGACCTGCACGCGCGCCGCCGCAGGGAGGTCGTGGCGCGACGCGGGCGCGTCGCGCTCAGCCTGGACGACGCCAGCGAGGCCGCCACCTTCGGGCTGCGTGCGGCGGCGCGGCGCCTGACGCGCCGCGGCGGCGAGCTCGAGCGCGCCCGCCTGCAGGCGCTGCGACGGGCGCGGCGCGCTCGCTAGCGTGCCGCCTCGCATGGCCCCGGACGCCCCCGCCCCGGTTCGCGCCGCGCCGCCCCGCATGGTGCCGGACGCCCCCGCTCCGCTTCGCGCTGCCCTGGCCGTCGGCCTCGTTGCCGGCTGCACGCTCGCGCTCCAGGTGCTCCTCACGCGCGTCCTCTCGGCGGTGCTCGCCTACCACTTCTCGTTCCTCGCGATCTCGCTCGCCCTGCTCGGCGTCGGCGCCGGCGCGCTCGCGGTCTATCTCCGCGGGGCGTGGTTCGAGGGACCGCTGGAGGGCCTGCTCGCGCGCTGGGCGGCCGTGTTCGCGGGCGCGCTGGCGCTGATGCCGCTCGCGCTGGTCCGGCTCGACTACTCGAGCGGGATCGGCGCCTCCCTGACCGCGAAGTTCGTGCTCACGCTCGCGCTCGTCTGCGTGCTCGCCGCCGTTCCCTTCGTCGCGGCGGGGGTCACGATCGCGCTCGCCGTCCGCGGCTACGCGCACTCGATCGGTCGGGTCTACGCCTTCGACCTCGCGGGCGCGTCGATCGGCGCGATCGTGGTCGTACCGCTGCTCTGGGTCGTGTCCGGCACGACGCTGCTGACGGGCCTCTCGCTCGTCGCCGCGCTTGCCGCGCTCCTCTTCGCCGCCGGGGCGCCCTCCGCGCGAAGCCTCGCCACCGGCGCGGCCGCGCTCGCAGCGGTCGCCACGCTGCTCGCGACCGCGACGGACGTGTACGAGCTGCCCCCGCACACGACCGCGCCTAAGGGGCTCGATCCGATCGCCGTCCGCTGGACGCCGCTAACGCGCGTGCTCGCCTACCCGCCGCCCGGAAACGCGAAGATCGCGCCGCTCTTCTACGACCGCATCTACGCGCCGGTGCCGGTGCGGCGGCCCGGCGACCCGATCCCCGACTGGCGACGGCTCTCCCTCGGCCCGCAGAGCGTGGGCTACGAGCTGGCCGGGCCCGGCCGGACGCTCGTGATCGGCGGAGGCGGGGGCCGAGACATCGAGAACGCGCTCAGCTCGGGGCAGCGGCGCGTGGACGTGATCGAGCTCAACCGCGTGATCCGCGAGTCCGTCGACGAGGATCTCGCGCGCTGGTCCGGCTCGCCGTACTCGCTTCCCGGCGTATCGGTCACGATCGGCGACGGGCGCTCGAAGCTCGCCGCGCGCGACACGAAGTACGACGTGATCCACATCGGCTTCACCGACACGCTGAGCGCGAACTCGGCGGCCGGCTTCGCCCTCACCGAGGCGAACCTCTACACGGTCGAGGCCTACCGCGAGTACTTCGACCACCTGCGCCCCCGCGGCATCCTCGAGGTGACGAGGCTCCACCGCCTCGTGGGCGACGAGGCGCTGCGGGCGACCGTGCTCGCGCTCGACTCGCTGCGCCGCGAGGGGATTCGACACCCGGAGCGCAACGTCGTCGTGCTGCTCGGCCACGACATCTTCAACGAGCTGTTCGGGACGGTGCTCGCGCGCCGCGAGCCGTGGACCGCCGCCGAGCTCGCGCGCATCCGGCGGCTCGCCGACGAGCGGGGCGACGGCGTGGCGTTCGCGCCGGGCGGCCCGTACCGGCTCGAGTGGGCCGGCCTCGCGCGCGCGGGGGACTACATGGCCTTCTGCCACGACTACCGGCTCGATGTCTGCCCGCCGACGGACGACCAGCCGTTCTTCTTCAACATGACGCGCCTGTCCGGCCTCTTCGAGAAGCCACCGCCCGGCTACTTCTTCGCGACGGACCCGCTGCGGATCCTGGCCGTGACGCTCGTGATCCTCGCGGTCCTGTCCGCCCTCGCCTTCGGGCTCCCGCTCCGGCTGATGCCGAGCACCGAGCGCCCGCCCCCGCGCGCTGTGCTGTTCTTCGCCGCCATCGGCCTCGGCTTCCTGCTGCTCGAGATCGCCCTCATCCAGCGCTTCGTGCTGTTCCTCGGCTTCCCGACCTACGCCCTCTCGGTGGTGCTCTTCTCGCTGCTCGCCTTCACCGGCATCGGCTCGCTCCTGTCCACCCGGCTCGGCGAGGCGCGCCGCACGTTGATCGGCGCGCTCGCGCTCGCATGCGTCCTGATCGGGGCCGCCGCCTTCGGGCTCCAGCCGCTGCTGCGCGAGCTCGTCGACTGGCCGTTCGCCGCGCGGGTGCTGCTGAGCGTGGTGCTGCTGGCGCCGGCCGGCCTCGCGCTGGGAACGGCCATGCCGATCGGCCTGACGCGCCTGGTGGCGCTGCATCCCCGCGCCGTCCCGTGGGCGTGGGCCGTGAACGGCATCGCCTCGGTGCTGGCGTCCGTGCTGGCGGTGGCGATCGCGATCACCTGGGGATTCGCCGTCGTGACGTTGATCGCTCTCGCCTCCTACCTGGTCGCGCTCGCCGACGCCGTGTGCGGCCGCTGGCCGGCGGCGACATGACGGCGCGCCGTATCGCGGCCGCCGCGCTGCTGGCGGCGCCGACGGTGCTCGCCTTCTTCTCGGGCGGCTACTTCGGCGTGATCCACGGGCAGGTCGGGTTGATCGCGGCGACGCTCGCCTGGCTCGCCGCGGCGGCCGTCCTGCTCCTCGACCCGCGGCCCCTGCCACGCTCCCGGGCCGGCCGCGTGGCGCTCGCCGGGCTCGCCGCGTTCGTGGCCTGGAGCGCCCTCTCGCTCACCTGGTCGCCGTTGCTCGACCCCGGTCTCGCCGACGTGGAGCGCTCGGCGCTCTACCTCGCCGCCTTCCTGATCGCCTGCTGGGCGCTCACCGGCGCCGCCACCGCGCGCGCCGTGGAGCCGTCGCTCCTCGCCGGCGTGGCGGTCGTCTGCGCGTACGCGCTCGCGACGCGGCTGCTTCCCGGCGTCGTCGACGCCGAGCCGGGCTTCCGCGCGGGCTCGCGGCTCGACCAGCCGCTCACCTACTGGAACGCGACCGGGGCGCTTGCGTCGATGGGCCTGATGCTCGCGATCCACAGCGCGTCCGACGCGCGCCGGGGCACGCGGCTTCGGGTCGCGGCGATGGCGCTCGTGCCCGCGCTCGGGCTGATGCTGTTCCTCACCGTGTCGCGCGGCGCCCACATCGCCGCCATCGCCGGCGCAGGCGTGCTGGTGTTCATCGCGCGCACCCGACGGGCGCTCGACGCGGCGCTTCTGGGGGTCGCGCTCGTGACGCTGACGGCCGGGCTCGCCGCGCTTTTCCCAGGCGTGGTCGAGCTCGACGGGGGCACGGGCACGCGCGAGCGGCAGGGGCTCGCCGTCCTCGGGCTGCTGCTGCTCGTCTGCGCCGCGGCGGCGGCCTGTCAGGCCGCGCTCGTGAGGCTGGAGGCGCGCGGGTTGACGTGGACGGGCGTGCTCGTGAGGCGGCGCGCTCTGGCGGTCACGGCCGCGGCGGTCGCCCTCGCGGTCGTCGCGCTGGGCGTGTCGGCGTTCGCGGGCGGCGACGTGAAGCCGGCCCCGCGCAACCAGCTGTCGCAGGGCCCGGAGCGCTTCCGCACGCTCGAGACGAACCGCTGGCGCTACTGGCGGGTCGCGTTCGACAGCTTCGCCGAGCACCCGCTCGGCGGCAGCGGCATCCACGGCTTCGCGGCCGACTGGCTCGAGCGCCGCGACATCGGCGAGGGAGTGCAGGACGCGCACTCGCTCTACATCGAGACGCTCACCGAGCTCGGCCTCCCGGGCCTGCTGTTCCTCGCGCTGTTCCTGGGCGGCGCCGGCGTCGCGTTATGGCGCGCCGGCGAGCCGGGCTGGGCGGCGGCGTCCGCCGTGTGGGCGATTCACGCGGCCGTCGACTGGGACTGGGAGATGCCGGCCCTGACCCTCATCTTCATCGCGCTCGCCGCGGCCGCCACGGCCACGGCGGCGAGCACGCAGAGCGCGGGCTCCGCCGCGAAGCGGAAGCGCGTGACCCCGTAGATCAGGACCGCCATGACGCTGGCCATCGCCGGAAAGGCGAGCAGCGGCCAGAGCGGGCCACGCCGGCGGCGGACGATCACCGCCCCGGCGACCGCGAGCAGCAGCAGCGGGTAGTACATCGCGAGGCCGAGCCGGCTGGCGGTCTCGCTGCGGCCCTCGAGCAGCTCGTAGCTGGCCTGCTGCCCGGGCTTGAAGAAGTCCCAGACGCGCAGCAGCCGTACGCCCATGACGAGCGGGACCCGACCGGCATGGTCGCGCGCGTAGTCGAAGCCGCGGTCGCGGTAGGCGAGCGCCTGCTCGGACTCGTCGCCGCTCGGCGCCTTCCCGTAGCAGTTGAAGTTCCAGAGGCCGATGAACGCCCCGTAGTAGACGGGGTCGCAGTTCGAGCCCACGAAGACGGCGCTCCCGTTGGTCGAGACGAGGACGGGCTCGTCGAAGACGATCAGGTTGCGGATCGTCCACGGCGCCAGGACGAGGACGAACGCTCCGACGGCGACGGCCGCGAGCGTGGCGCGTCCGCGCCAGGTCTTGCCGGCGCGCACCGCGAGCGGCAGCAGCAACAGCGGCACCAGGAGCAGGGCCTCGCCGCGCGTCAATGCGGCGAGCGCCGCCAGCGCTCCGAGCGCGGCGGCGAGCCCGAGCGACGGCCGGCGCGCGAAGCGCAACGCCAGCCAGAGCGTCGCGGCGAGCAGGACGCCGTAGAGCGTCTCGCTCATAAGCGAGCCGTCGACGACCCAGAGGAACGGGTAGACCGCGGCGATGCCTGCGGCCACGAGCCCCGTCGTCGCACCGGCAAGCTCGCGGCCGGCCAGTGCGACGAACCCGACCGTGGCGGTCCCGACAGCGCAGAGCGCGAGCTTCTGGGCGAGGTAGCCCGTCGCGCCCATCTTCGTGATCAGCCCGATCAGGAGCGGGAAGAGCGGCGGGTGCTCAGCGGTCGGCTTCCCGGGAACCCAGTTCTCGAATCGCGCCAGCTGCGGGTGCGGCGCACGCTCGAAGCCGTGCCCGTCCGCGATGTTGGCGCCGAGCAGGTGGTAGGTCAGGGCGTCCCCGATCACGGGGATGTCCTGCGCCACGAGCACCGTGTAGAGCACGCGCAGCACGAGCGCACCGGCCAGGATCAGGGCGAGGCGCGCCATGAATCCGTCCGGAAGGCGCACGACCCAAGCGTATGCTGTGGACGCAGTGTCCGCCGCCGAGCCCGTCGTCGCGCCGCCGCCCGGCAACCCGCGCTTCCCGCTGATGGACTCGCTCCGGGCCATCGCGGCCCTAAGCGTGCTGCTGACGCACACCGGCTTCCTGTCCGGCGCGAACGGATCGACCTGGTACGGGCCGTACCTCGCCCGGCTCGACATCGGCGTGACGGTCTTCTTCCTGCTGTCGGGGTTCCTGCTCTACCGGCCGTTCGTCTCGGCCCGCTTCGGCGAGCGCGAGCGGCCCCGGATTGCCGACTACGCCCGCCGGCGCCTGCTCCGGATCCTGCCCGCCTACTGGCTCGCGCTCACGGTCCTGGCGTTCTGGCCGGGGCTCACCCAGATGTGGGAGCCGCACGACTGGGTCTACTACGGGCTCGTCCAGATCTACTTCCCCGACTGGATCGGGGGCGGGCTCCTGCCGGCGTGGAGCCTCGCGATCGAGATCTCGTTCTACGCCGCGCTGCCGCTGGTCGTCCTCCTGATGGAGCGGCCGTTCATGGGCCGCACGCGGGAGGCGAAGATCCGCTCCGAGCTCGCGATGCTGGCTGTGCTCGCGGTGGGCGCGATCGCGTACCGGCTGATCGTGCGCGCCGCCGACCCCGGCGTGCCCGACTCGAGCCTGTACTTCACGCTCGCCGGCAACTTCGACTGGTTCGTGCTGGGGATGGGCCTGGCGCTCGCGAGCGTGCTGACGTCGGGGATGGAGCGCCCGCCCGCCGTCGTCCGCCTGATCGAGCGCCGGCCGTCGCTCGCATGGCTCGTCGCCGCGGTGCTGTTCTGGGCGATCTCCACCCAGATGGGGATCACGGCGGAGTTCCCGCAGGCCTATACCGATGCCGAGTGGCTCTGGGAGCACCTCTTCTACGGCGCGATCGCCTTCTTCCTGCTGCTGCCGGCGGTGTTCGGAGGCTCGCTCGGCGGCGTGCCGAGGGTGATCCTCCGCAACCGCGTGCTGGCCTGGCTCGGCCTGATCTCCTACGGCATCTTCCTCTGGCACCACCCGATCGTCGGCGAGATGGCGAAGCGGGACTGGGGCGACTGGCGCTTCGCCGGCATGACGCTCGCGACGTTCGCGATCGCGGTCACGTGCGCGGCGCTGAGCTACTACCTCGTGGAGCGGCCGCTCCTGCGGTTCAAGCACCGCTCACCGAAGCGGCGGCACCCGGTAGCGCGGGTTGAGCCGGTGCGCTCGCTCGAGCGCGTGTAGCGCTGCGGGCCGGTCGACGTCCTTGAGCGCGATGGCCAGCGTGAGCCAGGCCCCGAAGTTGTCCGGCTCGCGCGCAACCGCCCGGCGCGCGAGCGCCGCGCCGCGGCGCACCTCGCCGCCGGCGCTGCTCGCCCCGGACGCCGCCAAGAGCGCCTCGGTCCCGGGCTGCACGTCGGCCACGTCGACGAGCTCGCGGATGGCCTCCTCGCGGCGCTGATCGCCGCGCGGCAGCCCCTCGTTCACCGTGTCGCGACCGTCCTTCAGGCGATGCTCGGCGTCGAGCTGAACCCCCATGAAGGCCGCTATCGCGAGCGCGACCAGGGCGAGTGGCAGTCGCAGCGCGAACGGCAGGCTCATCTCGCCCTCAGCCGCTCGCGCGCCAGCGTCCTCACGACCCGGAGCGCGTCGACGCCGGTCAGCTTCTTGCCCTCCTCGCGGCCGCGTGCCCGGTAGGTGATCGGGACCTCGTAGATGCGCCTGCCGCTCGCCAGCACGCGCGCGGTGATCTCGCCCTCGAGCTCGAAGCCGCGCGCTTTCAGGTCGAGCGAGCGCCAAACGTCGGTGGCCATCGCCTTGTGGCAGGTCATGATGTCGGAGAGCCACGAGTTGAAGATCACGTTGGCGACCATCGTCACGGCCTTGTTGCCGAGGACGTACCAGAAGCTGAACGCCGAGCGCGAGTCGAAGCCCCGGACGCCGTAGACCACCTCCGCGGCTCCCGCCTGAAGCGGCTCGAGCAGGCGGCCGATGTCGACGGCGTCGTACTCGAGGTCGGCGTCGAGAATGGCCGCCCAGCGACCGGTCGCGTGCTCGATCGCGGTCCGCACGGCGGCGCCCTTTCCGCCGTTCCTGTCGTGGAGGTGGACCTCGACCTCGGGGGGCCACCCGCGGCCACGCAGGAGCTCGCGCGTGCCGTCCGTGGAGCCGTCGTCGACCACGACCAGCTGCCGCGACTCGACCGGCAGCGGCGCCTCGAGCGCCCGCTTGATCGCCTCCTCGACCGTGGCGCGCTCGTTGTAGACCGGCATGAGGATGGACAGGTCGGGCATGCCTGCGCTGCCGGCCTACGCGCCGCCGAAGCGGCTGGCACGCCACGCCGGACGTCTGCTGGGCGTCGGCCGGCGCGGGATGCGCGGCCACGTCTCCTGGCGGTCCGAGGGGCCCTGGTTGAGCGCCGCCTCCACCTCGCGCGGGAATGCTTTTCGGAACACCGCCGCGTCGAAGCGGCGGGCATTCTCGATGCAGGCCTCGGAGTCGACCGCGCGCGTGTCGAAGCGGCTGACCACCTCGGCCAGCTCGCCGGGTCCGCCCTCCCAGAGACGGCCGGTGACCCCGTCCAGGACGTTCTCGAGCAGCCCGCCGGCCGCCCGCGCTATCACGGGCCGCCCGGCAGCCTGGGCCTCCACCGCGGCGATCCCGAACTCCTCGCCGGTCGTGACCACGAGCGCGCGGCAGGTGGCGAGGAGGCGCGCCGCCTCGCTGTCGCTCACGCGCCCGGCGAAGCGGATGGTGGGCCCGGCGAGCCGCCTGAGCCGCCGCCGGTCCGGTCCGCCGCCCGTGACCACGAGCGGAAGCCTGAGGCGGTTGAACGCCTCGATCGCCACGTCGATCTGCTTGTGGGAGACGAGCTCCGAGAGCACCAGGTAGTGCTCGCCGACGGGCTGCTGTCGGAAGCGCCCGGTCGCGACCGGCGGGTAGATGATGTGCGACTCGCGCCCGAAGTACGCCTTGATGCGCGCCTGCGTCGTGCGCGAGTTCGTCACGTAGCGGTCCACGCGCTGGGCCGCGATCCAATCCCACTCGCGCCAGCGCCGGAAGAGGCGGCTGAGCACGGCGCGCGACAGCGGGTTCGACCGCTCGGCCAGCGTGCGGTGACGCTCGTTCCAGGCGTAGCGGAACGGGTTGTGGCAGTAGGACACGTGAACGGCGCGCTCGTCGCAGATCACCGCGTGCGCCCAGGCGCTCGAGCTCGAGATCACGAGGTCGTAGCCCGACAGGTCGAATGACTCGATCGCGCTCGGATAGAAGGGCAGGAAGGCGCGGAAGTTGCGCGCGCTCGGGCGCAGGCGCTGCAGGAACGAGGTGTGGATGTTGCGGTCGGCGAAGCGCCCCTCGGTGCCGCGCTCGTTGTAGACGGGGGTGAACACGTCCGCGTCCGGCCAGAGCTCGCAGATCTCGAGGAACACGCGGTCCGCTCCGCGCACGCTCACGAGAAAGTCATGGATCAGCGCCGTGCGCGGCACGAGCCCTGCCGTACTAGCACTCACGCGCGGCAGTCTATGCATGCCGGCGCTGGCCTATGCATGCCGGCGCGTGCCGGTAAGCCTCGCCGCTAGGCTTCGCCGCCATGCGTCGACTGCTCACCGTGCTCGCGGCCCTGTGCCTGCTGGCCCTG
>WNGA01009940.1_pt1 | contig 12720 bp, 10 predicted proteins | sample 5400061 | NCBI WGS metagenome assembly WNGA01 (sample SAMN13153366, study PRJNA577476) | soil metagenome | isolation source: 100 cm soil or saprolite under grassland replicate 2 | place: USA:California | collected 2016-06-15
CGGCGTCGAGCCGGTTGCGCTCGCGCAGACCTGGCCCCGACGGCGCGAAATCCCGTTCGATCCGGCGACGCGGATGATGGCGACCGTCCATGTCATGCCGAGCGGCGGCTCAGTCCTGCTCGTCAAGGGCGCGCCGGGCATCGTTCTTGAGCGGTCTCGCTGGCGCTACACGGTATTCGGCGACCAGCCGCTCGCCGATCGGGATCGCCAGGGCCTCCTCGAGGAGAACCGCGCCATGGCACGGGAGGGACTGCGCGTCCTGGCAGTGGCGTGGCGGCCCGTGGACGGCCGCGAGGATGAGCTGCTGGAACGCCTGACCTTCCTCGGCTTGATCGGGCTCGAGGATCCCCTGAGACCGGGCGTGAGGGAGGCCATCGCCGAATGCGGCGCTGCCGGCATCCGCACCATTATGCTGACCGGCGACCAGCAGCTCACGGCCGAATCCATCGGCCGCGCGCTCGGTCTTGCCCCCGATTCGATCCGCAGCCGGGTAAGCCCCGAGGGGAAGCTGGCGCTCATCGAATCCCTTCAGGCGGAGGGCCAGGTGGTGGCCATGACGGGAGACGGCGTCAACGACGCGCCGGCCCTCGCCCGCGCCGATATCGGCGTGGCGATGGGCCGCCACGGGACCGACGTGGCACGCGAATCCGCCGACCTGGTTCTGACCGACGACAACTTCGCCACGCTCACGCACGCGGTGGAGGAAGGCCGCGTGATCTACGCCAACCTTCGCAAGGTCATCCACTTCCTGTTCTCATGTAACCTTTCCGAGATCCTCACCATCTTCATCGCCATTCTCGCCGGCTTTCCGGCGCCGCTGCTGCCGTTGCAGATCCTTTGGGTCAATCTCGTCACCGATATCCTGCCGGCGGTCGCGCTGATCAGGGATCCCGCGGAGCCGGACGTGATGCGGCGGCCGCCGCGGGATCCCGGTGAGGCGCTGGTGACGTGGCGATTCGGCGGCCGGATGTTGGCCGAGGGCGCGCTGCTCGCCGCGGGCGTGCTCAGCGCGTATCTGTGGGTGGTGTGGCAGGCCGGATCGGGACCGCGGGCCAGCACCATGGCGTTCATGGCGGTCGTGCTGATCCATCCATTTCAGGCCATGAACTGCCGGTCCGAGCGGCTCAGCTGGTGGCGGCTGCCGAGCAATCCATGGATCTGGGTCGCGCTGCTCGCTCTGGTCAGCCTTCAGTGGCTTTCGGTTGCCGCACCGACGCTCTCGCGCCTTCTCTCGACGGCTCCGCTTGCGATGACTGATTGGGCAGTGCTGGCCGCTGGCGTGCTCTGGCCTGTCGTGCTCATGGAGCTCGTCAAGGGGATACGGTCGCGCCGTCTGGGGCAGTCCTGCCCCACTCGAGAGTATCCGGAGGTCCCAGCGCTCGGAGAAACTCGCCGGAATCATTGAGGTTCGCTCTTGGCATCACCGATGCTCCGTTTCAAAGGGGAGCAAGGGCTTCGAGCGGGAGAACGACCATGACCATCGAGATCAAGGGAATTCGGCGTGACCCCGGCCTGCGGGCGCGAGTGCAAGAGCAGGTCCAGGCCGCCCTGAAGCGGCTGCAGCTCAAGCCCATCACGGCACAGGCGGCCTTCTTCGACGACAACGGCCCGAAGGGGGGCCTGGCCATCCGCTGCGCCTTGACGGCGCGACTGCCCTATCGCCCAGCGATCCGCGTCGAGGATACGGCGGCCGACCCGCGAACCGCCTTCGACGGCGCCTTTGCGGCCTTCGAGCGTCGGCTCCGGCGCTATCGCGAGCGCGACCGCGACAGCCGCCGCCACCCCAAGAAATATTTCGTCGCCAAGCGGCTGTTCGAGTCCGAGCCGGGCGCGACCGCCAAGCCATCGCGGAAGGCCGGGTAGCGCCCAGGCGAGAGGAGCGATCCATGGCAAAAAGGATTCTGGTGCCGCTCGATCAATCGATGCTTGCCGAAACCATTCTGCCTCTGGTGGACGACCTCGCCCGCGGTGAAGGCGCGATCGTGCGCCTGCTCTACGTGGCGCCGGCTCCGCATACCCGCATGAGTGAGGACGGCATTGTCGTGGCCTACGCGGATCAGGAAATGGAGCGCCTCGAGGCCGAAGGCCGGGACTATCTCAGCAAGGCCGAAGTCCAGCTCGGGGGCGTGACGGTGGAGTGCGTGGTTCGCTTCGGGAATCCGCTGGACGAGATCCTGAGCGACGCCGCGGCGTTCGAGGCCGATCTGATCACGGTGACCACCGCGGGCCGCAGCGGCCTGAGTCGGGCCATTCTGGGCAGCGTGGCCGAGCAGGTGATGCGGAAGGCCGAGGTCCCGGTGCTGCTCCTTCGGCCCGGCCGAAACGGACTCTCCTAAGAGGGCCAGGAGTCGGAGTGACCATGAATATGAGAGAGCAATTGGACCGACTGTCTCGAATGGGCGGCTCCCCCATGCCGGTCGTCAGCGTGTACCTCAACACGCACTGGGCCGATGAGCATCAGCGCGGCCGGGTGCGCGTGTTCCTCAAGAACGAGCTACGCAAGGCGCGCGAGACCGGCGCCCACGCGCCATCCCGGGCCGATCTGGACTGGATCCAGGAGCAGGGTGAAGCGCTGATCGGCCAGACGAGCTTTCCGGACGCCCAGGGCGTGGCGCTCTTTGCCTGCGAGGCGCTGGGATTGCGTGAGGTGCTGCCGATTCGCGTGCCGTTCGATGACGCGTTCGCGGTCTCCGACGCCCCAGCGCTCGGGCCCCTCGCCGCCGCGCTGGAGAGGGCGCCCGAGGCGCTCGTGGTCTTCGTGGACGCGGAATCGGCGCGGCTGATTCCGCTCGCGCCGGACGGCAACGGCGAGGAAATCATCCTGACGAACGAGTCGCCTTCCCATCCGCGCCGCGAGGGATGGCCGCAGCGCGCCTACTCACACTACCGGCGCCATATCCTCGACATGCGGCGTCCGCACTTCGACGCCGTCGCGCAGAGCCTGCTCGGACTTGCCCAGGGCTCCGGTGCCCGTCGCCTCGTGCTGGCTGGTGAGCCCCGCAACGTCGCCGGTCTCACGAAGGCGCTGCCGCCATTGCTGGCCGCCTCCGTGGTGGGAACGGTGTCCGGTACGGCCTACGAGCCGGCCGCGGGCCTTATTGCACGGGCTGTCGAGCTCCTGGCGCGGTTCGAGGGCCAGCGGGCCGCCGCTGAGGTCGATGCGGTGCTGACTGAGGCGGCCAAAGGGGGCCAGGGTTCGGCGGGGGTCGAAACCACGCTGGAAGCGATCAACCGCAGCGCCGTCCAGCGCCTGTACCTCGCCAGAGCCTTCGCCGAGGCGGGCCGTGCTTGCGGCGGCTGCGGCGCGCTCCAGCGCGGAGCAGCCACCTCATGCAGATTGTGCGGACAGCCGACGAAGGCCGTGGAGCTCGCCGAGGCCATGGCGGATCGCGCCCTTGCATCGGGTGGCTCGGTGCAACGCGTTGACCTCGACATGGCGCTGGTCCGCTCCGGGGGTGTCGCAGCACGGCTCCGATATCCCCTGTGAGCGAAGAGAAGGCGCAGCTGGACGATTCGCGGCTGCCGCGCAGCACCTGGCCGCCGCCCTCTCCGTGTGACGCGTCCAGCTTCAGCATCATGAGCGCTCCTGCCGGTACGATAGCAGGGATGAGAAGCGACGCCAGAGCGGAATCATGAAGAACTTCGGTTGCCCGCCAGTTCGGCCTGATGGCCGATCTGCTCGAAATCAAGGGTGCGTCCCAATCTGCCTCCGTGACCTCCGCCGTGCGCAGAGCCGGCCGGGGGGTTAGAGTTCTTCTTGAAGGACCCAAATCGGATCAGTGCGCACGGGATGAGCAGGACCGTGTCCCCGACTGAGGCAGTCTGATCGAAAGGAGCCGACCCATGAGCCGCATCCGCCGAATTCTGCACGCCACCGACTTCTCCCCCGCCTCCAGCGCGGCCTTCGCCAAAGCCGTCGAGCTAGCCAAGAGCAATCGAGCCGAGCTGCTGTTTGTCCACGTGCTCACGCCGGTCGTCCCGATGGTGGGTGATGGGTATACCTCGCCCAAGGTCTACGAGACTCTGGAAGCCTCGGTGCGCGCCGAAGGCCAGAAGCGCCTGAGCCACTTGCTGGCCAAAGCGAGAAAGGCTGGGGTCCGGGCCAGAGGGTTCCTCGTGGACGGCGTCCCATACGAACAGATCGCGCGAACCGCAAAGTCCAAGAAGGCTGGCATGATCGTGATCGGCACCCATGGGCGCACCGGGCTGGCCAAGTTCGTCCTGGGCAGCGTGGCCGGGCGTGTGATCGCCATCGCGCCTTGTCCGGTACTGACAGTTCGCGGAAGGTAGCGCGCGGTCCAGCGGGATAAAACCGTGAAGCAATGAAGAACTTCGAAATCGCCCGCCAGTTCGACCTGATGGCCGATCTGCTCGAGATCAAGGGCGAGAATCCATTCCGCATCCGCGCCTACCGCCGCGCCGCCCAAAACGTCGAGAGCCTCGCGGAAGACGTCGAAGCCCTCGTCGCCGAGAGTCGCCTCGATCGGGTGGCCGGCATCGGCAAGGATCTGGCGGCGAAGATCGCCGAGTATCTCGAAACGGGGGCTATGCAGACCGTGGAGGATGCCAAGAAGGAAATCCCGGCCGGGGTCGTGGAGCTGATGAATGTGCCGGGTGTGGGTCCGAAGACCGCCAAGCTTCTCTATGAAAAAGCCGGTGTCCACGACGTGACCATGCTCGAGGAGCTGGCGAAGGCCGGCCGACTCAAGGGCCTGCCCGGTATTCAGGCCAAGAGCGAGGCGAACATCCTCAAGGGCATCGCGGTGGTGCGCCGGGGCCAGTCGCGGATGCTGCTCGGGCATGCGCTGCCCCTGGCGGAGGATCTCGGGCAGACTCTCGAGCGCCTGGAGGAGGTCACACGGCTGAGCCTGGCCGGCTCGATCCGTCGGCGCAAAGAGACCGTCGGCGATTTCGACATCCTGGTCGCGTCTGAGAAGCCCGCGAAGGTCATGGACGCCTTTGTGCGATTGCCCCAGGTGGCGGACATGCTCGAGCGGGGCGAGACCAAGGCCTCGGTGCGCCACCGCGAGGGAATCCAGGTCGACCTGCGCGTGGTGGAGCCCGATGCCTTCGGCGCCGCGCTCGTCTACTTCACCGGCTCCAAACAGCACAATATCCGCATCCGGGAGATGGCCCAGAGGAAGGGGCTCAAGATCTCCGAGTACGGCGTCTTCGAGGAGTCCACGGGGCACCGCGTGGCGGGCAAGACCGAAGAAGAGGTTTACGCGGCCGTCGGCCTGCCCTGGATCCCGCCCGAGCTCCGGGAGGACGCCGGAGAGATCGAGGCGGCGCTCGAGCGCCGGCTGCCGGAGCTGGTGGAGATCACGCACATTCGCGGCGATCTTCACGACCACACCCATGCCTCCGACGGCCACCACAGCGTCGAGGTCCTGGTGGAGAAGGCGCGCGAGCGCGGCTACGAATACGTCGTCGTCTCAGATCACAGCCGCTCCGCGACCATTGCCCGCGGGCTCTCCATCGAGGCCCTCTGGGCTCATGTGAAGAAGATTCGAGCCGCCCAGGAGAAGGTTCGCGGTATCACGATCCTGGCCGGCAGCGAATGCGACATCCTGGCCGACGGCGCTATGGATTATCCCGACGAGGTGTTGGCGGAGCTGGATATCGTGCTCGCGGCGGTCCACGCTCGGTTCAAGCAGCCGCGGGAGGAGATGACGCGCAGGATCTGTCGGGCCCTGGAGAACCCGTACGTCAGCATCCTGGCGCACCCGACGGGGCGCCTGATCGGCGAGCGCGATCCCTACGACGTGGACCTAGAGGCCGTCTTCCGCACCGCGAAGGCGCACGGCAAGGCCGTCGAGATCAACTGCTATCCCCAGCGGCTGGATCTCAACGACGTCCACGCCCGGCGCGCTGCCGAGCTCGGCGTTCTGATCGCTATCAATACGGACACCCACTACCTCGAGAATCTCGAGAACGTGAGGTTCGGCGTGGCCACGGCCCGGCGCGCCTGGATCGGGCCCGGGCAGGTCATCAATACCTGGCCGCTTGAGAGGCTCCTGCCTTGGGCGCACAACGCCCGCCCGCGCCGCATCCCCGATCGCCTGCGCTGAAACGTGGGCGGGGTGCGGATGCCCCATGTGGGGCGATGAGGGCCCAGACCGCCCGCTCGCATCGTGAAAATGGGGCCGGTTTTTCAAGCGCATACACTTCACGGCCAGGGGTACGCGCTTTGCATTGCCTTTCATCGTGGTCGTCCGCGTTGCGGACGGCGCGTGGGAAAGGAGACCAGCCATGGCCTACAAACAGGTGCTGTTTCGAGCCGAAGCGCGAGAGAAGATCCTCCGGGGCGTCAGCGCCCTGGCCGACGCCGTCCGCGTCACCCTCGGGCCGAAGTCCAAGAGCGTGCTGATCGAAAAGAAATTCGGGGCGCCGGTCGTCTGCAATGACGGGGTCACGATTGCCAAGGAGATGGAGCTCAAGGATCCGGCGGAGAACCTCGGCGCCCAGATGATCCGCCAGGCGGCGGAACGGACCGGTGAGGCCGTGGGCGACGGGACGAGCACCTCGACCATCCTCGCCCACGCGATCTTCGCCGACGGCGTCCGCAACGTGGTCGCCGGGGCCAGCGCCGTGGACCTCAAGCGCGGGCTGGACCGTGGGGCGCGCGCCGCCGTCGACAGCCTCCGCGAGCTCTCGAGGCCGGTGAAGAGTCGTCTCGAGAAGGCCCAGGTCGCGGCGATCTCTGCTCACAACGATCCCGCCATCGGTGAACTGGTGGCTGACGCCATGGAGAAGGTCGGTGACGAGGGCGTGATCACCGTCGAGGAATCGAAGACGACTGAGACCCAGCTGGAGGTCGTGGAGGGCCTGCAGTTCGACCGCGGCTATCTCTCGCCCTATTTCATCACCGACCCCGAGAAGATGGAGGCGGTTCTCGACGAGCCGCTCGTCCTCCTCACCGACCGAAAGATCGGCGTGATGAAGGACCTGCTGCCGATCCTCGAGCAGGTGGCGCGGGCGGCCGCGGCGATTCTGATCATCGCCGAGGACGTGGAAGGCGAGGCCCTGGCCACCCTCGTCGTCAACAAGCTTCGGGGCGCGCTCAAGTGCGTCGCCGTGAAGGCGCCCGGCTTCGGCGACCGCCGCAAGGAGATGCTGGAGGACATGGCCATTCTCACGGGCGGGCAGGTGGTGGCCGAAGAGATCGGAATCAAGTTCGAGAGCCTCGAGCTGAAGCAGCTCGGCCGCGCGGAGCGGGTCGTCGTCAACAAGGACACGACCACCTTGATTGGCGGTAAGGGCGACAAGAAGGCCATTGAAGGCCGCAAGCAGCAGATCCGCCAGCAGATCGACAAGTCGACGAGCGATTACGACAAAGAGAAGCTCCAGGAGCGGCTCGCCAAGCTTTCTGGCGGCGTGGCGGTCATCCGCGTCGGGGCGCCGTCGGAGGCGGAGATGAAGAGCAAGAAGGAGGCGCTCGATGACGCGATCAGCTCGACGAAGGCGGCCGTGGCCGAGGGCATCGTGCCCGGCGGCGGGCTGGCGCTGCTGCGCGCGACGGGGGCCATCGAGCGCGAAGAGGGCAAGTGCGACGGCGACGAGCGCACCGGGCTGCAGATCTTGAGACGGGCCCTGGAGACGCCCGCCCGTCAGCTCGCGGAAAACTCCGCGGTGGACGGCGGCGTGGTGGTCAACGAGATGCGGCGAGGCACCGGCAACATGGGCTTCGACGCCGCGCGGAAGGAGTACGTGGATCTGGTGGAGGCCGGCATCATCGATCCCACCAAGGTGGTGCGGATCGCGCTGGAGAATGCTGTGTCGGTGGCCAGCGTGCTGCTGCTGACCGAGGCCACGCTCACCGAGGTGCCGGAGAGGAAGGAGGAGCGCATGCCGGGGCTCGAGGGGGCCTGATCGGTGATCGTCGGCGTTCCGCGCGAGATCAAGACGGGCGAGCAGCGCGTGGCGCTCACCCCGGCCGGCGCTCGCGCGCTCAGCGAAGCGGGACACCGCGTGCTCGTCGAGCGAGGAGCGGGGCAGGGCAGCGGGATTCGCGATGAAGACTACACGGCGGCGGGCGCCGCGCTCGACTCGGTGGAGGCCGTGTGGGCCCGGGCCGAGATGATCCTCAAGGTCAAGGAGCCGGTGCCGCCCGAGTATCCACGACTGCGGCCCCGCCAGGTTCTCTTCACGTATCTGCACCTGGCGGCGGTGCCCGAGCTGGCCCGCGAGCTGAAAAGGGCCGACGTCATCGCCATCGCGTACGAGACCGTCCAGCGCACCGACGGCAGTCTGCCGCTGCTCACACCCATGAGCGAGGTCGCGGGCCGACTCGCCGTCCAGGAAGGGGCCTTCTACCTCGGCAAAGCCCATGGCGGCCGTGGGATTCTCTTATCGGGCGTGCCGGGCGTGCCGCGCGGCAATGTGGCGATCCTGGGCGCGGGCACCGCGGGGCTCAATGCCGTCAAGGCCGCGGTCGGCTTGGGTGCCGACGTCTCGATCCTCGACATCAATCTCGACCGCCTCCGCCACGTCGACGATCTCTTCGGCGGCCGCGTGGTGACCCTGGCCTCCAATAGCTTCAACATCGCCCAGGTCGTCCAGCGGGCCGATCTCCTTATCGGCGCGGTCCTGATGGCGGGGGCCCGAGCGCCCGTGCTCGTGAGCAAGGAGACGGTGGAGCGGATGAAGCCTGGCGCCGTCATCGTGGATATCGCGGTGGATCAGGGCGGCTGCGTCGCGACGATTCGGCCCACGACCCTGCTCGAGCCGGTGTACGAGGTAGCCGGCGTGCTGCACTATGGCGTCGCCAATATGCCGGCCCTGGTGCCGCGCACGTCGACCTTCGCGCTGACGAATGCCACGCTGCCCTATGCGCTCGAGCTAGCCAACCGCGGTGCGACGGCCGCGGCGCGAGCCAGCGCCGAGCTGGCGCACGGGGTCAATATCTGGCGCGGCAAGGTTGTCCATCCCGGAGTGGCGGCGGCGCTAGGTGAACAGCCCGCCGTCATCGAGGCCTGCCTGGCTGAGGGAGGCGACTGATGCTGGTCCAAGACATCATGCAGACACAGGTCATCACGGCCACGATCAAGACAACGCTGCCGGAGATCTTGCGGCTGCTCGAGCGGCGCGGGTTCCGCCACGTGCCGGTGGTGGACGACGGCGCGCTCGTCGGGATCATCGCGGACCGAGACGTCAAGGGAGCGATGATCTCTGCCGCGACGAGCACCGAGGGGCGCGAGCGCGACCGGCTGCTCGAGCGGTTGACGGCGGGCGAGATCATGACGCGCACGGTGACCACCGTCGCGCCCATGTTCGCCGTGGAAGAGGCAGCCCGGCTCATGGTGACCCAGAAGATCAGCGCGCTGCCCGTTACCGAGGGCGGCCGGCTGGTCGGGATCGTCACCGAAACCGACGTGCTGCGGCTCTTCGTCAGGGCCATGGGCGCCCTCGAGCCGTCGAGCCGGATCGATGTCTTGCTTGGCGACCAGCCTGGGGCTTTGCCCGATGTGATCCAGACAGTCGAGCGCTCCGGTGCCGCCATTTCCAGCGTGATGACCCTCATTGGCCGCAGCGGAACCCGGGAAGCTGTCATCCGCGTCGCGACCATCAACCCTGGCGCGGCCATCAAGGCCCTGGAGGCCAAGGGCTACACTGTGCGCGACTCCTGGCGCGGCTAGGCCGGGAGGCCGCAGGGCCCGGTGAAGCCCCGTCGCCAAGCGGGCGATGGCCTCAGAGGGGAAACTGACTCCCACCGTGAGGCGTTCTCGCCTCACTGTGGTGACGCCGAGCCGCGTCTGCCGCCGCCAACCGCATGGATTTGCTTCCTGTCGGCACTGGCATGGAATGAGCACTACAAAGTGAAACGTTGGTTAGCGAGCAGGAGGCGACTGCGCTCATGCCGGCCGACGACTTCGCCCGAGCCCGGGAGACCATGGTCCAGACCCAGATCGCCGCGCGTGGCGTCCGGGACCCGATGGTTCTCGATGCCATGCGGACGGTGCCGCGTGAGGCATTTGTCCCGGAACGGCTGAGGCGGTTCGCCTATGAGGACGAACCACTCTCGATTGGGGAGGGTCAGACGATCTCCCAGCCCTATATCGTGGCGGTAATGACTGAGGCCGTTGAGCTGAAGCCGGGGGACCGGGCGCTCGAGATCGGGACAGGGTCGGGTTACGGGGCCGCCGTCCTCTCCCGCATCGCCGCCGAGGTCTACACCGTAGAGCGGCACCCCGGCCTCGCGGAGTCGGCTCGGCGGCGTCTCGGGGAGGTCGGCTACCACAATGTCCACGTCCTCGTTGGCGACGGCACGCTGGGCTGGCCAGAGCACGCGCCCTACGACGCCATTGTGGTGACCGCCGGAGGCCCCAAGGCCCCGCCGGCCCTGCTGGATCAACTGGCCGTCGGTGGCCGCCTCGTTATGCCCATCGGATCGCAGTCACGCTTTCAGCGGCTCGTGCGGGTTGTCCGAAGGGGAGCCGACTACTACGACCACGAGGAGCTCGAAGAGGTGGCCTTCGTCCCGCTCATCGGCGCGGAAGGCTGGCCGGAGGCGGAGCCTGCGGGGAACTCGGGGCCACACCACTGAAGGCGCAAGCCCGTAAGCGACGTAGGGGGCCGCCGATGAGCAAGCTGTTTGCGGGGACTCATGCACGCGGGCACGGGCGAGGAAGACCCGGACAACGTCGAGTGGCCCACGACCCAATGTGATCGCTGCGGCCGGTCGGAGGAGGAGATCGAATGAATCGCGACGGAGGGAGACCGTGAGGATCGAAACCAAGCAGCGGCAATCGGCTTTGCATGTCGCTCCCACCGACCAGGGCATCGAGCTGAGGATCGGTGAGGAGGACGACGCCCGCGCCCGCATGGCGGCGCTGGCGCTGCCTCAGGCGCGGATGCTGCTCCATGCGCTCGGCCTGGCCGTCGCGCAGGTGGAGGAGCGGCAGCGCGTCGAGGCCGAAGAGCGGGCCAACCTGGCCGAGAGGATCCTCGAGCAGGAGTTTCGCCGAGATGCGAGTCCCAGGCCAGCGCGCGCCTCCGGCGGCGAGTGGAAGCCCGTGGTCTTGGGCCCGCGCGCCCATCCGAGCGTCGTGCGACCGCTCACGGACGACGGGCTTCGCGGCCAGCCCTACGACTACGGGATCGCGGTCCGCGACGAGCCGGGGCCATCGCAGGACGAAGGCGGCGGAAACTCGAGCAGCTGACGGCGCTCATCGTCTCGCGCTCATCAAGGAATCGGCGGCCGGGAGACTGTCGTCGCCATGGATAGACCGCCATTCTGGATGCTGAGCGCGGAGCAGGCGCTCAAGCAGGCGGAGAGCCGGAAGGGCGGTCTCAGCTCGGAGGAGGCCGCGGCGCGGCTCAAGCGATGGGGCCCCAACGATCTGGCGCCGCCCCGCCGTTTCGAGGCGCTGCGCGAGATCGCCCGCACCGTCGCCAATCCGCTGGTGGTGATCCTGCTGCTGGCCTGCGGCATCTCGGCTGCCTTCGGCCAGGTGGCGAGCTCGGTCATCATCGCGCTCATGGTCGTTTTGGGCGTGGCGCTCAACTTTCTCCAAGCCTATCGCTCCCAGAAAGCGGTGGAGCGTCTGCGACAGGAAGTGGGCCAGACCGCCTCGGTCATGCGTGACGGGTCCCTTCATGAGATCCCCACCCGTGAGGTCGTCCCGGGCGATGTCGTCCAGCTGAGAGCGGGAGACCTGGTCCCCGCCGACTGCCGCCTGCTCATCACCAAGGACCTGTTCGTGAACGAGGCGGCGCTGACCGGCGAGTCGCTGCCTGTCGAGAAGCATTGCGAGGCGATGGCCCGGGACGGCGAGGAGCCCGCCCGCCCCGACGCGGCGGCCTTCCGCGGCACCTCCGTCATCAGCGGCCTCGGCGTCGCGGTGGTCATGGTGACGGGCGCGGCAACCGAGTTCGGCCAGGTGGCCGCCAGCCTGGTGGGCCGGCCGCCCGAAACCGAGTTCGAGCGCGGCACCCGTCGGTTCGGGTTTCTGATCCTGCAGGTCGTGGTGTTCCTGGTGCTCTTCGTGTTTCTCGTGAACGCGCTGCTTCGCCGCGATCTGCTCGAATCGTTCATGTTCTCGGTGGCGCTGGCCGTGGGGCTCACGCCCGAGCTGCTCCCGATGATCGTGTCCGTAACGCTGTCGAGGGGCGCCGTGCGCATGGCGAGGAAGAAGGTCATCGTCAAGCAGCTGGTCGCCATCGAGAACTTCGGCAGCATGGACATCCTCTGCAGCGACAAGACCGGGACGCTGACCACGGGCGAGATCACGGTGGACCGCCACGTGAATCTGCGCGGCGAGAACGACGAGGCGGTGATCCGGCTCGCGGCGCTCAACAGCGTGTACCAGACGGGGCTGCGCAGCCCCATGGACGAGGCCATCCTCCGCCACGAGCACCCGGCGGTGGCCCGCTACCGGCGGGTGGACGAGATCCCGTTCGATTTCCAGCGCCGGCGGGTGTCGGTCGTCGTGGAGGGCGATGGCCGACGGCTCCTGATCTCCAAGGGTGCGCCGGAGAGCGTGCTGCCGATCTGCGGCCACGCCGAGACGGATGGGATCGCCCGGCCACTCGATGCCGCGGCCCGGTCCGAGGCCGATGCGCTGTTCCGCCGGCTCAGCGCCGACGGCTATCGCGTCCTGGCCGTCGCCTACCGGTCCGTGGACCGCCAGGCCGGCTATGCGACGGCGGACGAGCGCGATCTGACCCTCGTAGGCTTGGCCGCCTTCCTCGATCCGCCCCACGAAGGAGTCAAGGAGA
>WNGA01017337.1_pt1 | contig 12718 bp, 9 predicted proteins | sample 5400061 | NCBI WGS metagenome assembly WNGA01 (sample SAMN13153366, study PRJNA577476) | soil metagenome | isolation source: 100 cm soil or saprolite under grassland replicate 2 | place: USA:California | collected 2016-06-15
ACCAGAGCACGAGCGAAGGATGGCGCCGCAGGCGCGGCACGATCTCCCGGGCGTCGGCGACCATCGCCGCCACGAACTCGGGATCGTCGGAGGGGACGCTCTCGAGGCCCGAGCTCGACTGGCTGAACTCCTGCCAGACGAGAAGCCCGAGCCGGTCGCACAGGTCGTAGAACTCGTGGCTCTCGATCAAGCCGCCGCCCCACACGCGCAGGAGGTTCACATTCGCGCGCGCCGCGAGGCCGAGCAGATGCTCGAGCTTCTCCGGCCGCGGCACGCCGTACAGCGCATCGATCGGCACCCAGTTCCAGCCGCGCACGGGCATCGGCACGCCGTTGACGACGAAACGGTAGTCCTCGAACTCGACCGTGCGGAAGCCGACCTCGAAGTCGCCCGCACGGTAAAGACGCTGCTCGCCCAGGCCGTTCGGCCACCAGAGGTCCGGCGACTCGACGCGCAGCACGACCTCGCCCTCGACCTCGACCGTTCCGACGCCGTCCGCGAGGGTTACGCGCGGGAACGTGTCCGCCGGCGGATCGAGCGTCACCGAGCGCCAGATGCCCTGGTGCACGAGGCGCGGACAGAAGTCCCAGCCGTAGCCCATGCGGCTCTTGTGCACGCGGACGCGGCTCGTCCTGCCGACCTGCGCCTCGCTCTCGGGCGCCGCGTGCACCGCGACCGCGAGCCGGTGGTCTCCGTCCGGCACCTCGATCCGGAACGGCGTGAACGCGCCCGCGTGCTGCGCTACCTCCTCGCCGTCGACGAACACCGTCGCCTCGTGGTCGACGCCCTCGAACTCGATCGTGCCGCCGCCCACGCGCCGACGGTACACCCACGTCCGCTCGGCGACCCATTCGGCGAGCCGGCTGTTGCGCTCGAAGTACGGGTCCGGCACCTCACCGGCGCGCACGAGGTCGTCCACGACGCTGCCGGGCACGCGTCCGGGCAGCCAGCCCGGCGCATCCCAGGGCTTGTTCACGTGCCACCGCCACTCCTCGCCGAGCCAGCCTTTCACCTGCCAGTCGTCGCCGTCGCGCGACGTCACCACTCGAGCAAGTCGGTCTCCCGAACGCCCCCGTCGCGCGCGAAGACGAACGTCTTGATCTCGTTCGGGCCGAACTCCGCTTCGATCGTACGGCCGAACACCTCGATCCGCGCCGTCGCCGGCCGCCCCGCCGACTCGTACGCTCGGACACACCAGGCGCCGCCGTCCTCGGCGGCTTTCACGACGGTTAGGACGACGTCGCCGCCGCCGTCGCTGCCGTACGACGCGTGCTGACGCAGCGGCCCGTCGTGGTAGGTCTCGATCAGCGCGAACGGCGGCTGGTTGAGCTCCGCTGCGCGCCGCACGATCCCGGCCGCACGCCAGTCGCCGGCGTGGGGGACGAGCCGCACGAGGAAGCGCTGCCGGCCCTGGTCCTGGTACTCGAGGTCGTCGCCCTCCTCGAGCTCGCGCGGGGCGTGCCACGCCCACACCGGGCTGCGAACAGCCGTCACGCCGATGTCGCCGCCGCGAACGTCGTAACCGTACTTCGCATCGTTTGCGACGCTCAGCCCGCGGTCGCCGCCCGAGACGTCGACCCACGCCTGCGCCGGCTCCTCGTCGCCGCCTGCGCGCCGCTCGAGGTGGCCGTACGGCGTCTCGAAGGTCGCGTGATCCGTCTCGACCGAGGTGGGATACCGCAGCTTGAGCAGCTTGAGCTGCTCGCGCCAGTCGAGGGTCACGCGCAGATCGACGTACGGAACGTCCGCGCCGAGCACGTAGTCCTCGCGCAGCGTCGACGAGCCGTAGCGGCTCTCGACTCGCAGGATGGCGCGCACGGGGCCCGTCTCGAGCAGCCGCACCGACTCGCACGCGAACTCGCCGATCTCTCGATCGTACATCTGCACGCCGTGCCCCCAGGTGTCGCTCGGGTCGTCGACGACGACGGCGTGTCTCGCGTCGGGTGCGGCGAGGTCGGCGGCGGTCGCTCTGAGGACGAGCTTCGCGAGGCGGCCGGTCTCGGGGTCGATCTCGATGAGGAGGTGCTCGTTCTCGAGCCGCGTACCGGTCGCGGCGAGCGGCTCCTGTTCGACGGTGCCCTTGCGGACGCGATAGGTGCGGTAGCCGAGCGGCGGCACCTCGACCGCGAACGCGAGCCGGCCGCGCAGCCCGCTCATCGTCGTCAGCGGCCGCGTCATCTGCATCGGCACTGGCTCGCCCGCGTCGTCGACGACGTAGGCACCCTCCGCGCGCAGCCACGTGTACTCGACCTCCACGTGCGTCCGCAGCGGCCACGGGTGCGGGTTGAAGACGACGACGGGCCGGGTCTCCACTTCCTGCGCGATCTTGATCCGGCGCGCGATCGACTGCACGGCTGCATTGAACGCGTTCGCGCCGAGAGACGTCGCGTGCCCGAACTGGTCGCGCGCGTCCTCGTACGCCGGCTCGATCGCCGTGCCGGCAAGCGTGTCGTGGAACTGATTGAAGAGGACGAGCTTCCAGGCCTGCGTGAGCTCGTCGAGCGGATAGCGCTGCGTTCCGAGCGAGTCGGCGATCGCGCACCACTTCTCGGCACGCACGAGGATGTTCTCTGCGCGCCGGTTCCACCGCTTGATGCCCGAGTGCGTCGTGTAGCAGCCGCGGGAGTGGTGCTGGAGCTCGCCGCGGAACGTCGGGATGTCGCCGTTCGCGTCGACGTGATCGAAGAAGCGGCGCAGCGAGCTCAGCTCGAGCCGCGGCAGGTCGCCTCGCTCGTTGAGGCGTCCGATGCACTCGAGGTTCGCGATCGTCGGCCCGCCGCCGTGGTTGCCGACGCCGTAGAAGACTGCATAGTCGTCGGGGCTCGCGGGCAGCGATGCGATCGCCTTCTCGACGTGCTCGCCGATGTCGTCCTTCGGCGCGCAGTACTCGTGTGGGATGCGGTACGCGAGCACGCGGGAGCCGTCGGTCGACTCCCACCAGAAAAGGGGGCTGTCGAACGGCATCTCGTTCGGCGTCGGACGCAGGAAGACGTACGAGTCGGCGCCGCTCTTCGCGAGGATCTGCGGGATCGTCGCGTTGTGCCCGAACGAGTCGATGTTCGCGCCCGTCGTCGCGATGATCCCGAACTTCTCGCGCAGGTAGCGCTGGCCGTACAGCGCCTGCCGGACGAACGACTCACCGCAAGGAATGTTGCAGTCCGGCTCGACCCACCAGCCGCCGATGACCTGGAACCTTCCCTCCGCGACCCGCTCGCGGATCTTCTCGAACAGCTCCGGGTCGCTCTCCTCGACCCACGCGAAGAACAGGGACGAGTCGCAGGTGAAGACGAAGTCCGGATACTCATCCATGCGGTCGATCGCCGATTGAAAGGTCGCCCGCACCTCCTGGTAGCCCTCCGGCCATTGCCACAGCCACACCGGATCGATGTGGGCGTTGCCGATCATGTGGATGGTCCTCAACGGGCGGCCCATTCGTCGACTTGGTCCATGACGAGATGCATCAGCAGCAGGTGCATCTCCTGGACGCGCGCCGTGGACGCGGACGGCACGATGAGCGCGACGTCCGCGTGGTCGGCGGCGGGCATGCCGTCGCCGCCGGCGAAGAGCACCGTCTTCGCGTCCGCCTCGCGCGCCGCTCGCAGCGCGCGCACGACGTTCTCCGAGCGGCCGCTCGTCGTGTAGCCGATCGCGACATCGCCCGCGCGCGCGTGCGCCTGCACCTGCCGCGCGAAGACGTCGTCGAACGAGTAGTCGTTCGAGATGCACGTCACCACTGACGGGTCCACGCTGAGCGCGAACGCCGAGAGTGGTCGACGCTCTCTCTTGAAGCGTCCGACCAGCTCGCCTGCGAGGTGCTGCGCGTCCGCCGCGCTGCCGCCGTTGCCGAAGGTGAGGACTCGGCCCCCACGCTCGTACGCGTCGACGATCAACCTTGCGATCTGGTCGACGCGCGGAAGGAGCTCCTCGAGCCGGCCGAGCAGCGCCGCGTGATCGGCAAGAGCATCAGCGTTCGCCACTCGTCGCTCCCGAGCCCAGCCGCTCGTACGCCACCGCGGCCGCGCCGACGACGCCGACCGCGTCGCCGAGCGCCGCCTGCACGATTCCGACCTTGCGTCCGGGAGGATCGATCGCCTGCGCGTGCACCAGCTCGCGCACCGGCCCGAGCAGCTGCACGTCTGTTGCGGTCGCGCCCACCATCCCGGCCTCCTGCGCGCGCTCGGCGATCGACGTGCCCGATGCATAAGCCTCCAGGCAGCCGCGCCGGCCGCAGCCGCGGCACTCGCGGCCGTGCCAGTCCACAGTCACGTGGCCGAGCTCACCGCCGTTGCCGGTCGAGCCGCGGAAGAGGCTCCCGTCGATCACGACGCCGCCGCCGATGCCCGTCGACACCGTGAGGTAGATCATGTTCCGCGTGCCGCGGCCTGCGCCGTACCGGTGCTCGCCCGCCGCCGCCGCGGTCGCGTCGTTCTCCAGCACCGACGGCCGCTCGAACGCGACGGTGGCGAGGTCCGTGATCGGAACGTCTTCCCAGCCCGGCAGGTGCAGCGGTGCAATGAGGACGCCGAGCGCCGGATCGAGCGGGCCGCCGCACCCGATCCCGACCGCCTCGACATCCTCCCACGGGATTCGCGACGTGGCGATCGAGCTTCTGCCGAGCTCGAACAGACGGGCGAGGCCGTCCTCCGGCCCGCGCGCCGCATCGGTCGGCGCGACGAGAAAGCCCTGCACGGCGCCGTCCGCGTCGACGACGCCGGCCGCGATCTTCGTGCCGCCGATATCGAGCCCAAGCAGCGGTCCGGGACGCGCGGAGTGCGTGCCGTCACCGTCGACAGCGGCACGCACTTCCGTAGAGCTCACTGCTACCCCTTCCGCCCCTGGATCGCGATCCCGCGGATGAAGTACTTCTGGAACGACGCGAACAGGATCACCATCGGCAGCACGAGCAGCAGCGTGCCCGCCATGATCACCTGGTAGTCGCCAATGCCGCCGCCGCTGGCGTTGAAACGGTCGAGGAGCACCTTCATGCCGAGGGGCGCAGTGAAGGTCGCCTGGTCTCGCAGGTAGATGAGCGGACCGATCAGGTCGAACCACTTCGCCTGGATCTCGAAGATGAACGTGACGATCAGCGCCGGCTTGGCGAGCGGCAGCGCGATCCGCCGGAACATCGAGAAGTAATTGTCGCCGTCCATGCGCGCAGCCTCGAAGTAGTCGCGCGGGATGCTCATGAAGAACTGACGTTGTAGGAAGATGTAGAACGCGCTGCCGAACATGTTCGGCACCCAGAGCGGGTACTGAGTGCCGACGCCGATGTGCGGAAGCCACGCATGATCGGTGGTGAAATGGCCGATGTTGTTCCAGAGCAGGTAGACCGGGATCATCGTTACCTCGGGCGGGAGCATCATCGTCCCCAGGAGGATCCCGAAGAGCAGGTTTCGGAGCGGAAACCGGAAGTACGCGAATGCGAACGCCACCAAGGCGCTCGCGAACGTCGTGAGCAGTGCGCCGAGAACGCTGATCCAGACGCTGTTCCACATCCAGCGCGCGACCGGGGCGACGTTGAAGAGGTACTGGACGGCGGGACTGTCCCTGTCCGGTCCCGTGAAGTTCCACGCCCAGTGATCGGGAATGATCTTGTTGTCGAAGGTCTCGCCTCTGGGCTTGAACGACGCGCTGATCAGCCATATGAACGGATAGAGAAAGAGAATCGCGAGTCCGATCAGGAGCAGGATGAAGGCGAGCTTCGTGATCCAGCCGACCTCGAGCCGCGGCTGCCACCAGCGGCGCGTGGGAACGACGGTTGGCAGCGGCGCGGCTGCGCCGGCGGCGACGGGAGGAGGAGCGTTCTCCTGCCCTGCGGCGCTCACTTCGCAGCCCCCTGGTAGTAGACGAAGCGGCGGCTGACACCGATGTTGATCAGCGTGACGACCATGCTGATCGCGAAGAGCAGCCAGGCCATCGCCGAAGCGAAGCCCATGTTGAAGTACTCGAACGCGTTCCGGAACAGGTAGATCGCGTAGAAGAGCGCGGCCTCAGGCTGCGAGCCGCCGGCGCCGTAGAACGCCGTGTAGGCCTGCGTGAACTGATTCAGACCGGCAAGCGTGAGGATGATGAAGACGAAGAAGAGCGCCGGGCTGATCATCGGCAGCGTCACGTCTTTGAACCGGCGCCAGGCGGGCGCCCCGTCCATCTGTGCGGCCTCGTACAGGTGGCGCGGGACGCCGTACAGCGCAGCGAGGAGGATCACCATCGTCCCGCCGCAGGCCCAGATGTCCATGAGCGCGATGCTCGGCTTGATCCAGTGCGGGTCGGTCGTCCAGTACGGACCCGGAAGCCCGACCGCGCGCAAACCCTTGTCCACGATGCCGATCCGGCCGTTGAAGAGAAAGAGGAGCAGGACGCCGACGGCGACGGGCGGCGTGATGTGCGGGAGATAGAAGATCGTGCGGAAGAGGCCCGCCAGCTTGCCGATTCGCATCAAAAGCATCGCCAGCGCCAGCGCGACGATGATTTTCCCGGGCACCATCATCACCGTGTAGATGAAGGTGTTCTTCAGCGACGCGGCAATCTTCGGGTCGTCGAAGAGCTCGCGATAGTTCTTGAGGCCGACCGTCTCCGTCGCTTCCAAGCCGGCGATCTGCTGCACGCCGTAGTTCGTGAAGGAGTAGTACGCACTGAAGATCATCGGCCCCAGCGTCAGCGCGAGGAAGCCGAACAGCCACGGGAAGATGAACAGGTACGCGACCCAGGTCTCGCGCTCGCGGAACCCGTGGAGCCAGCGCCGGGCCCTCGAGGGGCCCGGCGCTACGCGGTTGACAGTGACGCTGGCCAAGCGTCCTTCTGTCCTACTTGTTGTCGTTGATCGCCTTCTGCGCTTCCCTCTGGGCCTGGTTCAGCGCCTGCTTCGGCGACTGTTGGCCGGAGAGGGCGCGGTTGACCGCGTCGGTAACCGCCTGGACGAACTGCTGCCCGCCAGGGGACGGCGGCAACTCGAAGCCGTACCGGGAGGCATGAACCAGCGTCCGCACCGCGTTGTCGAATTGCGGATGGCCGAACGACTGGTAGACGTCGTTGTAGGTCTTCTGGTCAGCTACCGCATTTGCCGTGTAGACGCCGGTGAAGGTCGAGCCGGACGCCTTGCGTGCCGCTTCACGCTTCTTCGCAGCGATGAGCCAAGCGTTGACCGACGTCACCGCCTTCATGTACTTGCACGCGTCGTCCTTGTTCTTCGAGCCCTTCGGCACCACCCAGCCGTTGCCGCTGAACATCGTGATCGGGCCGCCCTTGCGGTTCGTGAAGAACTTCGCAACGAGGTCGACGTTCGGCGAGTTGTTCGAGAACTGGTTGTAGAAGAAGCTCTCCAGGGGAGAGAAGCCCATCTGATCCTTGACCAGCGGATTCTGCTTCCCGAAGAAGTCCCACGTGTCGCGGAAGGCCTTGAACTTGTTCCAGCCGCCCTCCGCGTTGATGATCGAGATGGCGTAGCTCAGCGCCGAGATCGCATGCGGTGTGTTCAGCTTTGCGTGCAGGCCGTCCTTGGAGATGACGTCGTCGCCGAACCACTTGACCCACATGTAGAAGCCGAACCCGCTGTCGATCTTCGGGTCGAACCCGATGCGCGTGGGGTTCCCGCTCGAGTCGAACTTCGTCAGCTTCTTCGCCGTCGCGAGCAACGCCTTCTTGTTCTTGGTCTGTGCAGCGCTGATCGGGACGCCGGCGTCCTTGAACGCACTCGCATTGACGACGAGCGTGACCTGGTTGGTGAATTCCGGGAAGCCGTAGACGTGACCCTTGTAGGTCATGGCTTTCATCGCACCAACGCGGTATTGCTTCTTCACGGGGTTGACGCAAGAATCCATCGGCTGCAGCACGCCCTTGGCCGCGTACTGCGCGACACGCGGACGCGTCATCCGGACGAGGTCCGGGACGTCACCCGACGCGAGCCGCGTGAGGAAGACCTGATCGTTGAAGTCGCCGGCGGGACGTTTGATGTCGGTCCCCGAAAGCTGGGAGGCCGCATAGGCGGCGCGGTTCTCCTGGATATCGTCGCCCGGCCCGTAGCCGTAGACGTTGAGCGTGCCTGCACCGACTCTGTCTGTCCGTGCGATCGCGGAGCCTGCGACGACGGCAGCGAGAACTGCCGCGCAGACGAACAGCCAGGCTACGCGCTTCTTGTGACCCTCCATGTTCCTCCTCCGAACTCTGAGAATGCGCCGGGATCGGCTGTGGCAACGTAACCAGATTCCGGCCAGATGGTCAAACGGAGCCCAAAAAATCTCCGCCCGCTATTGACGGCCCGCCCAGCCAATTTGTTGTCGTTTCTAAATCATCTTCTTGGTGGTTTTAAGCCATCCTCTTACGCCGGCGCGGTCTCCGCCTGCCGGACCCGGAAGCGCGACCTCCAGCCCCAGAAGCCCGAGTTGCCGCCGGCCACCATGAGCCCCATGCCCCAGTCGACGTGCTCCTCGACGCCGTCGCTGAGCAGCGGCCGATCCGCCGGGTCGCGGTACTGGAAGAGCACGTTCCGCCGCGTGCGCGTGCTTCGGTTGGTGCCCGAGCCGTGGATCGTGAGGTAGCTGAAGAAGAGGACGTCGCCGGCCGCCGCGGGACACGACGTGCCGCTCTCGAGCGGGTAGTCGACCGTCTTCGACTCCCCGTGCGCCTCGAGGGGACCGAGCTTGTGCGAGCCGGGGACGACGTGCAGGCAGCCGTTCTCCTCGTCCGTGTCGTCGAGATGGATGCTCGCGGCGAGCACGCTGTGCCGCTCGTGCGGAAAGTACGGGTAGTCCTGGTGCATCGGGAAGGGCGCACCCTGTTCGGGCGGCTTGACGAGCATCTTCGTGTGATGGAGTTGGACGTTCGGCCCAATGAGCTGCGTGAGCACCTCGACGAGACGCGGATGCGCCACCATCCGCGTGAACACGGCGTCGTGGTAGGGAAGGTCGTGGAAGCCCTTGACCTGCAGCGTGCGCAGTTCCTCGTCGTCGATGTGGTCGCCGCGCCACGCATGGTCGCGATCGTGGGCGGTGCCGCTGACGTTCTCCAGAATTCGCGCGATCGCCTCACGCATCTCGTGCACCTCCGCGGCGTCGAACACGCGGAACGAGGATGTAGCCGTTGTCGCGATAGAGCGCAGTGTCGTCTGTCATTGAGGACCTCCTGTCGATCCGCGGATGACGAGTCTGGGGTCGAGCACCTCCACCGTTCGGCCGCACGTCGGATCGTCGAGCCGGCGCAGCAGCAGGAGCGCCGCCCGGCGTCCCATCTCGAAGACCGGCTGCGCGACGGCGGTGATCCCGGGCTGAACCATCTCCATCCAGGGGACATCGTCGAACGCGACGAGCGAGACGTCGCGCGGGATCTCGAGCCCGCGCCGCCGGATCAGGCGCCACGCCTGTTCTGCAAGCTGGTTGTTCGCGGCAAAGATCGCCGTGGGCCGCTCGTTCTCGAGCAGAGCGGCGATGCGCGCCGGTGCGTCGGCCGCGTGCATGTCGGTCTTCACCACGAGCTTCCGGTCGGGGCGGACGCCCGCGGCGACCAGTGCCGCACGGTACCCATGCAGGCGGCCCGCGTCGCTCGTCCAGGATGTCGGCGCCATCAGCAGGCCGATGCGCGTATGGCCGAGCTCGAGCAAGTGCGCGACGGCGTCGCGCGCGCCGGCCTCGTTGTCGATCACGACCGCGTCACATGACGACTTCGCGAGCCGGCGGTCGACCTCGACGACGGGGATCCCGCGTGCGACGAGCAGGTCGGCTGCGGCCTGCGACGCGGGCGTCATGATCACGCCCGGCGCGCGCATGGACAGAAACGTGCGGGCGCCGGAGAGCTCCTGGGCCGTGTCGCTGTTGTCGCCGAGGAGCAGCATCTGGTAGTTCGCCTCCCGCAGCGTCTGCTCGACACCGGCGGCGAGCGCTGCGTAGAACTGGTTGCTGAGATCGGAGACGACGACGCCTATGACGCGGCTGCGCCGTTGCTTCAGCGTCCGTGCCGACAGGTTCGGGACGTAGCCGAGCCGTTCGGCGACGGCGAGCGTCCGCTTGCGCACGTCCGGCGCGACATAGCCGCGGCCGCTCAACGCGCGCGATGCGGTCGACGGCGACGTCCCGGCCTCGCGTGCGACATCCGCGAGGGTCACGGCGTGCGGACTCATGCGGCGCGCGCCCTCCATTCATCCCACACGCTCCGCACGGCGGCGTAGTCGTCCGCGTCGAGCTCCTCGCCGGTCGCGTCGAGGTGCGATGCGTAGTAGAGCGACGGCACCCCGATGTTCGCCTTCATGCCGAGGAACGCGCGCCACGCACGCTTGTCCGGCACGCGCCAGTCGTCGGTGTCGATCGGCAGCTCCGGGCACGCGGCCCTCACGACCTCCGCGCGGAACGACATCTGCGGGACGATCTCGCCCGAGATCATGTCGTTCAGCCGGATCATGTCCGTGACGTCGACGAAGCTCGGGTGGGGCGTGTGCGTGATGACGAGCGCGTCGGGCTTCGCGGCCTTCGCGGCGGTGTAGACGACGGAGAGGAGCTCGTGCAGCAGCGCGATGCCCCAGGCGCCGTCGTGGTGTTCCAGCATCCGGCCGCTCGGCGTGCGCGCCGTGAAGTCCACCTTCAGACCGTCGGCGTCGAGGCCGTCCGGCCCGAGCATGCGGCCGACGATCCGCCGGAGCGCGTCGCGCGCGGCCGGGTTGCCCGGGTCGAGCGCGACCGGCGCCCCGTCGGGATTCCGGACGCACAGCTCCGCCGGCAGGCCTTCCGCGTCCCAGGCCTTCCACCAGAGCAGGACGTGCTGGCTGCGCTCGTGGCGATCCGCGATCCAGCCCCGCAGGTCCGGCCACTTCTGCGGGTCCGGCTCGTTGCCGCCGTACGTCGCCTGCCACTTGTCGTCGAGGACGATCGTCCCGGGATCGAGGCCGTGCTCGTGGAGACGAGCGAGGAAGCCGTCGTAGCGCTCCTGCGTCGCGTAGTCCGCAGCGGGCCCGCCGGAGATGCTCGCGACGTGACATTGCGCGCCCCAGCCGCAGAAGATCGGCTCCGTCCACCACGCCGGACGCGGGCGCGGCTGCGGCGGCGGCGCGACGGCGCGCGCGACGAGGTCGTCGCGGTGCCGGCGCAGTCCTGCGTATGGATCCGGCACCTCCGGCGTGATCACGAGCACGGGCGCCCGAAACTCGCCGTCGACTGCCGTCTGGCCGTCGTAGTCGAGCTTCAGCGAGAACCCGTTCGCTGCAGCCTCCAACGCGAGCTCGACGAAGCGCAACTCCTCGACGGGCGCCGCGAGCGCGACGTCGACCCATGCTTCGTCGCCGAAAGCGAAATACAGCGGAGCCGGCGTGAAGAGCCAGCGGCCGCGCCCCGGCTCGCCGTCGCCGGCGACGCCGATAACCGCGCCCTCGGCCACGTCGCGTAACGGAGCGGAGCCGTCCTCCGGGTTGGGCGTGAAGAGCCTCGGCAGACGTGTTCCGCTGAACGTGCGCCCGAGCGGCGCGCCGGGAATCAGCGACCGGCCGCCGAGCACGCGCACGTCGGTGATCGCGCCGCGGCCGCGCACGCAGGTGTGCAGTTCCAGGCACGTGTCGAGGCAGCGCAACTCGAGCCACGCGCGTTCCCATAAGGTCGAACGTCGCTCGACGACAATCGTGCCGTCGCCGACGGTGGGAGCCGAGACCTCGAGCGTCTCGTCGACGCCGTCGGCGCGATCGATCGCCGACAGGAGCGAGAGCGACAGCAGCGAGCTCAGCTCGACGCGGCGGCCGTTCGCGGCGAGCTCGAGGCGGTACGCGCCGTTTTCGAACATCAAACGACCACCACGAGCGCTTCCGCCTGCAGGCCGAAACGCGTCTCGCCGACGGTGAGGTCGGCTGCGATTCGCCCGCCCTCGGCGCCCACGGTGACGCTGAACACAACGACCGCTTCGGCGTGCGGCTCCAGCTGGACCTCGTGCACGCGCGGCGACTCGCTCCACCCGTCCGGCACGACGAGGCGGACAATCGCGTTCTCGCGGCTGTCGAACGGGTTGCGCACCGTCACGTCGAAATCCGCGGCGGCGCCCGGCGCGATCGTCGACCGGTAGGGCTCGATCCGGGCGCCGAAGCCCTCCTCGCCGAAGCTTTCGACGGGCAGCAGCTCGTCGTGCAGTTCGACGACTCTCTTCGCGTCCGCGAGCAGCGTCTCGAGATAGCCGTCGGAGACCTCATGCGGAAAGAAGTGCCCCCCGATGATCACGTCAGGCCGCAGCGAGCGGAGCAGCTCTCCCGTCTTGACGAAATCGCCGCGCCGGAAGCGGTTGCGGTACTGGTAGTTCAGCGTCAGCGGCGAGTACTGGTCGCCGGTCGCGACGATGCGGCGCCCGTCGGCTTCGAACGCGAGCGCGGCCGCGTACAGCGTGTGGCCGGGAAACGGATACGCAGTCAGCTCGTACTCGTGCCAGGCGAAGGGCGTCTCGAGGGGGAGCGCGCGGTCGACCGGGATCGGATCCGGCCAGAGGCACGGGAGGTCGTACCGCTTCGGATCCTCGAGCACCGGCGCGACGTGCTCGGGCGCCCACACCTGCGTCCCCTCGACCGCGCGTAACAGGTTGAGACCCGCGACGTGGTCGTCGTGGTAGTGCGTGACGAACACCGCCTCGACCGGAAGCCCGTGGAGCGACCAGAGAAGCGGCCGGCGTGCGGTCGCGAGGTCGTAGCCGAAGTCGATGCCGAGCGCGGCTCCGGTCTCCGAGAGCAGGAGATAGCTGTTCGCAGACGTCGTGCGGTTGCGCAGCA
>WNGA01015219.1_pt1 | contig 12715 bp, 15 predicted proteins | sample 5400061 | NCBI WGS metagenome assembly WNGA01 (sample SAMN13153366, study PRJNA577476) | soil metagenome | isolation source: 100 cm soil or saprolite under grassland replicate 2 | place: USA:California | collected 2016-06-15
ACTACGACCTGCCGATCGCCGGTGCCTTCCACAACTGCTGCATCGTCTCCATCCGCAAGGCCTACCCGGGACATGCTCAAAAGGTCATGCACGCGATCTGGGGCCTCGGGATGCTGAGCCTGACGAAGGCGATCGTCGTTGTCGACGAGTGGGTGGACGTCCACGACTACAACGAAGTGCTCTTCCGCGTCGGCGCGAACGTCGACCCGGCGCGCGACGTGCTTCTCACCGAAGGCCCGCTCGACCACCTCGACCACGCGCCGACGCGCCAGTTCTACGGCGGCAAGCTCGGCATCGACGCGACGCACAAGGGGCCGCAGGAAGGCACCCGCGAGTGGCCGCCGGAGATCGAGATGACGCCCGAGGTGAAGGAGCTCGTCGACCGGCGCTGGGAGGAGTACGGCATCCCGCTGGACGGCGCTGCAGAGAATGGCCGAATGCGTCAGAGTTCCGGCCCGTTGCGCCGTTTGTTACGTCGTTGACACGCCGAACAATGCGGGGGTTGAATCCACCAGTGGTGACCCACAAGGGGGAGGCTCGTTGATGGAGCCCCAGCACGGGGACCGACCGCATCTTCCCGGCCCGTCGCTCTACCCGATCGGATTTGCGGCCGGGGTCGCCTGCATCCTCGTCGGGCTGATCGTCAACCCGCGCGTGATCGCGCCGATCGGGGCGGTGATCGCGGTCGTCTTCGGCTTCCTGTGGGCGCGTGACGCGACGAAGGAGTACCGCGGCGTGCCCGAGCCGATCGAGCCGGAGCGGCGCGAGGTCCGGCCGACGGCGGAGGCTGCGCCCGTGCCCGCCGATCGCGGCGAGGCCGCGATGCCGGAGCCGGAGCCCGGCGAGCGCTTTCCGCGCAGCCGCTTCCTCGAGGCCTCGACGCTCGGGATCGGGGGGCTCATCGGCGGCCTCGTCACGTTGCCTGCCATTGGGCTCATGGTCGTCCCGGCGTACGTCAAGCAGGGGTATCCCGACGTCGACCTCGGCCCACTAGAGAACTTCACCGAGGGGAAGTGGTTCGTGACGTCGTTCTCCATGAAGCCGGAGGAGGGCGAGGTTGCGCGACGCACGGCCTACATCCGCAATAACGGTCTCCTGAACGGCGACCCGAGCTTCACGATCATCTCGAATCGCTGCGCGCACCTCGGCTGTCCCGTGCAGCCGAACGGACCCGTGCAGGACAACCAGAGGAAGGAAGTCAAGGGAAGCAGCGACCAGAAGATCACGCTGATCCCCACGATTCCCGCCGGCGGCTTCGGCTGCCCCTGTCACGGCGGCCAGTACGACCCGGAGGGCAACCGCACGGCGGGACCGCCGGTGCGGGCGCTCGACCGCTACGAGTACGAGGTCAGGAACGGCCGGCTCATTCTCGGGAATCCGTACAGCGTGACCAAGGTGAAGGGCGAGGGGAAGAATGCCCGGATCCACAAGTACAAGCTCGCCGGCCCCGGCCAGCATGTGGACGGCTGGGAGCAGTTCCTCTACCCGCTCCAGCCGCCGCACTGATGGCCACCGCAGTCCGCCGCCGGAAGTCCGCCCGCCGCCAGCGGCTCGAGGCGGCGATCAACTATCCGATCGACTGGCTCGAGGAACGCTCGGGTCTGGTCGGCGGGATCCGCTACTTCCTCTTCCGCAAGGTCCCCTCGGACACGAACTGGATGCACACGCTCGGGTCGGCGACGCTGACCGCATTCCTCGTGCAGACCCTAACGGGCGTAATCCTCGCGATGTACTACAAGCCCGACCCGAACAGCGCCTACCAGTCGATCCAGCACATCACGAACGACATCACGCTCGGCTGGCTCGTCCGCGGCATGCACAAGTGGGGCGCCAGCGTCTTCATCATCCTGCTGTTCTTCCACATGGCCCGCGTCTTCCTGTTCGGCGCCTACAAGTATCCACGCGAGCTGAACTGGATCGTCGGCGTGACGCTGCTCGTGCTCGGGATGCTCGAGGGCTTCACCGGCTACCTGCTGCCGTGGGATCAGACGGCGTACTGGGCGACGGTGGTGGGGATCAACCTCAACGGCACGGCGCCGTTCCTCGGCCCGTTCCTCGCCGACTTCCTGCGCGGGGGCTCCGAGATCGGCGGCGACACGCTTGCTCGCTTCTACTCGATGCACATGCTGCTCATACCGGGCCTCATCTTCGCGCTGATCGGCCTCCATCTCTATCTCGTCGTCCGGCTGGGCGTGTCCTCGCCCCCGTGGTCGCGCGAAGCCGCGGGCTCCGACTGGGCCGAGCGCGAGGTGGCGACGGACGGGCGCAGCGGGCTGACGCAACCCTCTGCGCGCAGCGGCTGGCGGCGCAACGCCGGCGAGGGCGAGTAATGGCCAGCATCGACGAGCGCCGCGCGCAGTTCCAGCTCTACAAGGAGGACGTCAAGAAGCGCGGCAAACCGTTCTACCCGTACGCGATGTTCCACGACACGGTGATGAGCCTCGTCGTGGTCTCGGTGATCATCGGACTCGCCTGCGTCTGGTACTTCACGACGAGCCAGAATCCCGACACCTGCGGCTCGGGCGACTCGTGCCTGCTCGGACCGCGCTATGCCGAGCCCGCCGATCCCGGGACGACGAATTTCGTGCCGCGGCCCGACTGGTACTTCTACTTCCTCTTCTACCTGCTCCGGATCTTCAAGTGGCCGGACTCGGTCATCCTCGGCACGATCGGGATCCCGACGATCCTGCTGATCATCGCCTTCGCGCTGCCGTTCGTCGACCTCCGACGTGAGCGACGGCTGCTGCGACGGCCCGTTGCGGTCGTCGGGGCTGTGCTCGTTGTGCTGTCGATGGGCGTCCTGACGTACAAGGGCGCGACGGCCAAGGAAGCGCTTGCGAGTGAGGTCGTCCAGGCGGTCCCGAGCTGGTCGCAACGCGAGGGTTTCGCTGACAATCCCGACGCAGTCGCGGGCGCGAAGATCTTCGCCAGCTCCGGGTGCACGGCGTGCCACACCTACCTGGGCACCGGCAGCTCGAACCTCGGTGCGCCCGACCTGAGCTCGATTGGCAAGGGCGGTCGGGGAGTTCAGGGCTTTGCGACCTACGTGGCCGATCCGTCGAAGTTCGGCAACACCGTCATGCCGAAGTTCGCCTCGCTGGGGCAGGACCAGCTGAAGCAGCTCGGAGAGTTCCTGAACGCTTCCAAGGGCCCGAAATAGGCCCGCGGTGCGCGTCTTCCTCGGGATAACGGGCGCCTCGGGCGCGCCCTACGCGGCTCGCCTCGTCGAGGTTCTGGCGCGGGCGGACGTCGAGCTCGGCATCTGCGCCTCGAGTGCCGGCGTCGAGGTGCTGGCGACCGAGCTGTACGGCAACCCGCGGTTGTCGCGCGACGAGACGCTGACGCGGCTGCTCGAGCACGCGGACGGCGGCAACGTCACGGTCTACGAGCCGAACGACTGGAAGGCGCCGTACGCCAGCGGCTCCGCGAAGGTCGATGCGTACGTGATCTGCCCGTGCTCGATGGGCACGCTCGGGACGATTGCTTCCGGCGCGATGTCGAACCTCATCCACCGCGCGGTCTCGGTGGCGTTGAAGGAGGAACGGAAGCTCGTGCTGATGCCGCGCGAGACGCCCTTGTCGCTCATCCATCTCCGCAACATGCTCGCCGTTAAGGAGGCGGGCGCAACGGTGCTCTTCCTCGCGCCTGGCTTCTACCACGGCGCTGAGTCCATCCATGACCTTGTCGACTTCATCGTCGGTCGCGCCCTCGACCAGCTCGGCCTCGACGTCGAGCTGGTCAAGAGGTGGGGAGACTGACGTGAGCGTCGAAACCGGCAGGCTGCCCGCGGACGGAGTCCGGCGCATGTTCGATCGCATCGCGCCCGTCTACGACGCGATGAACCGGACGATGACGGCCGGCCTCGACCAGCGCTGGCGGCGACAGACGGCAGGGGCGGTCGTGCGGCCCGGGGACGCCGTCCTCGACGCCTGCTGCGGGACCGGCGACCTGGCGATCGCCTGCGCTCGCGCCGGTGGGCGGGTGACGGGTCTCGACTTCTCCGAGCGCATGCTCGAGCGAGCCCGCCGCAAGGCGCCGGAGCTCGAGTGGGTGCGTGGCGACCTGCTGGCGCTCCCGTTCGACGACGCGAGCTTCGACGCTGCGACGGTCGGCTTCGGCGTCCGGAACGTCGAGGATCTCGAGCGCGCGCTGGCCGAGTTGCGCCGGGTTCTCCGTGACGGTGGCCGCGTCGGCATTCTCGAGATCACGCGTCCGCGCGGAGTTCTCGCACCCTTCTACCGGTTCTGGTTCGACGGAGTCGTTCCGCTGCTCGGCAAGCTCCTTCCCGGCGGGTCCGCGTACACCTACCTGCCCGCGAGCGTGCGTCGCTTCCCGGAGCCGGAGCCGCTCGCCGCTCTGATCGCGGCGGCCGGCTTTGGAGACGTGCGGTTCCGGCGCTTTGCCGGCGGCATCGTCGCGTTGCACGCGGCGGAGGCGCGATGAGCGCGCTGGCCGAGATCCGCGAGGCGCCGGGACTCGACGCGTACCTCGCCGAGCTCGAAGATCGGCTCGAGCTGGCGGTCGGCACGTATCGCGGCGTCGTCTCCGAGGTCGGCGCAGAGGCCCTCGCCGCCGGCGGAAAGCGGCTGCGGCCGCTGCTGGTCTACCTGTCCAGTCCGCCGGGCACCGAGCCCCCCGTCGAGGCCGGCGTCGCCGTCGAGCTCGTGCACCTCGCGACGCTGATGCACGACGACCTGATCGACGGCGCGCGGCTCCGGCGCGGCCGCGCCTCCGCGTGGTCGGCGCATGGACCGGGTGCCGCCCGCTCCGCGGGCGACTACCTCTTCGCACGGGCCTTCGCGGAGCTGTCGGCGACCAGGGACCGAAGGGCCGTCGCCATCCTCGCCAACGCGACGCTCTGCCTGGCACGTGGTGAGGCGATGCAGCGGCGGCAGCGCTTCGATCCCGACACAACGATCGAGGCGTATCTGGAGCGCTGCACGCTCAAGACCGGAAAGCTGTTCGAAGCCGCCTGCCGGCTCGCCCGCGGCCCTGGCGCATTCGGCCTCGCGCTCGGCGTCGCGTTCCAGATCACCGACGACATCCTCGACTGCTCCGGCGTCACGATCGAGACCGGGAAGATCGCCGGCACCGACCTGCGCGAGGGGACGCCCACGCTGCCGCTCCTGCTCGCCGCGCAGCGTGACGACGCGGTCCGTGCCGCGCTCGCCGGCGGAACGCAGCTCGAGGGTGCGCTCCTCCGAGTCGCCTCGACCGGCGCGATCGAGGAGAGCCGCGAGGTCGCGCTTGCCTACGCACGCAGCGCACGGGCCTGCCTGAACGGCGAAGTGCACCGCGATGAGCTTGAGTCGCTCGCCTACGCCGTCGTCGAGCGAGAGCGGTAATCGTGCTGCTCGAGCGCACCGACACGCTGGCGCCGATCCGCGACAAGGTCGAGGCGGGGGAACGGCTCGACTTCGAGGACGGCGTGACGTTGATGGAATCCGACGACCTACTCGGGTTGGGCGAGCTCGCCGATCTCGCGCGGCGTGTCCGCGGCGGCGACGACCGCGTGTACTTCGTCCAGAACCTGTACTTGAACCAGACGAACGTGTGCCGCGTGAAGTGCAAGTTCTGCGCCTTCGCGGTCACGCGTAAGCAGCCGGACGCCTACACGTACACGGCGGCGGAGCTCGTGGAGGACGCGGTTCGTCAGCACGAGCTGACGGGGTTCACCGAGATCCACATGGTCGGCGGCGAGAGCCCGCACGTCGACTTCGAGTACTACGTCGACATCGTCCGTTCGCTGCACGAGGCGCTGCCGGACGTCCATCTAAAGCTGTTCACGGCGAGCGAGATCCACCATATGACGACGCTGTCGGGCCTGACGCACGAGGAAGTGCTGCGCACGCTGCGCGAGGCGGGGATCGGCTCACTCCCGGGCGGCGGCGCCGAGGTCTTTGCCGAGCGCGTGCGGCGGCTGGTCGCGCCCGGCAAGGAGCATCCCGACTTCTGGTTCCACACGCATGACACGGCGCACCGACTCGGGATCCCGACTCATTGCACGATGCTGTACGGCCACGTCGAGACGTACGAGGAGCGCGTCGATCACCTGCTGCGGCTGCGTGACCAGCAGGACAGGACCGGCGGCTTCCTCGCGTTCATCCCGCTCGCCTTCCATCCGGAGAACACCGTCTTCGAGCGGCGCGGCTGGCGACATACGACCGGCTCGGACGACCTGAAGCTGATCGCCGTCTCGAGGCTGCTGCTCGACAACATCCCGAACATCAAGGCCTACTGGATCATGATGGGCTTGCCGCTCGCGCAGGTCGCGCTGCATTTCGGCGCGAACGACGTGCAGGGGACGGTCGTACGTGAGGAGATCTTCCACGCTGCGGGGGCACGCACGGAGACGGAGCAGAAGATTCCGGAGCTCGTGCGGGTCGTGCAGGCGGCGGGCCGAGTGGCCGTCCAGCGGGACACGCTCTACAACGAGCTGCGGAGGTGGGAAGATTGACCGGCTCGGAGGGTCTCAGGGCGGCGTTGTCGGCGAAGAATCGCGATGCCTTCGTCTCAGCGCTTGCGCCTGACGTCGTCTGGAGCGGTCACGAGCAACTCGGCAATGCAGGCCTGCAGTGCACGAGTCGCGAGGAGGTGGCCGATGTCTTCGACGCGTACATCGCCGCGGGTCACAGAGGCACTCCGGAGATCGTCGCCGAGGCGGGGGACGCAGTGGTGGTCGATCCCCATCCCCAACCGCCGGTCCGCGGCTGCGAGACCATTCATCACGTGTACACGCTGAGGGAGGGCCTCGTTGTGCGGATGCAGGATTACCCGGACCGGGCAACGGCTCTCGCTGCTGTGGGGCTGCAGCCGTGATTCGCCTCGGCCGCATCTCCTACGTCAACATGGCGCCGGTCTTCTACCGGCTCGATGCCGACGTCGAGGAGGTCCAGGGTGTCCCGACCGAGCTCAACGGCTATCTGCTCGCGGGTGAGCTCGACCTCGCTCCGATCTCCTCGATCGAGTACGCGCGCAACGCCGAGCGCCTGCGCTTGTTGCCGCGGCTGTGCGTCGGCTCGGAAGGCGCGGTCGACTCGATCCAGCTCGTCTCGCGAAAGCAGCTCGAGCAGGTGCGCTCGGTGGCGGTTACGTCCGAGTCTGCGACGTCGGTGGTGCTGACGAAGGTGCTCCTGCCCGAAGCTGGGCACGTCCCGCTGGGAGAGGACGCGGACGCGAAGCTGCTCATCGGGGACGCGGCGCTGAAGTCCGCGTTCGAGGATCCGACGCCGCACTACGACCTCGGACGACTGTGGTTGGAGCGGACGGGTCTGCCGATGGTCTTCGCGGTCTGGGCCTGTCCCGATCCGGCACCGCCCGGCCTTGCGGAGCTCGAGGATGCGCTCGTCTCCTCGGTCCGGCTCGCGCGTGCCGAGCCGGAACGGCTCGCGTACGAGGCCAGCGAACGCTATGGCTATCCGCCCGGCTTCCTGGCGCGGTACTTCGAGAAGCTGCGTTACCGCTTCGGCCCGCGCGAGCGCGCCGGCCTGATGACCTTCCTCGAGCTGGCCCGCGACGCCGGCGAGCTCGCCGAGGTCCCGGAGCTCCGCTTCGTCCGAGAGGCCGTGCCCGCATGAACGTCTCGAGCGGCCGGGGAGTCGCGTCCGTGCTGGACAAGGCCCTCGAGGGCGAGCGCATCTCTGACGAGGAAGCGATCACGCTGCTCACGTCGCGCGACCTCGTCGCCGTCGGCCGCGCGGCGAACGAGATTCGGAACCGCAAGGCCGATCCCGAGAGGATCACCTTCATCATCGACCGGAACCTGAACTACACGAACATCTGCTACACGGACTGCGAGTTCTGCGCGTTCTACCGCCGGCCGGGCGACACGCGTGAGGGCTACCTCCTGCCGAAGCCGGTCATCTTCAAGAAGATCGAGGAGACGCTCGCGCTCGGCGGCACGGGCCTACTGATGCAGGGCGGACACCACCCCGACCTCGGCATCGACTACTACGAGGATCTGTTCCGCTCGATCAAGGCGCGCTACAAGATCCATCTCCACGCGCTGTCGCCGCCTGAGATTCAGCACGTCGCGCGGCGCAGCAAGCTGACGCTCTGGCAGACCATCTCGCGCCTGCGGGACGCGGGCCTCGACTCGATCCCTGGCGGCGGCGGCGAGATTCTCGTCGACCGCGTCCGCGACGAGATTGCCCCGAAGAAGACGAAGACGAAGGAGTGGCTCGCCGTCATGCGTCACGCGCATCGCCTCGGCATGTCGACGACCGCCACGATGATGTACGGCCACGTCGAGACGATCACCGACCGCGTCGAGCACATGCGCCGCATTCGCGAGCTGCAGGACGAGACCGGCGGCTTCCGCGCCTTCATCTCGTGGACGTTCCAGGCAGACGGCAACCGCCTCGCCGACAAAGTGACGCGCGACCGGATGCCGACCTCGTTCGACTATCTCCTCACGCAGGCCGTTAGCCGGATCTACCTCGACAACGTCCCGCACATCCAGTCGTCATGGGTCACGCAGGGGATGAAGGTCGGCCAGGTCGCGCTCGGCTTCGGCGCTGACGACATGGGCTCGGTGATGATCGAGGAGAACGTCGTCTCCGCCGCCGGAACGACGCACCGCACGTCGACCGAAGAGCTCGTCCACCTGATCAAGGCGCTCGGCAAGACGCCCGTCCAGCGCGACACGCTCTACCGCGAGGTCAAGGTCTGGAACTGAACGTACCGCTCGAAGCGGCGGCGAAGCTGTACGACGAGGCCGCGGCCGAGCTCGAGCTTGCCGTCAAGCACTGCAGGACTGCCGCGGGGCATCTCCGGAACAATGAGGTGCCCCGCGGCGCCGCACACGCCTGGGCCGCTCAGGGCCACCTGTACGAGGCGCAAGAGCGATTGCGCGAGCAGGCGCGTCAGCACGCGAAGAAGTCGGTCCCCTAGCGGCCTGTTCCTCGCAAGAGTTTTCGGACGAGTGGTGAATTGATGGCGTTGACACACTGCGGATCGTTTGTCGTCAATGCGTAGAAGTCGGTGGCCTCGCCCGTGCCGGTCGCGTGGAACGCAGGAGCCTTCGTCACGGGCACGGCGCCCTTGTTCAAGGCGCAAAAGACGATGAATGAGAGGACGTCCTTGATGTCCTTGTTGTCCTTCTCGAGCTTCGTCACGCGCTTCTGTAGCGCTGCGAATTGCTTCGGCGTCACGGCCTGCTGCCCCGCAGGCGCGGTCGTCGCATAGAGGACGACGACGGCAAGCGCAACCGCTGCGACGACAAGTACACGTTTCATTCGTTCCCCTTCTCCTCGGGCGGCTCGAGACCGCGGATTGCCAGCAGGCCGGAGCGTGACGCGGCCCACGCAGGACTATTGCATGGGCCGACGGACGGTTCAGCTACCCTCGGGCCGGGTCGTGGTCCGCAGAGCCGTCATCTGTGCCCTGTGTGCAGGGTCTCTCGCCGCACCCGCCCCGAGCGCGGCGGCTCCGCCGATCCGCGGCCAGCTGCTGATGCCGGGCGTCGTCTACTCGCGACAGCTGGACTTCACCGCGCACGGGCCGGTGGTCATGCACGTGCTGGCTGCGCCGAAGCCGACCGGCCTCTACGCCGTCAAGCCGGTACTGTCGAACAACGCCATTCTCGGTCGCGAGCGCGTCACATCTCAACGAGTCGCCCCGTCCCGGGCGCACGACGCTCTACACGCGCGCCTGGGGCGCACGCACTCCTGCGGAGAGCGGCGGTGCCTACGCCACCTTGCGGCCGTTTCCGGCAACGAAGCCGAACACGCTGCTGACATCGACGGTCACGGCGTACGCCGGCGGCAGCCAGCCGATTCCCCCGGACGGCGCCGTCCTCGTCGCCCGCGGCGCGCAGGCGGGGTTCCTCTCGGCCGAAGCACCGGTCGGTTCGAGCATCACGATCCTCCTCACGTTGACGCCACCGTGGACGAACGTGTTCGAGGCGCTCGGCGGCGGTCCGATCGTCGTCGAGAATGGGAAGCCGGTCTTCCGATCCTTCGAGGAGTTCACGTCGGACCAGCTGGCGCAGCGATATCCGCGCACCGGGATAGGGCAGACCGCGGACGGCCGCATCATCCTCGTCGCGGTCGACGGCCGGCAGCCCGGCTACAGCACGGGCCTGACGAACTTCGAGTTGGCGCTGACGATGATGCGGCTCGGGTGCGTCACCGCGTCGGCGCTCGACTCCGGCGGCTCGACCACGATGGCCTTCGACGGCAAGCTTTTGAACCGGCCGTCGGACCGCGGCGGCGAACGCGCGGTCGCGGAAGCCCTGACGCTCTTCTACTACGGCGTGTACGCGCCTGCGCTTCCCGCACGTGTTCTCTCGCCGAATGCCGACGGCGTCGACGACACACAGGCGCTCGCGTACAAGCTTGTGCGGCCGTCGACGGTCACGGCGACGCTGAATGGACCGGGCGGCGCCGTCGTCCCGCTCGACTCGGGCTCGCGCGGCGCGGGCGTGTACCGCTTCAACTGGAACGGCGCCGGCCAGCCGGAAGGGGTGTGGTCGTTCAAGGTCGTCGCCGACGACGATCTCGGCCGGCATTCGACTGCCGATCGCCAGTTCGCGGTGAACAACACGCTGGGGTTCCTGTCGGCGCGCGCGAGCGGGCGACGCGTCGTCGCGAGCTTCAAGCTGGCGCGCTCGGCGCGCGTCGTGCTGCGGATCGAGACCCCGAGCGGAGCGGTCCTGCGCACCCTGCCCGGCCGGAGCCTCCCCCAGGGCGACGCGACGATCTCCTGGCAGGGCCGCCCGGGCCGCTACGTCTTCAGCGTGACGGCGACGAGCGACGTCGGCGCTGTCGAGCTCGCGGCTCCGTTCCGCCTCGCCGGGTAGCCTCCGCCAAATGCCGGTCGCCGGCGTCACGAGCTCCCTCACCTCGCTGATCGGAGACCACGGTCTCTACGCCGTCTTCCTGCTGATGGCGATCGATGCCGTGCTCCCGGCCGGGAGCGAGCTCGTCATGGTCTACGCGGGCGCCCTGGCCGCCGCCGCCTTCACGGGCCAGCACGTGGAGCTCTTCGGTAGCCGCATCTCCTCCCACGCCTGGGCGTACGTGGCGATGGCGCTCGCGGGGACGCTCGGATACGTCCTCGGCTCGATCGCGGGTTGGGCGCTCGGGCTTTACGGCGGGCGGCCCCTGCTCGAGCGGCGGGGGCAGTGGTTCCACCTCGACGCTCGAAAGCTCGTGCGCGCGGAGCGCTGGTTCGAGCGCTGGGACGACCTGGCGGTGCTCGTCGGCCGCGTCACCCCGGTCGTCCGGTCGTTCATCTCGATCCCGGCCGGAGTCTTCCGGATGCCGTTCTGGCGCTACACCGTCCTGACGCTGATCGGCTCCGCGGCCTGGTGCTTCGCGCTTGCCGGGGTGGGCTTGGGACTCGGGAGAAGCTACGAGAGCTTCCACCACGACTTCCGCTTCGCGGACTACGCGGTGGCGGCCGTAATCACACTGCTCGTGGTGTATTTGGTCGTGCGCCGATGGCGGTCTTCTAGACTTGCAAGCCGTGCGTCCGATCCCACTGGTTGACGTAAAGGCGCAGTACGAGCCGCTGCTGCCGCGCATCCGCACGGCGATCGACGGTGTGCTCGCGGGCGGGGAGTTCATCCTCGGGCCGAACGTCGACGCGTTCGAGCGCGCTGCCGCCCACCACCTCGGCGTGCGCGAGACCATCGGTGTCGCGAACGGCACGGATGCTTTGGTGCTCGTGCTCGACGCGCTCGGGATCGGGCCGGGAGACGAGGTCGTCTGCCCCGCGTTCACGTTCTACGCAACGGCCGAGGCAATCGCTCGACGTGGCGCGACGCCCGTGTTCGCGGACGTCGACGCGGCGACGATGAACCTCGATCCGGATGACGTCGCGGCGCGGATCACGGACCGCACCAAGGCAGTGCTCGCCGTTCACCTCTTCGGCCGGCCCGCACCCGTCGGCGAGCTCGCGGAGCTGGGCGTTCCCGTGATCGAAGACGCCGCACAGGCGTTCGGCTCGCCCGACATCGCACGTGTGGGTGTTGCGTCGACCTTCAGCTTCTATCCGACGAAGAACCTCTTCTGCCTCGGCGACGGCGGGCTCGTGGCGGTCGACGACCGAGAGCTCGCGGAGCGGATCCGGATGCTGCGCTTCCACGGCTCCCGTGACAAGGTCGACTTCGAGCTGCTCGGCTACAACTCGCGTCTCGACGAGCTGCAGGCAGCCGTGCTGCGGGTCTTCCTCGCGGAGCTCGACGCGTGGGTCGCCCTTCGCCGCGAGGCTGCCGCCCGCTACGCGGAGCTCGGTCTCGGCGCGTCCTGCGAGCTGCCGGAGGACCAGCCGGGCCACGTCTACCACCTCTTCGTCTGCCGCTCGCCGGAGCGTGACCGCGTCCGCGCGGCGCTGCGGGAAGCCGGAATCGCCAGCGCGGTGTACTACGCGACGCCGCTGCACCTCCAGCCCGCGCTCGCCTATCTCGGCTATCCGCACGGATCCCTCCCCGTGACGGAGCAGCTCGCGCGGGAGAACTTCTCCGTTCCTCTCTGGGCGGGAATCCCGGCCGAGGCGCAGGAACGCGTCGCGTCCGTTGTCCAGGCGGCAGCCCCGGTCGCCTCGTGATTCCCATCAACAGGCATCGGCTCTGGCAGCTGCTCGCAGACAGCCTCCTGATCGCGGCGGCGTGGTGGCTCGCGTTCTGGCTCCGCTTCGATCACGGCGTCCCGGGGCCGTATCACCGCCTCTTCATCGACACGATCGCGGTCATCGTCGCGATCAAGCTCGC
>WNGA01010836.1_pt1 | contig 12714 bp, 13 predicted proteins | sample 5400061 | NCBI WGS metagenome assembly WNGA01 (sample SAMN13153366, study PRJNA577476) | soil metagenome | isolation source: 100 cm soil or saprolite under grassland replicate 2 | place: USA:California | collected 2016-06-15
GCGCGAGCTGGATGCGCAGCGCGCGGCCGAGGCGCAGCGCGAGCGAACCCGCGCGCTTGCACGCGACCTGCTGCGGCAGGATCTCGAAGCGGCGTTCGGCCTGACCGCGCTGACGCTGCTGCAGGCGATGATTGCCGATGGCCGGCAGGAGGACGACGACGCGCGCGCCCTCCTCACTTACCGCCTTCGCTACGAGCCGCGGATCGACCGCCGCGAGCGGCTGTGGGTGCTGGCCGTCCTTGAGGACGACGGCGAGGTGCAACACGGACGGCATCGGCCGTTGCTGCGCTCCTTTTCGTCGGACATCCACGGCCAGGAGGCTACCGAGCTGCTCTGGTGTGCTGTCGCGGAGCTGTATTCCCTTTGGGCAGAAAGATAGTCCGATGCTCAACATCCCAACGAACTGCCCGCGCTGCGGCGGCCCGATGGGCTGCCACTCAGTCAGCTATTTTAACATCGAGGATATCTGCTGCGACTGCAAGCACGACGAGCGGCATTTTCCTGGATACGCGGAGGAGACTGCCGTGCGCGGCGGCAATCTGAACTTTGCGGGCGTGGGCGTGTCGGACCTCGACCGACAGGTGATGCAGCAGCTGCTGGCGGAGCGCAGGCAGACGAGCAAGCATGCTTAAGCACAGCGTCGGCGCCGCGACCCGCACCGGCGAGCTGGCACAGCGCAGCGGCTACAGCCACCAGAGCGTGGTGTTCGGCTGGGGCATCGTTTCTCTCATGCGATCGTGACCTGGCAGCCACAGTGTAACGTGATGGTCTGCGGCGCGGTCAGATGCTGCGGTTCCTCAACCCCACCCTGCTGGTCAAACCACGTAATCGCCTGGGTCTGCGGGTCGTAGACGCACGCCGGCATGCAGATAGGCCGGCGGCAGCGTCTCCAGGTCCTTCTCCTCATAGCGTGGGCTGACGATCTCAATCACGGCCGCGGGCACGATCCGGAGCGCCGTCTGCTGGCGCGGCGGCCGTTCGCAGTAGATCGCGATATCCGGGCGCACCTGTGAGTGCTTGCGCCTCCTAGGAGTGAGGGTGAGATTAGTGTCCGCGAGGTGATAGCACCCGCAACCGCCCCCGCTCCCGCGTTTTTCGGCCGGCCGGATGCTCGCGCGGATGTCGTCGACGATCATCTGATGCGCCGGCGAGGGGCTGGCCTCCCAGATATGACGACCCTCGACGATCAGCAGCCTGACATCCCCCTCGGCTACAAGTTGTTCAAGCTCGACCTCGTCGATCATGCTGCGACCTCATAGATGGATCCTCGTACGAGTGTTCGTATTCAACGATCATACCCGCAATTCCACACACCGTCAAGCCTCCCAAGTTCGACCAACAGGCCAGCCGTCTGGTAGTACGCGGGCAATGCAAGCGGGGTCGACAATGCTCCGGAATAGGCTAATCGGTAGACCTCCACACGACACGCAGCGTCATCCACCGTGGAAGTTCATCTGTGCTACAATAGTAGCGGAAACCATCATTCAAGAACATGTTCAAACACAGGAACCTGCTATGCCGGAGTGATCAATGGAACGCGAACTCTCCCGCGATCATGGGCTGCGACGCGGCGGCGCACCGCCGATGTTCAGCCCGCACCTCTACCCACGCGACCCCAACCCCTTGACCATGGACGAGGTCCAAGCCGAGCAGGAGCGCATCCTGGCCGAGTCGATGCCGATCGTCAGCATGGCGACGATCCAGGGGCAAACGGTCAAGCGCACCGACATCCTGGAGATGCTGTACGCGCCGGTCGAAATCCTGGTGCGCAGCGCTAACCACCCCGCCGGCGAGGCCTTGCGCACGATTCTCGCCGCGCAACGGGCAATCGACAAGCCGCTGGAACTGCCGATCTTCAGCCAATGGTCGATTTCGCGCAGCGAGAAGTACCTGCACGCCATCCTGAGCATGCGGCTCGAAATGGGCGCGGTTGCGGCCGAGTTTAATATGGTGTTCGACATCAAGGACGCCAAGGCGCGCACAATGCTCGCCCAGATCGAGGACACCCGCGTGATTATCCTCGACGACGTGGACTCGCCGCTGCCGCCGCCGAACGCGCGGAGGATCGCGCCCCTGCCGACGACGGTCGAGGACCTGATCACCGGCCAGGCCCGGTTCGGCATCGTCGAGCGGATGCGCGGCATCACCCTCCAGATCGTCAGCAGCATCGAGAATGCCTTCTCGCACGACGAGATCTTCAGCCTGGCGTTCAAGGCCCACGATGGGCTCGCGGCGGCCTGGCCGCGCGTGCTCCACCTCGATCGCAGCATCTCGAACGCCCACCACAAGCGTCCGATCGAGGAGCCGCCGCTGGATCGGCACACGAGCCTGGCCAGCGCCAAATTCATTCACCTCGATGTTACCTACTCCAGCTGGTTCGGCAGCCCGCTAGTCGAGGGCTTCTCGATGGGCACGGCGCTCAGAATCGGCAAGGGCATCAGCACGCAAGCGCAGAAGCGGCTACAGCCGGGGTGGTCGCAGCTGGCGGTGTGCGCCCTGAACGTCGAGTGGACCGCGGGCGCGCTGCCGGTGTGGGAGATCGTGCTGACCTGGCGGAACGGCCACGATCCATGGCACGAGCTGCTGCACGCGATGCGGCTGTCCGACCCGATTCCATTCGACCTCACGCCGATGATCTTCTTTCTGGCGCAGCACGCGCTCCTTCCCGACGGCGGGCAGCGCGCGCAGGCTTGGGCGCCACACGTCCAGTTCTACGAGCTGGGGATGATGAATCTCGTGATGGCGCTCATTCACGAGTGGTCAGCAGTCGACGAGGCGCGGCCGCACATTGAGGCGATCTCCCAGTTCGTGCTCGATCCGGAGCTGGCGAGGAAGGCGGGCATCTGCCGCACGCTACTGCTTGCCCTGGATGCGGATCTCAGCGCCCTTCATGCGACCGACGCCGATGGGCTCGACGTGGAGCTGCTCAAGACCTTCGCGCAGTTGGGCCGGCTGGTCTGGAGCACCCGCATGGGCAGCACAATCGTGGGTGGGTTGCTCAGGCATCCGGACGTGGATACGGTGGCGCTGGCCGGCATTGGCATGCTCGACGCGCTGCTCATGTTGGCGATGTGGCAGCAGGACCCGCCAAACCCCCTCGGTATCAGCATCACCACGATCGACCTGCTGCCGTTCCTCTGGTACCAGTGGCAGATGATCAACCGCTACCTACCCGGCGACTGTGGCCGCAATGATATTCAGTACCTGGTGTTCGACCTGCTGGAGTCGTTCGAGAGCATTCCAGTGCCCTTCGGCAAGCGCGTGCTGCCCTGGTCCGGCTACGACCGCGGCAACGAAAGCGACGAGGAACGCAACCAGCAGATCGCTGCCGCGGTCTTCTGGTACCTCGACCAGGTGCGGAAAGCGGAGGAGGCCGGCCGCGCCCGCCCCGCCGCCGGCCGCTTCGAGCTGCCCGTCCCTGCTGGCTTCTACGACATGGAGGCCTACGGCGTTGAGCGGCTGCGGATTGCCGCATTCGAGGATGGCTTGCTGGTGCGGCTTATTCTGAAAGACACTCTCGGCGGTCTGGTCGTGCCGTGGTATCCCCACTCCGAGTGGCCGCAGCACTGGCGTATGCTCATTCCAGAAGAGGTGTGCTGGCAACTGCACCTGGCACGCGGGGCGATCTGGCGCGATATGTGGGTGGCCGGCCGCGAGAAGGTGATCATCGGCGTGCAGCACGATCGCCCGCGCAAGGCGCCTGCATCGCAGCAGCAGATGCCGCGCGGCCGAGCGCCAGGCCGGGCCGACTTCCCCAGCCACCCGGTCGAGCGCATCCGCATCGGTCGCGGCGCCGGCCCCACGCCGCGCGTCCAGCACGTCGAGTGGACGACGCTCGAGGAGCGCACGTACATTCAGAAGCGCAAGCACGGCGTGCGCGGCCGATTCGTCAAGCTCCCATCCCATTGGAAGGCCTCGCAGATCCAGAGAGACCTCGTCCAGTCGCTGGGTCTGCCTGAACTGCCCGAGTATGGCATGACCTACCGGCGACCGCACACCCGCGGCACCGACACCCCGGAGACCAAAGCGCGGCCAGTCCTCGCCCAGGGCCCGCTCATCGCCATGGGCGTGCTGGATAGTCTCCGACAGGACAAGCATATGGAGGAAGCGCATGACTGAGAAGTCAACTTACTGTCGCCTAATGAACTTTTATTATTAAATCGGGCATTTCGCACCGCCGCACGCGCGGGGCTAAAGCGCCCGCGCTAACAGCCCAAGCCCGCTGAAGCGGGCTACCCGATTATTTTCTTCATCTTCATAAGGCAGACAGCTTGCGCCTCACGACCGAACGAGTCGGGCGTGGACACGATAGGCTGGTTGCGCAGCCCACCAGCAGGGAACCTGCCCACGCTGGTATGGTACTTGGCCGCGATATTGCGAGCGCCATTCAGGTCGGCATTGAGATGAAAACCGCATTTCCGACACTTGAACATGCTCTGAGAGCGGCGGTTGTTGCGAGCAGTATGCCCGCAGCAGCTACACGTCTGCGAGGTATGTCGCGGATCAACCGCAACCACCATACAACCCCGTTCTTCGGCCTTGTACTCGACTTTGGCCCTGAGGTTTGCAAACGGCCACGAGTGCATCCGGCGCTTGGTTGCGGTGCGCCGTCTCGCCTTCATGCGTTTGCGAATGTCTTTCAGGTTCTCCAACGCGATCGTCGCGCCGGGCTCAACGGACTGCACGATCTGCTTGCTGAGGACATGATCGGCATCCTTGCGGAAGCGGGCACGGCGGCGTTTGGCCCGTCTCAGATGCCGTTTGGCGCTTTTCGTGCCCTTCTTTTGCAGCGCACGGGTCAGCTTGAAGTAGCGACCCTCGATCGCCTTCCAGCGGCGCTGGCCCAGGAAACAGTTGTTCGACGTGACGGCAGGCCGATTGAGACCCAGATCGACGCCGACGACCTGATCGGATGGCGGAATGTTGGGCGCGGGAACGGTGACAACGACATGCAGCCACCACTGCCCATCTCGCTCGATCAGGTCGGCGGTATCAGTCGGATTTTTGGCATACTTCGCTGCATAATCGGGAACCGAGAAGCGGATCGTTTGCCGGCCCGCCGTCGTGCTTATCCGCACAGTCTGGCTTTCCCAATCCATGCGGTAGGTATGCACGTTGTAGCGCGGCGGACAAGCGGCCGATTGGGGCATACTAACCTTCCGTCCGGCTTTTCGCAAGGCAAACGCGCTTCTGAGCGCCTCAGCCGCCCTGACTCGTGCCTGGTTGACCAGATCGCTAACCAGCGTCGGGTGGTCGGTCTTGACCGGGTAGTAGGCCAGGTAGTGCAGCTTGGTCGCATTCGAGAGATTGGCTTCCCATCCCAGATGCACCGTCTGATTAAAGGCACTGGTGAACTGCCTGCTCGTTTCAGCAAGTGCAGCCGCTTGTGCTGGCGAGGGTTGCAATCGGATGCGAATCGTGCGTTGCATAGGGATATTGTGCCATATATAGCACATTTGTGCAAGATACGACTGCCAGCCCGGCGCTTCCACTGCTCCCTAAAGGAAGCGGCCCCGCGCCGTAGTGATGCTGTACCAATACAAGAGGAGTTCTCTTTTTGTGGTACGTCTTCTTAAACCAAGACACCGGCGGCTACGAGGTCAACCAGCTCGGCAAGCAGGCGCCGCGATCGGTGCCCATCAGCCTGCCCTACGAGAGCGCGGCGCTGGCGCACGACAACATGATCACGCGCCAGTTCTTCCCGCGCAACGAGCGCCAGCTCCAGGCGGTCGACCAGCTCAAGCGAGTGTTCGGCAATGGCGGGCCGAAGGCCGCCGCGCGCAACCAGACCTTTCTCGACGCCCTCATTCTCGAACATCGGTGGCGAGGGCGTGAGTTGCGGCCGGCGATCGCCTGCCGGGACGCGGTGCGGATGGTCTTCGATCCGAGCTATACGCCCTCGCCGGCAGTCGCGGAGATCGCGCGCTCGGTCGGCGTTGGTGGGTCCGCGCCGCGCGTCCCACGCCGACAGGTACGGCGGTCGCACGAGCGGGAACGGGAGGTTGGCGCATAACCGAGCAAGCACAGATTGTCGAGCCAATAGCGCCACCGGCGCAATCGACGCTGAGCCGGCCATTCGTGCGGTTGGAGCTTCGCTTTCGCGACGGCACCACCTACAGCCGGCGCTGGCCAGCCAACGCCGACGGCGCACCGGCCTGGCGCGGAGCCTACGCGGTCTCCGGGCCGCCAGCGTGGGCGACGATGACCGACCCGCGACCGATGCACGACGCCGGCGCAATCGTGGCCAGCGACCTCGGCCGCGCATTGGTGGCCGCCCACAGAGATGTGGTCGAAGTAGACGCGATGGAGGCGCCAAGCTGATGATGATCAATCCCCGATCAGGTAGCGGTGGCTACTACCAGCGAAAGAAGAAGTCGCCCGATGCTAGCGCCTGAGCAGTACCACTACGGGCGCAGAGGGCTCGTGCTAACAGCAGCGTTCCCGATCGGAGACGGATGCCGGTCGATTTCCATACCGTCGTGCGGTAACGCTTCCGGTTGTGGGGGTACTTCCCACCAATCGCACGGTTGGCCCTGGCCGTCTTGCATGCTTTATGGAAGGCTTGCTGGGCAGCATCCCGACTATGGGCGTGGAGCGTGGTGGCGCTCATGGCATCCCCAAGTCGTTCGGACGCACCTGGCGAGAGCCAGATGCCCTTGCGTCGATAGATGCGGTACTGCCAGATCAATGTCTCGCTATAGATCCGCCCACTCTCACGGTTCAGGGCATCCGCGTCAGCCCGGGGAAGCTGGCAGGGAACGATATGCGTGCGAATCATCACCACCACCGAAAACGAACGTCTGTGCTGTTGGTATTATATTGCATCAGGACGCCATAGGCAAGGGCTAAAACGCCCAAGAAACCTGCCGAACCGCTTGGGTCAAACCCCGGCGACTTGCGGCGGGTTCACCTTCGGTCAAGCCCAACAAAGAGTGATCAAAGCAGGTATAGTGATCAGAAACGGGTTTGTCCACTTTGGGCTTCGCCCTGTCTGCTACGGCGCAGCGGTTACAGGTCAGGAGGACATTTCAGAGTTTCCGATCACTATCACCCTATGTGTGCCACCTGATGCTCACTGTGGCCCGTCCGCTCCACTGCTTGATTAGGCTTGGGTCCCTGCGCCATGCGCGCAGGAGAATGTTCCCGGCACCCACCACAGCTATCGCTGGTGCCTACTCGTGCCCAGAGGAGATCGTTCCCTTGAGCACGTCGGTATACGGGATACTGTCCGAAGTCCCCAGCGGAACGGCAAACGTGATGATCTGCTCGTAGGAGCCGGTCGCCCCCTCGAAGCGACCCGTGCCGCCCACGACCGTAAAGGCCCCGAACCCATGGGTTGCGTCGATGCCGTGTCCGCCCATCGCCAGGAAGAGCATGTCGCCGTTGGCCGCAGTGAGCGTCCAGGTTCCTTGTGGTATTCCTGTGGCCACATCGACTGCGACGTCCCCGCTCACCGTGAAACGCCCGAGATGCGTTGCCTGTCCCTGCCCCTCGACACGGGTGTAGGCGATCCCCGCCACCGGGTCAAAGCCCACCGCGGTGACGACCCCGCTCGATCGGCCTTTGAATGGCACCTGTTTCCCTGCCGCCATCGCCGGCGCGCTCAGAATGAGCGCGGCCAGGAGCGCTGCCAGGACGCTGAACCGGTACAATCGTTGTTTCATGGTCTGTTCCTTTCTGAAGTTCGAATCCGCCAACACACTGCCGTTCCGTTAACGTGATGCTAGTAAAGCATATGGCCGCTATTCATCGGTACCATTTCGCAGTACAATAAGCTGTACAAAAGACACTATACGATGAGGATTAGGGGAGTTGCCGATGAGCGATATCATCTCGCTTGGTGTGTGGATCAAGCGGCGGCGCAAAGCGCTGGATCTGACCCAGGATGCCCTGGCGGCGCTGGTCGGCTGCTCAAAACACCTAATCGCCAAGATCGAGGGCGATGCGCGTCGTCCCTCGCGTGAAATCGCGACCCTGCTCGCTAGCCACCTCCAGCTTGCGGCCGATGAGCGTGTTCGATTCATCCAGGTCGCGCGAGCCGAGTTGGGCGCGGATCGGCTCGCGCCGCCGGCACAGTCCCTTGCACGCGGCGCGTTCGTGCCCGCGCAGGCGGTGTCAAGTGCCGCCAATACTCCTGGACAACGCCGTACCACGCCATCAACCAATCTGCCCACGCCGCCGACGGTGCTGATCGGGCGCGCGCGTGAGATTGAGCAGATCTGTGCGCTGCTGCGCCACGCGGACATTCGTCTGCTCACGCTGACTGGTCCGGGCGGCGTTGGTAAGACGCGCCTCGGCCTACAGGTCGCGAACGATCTGATCGAAGAGTTCACCGACGACGTGTACTTCGTCGACCTGGCGCCGATCCGTGAGCCGGCGCTGGTCATCAGTGCGATTGCTCAAACGCTCGGGCTACGAGCAACCGGCCGCCAGCCACTGGTCACCCAACTGCAACAGTATCTGAGCGACAGGCACATGCTGCTGTTGCTCGACAACTTTGAGCAACTCCTCGACGCCGCACCACTGCTGGCCGACCTGTTGGCGACGGCATCGCGATTAAAGCTGCTGGTGACGAGTCGCGAACGCCTGCACCTGCGTGGCGAGAAGGAAATGGTGGTGCCGCCGCTGGCGCTGCCGGATCGTGCCGATCTGCCGCCACTCGATCAGCTGTCGCAGTATGCCGCGGTTGCACTCTTCATTCAGCGGGGGTTAGACGCCAGATCCGACTTTCAGCTGACAAACGCCAACGCTGCGGCGGTAGCCGAGCTCTGCTATCGCCTGGACGGCTTGCCGCTCGCGATCGAGCTGGCAGCAGCGCGGCTCAAGCTCTTCCCTCCGCAGACGCTGCTCGCGCGGCTCGACGAGCGGCTGAAATTCCTGACCGGTGGCGCGCGCGACCTGCCCGAGCGCCAGCAGACGATGCGCACTACGATCGACTGGAGCTACCACTTGCTGGGCGCTGGTGAGCAGACGCTGTTCGGGCGGCTGGGGGTGTTCGTGGGCGGCTGCACGCTGGAGGCGGCCGAGGCCGTGTGCAACGGAGACAACGACCTGCCTATTGAGGTTGTGGAGGGGCTCGCGGCGCTGGTGGATCAATGCCTGTTGCAACAGGTCGAAGCGCCAGACGGTGCCTCACGCTTTATGCTACTGGAAACGATCCGCGAGTATGCACAGGAACGGCTGGAAGTGAGTGGCGAAGCCGAGCAGCTGCGCGGGCAGCACGCGGCATACTATCGTATTATCGCCAAGGAGCTATGGTCGACTGGAGGAGCATCGGCACGCCGACTCCAACCGGAATACGATAACTTGCGCTCGGCGCTCGCGTGGAGCCAGACGACGGCGGGCAACTCGGAGATCGCACTCGAACTCAGCAACACGCTGGACGGTCTGTGGGCCAGCCGTGGTATGCCGCATGAGGCCATTGCTGCATTGGAGCGCTCGCTCAATCATCCGCTTGGGGTCGGGCGCTCGATTGCCCACCACGGTACGCGTATGAATCTGGGCCGATTGCACACAGTAACCGGCAACTATGCAGCAGCACATATGCAGTATGACCAAGCTCTAGTGCTTGCGCGTGAGCTCGGCGATACTGAACGCTCTGGCCGGACGCTGGAACGGCTTGGATGGTTGGCGCGCGAGCGGGGCGATAGCGCGACCGCTTGGGCGCGGCTCGCGGAGAGTCTGGCGGTCTTCCGTGAGCTCGATCGCTCTGCTGAGATTGTTGGGGTGCTGAACTCAATGGCCGGTCTCGCAATTGCGGAAGAAGATCCGGCGCGGGCCGAGGTGCTGCTGGCCGAGAGTCAGGCAGTGGAACAGCGCGTAGCACCTGACTCGACCCGTTTGGCCTGGACGCCGAACCATCTTGGGCTCGCCGCACACGCGACCCGTTTGGGCTGGACGCTGAACCATCTTGGGCTCGCCGCACAACTGCGGGGAGCCTATGACCGCGCGGCGCAGCTGCATCAGGAGAGCCTCGCCCATTTCCCCAGTGATTACTTTGCCGGGCCGCTTGAGGCCTATGTGGGTCTGGGCGCGAGCGCGCTCGGTCTGGGGCAGATCGCCGAGAGCGCACGTTGGCTGGCGCAGGGGTTGGCGATCAGCAGGACGGCGCGCGCCCAATACGGCATAGCGTGGTGCTTAGCCGGGCTGGGGAGCGTGGCCGCCCTGGACGAAGAGCCCGAGCGCGCGGCGCGGCTGTGGGGTGCGGCCGAGCGGCTGCGGCAGGCAATTGGCGTGCGCCCACCGCCGGCAACCCGCGCGACCTACGAGCGGGCGGTCGCTACGGCGCGCACCGCGCTCGGCGAAGAAGCCTTCGCTACGGCCTGGGAGGCAGGTCGTGCGCTGACCGTAGAACAGGCCATCGCTGAGGCGGTGGATGGCGCAGCCGAAGCGCCGATTAGCTGATCGGCGACGCACGGATGCCGGAAACCGATTCTCCCGTTTTGGCGCGCACCGCTTCGGCCTGGTATGATAGTCTAGAGTAGCCGATCACAGGATTAGACCATGCGCGAGAAGCTGTTTACCCTTCGCCGCACCCAACGCGAGGATCTGTGGCGGCGCTTCAAACAGACTGATGATCGCCGCATCGCCGAACGTCTGCACGCCATCCTGCTTCTGGACAGTGGATAGAATACGGACTCTGTCAGCCGCATCCTCTACACCCATCCCAAAACCCTCAAACGCTGGGTCAACGCCTTTGCGAGTGGTGGCGAAGCCGCACTCACGAGCTTCAACTATGCCGGCGGTGATCGATGGCTGACCGACGAGCAACAGCACCAATTCACCACCTGGCTGGATGCCGATGTCCGCAGCACTGCTGAGGCAATCATCTGGGTCGAACAGCAATTTGGCCTGTCGTATAGCGATAGCGGGATGCACAAACTGCTCAAGCGGCTCGATAATCGTTACAAACAGCCCGCAGTGCTCCCTGCCAAGGCCGACCCTGAAGCACAAGCGGCGTGGGTGGACACCTACACCGCAAAAAGGGGGCCTTGACGCGTCGTGGCAAGGTGTATTTCCTCGATGCTGTGCATGTGCTCCACGCCGCCATCCCCAGCCAGGGCTGGATCAAGCGTGGTCACTCCATTCAACTGAAGACCAACTCCGGCCGCAATCGGCTCAACATTCTTGGGGCTTATTCGCCCGACGATCATGACCTCATCAGCCTGGAAGGTCGGGTGTCGTGTGATGCCGAGCGGGTCGCGCAGTTACTTCGTAAGCTGCGGGCCGCCAATCCAGGCAGGCGGCTGCTGATCGTGCTCGATAACGCGCCCTACAACCATGCCAACCCAGTGACTCGCGTCGCTAAAGCACTACGGATCCAGTTGCTCTATCTCCCGCCGTACTCGCAGAATCTGAACTTGATTGAGCGCTTCTGGAAGTTCCAGAAGCGCAAGGTAGCCCGTAACCGGTTCTCGGCAACCTTTGCGGAGTTTCGAACGGCAGTCCAGAACGTCTTGAACAACATTGATGTCTATCGTGACGACCTGGCCTCGCTCATAACCGAGCGTTTTCAGCTCTTCACCACGCCTTAGGACAAACCAGTTTCTGATCACTATATGATCCAGGCTGGCCCGCTGTGGGCCGACCGCTTGATTCTCTGGAGGCAGAAACGTGTTTCAGAGCGCCGACTTGATTAAAACGCCACTGCGGATGGCGATCTACGGCCCGGCCGGCTGCGGCAAATCGCTGACCTCGCTGCTGATAGCGCGGGAGATCGTCGGCCCAAAGGGCAAGATTGCGGTGCTGGACACCGAGCACGGCTCGTCGACCAAGCACGCCCGCAAGGTCAGATTCGACGTGGAGATGCTGACCGGCAATTTCCACCCGGCCAAGTACATCGAAATCATCCACGCCGCCGAGAAAACCCACGACATCCTGATTATTGACTCGCTTACGCACGGGTGGGCTGGAAAAAACGGGGTCCTGCAAATTGTCGACCAAGTCACCGCCAAGAGCCGCTCGAAGAACAGCTTCACCGATGGCTGGAGCATCGGCACGCCGCTGCACCAGGACCTGATCGAGGCAATTTTGGGGTGCAAGATCCACGTTATCGCCACGATGCGCTCGAAGCAGGAATACGCGCTTCAAACCAATGATCAAGGCAAGATTGCCCCGGTAAAGCTTGGGCTTGCGCCGATTCAGCGCGCCGAAGTCGACTACGAGTTCGATATCGTCGGCCGCATGGATGCCCAGCACGTCTTAGAAATTGAGAAGGAGCGCTACGAGCCGCTGGCCGGCAAGAGCTTCGTCAAGCCTGGCGCCGACCTGGGCCGGATCATCCGCCAGTTCCTCGACGAGGGCGTGCCGGGCGAGCTGCCGTCGGTCGAGCCGCTGACCGCGCTCATAGAGCGGTTGCGGGGGCTCAGAGGCGCTGAGCGGCAGGGCCTGGGCGAGCCGCCGTCATTCTCGTGGAATGCGAAGCAGGGCGCCGCGCCGCTCGTCGAGGAGATCGAGGCCAGCCGCGATCGTATCATCCAGGCGATCGTCGCCGCTGGCGGCGGCAGCCGCGAGGCGTTGGAGGTGCTGACCGACGACGATCTCATTGCGAACTTGGTGGTGCTGAGCGTGTAATGGGTCTACGCGGTGAATCGTGCATGGACCAGTCATCGCAACACGGATGGCGGTTTTGTTCCTGTTAGGCCGAAACAACTTGCAGGTTTCCGCTAGAAGGTGTATAATCCCTGCCCGTGTATACGATCATATGTAGTATGC
>WNGA01009945.1_pt1 | contig 12712 bp, 8 predicted proteins | sample 5400061 | NCBI WGS metagenome assembly WNGA01 (sample SAMN13153366, study PRJNA577476) | soil metagenome | isolation source: 100 cm soil or saprolite under grassland replicate 2 | place: USA:California | collected 2016-06-15
GTGCAGACCTGGTTCTTCTTGACGCCGATCGTCTATCACCCGTCGATCATTCCGCCGCGCTTCCGGTTCGCGCTCTGGCTAAACCCGATGTACTACCTGATCCAGACCGCGCGGCGGCCGATCTACGACGGCCTGTTTCCCTCCCCGACGCTTCTTGCCGGTGCCGCCGCCGTCTCTCTGGCAACCCTCGCGATCGGCTGGGTTTACTTCTCACGGCACGCGGACCAGTACGCTTTCGAGAGCTGATTCGGATCCGTGATGTCGGACTGCCGAGACGCGAGCAAATGACCGCACGGGAGAGAGAGGCGGGCCCTGGTTTAGAAGATCTCGGCGGCCGGCCGCAAAGCGACGGCCTGCGGCCGACAGTCATCCGGCTCGAGCGCGTCGCGCTGCGCTACAGGGTTCCGCGGGAGCGGATCGGCTCGATCAAGGAGTACGTCATCCGGAAGATCAAGCGCCTCGTCGTCTTCGACGAGATCGAGGCGCTTCGCGACTTCGATCTTTCCGTCCGGCCGGGCGAGACCCTGGGAGTCATCGGAAGGAACGGCGCCGGGAAGTCCACTCTCTTCAAATTGATCGCGCGCGTGCTCTACCCGAGCGCGGGGCGGGTCGTCGTGGCCGGCCGGATCGCGCCGCTCCTGGAGCTCGGCCTCGGATTTCACGGCGAGCTGACCGGACGGGAGAACGTCCTGCTTCAGGGGGCTCTTCTCGGGTTCTCACGCAAGGAGATGCGCCGGCGCCTGCCCGGCATCGTCGCCTGGTCCGAGCTGGCGGAGTTCATCGACTCGCCGATCCGGACGTATTCCTCCGGAATGACCGCGCGGCTGGCCTTCGCTGTCGCGACCGACGTCGAGCCCGACATCCTGCTCGTGGACGAAGCGCTGGCGGTCGGCGACGAGTGTTTCCAGTTGAAGTGCCGAGAGCGGATCGACGCCTTCCGGCAGGCGGGGAAAACCGTGCTTCTCGTCTCGCACGACCTCGCTCAGGTCCGGGAGAACTGCCGGAGGACGGTGTGGATCCACAAGGGGCGCCTCGTCCGCGACGGCGATTCCGAATCCGTCACGGCCGTCTACCACGCCTGGTCCCTGACCGGATCCGAGACACCGCCCGACCCGCAAGCCTCCCGCAGTACGTCCAGCGGATCTTAACTGCTGTTGCGACTCTTACGGCCACCGCCACGCCGACGAGCCTGCCAACCGCTCTCACCGCAACTCCAGGTCCTTTCGCGGCTCCCGCCATTCCCACTGGCGGAGCCGCCGGCAGGTTTGTGCTGGCGCTTGACCTCGGCGTGGCCGCTCTGTCGCTTCTGCTTTTCTCTCGCGCCCGCTGACGGCCCGCGCGTCACGCGCGAGGAGCCGAAGGTCCGCACAGAGCCGACGCCACGCTCACCGGGTACCACCACCAGAGATCGAGAAAGCTCGCCGTGTGAAACTGTTGCACGATGACTATGGCCAGAAGCGCGGGCACGGCAACGTGCTCGAGACCTCCGGACCTGTTGCGCCACCAGCGCCGCAGAATGAGGAGGAGGGCTCCGAGAAGCACGACGGGGCCCAGAACACCCATCTCGGCGGCAATGGCGACCCAGCCGCACCAAGGGTCCTTGAAGGACGGCCGGAAACGCTCCCCGGGATTCTCGTAGTTCGCAAACTGACCCAGCCCGATCCCGCGGAAGGCGTGCGCGCGGAAGAGACGGGAGGTGTGCGCGAGATTCCGGACACGCAGCCAGGAGGAGTCCTGCTGCTGCGCCTCCGTCGCGTTCTCTTCGAGCGGCGTCTGCGCCAGCTTTTCCCACCGCTCGGAGACGGCGCCCGCCACGCGCCGCCCCGGCGGCGACAAAGCCGCGAGCGCGACGAGGAGCGCGGCGGCGATGATCAACAGCGCCGTCCGCCCGGCCGGGAAACGGCGGCCGAGCCAGAGGGCGGCGAGGCCGGCTCCCGCTCCGACTCCGAGGTCCACATAGGCTCCCCAGGAAACACTGGCGGCGATTGAGAGCAGGACGAGCGCCAGGCCGGCGGTCGCGAGGGACCGCGCCTTCGATCGACTTCCCCGTGACATCGCAAGAACGGCCGCGACGCCGAGGACGAGAACCCAGGACAGATAGCCGCCCATCCAGGACGGCTCGAGGAAAACGGAAGAGGGCCGGGTGTAGGAGCCCTCCTGGGAGAAGCTCCCGATCCATGTCAGGCGCAGAGGCTCGCGCTGGAAGGGAGCCAGGATCGGTCCGGTCCCCGGCCAGTGGCGAGGAGTCCCGAAGACTTGATAGACGGCGAAGAGGGCGACAAGAGCTCCGGCTGCCACATTCCACAGGGCGAGGCGCGTTCGGGCCGTCCCGGGAACCTCGAGAGAGAAGCAAGAGAAGAAGAAAGCGATCAAGAGAAGCCAGTGCCCGTAGGAAACCAGAAACCGGCGCAAGTCGAAGGCGGAAGGAACGGGGCGTATCAAGACGAGCGCGGGAACGACGGCCGCAAGGGCGAGCCAGAACCAGCCCGCGGCGGAATTCCTCCGATACGACGCGAAGCTCGAGAGAACGAACAGCGCCGCGAGCACGGTCGCCAGATCAATGCTCCGTCCGAGTGCCTTGAGCACCGGAAACGCGTAGAGAGGAACGGCCAAACCCGTGGCGATAAAGAGGGCCTGTCGGATGCTGTCGATCGCCGCGCGACCGGTCACGAGCAGAACATATCTCACGGTCCCCGCTCGGCCCTCACGGTCTTTCTTCGGCTATCATTGCCTCTTACGAAAACCGCGTTGTGCCTGGAGGCGTCATGCCCGCCGTCGCGACCGCCAGCTCCCTGGAAGAAAAGATCCGCTCGCGGACAGCCGTCGTCGGCGTTATCGGTCTTGGTTACGTCGGCCTCCCACTGGTCGCGGGCTTCGCGCGCGCCGGCTTTCCCGTCGTCGGATTCGACATCGACCCCGTGAAAGTCTCTTCGCTCGCGGCGAATCACTCCTACATCTCTCATTTCCCCGATTCGATCCTCGAAGAGCTGCACCGGGACCGCCGCTTCGTGGCAACATCGGAGTTCTCCCGCCTGGGGGAGGCCGACGCGGTCCTCGTGTGTGTCCCGACGCCGCTCACGCCGCACCGAGAGCCCGACCTCTCCTATATCGAATCCACGGCCAGGCAGATCGCCTTGGCCGCGCGGCCCGGTCAGCTTGTCGTTCTGGAGTCCACGACCTATCCGGGCACGACCGAAGAGATCCTGCTTCCGGCGCTCGAGTCGGCAGGTCTCGTGATCGACCGCGACTTCTACCTGGCTTTCTCGCCGGAGCGTGAGGACCCGAACAATCCCGACTTCAACCTGGAGAACATCCCGAAGGTCGTCGGCGGCGTCACGCCGCGCTCGGGGGAGCTGGCGGCCATGCTCTACGGCTCCGTCGTCCGCAAGGTCGTGCCCGTCGGGAGCGCGCGCGTGGCGGAAGCCACGAAATTAGTCGAGAACATCTTCCGCTCGGTCAACATCGCGCTCGTCAACGAGCTGAAGATCTGCTTCGACAGAATGGGAATCGATGTCTGGGAAGTTCTGGACGCCGCCTCCACCAAGCCCTTCGGATTCATGCGCTTCGATCCGGGCCCGGGTTGGGGTGGACACTGTTTGGCGGGTTCTGAAATGGTTCGCATTCGAAGCAATAATCTCAATTCCATCCTGCCGCTTCACGATCTTTTCGAACGGTATCGCACGCGGCTGCCGGCTCTTCCGATCCAGGACGCAGAGGTCATCTTGCCCGATGACCTCGAGGCTCTCTCCATTGATCCTAAGAGCGGTTCGACGGAATGGCGGCCCGTCTCCTATCTTTTCAAGCGTCGCTTCGCCGGCGAGTTTGCCGAAATCTCCTTCGAAGGGAACCGCAAGCTCCGTACGACCGACCGACACCCTATGTTGGTTGTCAGGGAGAACCGGCTCGAGGTCCGAGAGGCGCGGGAACTTAGGGAAGGCGATCGCGTTCCGCAGTTCTGCGGGAACGATTCGCAAGCGCCGGGCGCCGTTAAGGACCCCGAGGTGGATCTCCTCAGCGAGCTTCCCGAGCATGTCGTCCGGAAGCTCCACGTTCGCATCGTCGGAACCCCGTGGCGGATGCACGAAGAGCTTTTGAAGGGTTTGTATGGCTGGCAGATCCGCGACTCGATTCGTGGGGATTCGCTGGCTGCCTCCCGCTTCCTGGAAATCGAATCCAGAATTTCGGTAGACCGCCGCAGCACGATTCTGCTCTGCGCGAATGGCTCGGCTCACTCCAAATTCCCCGCGGTCCTCGACCTCACCCCGGCCTTCTGCCGGTTTCTGGGTTACTTCCTGAGCGAGGGGTGCATAACGGAGGAGAAGGGGAACCCTCGTGTACGGCTGACCTTCAACAGGGACGAAACGGAATTCTTCGAGGACGTCGTAACAATCTTGTCTGCAATCGGTGTGTCGGTGAGCCGGTACGACGACAAGCAGTGGCATGCGACGACCCTGCGCGTGGGGTCGTTGGTTCTCGGCCATCTCCTGCGCGACGTTCTCCTTACCGGTGTCGGTTCTCACACGATGCGGATTCCCAGCCTCGTGATGGGTGCTTCGGCAAGCCACCACGAACAGCTCTTATCCGGACTTCTGAGAGGGGACGGGGACGTGGAGGTGACGACCGGAAAGCGCGGATACACAAAGAGAGGACGTCGCTACCGCCATGAGTTCAACACCGGGGTTGTCGGCTACTTCTCGTCGAGCCCGGAACTCCTCGCGCAGGCTGAGTCACTGCTGCAGGGCCTGGGCTTCGTGTCCATTCGGAAGAAGGGGAAACCCTATCTCCGGCTCGCGGGCCAGAGTCAACTCGATCGGCTGGCAGTGCTCCTGGACGGTGAAAAGCGTCGACGGCTCCTGAGGCTCGCCGCTGCTCGCATCCGTCCGGCCGCTTCGCGTCGGGCGATGCCGTGGGCCGGGGGTAACGCGCTTCGAGTCAACGGCGTCTCCCGGCTGTTCGGTTCTGAGGACGTTTATGCGCTCGAGGTTCCGGGCTCACATACGTTTGCCACTACGGGGGGCGTGTTCGTGCACAACTGTATTCCGGTAGATCCTTTCTACCTGACGTGGAAGGCGCGGGAGCACGGGGTGTCCACCCGTTTCATCGAGCTCGCGGGCGAGATCAACACCCGCATGCCCGAATGGGTGGTTGAAAAGCTCAACAACGCGTTGAATGAGAGAGGTAAGAGCCTCAAGGGCTCGCGCGTTCTCATCCTGGGGGTTGCCTACAAGAGGAACATCGACGACGTTCGCGAGAGCCCGTCGTTGGAGATCATCGAACTGCTCTTGGGGAAAGGCTCAGAGGTGCTCTACCACGATCCCCACGTTCCCAAGTTGCACAAAATGCGGCGGCACGATCTGAGCCTCGAGTCCGTGGAGCTGGACGAGAAGCTCCTCTCCCGGTGCGACGCCGTCGTGATCGTGACCGATCATGAAGCTGTTGACTACGCGCTGGTTTTCTCTCGCGCCGCTCTCGTCATCGACACGAGAAACGTTGCCCGAAGGAAGAATCTCCAGGGTCCCGTCGTGAGGGCATGATCGCCTCGTGAAGCCGCTGGGACTGTCCCCGATCGCGATCTCCGCAGGTCTGGCAGTCCTCGTCACCCTGGTCCTCATTCCTCCGATTCGGAAGGTCTGCTTCGCGATGGGATACTTCTCGCGTCCCCGTCCGGATCGCTGGAACCCCAACCCCGAACCCAAGGCCCTCTTCGGCGGGATCGCGATCCTCGCCGGGTTCTGGGTCGGACTGATCGTTACGGGGCACAATCTCTCCCTGTGGGGGTGGAAGATCCTCCTCGCCGGGAACCTGGCCTTCGCGCTGATCGGTTTCCTGGACGACCTGTTGGAATTCCGGCCGGCGACCAAGGTGCTCTGCCAGGTTGTGGCCTCTCTGGTGCCGATTGCGCTCGGCCTGAAGATTCCCGGAGTCAATCCGGTCGTCGGCGAACTGATCGCCATCGCGTGGATCCTGATCATCGTCAATGCCATCAATCTTCTGGACAACATGGACGGCCTCGCCGCGGGAGTCTCCGCGATCGCCGCGTTCTTCCTGGTGCTGCATGGCTTGCAACAACAGTATGCCCCCGTGGCACTGGCGGCCGCGGCGCTCGCCGGTGCCTGCCTCGGCTTTCTGTATTTCAACTTCCCCCCTTCCCGGATCTTCATGGGAGACACAGGAAGCCATTTTCTCGGATACACCCTCGCCGCCCTGACCCTTCTGGACCTCGCTCAGCCCCACGGCACTCTCCTGACCGCACTCGTCCTCCCGGTCCTCGTGCTCCTCGTGCCGATCTTCGATACCGCTCTGGTGGCGATGAGCCGTTTCGTCAGCGGCCGTTCGGTCACCGCCGGCGCGGCCGACCACAGCAGCCATCGGCTCGTGTCTCTCGGTCTGACAGAGCGTCAGACGGTGCTCGTTCTCTGCGCGGTCTCTCTCGGGAGCGGCGTCATCTCACTCCTGATCCCGAGAGCCTCGCTTGCAATCCTGACGGTGTCGGCGCTTCCGCTGGTGCTCGGCCTGTACTACTTCGGCAGCTACCTCTCCCGGGTGCCAATCTACGCGAGAACGGCTGAGGCCGTCGCGGACGCGCAGCAGAGACGACTGGCGGTCTTCAATGCGTTTGTGCCGCACAAGTGGCCGCTGCTCGATCTCACTGCGGATTTCGCCGTCGTTCTCGTGGCGCACATCGGGGCATACCTGCTCCGTTTCGAGGGCCGGATCGAAGGGGAGAACCTCGCGTGCCTGACTCGGTCTCTCCCGATCGTCATTGCGGCGAGGCTCGTCTGCTTCCAGTTGTTCGGCCTCTACCGGGGCGTGATCGGCCACTTCCACGTTCCCGACGTCGTGGCGATCGCCAAGGCCGTCGTGACCTCGTCCCTGGCCACGGTGACGATCCTCGTGATCACTTTCCGTTTCGAGAGCTTCTCCAGGGCGGTCATGATCATTGACGGCGCGCTGACTTTCGGGATGGTGGTCACCGGGCACGCCTCCGTCTCCCTCTTCTCGGAGATCCTGCGAGGACGCGGGAAGGGGACCATCCGAACGGTGATCGTGGGGGCGGGAGAGCTCGGATCCGCCGCAGCGAGGCTGCTGCGCCGCGATCAGAGCACGCATCGAACCATCGTCGCCTATCTCGACGACGACCCCCGGAAGATCGGCCGCCACTTGCACGGGGTCACTATCGAAGGACCGCTCGACCGGTTGCAAGAGATCATCGAACGAGACAATGTCGACGAGGTCGTCATCGCGAGCTCCCGCCTGGCCGAGGAGACGCAGCGCGGCATCCGGACTCTCTGCGAGCGCCTGGGGCTCTCCGTCCGTCGCGCGATCCTCGAATGACGGTCCGTCCACCGCGGGCGCTCGTCACGGGCGGCGCCGGTTTCATCGGCTCCCACGTCGTGGACGCCCTTCTTGCGAGAGGATGGTCGGTCCGGGTGCTCGATGACTTTTCCAACGGCCTGCAGGAGAACGTATCTCCGGCGGCGGAAATCTGCCCTAGAGACATCCGGGACCGGGAGGCGGTCAAAGAAGCCACCCGTGGCTGCGCGCGGGTCTTTCACCTCGCTGCACTGGGCTCCGTGCCTCGATCGCTGGAGAGCCCGGATCGGACTCACGACGTCAACGTCGCCGGCAGCTACAACGTCTTGCTCGCGGCCCGAGCCGCGGGAGCGGAGCGGATCGTCTTCTCTTCCTCGAGCAGCGTCTACGGGGACGACCCTCGGCTTCCCAAGCAAGAGGACAGGCTGGGCCGGCCCCTCTCTCCCTACGCCGCGAGCAAGAGAGCCAACGAGATCGAGGCCGAGGGATTTGCCGCCGTCTTTCCGGGCCCGATCGTTGGTCTTCGGTACTTCAATGTTTTTGGTCCACGCCAGCGGTACGACTCGCCCTACGCGGCGGTCATTCCTCTCTTCTTTCGGGCCGCCCTCAACGGCGAAAGTCCGATCTTCTACGGCGACGGTCTGCAGTCGCGCGACTTCACCTTCGTCGAGGACGTCGCACAGGCGAACCTTCTGGCGGCCGAAGCCGACCTGCCTCCCGGCCGCGCGCACATCTATAACGTCGGCGCGGGAGGATCGACCTCCGTTCTCGACCTGTGGCGAGAAATCGCACGCCTCACCGGCTCCGGGCAATCTCCGCACCACTTGCCGCCGCGGCCCGGAGATGTCCGGGACTCCCGCGCCTCGGTCGCGAAGGCGAAGGCCGAGCTGGGCTTCGAGCCTGCGTATGATCTCGCGCGCGGACTTTCGAAGAGTCTGATCTGGTACCGGGAGTCTCTCACCAGGCACGCCACCGGCGGTTGAAACGTAGCCTTCCTTGCTTTCGGGATTCCTCCAGGACCTCGCGGTACACGCGGTCGAGGTCCCGGGTGAGACGCTCGAGCGAGAACCGGGAGCGCGCGAACTCGCGGGAAGCGCGCCCCATCTGCTCCCGTCGCGCGGGCTCGCGTAGGATCGCGGTCAGAGCCGCCGCAAACTCTTCGACGGCACCGGAGGCAACGAGAACACCACGCGGCTCTTCGGAGAGGCACCACGGCTTTCCCGCGTCCTCTCCCCATTCCCGGGTGAGCAGATCCCGTACGCCGCCCACGTCGGTCGCGACGATCGCCCGGCCCGCCGCCATCGCCTCGATGAGCGATAGCGGCGTCCCCTCGTTACGGGACGTCAGCGTGACGACGTCGAGATCTGCGAGGAACTCCGCCGGGTCCTTCCGGGTCCCGAGGAAGCGAAAATCCTGAGCCAGGCGACCCGCATGGACACGCTCCTGGAGGGACTCCAACTCCTGTTCTGATCCCGAGCCGACGACCACAAAGAAAGGGCGGTTGTCGGGCCCCCACCTCGCGGCCACGGCGCTCGCCGCGGCGACGAAGAGCTCGTGATTCTTGATGGGTGCGATGCGACCCACAATCCCGACCAAAGGCCGCTCGGGAGGCAGGGCGAGCTCTTTCCGTAACTCTCCGCGATGCGAGTCGAGGCGGTCAACGAAAGAGAGGTCCAGGCCGAGGGGAACGACCCGATACTGCGACGGCCGCCCGATCCGGAATTCAAGAGCGATCTCATCGCGCTGCTGGGGAGAGAGGACCAGGAAGGCCTCGGTCCAGGGAGCGAGCACTCTCTCGGTCATGCGCACCAGCGACTGCTTTGCCGGAGAGAAATAGCCGCGGAGCCGGTTTCCATGGTGCGTATACACGACCGGAGCGAAGCGCCTCGCGGGAGACAGGATTCTCGCGACGCGCACGAGAAATGCCGCCTTGGAGAGATGGACGTGAACCAGGTCGGGGCCTAATTCCTGGATGAGCCGGCGCAGGTTCCATGATGCCGCCAAATCACGCGCAAGCGAGATCTCGCGCTCCATCTCGGGAAACCGCAGGATTGGAATTCCGGCGCGCTCGAACTCTCCTTCGAGGCTGTCCTCGTTGGCCGGAATCCGACCGGCGACCACCGTCGTTTCGTAACCGAAGTCGCGCAGGTCCCGCGACAGCCAGAAGACCTGGCGTGCAGGGCCGCCAACGTTCAAGCGAGAAATGACCCGGAGGAGGCGAAGGGGGCGACTCAACAGCGAGCTTGCGCCTTCGCGGAGGGGCGCTTCCACCGCGCCGCCCAGGATGTCAAGGTCAGGAGGCTCCAGAGAAGCTCCACGCGGTGACAGCGTCCCGCGAGGAATTCCCGCCAGACTGCGCGCGCCGGAGCGGGATCCAGGCCCAGATCTTCCAGCCAGGGCTGTCGGAGCTGGTCCGCGAGGGTCTCCCGCAGCGGCCCGCGGAACCAGTCGGCCAGCGGAACCCCGAATCCCATTTTCGGGCGGTCAATGAGTGGACGGGGAACCTTTCGGTAAAGGATTCTGCGCAACAGCCACTTGCTCACTCCGCGGCGCCACTTCATCTTCAGAGGCAGTCGGAGCGCGAACTCGACGACCCGGTGATCGAGCAGGGGGTTTCTTGCCTCCAGACCGACCGCCATCGAGGCCCGATCCACCTTGGTCAGAATGTCCTCGGGCAAATAGGTGACCAGGTCAACGACGGGAGGACGCTCTGCCGGCCCCAGCTTTCCGAGAGCGTTTCCGGTGTCGCGGTATGTCGGATTCTCAACCGCGCCAGCGCCGGTCAGCCGGGCGATCTCGTCCGGCAGCCAGCAGGAAAGGAAGCGTCCATAGATATCGGGGTCGTCCTGCCGGAGAATCGCAGCAGCGCGCTGGAAGCGGCGACGCGGGAACAGACCGAAGGCAACGGCCGCGGTGCTGCGGACCACCCGAGGACTCGAAAGGAGCCAGCCCTGCCTGTCATAGACGGCGTAACGTGGATACCCAAAGAAGATCTCGTCCCCCCCGTCGCCCGAGAGCGCCACGGTCACGTGTCTCCGCGTCATCTGCGACACGAGATAGGTGGGAACCGCGGAAGAATCCGCGAACGGTTCGTCGAAAATTCCGGCGACGGCCTCGATCGCCTCGAGCATCCGTTTCCCGCTGCAGGATTCCTCGTGGTGCTCGGTGCCAAGGTGCCGGGCGACGGCGGCGGCCTGGTCGGCTTCGTTGTGCTGCGGATTGTCGAAGCGGATCGTGAACGTCTTGACGGCCGCGGGGCTCTGCTCCTGCATCAGGGCGACGACGAGAGAGGAGTCGATTCCGCCCGAGAGAAAGGCCCCGAGAGGAACGTCGGAGATCATTCGGCCCCGCACGGCGTCCAACAAAAGGGGCTCGAGCTCTCGCTCCGCCTCCGCTTCGGTCCCGGCGTAGCGCGGCGACAGCGCGATCGATACCGGATCCCAGTAGCGCCGGACGGTCAGCCGCCCTGACTCCCAGAGGGCGTAGTGGGCGGGGGGAAGCTTGCGCACACACCGGAAGATCGAATAGGGCGCGGGAACGTATCCGTAACGCAGATAGAGTGCCAGGGCGTCCGGATCGACCTCGGCGGGCATCTCGGGATCGGCGAGGAGGGCCTTGAGCTCGGAAGCGAACGTCAAACGGCCGGCGTACTCTCCATAGTGGAGAGGCTTCTTGCCCAACCGGTCCCGAGCCAGGAAGAGGCGCCGGCGCCGAACGTCCCAGATTGCGAAGGCGTACATCCCGACGAACCGGTCGAGACACTCGACGCCCCACCTCTCGTACGCCTTGAGGACGACCTCGGTATCGGTCTGGCTCCGAAACCGGAACCCTTCCGCCTCGAGCACCTTCCGGATCTCCCGGAAGTTGTAGACCTCGCCGTTGTAGGTGATCCACAGGGTCTCGTCGTCGTTGGCCATCGGGGCGCGGCCGGCCGGAGAGAGATCAATGATCGAGAGCCTCCGCTGCGCAAGTCCGACCTTGCCTGAAGCGTTCGTCCAACCCCCGAGCGCCGTCCGCCCCGCGACCCAGATCCCCTCGTCGTCCGGCCCCCGGTGCCGGATCCTCTCGTTCATCGCCTCGAGAAGGGAGCGGGGAAGCGGACGTTCGCTGCTAAATCCGGCGATCCCGCACATCTGGTCCCATTCTAGCGCCGCGAGATTTCACCGCGGGCTGGCAGCCGTCGTCGCGTTATCCCTCGAAGTTGGCGAGCCCCGCGTCTATCCCCCCTTGCGGGCGATCATTGTGAAGCCGTTGGAAATCAGCATCGTCAATCGCGGGACGGCGGCCCAGACGGCGTTGACCGGCAGGTGGCGGCGCGGGCGAAAAACGAGGACCCTGCATCCAAGGCTACGGAGGATCTCTCTGACTTCCATGGGATCCACGAGTTGCTCGATGTACGTCCGCGACATGGGTTCGATCGGACAGAGCTTCCGCCGAAACTGCGAGTTCGGCAGCTCGCCGGTCTCGAGATAGCGGGCAACGGCCTCCCGCACCTGCGCCTCGGAGAAACAGAACGTCCCCTCCGCGATGCGCTGTGCCTCTTCCGGGGACAGCGACCGCGCCGCGCCGGCAGCGATGTGCCTGCGCATTTCCACGTAGGGCTTGCCGATCCGGTGGCTATGGATCGTCTCGCCCGGTCCCGTGGCGGGACCCTTCTCGAAGCGCTCCCAGATCCGGTAGTTCTTCCGCCGCAGGAACCAGGAACGGGCATTGTTCCCGTCCTGCAGGTAAAGCAACCCTCCGGGCTTCAAGACCCGAATCATCTCCCGGAAAAACCCGATCAGGTCATCCGTCACGACGTGCGACACGACTTCGATGAGCAGCAAGACGTCAAAGGAGTCATCGGGATACGGGAGGCCGTCGGCCGCGTCTCCCCGCCGGAAGAAGACCGGCGCGTCGGGGGCAACGGCACTCTTGACCTCTTGGGCGACTGCCACGGCCTCCGGAACGACTTCGAGGCCTTGAACTTCGCGTGCGCCGAGAAGGCCAAACAGAACGCACGTGAATCCGTTTCCGCTGCCGACCTCCAGGAAGCTCTTGCCCCGCCCGCCGACTTCTTCGAAGATCTCCTGAAAGACCCAAAGCGTCTCCGGATCGAGCGTCCCCCAGAGTTCTCCTCGCTTCTCACGCTCTCGGAGCAGCAAGGAGATCGTGTCCGGCATCGAGTCATTCAAGCTCAACCCGCTATCGAGAGCAAGCTCGCCTCCATCAGGGTGTCTGCGCAAGGGGATCCATCCCGCGGGCTGTTGTGATCGGCGAAGCTAAAGGATCTCGCATAATAAAGTAGTAATCGGGTCATAGAGAGAGGCCTGTCTTTTTCAGGAAGGCCATCAGGAGAGCGGGCTGGGACTCGAGTTTGCGGGCGGCAAGGCCGATGCGGTCGAGTACGGGCTCGATC
>WNGA01013749.1_pt1 | contig 12711 bp, 12 predicted proteins | sample 5400061 | NCBI WGS metagenome assembly WNGA01 (sample SAMN13153366, study PRJNA577476) | soil metagenome | isolation source: 100 cm soil or saprolite under grassland replicate 2 | place: USA:California | collected 2016-06-15
TCCGATGCGGCTCTTGTCGGTGACATTCCCGGCGGAATCGACATACATGTCGCGGCTGGCGCTGGACGGAGCCGCTTCGCGATAGTCGAGCGCCGCCACCTCGCCGGCGGCCGTGCGATGGACGATGAACCCGCCGCCGCCGATGTTCCCCGCGACCGGGTAGACGACTTCCAGAGCGAACGCCACGGCGATTGTGGCATCGATGGCGTTCCCACCCTGCTGCAGGATCTCCACGCCGGCTTGTGTAGCGAGCGGATGGGCGGTGACGACCATCGCGTGCGGCGCCGTTACCGGCCGCGAGCGCAGTGTCCATGTCGCGGGGATGATAGGCGCACCGCGGATGATCGCGGGGCGGGCGGCACCGGTTGCGGGTGAAGGTGCTTCGGGGCCGCGGGCGCCGCCGCAGGCGGCGACGAGCGTGGCGAGGGCCAGGACGCGGGTGTGGTGCATCGCTCAATCTTGAAGTTGACCCGGGCCGCGGTCAACGCCTAATTTGACGCCGGCCCATCCCTCATGACCACTCCCGGCTTCCACGACCCCCGTCTCACCGAGCAGCGCAACCCGCGCACCGAGCGCATCGACGTGGCGTCGAGCCTCGAGATCGTGGACTTGATGAACGCCGAGGACGCCACTGTAGCGGGCGCCGTGCGGCGCGAACGCGAGCGCGTCGCGGCCACGATCGACCTCGCCGTCGCGGCGTTCCGGCGCGGCGGGCGGCTGGTGTACGTGGGGGCGGGGACGTCGGGGCGGCTGGGGGTGCTCGATGCCACCGAGTGCCCGCCGACCTTTGGGACGCTGCCGCAGATGGTCGTGGGGGTGATCGCGGGGGGCTACGGCGCGCTCGTGAAGAGCGTGGAAGGCGCCGAGGACGATGTGAACGCGGGCGCGACGGCGATGGACGCCGCGAACGTGACTGCGGCCGACGTGGTGGTGGGCATCGCGGCGAGCGGCACGACGCCGTATGTCCGCGCCGCGCTAGGCCGGGCGCAGACACTTGGCGCGCGGACCGCCCTCGTGACCTGTTCAACCCCACCGAAGGTTCTGTCCGAAACGTGCGACGTCGTGATCCAGCCGGCCGTGGGTCCCGAGGCGCTGACGGGCTCGACCCGGCTCAAAGCCGGGACCGCGACCAAGCTGGTCCTCAACACGATCAGCACGGGCGCGATGATCCGGCTCGGCAAGGTGTATGGCAACCTCATGGTCGACCTGATGGCGTGGAGCGAGAAGCTGAAGGACCGGGGCGAGCGCATCGTGATGGAGTGCTGCGGTGTGGACCGCGCGCCCGCCCGCGCGGCGATCGAGCGGGCTGGGGGCAGCGTGAAGCTCGCCATCGTGATGGTGCGCCGCGGGGTCGAGCGGGACGAGGCGGGTCGCCTGCTCGAGGCCGCGGGCGGGTTCGTGCGCCGCGCCGTGGGCGACCCACCGGCTGTGACGTGAGCGAGGTCCTCGCCGTCGGCCTGATGTCGGGCACGTCACTCGACGGGGTCTCGACGGCGCTGGTGCGCCTCGGCGCCGATCCCCTCGAGCCAAGCGCCACGCTGGTCGCGTTTCGGCAGGAGCGCTACAGCGCCGCCGAGCGCGGCGCCATCATCGACGTCATGGCCCGCGCCACCCCCAAAGACTTGGCCTTGCTGCACGTCGCGCTCGGGGAGCGGTTCGCGGGTGCCGTGCTGGCGCTGCTCGCGGAAGCGCGTGTCGCGCCGCGCGACCTCGCGTTCGTCGCGTCCCACGGCCAGACGGTGTGGCACGAGCCGGGCCGAGCGACGCTGCAGCTGGGCGATGCCGCGGTGCTGGCCGAGCGCCTCGGCGTCCGCGTGGTGAGCGACTTCCGCGCGCGCGATGTGGCGGCGGGAGGGCAGGGGGCGCCCCTCGTGCCCCTCGCCGACGTGATGCTGTTCGGCCATCCGGAGCGGGGCCGCCTGCTCCTCAACATCGGCGGGATGGCGAATTTCACCTGGGTGCCGCGTCGCGGCGTGACCGACGGCGCGTTGGCGTTCGACACGGGGCCGGGCGTGGCGGTGATCGATGCCGTGACGCGCCGCATAGATCCCGACGCGGCGTACGACGTGGATGGGGAGCGCGCGCGGCGTGGCCGGCCCGCCGCCAAGGTGCTCGAGCAGCTCCTGGCCGATCCCTATTTCGAGCAGGGGCCGCCCAAGAGCACCGGCCGCGAGCGGTTTGGGCTCGACTATGCGGACCGGCTGCTCGGCGCGGTGCGCAAGGCCGGCGGGAGCGACAACGATGCCGTCGCCACGGCGACGGTGCTCACGGTCGAGACGATCGGCCGGGCGATCGCGCGGTGGGGGGGCAACGACGCCGCGGCCGAGCTGGTGATCTCGGGGGGCGGCGCGCACAACCCGGCGCTCGTCGAACGGCTGGCCGCCCGTGTCCAACCGCGGCCGGTGGTCCTCTTCGATCAGCTCTTTTTCGATGGGGAGGCCAAGGAGGCGGTGGCGTTCGCGTTCCTCGGGCACCAGACGATTCTCGGCCGGGCGGGGAATTTGCCGGCGGCGACGGGAGCGAGGGGGCCGAGGGTGCTGGGGAGTGTGACGGGGGCGTGACCTTAGTCGCGTAACGATCGGCAGGTCAGCCTTCTCCTTTGACACGACGGAGCGGAGACCAGTCAGGTGTGACGGCAGAACTCATGACGCTCGACGTTCGGAGTCGCCGACAGTGGCGGGCGTGGCTGACGACGCACCACACGGCAAGTTCCGGAATCTGGCTCGTGTTCTACAAGCGCCACACGGGGCTGAAGTCGATGCCGTACGAGGACGCCGTCCGTGAGGCGTTGTGCTTTGGATGGATCGACAGTCTTGTCAAGCGACTGGATGACGACCGCTACGCGGTCAAGGTGACGCCGCGACAGCGCACCAGCAAGTGGTCGGATATCAATCGAAGACGGTGGATTGAACTGAGGGCAGCCGGCTTGCTCACTTCCGCAGGCCTCGCGGCCGCACCGACTGAGAACACCTACGGGCCGCGACCGGTAATCCCCGACCTGCCGAAGTACATCGCGACCGCGATAAAGGCCAATGCCAAAGCTTGGAAGTTCTTTCGGGAGCTGGCACCAACCTACCGCCGTGACTTCGTCGTTTGGATTCACATGGCCAAGCGGCCGGACACTCGGGAACGGCGTATGCGCGAATCGCTCGCACTGTTGGCAGCGGGCAGGAAGCTCGGTTTGAAGTAGACGGATGCCGCGAGCGGCACGCTCTCCTGAAAGCCGTGCTCGGGCGCCCGGCGTGACGCGAGCGCGCCTCGTCCTTCCCGCGCTGCGGGGGCGCCGGGGCTCCTTCGCACACGAGCGTCCCAAGATCGACGCGGCCCTGGCCGCGGGCGTGGGCGGGTTCATCCTCTTTGGCGGGACGCGCCCCTCCGTCACGGCCCTCACGCGCGCCTTGCGCCGACAGGCGGGACGGCCCTTGCTCCTCGGCGCCGACTTGGAGCGCGGGGCCGCCCAGCAGGTCCGCGGTCTCACGGAGCTGCCCCCGCCCGGCGCACTCGGCTTCCTCGACGACCTCGACGCGACCAGGGCGGCGGGGATGATCACCGCCACCGAGGCCCACGCCGCGGGACTCAACTGGACGTTCGCTCCCGTGTGCGACCTGGATGTCGAACCCCGCAACCCGATCGTGCAGACGCGCTCCTTCGGCGCGGCCCCGGACCGTGTGGGCGCTCACGTCGTGGAATGGATCCGCAGCTGCCAGGATCACGGGGTCCTCGCCTGCGCCAAGCACTACCCCGGGCACGGCCGCACCACCACCGACTCGCACGAAGGGCTGCCCGTCGTCGGCACGGCGGCCGTGGAGCTTCAGCAGGTGGACGGTTTTCCCTTCGCGCAGGCGATCAGCGCCGGCGTGGGGAGCGTGATGACCGCCCACGTCGCCTATCCCGCGTGGGACGCGTCCGGCGCGGCGGCCACCTTCTCGCAACCGATCCTCGGCTACTTGCGGGACACGTTGGGCTTTCGCGGTCTCGTCGTGACGGACGCCTTCATCATGGCGGGGGCGACCGCGGCGCAATCCGAGGGCCCGGCTGCCGCCGCGGCGGTGACCGCGGGGTGCGATGTGCTCCTCTATCCGACGGACTGGCAGGGCGTGATTCAGGCGCTCGATGCGGTGTCGGCCGATCGCGCACAGGAAGCGGTGGCGCGGGTGGAGCAGGCGGCGGAGACCTGGGGGAAGAGGAATGGGGAACCGGTGGATGATGCGACACTCGCGGAGCACCAGCGGTTCGCGGAGGGCCTGGGTGACCGGGCGGTCCACCTCGTGCGGGGCGAGGCGCCGCGCCTCACCGCCCCGCCCGCCGTAACGATCGTTGATGACGACATCGGAGGGCCGTACTCGATTCCGCCCCGAGATGTGTTCGCAAAGACTTTGGCGGACCTTGGAGCGGGCACCACCCGACCCCCGACACCCGGCACCCGACACCGCCTTGTGCTTGTCTACGCCGAACCGCGGTCGTGGAAGGGGAGGGCCGATCTGGGGGAGCGCTCGCTGGCGCAGCTCGAGCGGTTGGTGCCGGGCGCCACGCTCGTCGTGTTGTTCGCGCACCCGCGTCTCGTGGCCCAGATCCCGGGGGACATGCCCGTCCTGTGCGCGTGGCACGGGCAGGGGCTGATGCAGCGGGCGGCGGCGCGGTGGGTGGCGGGACGCGTCTCGCCGTAGGCTCGTTCGCCGTGTAGAATCGGGGATGCTCCGCCACAAGCATCTCATGCGCCGTCGAAGCCTGCTGCCCCTCGCACTCCTAGTCCTTCCGAGCGCCGCGAACCCTCAGGTCGCGGGCCGCTCGAACCTGGCCCAACAGGTGTTCGCCGCCGAGAGTGCGTTCGCCCACACGCTCGCCGCCCGGGATTCCCAGGCGTTCGCGACGTATGTGGCGCTCGACGCCGTCTTCTTCGGCCGCGCCGGCCCGCTGCGCGGGCGAGCCGCCGTCGCCGCGGCTTGGCGGCCCTTCTTTGAGGGGCCCGCACCCCCGTTCTCCTGGAGTCCCGAGGTCGTGGAGGTCCTCGAATCAGGCACGTTGGCTTTGACCAGCGGCCCGGTGCGGGACCCCACCGGTCAGCAGGTCGGGACGTTCAACTCGATCTGGCGGCGCGACCCGGACGGGCGGTGGCGGGTCGTCTTCGACAAGGGCTGCCCCGAGAAGAAGTAGACGCACTGGATATTCTCTCGGCGTTTCCCGCGGTCCTCCTGGACATGAATGGCACCTTCTTGTTCGGCGGAGACCGCTTCGGCGCGGATCAGGACTATGACGCCACCTATCGGACGCTGGGTGGACGGGGGCTCGCGCCGGGCGTGGTGCGGGAAGCCGTCACCGGGTGCATCGACACGCTCGGCCCGATCTATGATGACAGCGCCCAGTGTGACTCCTTTCCCTCGGTTCGGGCCACCCTCCGTGCGCTGCCGGCGGCGCGCGATTTTCCCGATGACGAGCTGACCCTGATTGAGCGTGTGATCGCGCACCACGAGTTGGGACGGGTACCTGACCCGTACGCCCAGGCATTGCAGCGCTTGGCGGGCACACACCAGCTCGGCGTCGTTGCGAACGTCTTGTCCCGCAAAGACTCCTGGCTGCAGGAATTCGCTCGCGCCGGCGTGCTGGATCTTTTCAAAGTCGCCGTCTTCTCCTCCGACAGCAGCAGCATCAAGCCGTCTCGGCGTCTGTTCGACCAAGCCGTCGGGGGACTAGGCGTCCCCCGCTCCGACGTTGTCTTCGTGGGCGACAGCTTGCGGTGCGATATCGGGGGCGCGGCCGGGGCCGGCCTGGCGACTGTTTGGATCGACCGCCGCGGGACGGGTCTTCCTCCTGGCGGTCCGCGGCCCGACTGGATTGTCCGTGATCTCCTCGAGTTGGTCTAGCCACGTGCCTTCATCCCGCGTTACAATGGGGAGTCCGGTCCACCTCCGGTCCACCTCCGGTACCGGGTCACCGCGCAAGGAGGTCCCATGAAGGCACGTCTCGTCATCCCGGTCCTGGCCGCCGCCGGGGTCGGCCTGCTCGGCTGCGACCGAGCGGCCACGGCGCCGCAGAAACTGCCTCCCCCCTCCTTCATTACCTACGGCGCGCTCGACGGGAACGCGCACCCCGCAGTCGTCCTCATCGTCATGGACATCGACGGGGAGCCCGCGTTCCGCTGCTCCGGCACGCTCATCGCGCCGAAGGTCGTGGTCACGGCCGGACATTGCGCCGGGGAGCCGGGCGAGTTCAGCGGCATGCGTGTCTTCACCGAGTCGGACGTCGAGAACGGGAACAACAACTACCCGTTCGCCGGCCCCAACACCGTCGAGGCCGCCGAGTGGCATGCGCATCCGCAGTTCACCGAGAGCGCGTTCTTCCGGCACGACGTGGGGGTCGTCCTGCTGAAAAGGGCGGTGAAGCTCGCCGCCGACCAGTACGGCAAGCTTCCAGCGAGGGACCAACTCGACGCGCTCCAACCGGGCAGCTCGACCCTGTTCACCGCCGTGGGTTATGGCCTCCAGAAAATCAACCCCGTCTTCATCGAGGCCGATAAGATCCGTATGGTCGCCGAGCCCTACCTGGTCCAGATCAACACCCCCGGCTTTACGGGCGACTACTCGCTGCTCCTCTCCAACAACGCCTCGTCGGGCGGCACCTGTTTCGGGGACTCGGGCGGACCGAACTACTTGGGGACCAGCAATCTCATCGCGGGCGTGACCTCCTTCGGGCTCAACGGGACGTGCGGTGGGACCGGGGGCGTGTTCCGCCTGGATCGCAAGAACGTGCTGGATTTCGTCACGCAGTACCTGCAGTGAGCGGGCGCCAGGCTCTCGCCCTCCTCGCCGCGGCCACGCTCTGCATGCCGCCGCGCGCGTCCGCCCAAGCGTCGGCCCGCACCGAGCTGCTCGTCCGGATCGACGACATCGGTATGAACCATTCCGTCAACATGGCGCTCGAGGAGCTCGCCGGGACGCGCATGCCGCTTTCCGCCTCGGTCATGTTCGCCTGTCCATGGTATCAGGAAGCCGTGGAGATCCTGCGGCGCAATCCCCAGATCTCCGTGGGCGTCCACCTCGTGCTGAACTCGGAATGGAAGGGCGACCGCTGGGGACCGGTGCTCGGCAAGGAGGGCCGTACACCCTCGATGAGGTGGAGCGCGAGCTGAGCGCCCAGGTCGAGCGGGCGCTGCGGTCGGGGCTGCGGATCGACTATGTCGATCATCACATGGGGACGGCCGTCTCGACGCCCGCGCTGCGCGCCGTCGTCGAGCGCATCGCGAACAAGTACGGCCTCGGCATCTCGCGCTACTTCGGCGAAGCCTACCACAAACGGGGGGAGGCCGGTCTACTTCAGCAAGCCGAGGGTCTTCAGGTAGTCCGCCACGATGTAGGCGGGGAGCGCGAAGATGATCTTGCCCTGCGACTCCCCCTGGCCGCCGTAGAGCACGGCGATCACTCGGCCGTCGCGATCGAAGATGGGGCTCCCCGACGAGCCCGGTGCGCCGTACCCGTCCACCTGAATGACCGCGGTGAGCGCTTTGCTCACCGTGCCGACGGTGAGCGTGGGCTCGGCGATGGGGCGCTGCCCCACCGCCTCCATCGGCAGGTCGAACCCCAAGGGATACCCGATGATCGCGACGGGGTCGCCCCGCTCGATGCCCTGGCGCGAGCGGGCGAGGCCGCTGACGCGGGGCGTCCCGTCCTTGATCCGCACCCGCAGCACCCCGACGTCGGCCTCCGGCGAGGCGCCGACCAGCTCACCCTGCCAGGCCTGCACGCTGCCCGAGAAGATCACCGCGATGCGGCGCGGCGTGCGGGTGTAGTCCTCGCCGAGCAGGACGTGCTTATTCGTCACCAGCGTGCCGTTGGAGTCCACGGCGAACGCCGTGCCGCTGAACCGCTCCCCGTCCGTGAACTCGACGATGACGATCGCGACGGCGTCCTGGTTCTTGTGGGAGATGGCGCGGTAGTCCACGCCTCCCACGGCGCCCATCAGGGCGCGCTGGCGCCGCTCGGCGTCGTCCAGCTGGGTGCGCAGGCGCGCCATCGACGACGCGTCGCCGTCCGAGCCGGCCAGCTCGTGACGCAACCGCGCCGTTTCGGCCTGCGACTCGGCGAGGGCGGTGCGCACCCCCTGCAGCTCCGACTGGAAGCCCGCGGACAGCTGTTGCGCGGAGCGCATCAGGCTGTCGGCCCGCACCTGGAGCTGGATCAGCTCGCGGGCGCGCTGGCGCGCTTCCCATTGCAGCCACCCGAACGCTCCCAGCGCGACCACGAGGACGCCGATGAGCACCTTGGTCGTGCGGCGCAGCTCGGCGGTCTGCCGCGCGACTTCCACGGCGATCCGCACGGCGGTGCTGGAGCGGCGGGGGAGCGGGGGGGGAGCGGCCGGCGTCGCGCGGATCATTTCCCGAGGCATGGACGTGCGGTGCGCCATGTCTTCGGCGGCGGTCGTCGACGGCTCGGCGGCCTCCGCCTCGATGGTGTGAAACTCCAGCGCCGGTCCGTTCGTGCCGAAGCCGATCACGTCGCCATCCGTGAGGATCGCGTCGCCGGTGATGCGCACGCCATTCACGTACGTGCCGTTGCGGCTGCCGAGGTCCTGGATCACGAACCCCTCCGGCTTGCGCACGATGGCGGCATGGCGCGACGAGACGTCGAGATCGCGCTCGGCGTCGAAGCGGACGTCGGAGAGGGGGTGGCGGCCGAGGCCGATGTAGGCCTTCCGAAAGGCCTCGACTTGCCCGGCGCGGGCGCCGGAAAGGAACTTGAACTGGGCTCTCACCCGGTCTGCGTGAGGTACCAGAGGAGCGCGGCGGCGGCGAGCGCGGCGAGCAGCGCCGTGAGCAGCCGGCCGCGCGCTTCCTTCGCGGGCACCGGCGGACGGCTGCCCTTGTACACCGGCACCGGCTCCGTGCTCGTCTCCGTGTCGATCAGCGGATACACCTGGTGCCCGACAGCTTCGTGCTGCCCGGACGAGCGCAGGCCGTCGCCGTCGAACCGGACGAGCACCACCGTGATGTTGTCGGGCCCGCCGCGCTCATTCGCGAGCGCGATCAGCCTGTCACACGCGGCGCCGAGATCGCGCTCCGCGGTGACGATCTGCGCGATCTCTTCCTTCTTCACCTGTCCCGAGAGGCCGTCGGAGCAGAGGACGAGGATGTCGCCGCGCCGCACCTCCTGGTGGGTGAGGTCCACCTTGACCTTGGGGTCGGGGCCGAGCGCTTGGAGAATGATGTTGCGGCGCTCGCTCTCCGCGGCCTCCTCCTCGGTCAGCTCGCCGGCTTCGACGAGCCGCTGCATCAGGGACTGATCCTTCGTCAGCTGGTGCGCCTCGCCGTGGCGCACCAGATACGCCCGGCTGTCCCCCACCTGCGTGAGATAGAGATGGTCGCCCAGGACGCCGGCCGCCGTCGTGGTCGTCCCCATCCCGCGGACCTCGGGATGGGCCTTCGCGTGCGCGTGAATGCTCGCGTTCGCGACCTCGACGGCTTCCTTCAGGCGGTAGGCGAAGCGTTGCGGTGTGGCGTCCTCCTCCGCGATCCACGCCTTGGTGAGGTGCTGGTAAATCGTCTCGGTCGCCATTTGGCTCGCCAGCTCCCCCGCCGCCGCGCCGCCCATGCCGTCCGCGACGACGAACACCGACCCACGCTCGCCCAGATCGTGCTGGCGCACCTGCGGCTGCAGCGAGGCATCCCGCCGGCCCAGGTCCGCGACGAGGAAGCGGTCCTCGTTGTGGTCTCGGGTCCGCCCCCGGTCGGTCTTGGCAGAGACCTGAACCCGAATCGGTTTCTTCGAGCCAAACAGGCTCACGTGCACCTCTGATCGCGCTTGAACCTCAAATACGTCTCGTTCGCCGGGGTGAGGCGGAGGGCGGAGTCGGTCCAGCGGCACGCCTCGTCGCTGCGCTGCTGCTGAAAGAACGCCTGTGCCACCATGAACCCGGCCTGAGCCCGCAGCGTCTTCGGGGCGCGCTCGTTGCCGTAGATCGCGCCGGCTCGCCGTCGAATGGTCGCCGGATCCACGAGGTCCACGATCTCGCCGAGCTGCCGGTCGATCGCGGCGCTATCGACCGGAGCAGGGCCGCCCGTCGTCCCGGCCGGGTTCCGGACGGTCCCGGTGTCCCGGTTCGCGAGCGTCTGCGTCCGGCGGCCGGAATCGGCTTGGACGGAGGGCGGGGCGGCGGTGGAGTCGGCGCCGCCCGCGTTTCCGCCTCCCTTGAAGACCATGACCGCAGCGCTCCCGAGTCCCACGACTGCCACGGCCCCAAGGATCGCGGGCAAGCGGGACCGTTTCTTCGCGGGAGCAGGCTTCGCCGCCGTGTCGAGCAGCTGGGTCTTGCCCTCGGTGTCGGCCGAACTTCGCCACGGTCTGGTACCGGTCCACCGGCGTGCGGCTGAGCGCCGTATCGAGCACGGCCTGCAGGCCCGGTGGGAACTCCAGGTCGGGACGCGACTGGGCGAGCCGGGTGGGCTCGTCCGTCAGGCGCTTGATCATCGTCTCCTGAACGGTGGTCGCCTCGAACGGCAGCTTGCCCGTCAGCATCCGGTAGAGGACCAGGGCCAGGGAGTAGAGGTCGCTCCGGCCGTCGAGCGTGTCGCCCGAGAGCTGCTCGGGGCTCATGAACTCGGGCGTGCCCAGGACCAGGCCCGTCTTCGTCACCTTCTGTCCCGACTCGTCGCCCCCCACCGCTTTCGCGATCCCGAAGTCCACGACCTTCACCATGTCGGCGCCGTCGCGGCGGCGCGCGAGCATCACGTTGTCGGGCTTCAAGTCGCGATGCACGATCCCCAGATCGTGCGCGGCCTGGAGCGCCTCGGCCACCTGCGTGAAAATGCCGACGGCGCGCGGCACCGGGAGCGCGCCCTCCCGCTCGAGTAAATCCGTGAGCGGCTCCCCCTCGATGAACTCCATCGCGAGGTAGATCAGGCCGTCGGGCGTCTCCCCGAAATCGTAGATGGCGCACACGTTGGGGTGGGTGATCCGGCTGGCGTTCGACGCCTCCCGGTTGAACCGCGCGACCGCGTCGGGGTCGTGCACCATGGACGGGTTCATCACCTTGATCGCGCTGCGCCGCCCCATCTTCACGTGCTCGGCGAGATACACCTGGCCCATGCCGCCCTCGCCCAGCTTCTTGATCACGTGATAGCGGTCGGCCACCACCTGGCCCACCAGGTCGGACGCCGGCCCCGCGGCCCGGAGCGTTTGCCCGTCGTTGGGACAGAACTTCACGTCGTCGGCATACTCGGTGGAGCAAACGGGACAGATCTTCACGACGGCAACTCGACGCGCAGGAGCTTGTCGCCCACCATGATCCGCGACCCGTCCCGGAGCGTCATCGCCCCGCGCGCCGCGATCGCGATCCCGTTGCGGCTGTGGTCATCGAGCAGGACGAAATCCGCGTCTTCGGAGCGGACGGTGGCGTGCTGCGCGCTCATCGAAGGATCGTAGGGGAAGATCCAATCGCCGCGCTCGCGCCCGATGTGCACGTCGCGGCCCGGCGACAGTTGGATCGTGTCGCGCGAGCTGCCGTCGGTGCGCAGCTGCGTCAGGCTCGCGATATCGGCGCTCGGCACCAGACTCCCCACCCGCCGCGTCGCGTCCGCGTCCGGCGCGTGCGGTCCCGGATACCCGAGCCGGCGGAACCGGATCACCTGCGACCCGATGAGCACCAGGTCGCCGTCCACGAGCCGGTACGGCGCTTCGAGGAACACCCACGTGCCGTTCCGGCTCCCCAGATCGCGCACCTCGAGGCGGTCCTCCTCCCACGAGACCTTCGCGTGCAGCGGCGAGAGGAAGGCGTCCTCCGGGAACCGGATGTCGCCTTCCTGCCGGCCGATCGTCGTGGCCGGCTGCCTCCGCTCGAAGCGCTGCACCTCGTTGCCGGTGTCGTTCACCAGGACCAGGGTGTGTGTGTAGTCGATCTGCGTGTCCGGCGTGAGGCGCGAGCCTCCTCCGGGCGCCCCATCCCCCGGGTCGTGGAGCGGGGCGCCGCACGTGCCGCAGAACCGGGTCCCAGGCGTTACCGGAGAGAAGCGCGGTGGGTCTACCAGGCCGATCGCGGCAGCCTTCGTCAGAGGCTTGCCGCAGTCGGTGCAGAACTGCGCACCGGTTTCATTCTGGCGGCCGCAGAAGTTGCAGGCGCTCACGCGCGAGGGTGCTCCACAGGGCGCATAACGTAAGGTAGGCCAATCTATTGGGCAAATTGGCGGGTCGAAAGGGGCACCGCTACCTTGCCTTGTGCGTCGCGTCACACTGCTCGCGTTGCTCGCCCTCGCCGGTCCTGCCGCGGCGCAAGTCGATCCGTCCGGCACCTGGCGCACGCTCCACTCGCAACACTTCCGCATCCATTTCCGTCCCGCGTATCGCGCCGTGGCTCGCGAAGCGGCGCGCGAGGCGGAGCGCGCCTACGCTCTGCTCGCCGCGGAGCTGCACCCGCCGCGCGGCGTAGTCGACCTCACCCTCGCCGACGACGGCGACGCCTCCAACGGCTTCGCGTCCACATTTCCCTCGAACAGGATCACTGTCTTTCTCTCGCCGCCCGTCGCCGACCCCGCGCTCCAGGACTACGACAGCTGGCTGCGGCTCGTGACCGTGCACGAGCTGACTCATGTCTTTCACCTGGACCGCGCGCGCGGCCTGTGGGCGGGGCTGCAGTCGGTCTTCGGGCGGGCGCCGGGCCTCTTCCCCAACGAGTACCAGCCGAGTTGGGTCGTCGAAGGGTTGGCGACGTATTACGAATCGCGCTTTA
>WNGA01009949.1_pt1 | contig 12710 bp, 9 predicted proteins | sample 5400061 | NCBI WGS metagenome assembly WNGA01 (sample SAMN13153366, study PRJNA577476) | soil metagenome | isolation source: 100 cm soil or saprolite under grassland replicate 2 | place: USA:California | collected 2016-06-15
ACCACGCGCCCGGCGCGCCGGCCACATGGTATACCGACGTGGCCCATCAGCTCGAGGCGCAGCACTGGAGCAGCCTAGATCAGGTGGCGTACGCGCCGCTGACCCGCACCTATAGCCGCGTCGTGTCGTTAGGGTTCTGTGATCTGTGGGAGTGGGCGTACTTGACATTCGACCCGCTCAGCCCGCACATCGCCCGGATCAACGTGCGCCGTTGGCTCGCCATCCCCTGGTGGCGGGGGCAGCAATTTCTCAACAACCCTCATCTTTTTCGTGAAACCCCCTTTGCCTCTGCGCGATCAGCAGTGCGGTTGTCGCGACAACCACCGGCAGCACGTCCTCGCCGGGTAGCGCTACGAGGGCTGGTGTGATCGTTCTGGCGACAACCAATGGGTCGTGCGCAGGCGATTGGGCGACCTCGCGGAGCGTTGCGCGCACGTCTTCCCTGCCGAGCAGCATGCGGGCGCGGCGCTCGGCGGCCTCTTTTCTATGGCGCTGCAGCTGGTCCAGCATGTCCGCTGTGATGCCCAGTTCCTCGCGCAGGTGTGACTGCTCGATGCACCACCCCTGCAACTCGGGCGCAAGTTCCCGCAGATCGTCGAGCCAGCGCTCGTGATAGCCATGCAGCCGCTGAAGCTGCTCCTCGCGCTCGAGCAGCGCCTGCTCGCGTTCCTGCAGCAGCTCGCGCTCGCGGTCGCGCCGCTCGCGCCAGACGCGCTTGCGCAGCGTCCAGCGCTCCTCTTCGTGCCAGGGCCGCTGGCGCTCGCGCGCCACTCGCTCGCGGGTCCGCTCGCCCGCAGCCGCCCGATCCTGCCGCATCAGCCGGTAAAGGCGCTCGGCCTCGCGCCGCTCCAGTGGATCGAGCGGGCGCAGGTGGTCGGCGTACGGCCCCGTCGGGAACCAATCCGGCAGCCGGCCCTGAAGCTCGCGTACCTCTTTGAGAACGTCGCCCTCGAACTCCTGATAGTCGAATCTCTCGCTCATGTGCTCTCCCTGTTTCGACGAAGGACGATCAAGGAATGCGCATTCATCCGCCGTCATCCATCGTTTATCGTTGGTCCCTCGTCGGCTATAGCTCGCCACACAGATAGCGTGTCCACATATCGGCGGCCAGCGCTCCCGGATCTGCCACGACGCCGTAGCGTGCGAAGTAACGGTACAATCGGTCGATATCGCGCTCCAGCAGCGCGTAGAGCTCGTCGTTATGGCGTGGATCGACCGCCTGGGCGAAGTCGATGATTGTGGCGGCGCCCTGCCAATACAAGACGTTGTAGGCGGACAGGTCGCCGTGGATGCGGTCGCACGCCAGCGCTAGCTCGACGTTACGCAGCAATGCGTCGAATAGCGGCGCGGCCTCCTCGGGCGCCAGATCGACATCGCTGAGCCGTGGGGCCACTTCCTCGTCGTCGCCGACGTACTCCATCAGCACCGCATTACCAATCTGCGCCAGCGGCCGCGGCACATCGGCGCCGGCCTGATACAGCAGCCCCTGGGTCTCGAACTCGTAGGCGATCCAGGAAGACACCTGCGCCGCGCGCCCGCGCTCGGTCTGTTTCAGACTGCCGCGCTCGCGCTTGCCGCCGCGCAGCACCCGCCCATCCTTGTCGCGCCGCTCGCGGCCGTGGCGGTAGAGCGCGTCGTTGCTCAGGCTGCGGAACATGCGCGGTCGGTAGACCTTCGCCGCCAGGTACTCCAGGCCGGTCGATTGGTCGGCGGCGCAGCAGTAGACCGTAGCCTCCTTGCCGCTCTTCGCGACATACAGCACATCGGCGATCAGGTTCTGGTCGTAGAAGTGCTTCAGCGACGACAGCACCCAGTCGCGGTCGCGTAGGCCGGACAGCATCGTAGGGTCGAACTCCGGCTTGGCCCCGATCGTGTCCAGGGTCTGATCCCGCAGCCAGCGCTGGACGTCGGGGTTGTGCTCGTAGCGCTGCTGGACGGCGGTCTTCCGTTTAGTTGGCTTGGTATCGCTCATCTTGAGTATTTCTCCAATTAACGATGTCTTGTTGGTTGTAAAAGTCTTACTGTGCATCCCGCGCGTCCTCTACAACGCGCCGCTGGGCGAACTCGGCCCGCGCCGCGCTGGTGTCGAAATCGGGTAGCTGGAGCTCGACTAGATCGAAGAGCTCCTCAATCAGCCGGTGCAGTTGCTCGACCGCTGCGGCTGGCTCGTCGCGCAAGATCTGCTTGAGCCGCCGCGCTAGGTTGGGCGGGGCGATCCGCAGCTGCGCGCACTGCCAATCCAGCCACTTGTGGAGTGGGTGGCTCACGTACTGCCGGTTCAGCGCTAGCAGCACATTCAAGATTAAGTGCTCGATCTCGACTATGCACTTGTAAAGCAGCAGCAGGTCATCGCGCGCCGCGAGCATCTCCAGGAAGAAGCGCGGCCGGAACGACAGGTTGTTGGCCGCGATCGTGCGCGCCAGCGCGTCGGGATATTCGGCGGCTGTGGCGCGCCAGCGCTCCACCAGCGCTGCACCATAGAGCGGCTGCCCGTGCTGGACGGCGGCGATCAGCAACTGCTTCTCGACGTCGGGGTCGGCGCGTTCGGTTGCGTCGTCCAGCCAGCGCTCCATGGTGCTGCTCAGAAACTGGCTGGTGTCCAGCTTCACTCCGCCAATGAAAAAGCCGTCGGCCCACTCGTTCTCGTCGGCCTCTTTGTAGAGCAATGTCCCGCCGGCTGGCTCGATCGGCGCAAGGCGCTCATCCTCGGCTGGCGTCTCGGCCCAAAAGATGTCGAGCTCGATATCCGAATATTGGTCGGCAGTGCCGCGCGCGACCGAGCCGGCCAGCAGCATCGCCGCCACCTTGGGGTTGGCGGCGTAGAACCGCGCGGCGTGTTCTGCCAACGCCCGCCGCCGGGAGACTTCCTGAGAGTTAGATGCTTGGTTCATATCGTTATTCCTCACTGGCGATCAAGGCCTCTGCGATGGCGTTCCCGTTCTTTACGTCGTCGTTCTCGCTCTGCCAGAGGCGTTGCATTTCCTCGGAGGTTGCCAGCAGTTCGTCCAAAGTCCCTTGTGCCTCGATTCGCCCCTCCTTCAGCACGATGATCTGGTCGGCGCGGCGCAGCGCGGCGCGGCGGTGCGAAACCGCCAGAATAGTGAACGATGAACGATGAACGATGAACGATGAAGAGCCATCCACATTCATCCTTCTGCCTTCTTCCTTCATCGTTTCGTCCAGGCGTTCCCACAAGGTTTTTTCGGTCTCTACGTCCAACGCGCTCGAAAGATCGTCGAACACCAGCAGCGCGGGCTGGCGCACGAACATGCGTGCGGCGGCGGCGCGCTGCACCTGCCCGCCCGAGAGCCGCACGCCGCGCGGTCCCACGACCGTGTCGAGGCCGTGTTCGAGCGTGGTGAGGTCGTGCTCCAGCACGCCGCCGTGGATCGCACTGTCGAGCTCGGTTTGTTCGGCGGGCCAGCCCAACACAATGTTTTCGCGCAGCGTGTCGCTAAACAATCGCGGCACCTGCGGAGTGTAGGCGCAGCGCGGTGGATGGAAGAACGTCGTCGGGTCCGCCACCGGCGCGCTATTCCAGGCAATCTCGCCGCCGTCGCGCGGCAGTAGACCCAGCAGCGTGCGCAGCAGCGTGGTCTTGCCCGCCCCGATCCGCCCGGTGATCACTGTGAACGAGCCGCGCTCGATCCGTAGGTCGACGCCGGCAATGCCGTTCGCCGAGCCGGGGTAGCGGTAGGTCAGGTCGCGCACCTGAAGCAGCGAGGCTTGAGGCTTGAGGTTTGAGACTTGAAGCGGCTCACTAGCCTCAAGTCTCACGTCTCCAGTCTCCAGGCGCTCGACCAGAGCGTTAGGCGGCTCGTCCGGCACCAGTTCGACCAGGCGGCGGATTGCGACCGCCTGCTGGTTGTAGTCGCCGATAAAGGCGCCGATCGTCGAGGGCAGCCGGGCGGTGAACCACATATAATAGACAAACAATGCAAAATCGCCCACGCTGAATGTGCCGTTCGACAGCGCACGGCTTGCCAGCAGCAGCACCACGCCGATACCCAGGCTGGCCGCAATATCGGCAAAGGCATGGAACAGATCGAAGAGTATGTGGACGCGGATCGTTGTTTTGGCGCGCAGGTTGTTGAGTGCGTCGAAGTGACCTAGCACATGCTCATCGGCGCCAGCGACCTTGACCGCCTGCACCGCACCGAACAGCTCGCCGATGAAACCGGTGACCGCATCGGTCGCGACGCGCTCGCCTTCCTGGGCGCGCATGAATTGCGCCCAGAGCACCCGGACGATGCCGGTGACACCAAAAAGTGGCACGAAGATGATCAGCGTAATCAGCAAATTGATTCGGGCCATAATTGTCACCGCCAAGATAAAGGCGATCACTGGGCCTATAACTTCCGGTAGCCAGGTTGGGAAGTCTGCCACCTCGCTCACGTCGTCGCGATAGCGGCTGATCGCCTCGCCCGACGAGACTGGCGGAGGCAGCGCGCCGGGGCGGCGCAGCAACGCGGCGAGCATGTTGTGGCGCAGTAGCCCGCCCACCCGGTAGCGAAACGTGACGGCGCCCCAGATGTCGGCGAACGAGCAGGGCAGCCGCGCTAATCCGGTCGAGATATACAGTGCCACCAGCGCCCACAGGCTCAGCGTCGCCGGCGCCGCGCCAGTCAGCGTGTCAAAGACCGCCTTCTCGATCAAGCCGAGCGCGACCGGCGCGGCCATGAATACAATATGGAACAGGCAATGGAGTGTGTACACCCCTGGCTGGTAACGGATGAGCGCCCAATTGAACTGCCAGGTCTTGATCGTGCGCGGCGGCACGGTGGTATTATTCATTATTGTCATCTTTCACTCTTGAGTTGATAGGTGATGTATTTAGCCTTCGGCAGCCCTTCGGCGGGCTCAGGAACCGCGGTACTTTACTTATTATTGTTCTTGATTTTTTCGCTCGTAGAGCGAAAAAATCAAGAACAAAGCAATGAGTAGTGTCATACTGCCGCCGGCTACGCGTATTCGCGCATGGCCAATCTGCAATCTGCAATCTACAATTTGCAATCACGCTAATACCTCCTCCAGCCCGGTGCGCAGCAGCTGGGCGAAGCGCGAGCCGGTGTTGGCGGCGAGGGCCGCGCGCGGGCCGTGTTCGGCGATGCTGCCACGCTCCAGGATCATAATTTCGTCGGCGCGCTGCACTGTGCCGAGCCGGTGGGCGATGATGATCGCAGTGCGATCACGCAGCAAGCGATCGATCGCCTGCTCCAGCAGCCGCTCGGTGGCCGGGTCGAGCCGCGACGATGCCTCATCGAGAATCACCAGGCCTGGGTCGCGCAGAAACACGCGCGCGAACGCCAGCAGCTGAGCCTCGCCGGCCGAGAGCCCCAGGCCGCCCGCGCCAAGCTTGGTATCCAGGCCCGCTGGGAGCGCGCGCACCCACTCCAGCAGCCCTAGCTCGGCCAGTGACCGCTCGATCCGCGCGTCGTCGATCGCGCGATCGAACAGCGCCAGGTTGTCGCGGATGCTGGCCTGGAACAGCTGGACATCTTGTGTGACCATGCCTACTCGCCCGCGCAGATCGGCGAACGCCGCGGCGCGGATGTTCACGCCGCCGAGTTTGATCGTGCCGGCATTTGGATCGTAGAGCCGGAACAGCAGTCGCGTCAGCGTGGTCTTGCCGCTGCCGGTGCGGCCCAGCAGGCCGAGTACCTTGCCAGGCGCCAGGCTGAAGGTGATGTCGTCGAGCACCAGTCCGTGGCTTGTGGTCCGTTGTCCATTGTCTGTTGTCTGTTGCTGGTTGGCCAAGACCTGTTGACTGTGGTTCTGAGTCACTATCTCCGACGGACGACTGGCCACGGACGACGGACGCTCGTCGTTGTACGCGAACGTCACATCTTCGAACGCGACCGCTAGCGCACCGGACGGGAGCGTGGCGCGCGGCGCCTCGATCACGCCTGGGCGCTCGGCCAGCAGGCTCTGGACGCGCGCGATACCGGCGCTCGCTTGTTGCAGATCCTGGGCCTGCTCGCGAATGCTCTCCAACGGCGTGGAGAGCATGCCAATATAGTAGACAATCAGGAACGCGGTTCCAATGCTGACCCTGCCCTGCGTGTACAGGTAGGCGCCAAGCGCTAGCCCGAGCCCATAGCCGATTACAAACAGAAAGTTGGTGATCGTAAAGGCCAGGTTGCTGGTTAGCTGGGCGGCGCGGCTCTTCTGTAGCATGTTTTTCATCAGTACATCTAGGCGCTGTAACGTATGGCCCTCGGCCCCGCTGGCGCGAATATCCTCGGTGCCGGAGATACGCTCCTCGAGAAAGCCGAACTGCTCGGCGTCGGCTTGGCGGTAGCCGGACCAGCGCTTGGCGCCCAAGTTCTGCAGGCTGCCCAGCGCTGCGAGCGCTACGAGGGTGTAAAGCGTCAGCCCGAGCCCAACGCGCCACTCCTCGCGGAACATGAGTGCCAGGATGGCCAGTACCAATAGCGCATTGCCCACCAGCCGCACGCTGAACTGCGCGAAGAAATCGCTCAGCGTAAATACATCGCCATCGATTCGCTCGATTAGCTCGCCTGGGGTGTGGCGCTTGTGGAACGGCATGTCGAGCCGCAAGCAATGGCGCGCCAGGTCGTGGCGCAGCGCGTTGGTCGCCGCCCAGCCAACCACCTCGCCGGTGTAGAATGCGCCGAAGGCGCATGCCCGCTGCGCCAGCCCGGCGACGATGAAGATCAGCGCGGCGGCCAGCAGGGCATCGGTAGCCCCGCCGGACTGCGCCGTGTCGATGAAAAAGCGAATGATCTGCGGGTTGAGCAACTGCAACCCGATACTGCCCAGTAGTAGCACCGCCAGCAGCGCGACGCGGCGCCGCTGCGGCCCAAGATACATGCTCAGTAATTGTTTATAGCTCTGCAACGAGCGAAACATGATGATCCTTTCAATCACAGGACTTATGTGGCCACTCGCAAAACACGGATTTTTCTTCTTCGTATCGAACGTTTTTCGTTCGCAGAACGAAAAACGTTCGATACGAGAGATAATTAATCCGTGGTGGTGCAGTGTGAGCCAATAAAAGTAAAACGCCACGGGCGTACCCGCGGCGAGCGCAATAGCGGCCACGCGGGCGAAATGCGCCGCATGGCCGCTAAAACAATACGACCACGCGGTGCGAGCGCACCCGTGGTCGCGGTGGTTCTCTTCGATCTTGCCGGTGCGACAACGCACGCACTCACGCCGTCTGCGAGCCGCTCAGCCGTCCGTGACTCCGCTATGCATGGAGAAATAATCTGTCCATGCCTACTGGCTGCGGATCGTCACGATCAAAACTGAGCGCCCGGGGATTGCCCGTGTGCTACATGAAGTCGCGCCGAGACCGAAAGAGAAGCGGTATAGAACTGGTTACAAGGCGCACTCAAACAGCGACCGCCCACCGAGCATACTGCCAGTGGACAGTCGAGACAGATTGTTGCGTGGTGCTGTCATGGTGTACGTCTCCTTGTTATCGAGTAATGCTCTGTGCCAGAGCGTATCACGCGCGATGGCGCGCGTCAAGTACAACTTTTGCCCGATCTTTGCCCATAAAAGCGGAAACGGCTGCCCATACAGGCAGCCGTGAGGAAAAAGGGGGTATCGGCTGAGGGAGTGCAACAGCGCTGTGCGGTGCGCTGAGGATGACCGCCGTAGTCATTCCTTTTATTTTTCTCGTTGATGTTATCTACGATCAATGTGAGCGTATTGTTGCATAAAAAAATGAGACGCGCATTAATTGGCGGTGAGAGGATGCTAAAGGCTAAAGAATCGTGACTGGTAACGTGAATGTGAACTGCGCGCCCGCGCCGAGTTCGCTTTGGGCCCAGACGCGCCCGCCGTGGGCCGCGACGAGCTGCTTCACAATTGCCAGCCCGAGCCCGGCGCCGCCGGTCGCGCGGGATCGTGCGCGGTCGGCCCGGTAGAAGCGCTCGAAGATGTTCGGCAGATGCTCCGGCGCGATTCCGCTCCCGCTGTCGCGCACACAAACCATGATTGCAGGTTGTTGGTCGTCGATGGTTAATTGTGCCGTGGGGCAATCTGCAATATACTCGGCCTCGACTCTAATCGAGCCACCATGAGGGGTGTGGATGAGCGCATTACTGATCAGATTACGCAGCACTTGGCCGATGCGCTCGGGATCGGCTTCGACCGGTGGCAGGTTGTGCGGCAGTTCAGTCGTGATGCGTAGGCCTTTGGCGTCCGCCGCCGACCGTAGCGCGTTCACAGCCTGGGTCACCAGATCGGCTAGCGCGATTGGTCGCAGGTCGAGCCGCAGCTGGCCGGCCTCGGCCAGCGCTAGGTCTTGCAGGTCGTCCACCAGCCGGTTGAGCAGCAGCGCCTCCTCGTGCAGCGAGTCGAGTAGGGCCGGGCTGGGCTGGGCTACGCCGTCGCGCAGCGCTTCGAGGTAGCCGCGAATGTTGGTAAGCGGCGTGCGCAGCTCGTGGGCCACGTCGGTGACCATGCCGCGGCGCAACTGTTCCTGGCGCGCCAGTCCATCGGCCATGGCATTAAACGCGCGCCCCAGTTCGCCAATCTCGTCGTTCGACGATACGCGGACGCGCTGGTTGAGATCGCCCTGCCCGAGCACGCGCGCGGCGGCGGTCAGCGCCTCGACCGGCCCAAGGATACGGCGCGAGAGCGCCAATGTCAGCAGCACCGCCGCGATGCCGGCGGCGACCACCGACCAGATCAGCGAGCGATTGACAGTGCTGACGAACCCTGCCTCGATCGGGTCGAACTCCTGGCCCTGTGTGCGCCGAATGACGATCGAGGGCGTGTGAAGCGCGAACGCCTGGCCGGATACGGCCGACTCAAACTGCATCGTCGTGCTCATCCCTATGGCGCCTCCTTCCAGTGTGCCGCTGAATGGCACTCCCAGGAACAGAAGGTCGCCGGCGCGGCCCTCGCCTGCGACCCCCTGCGCGAAACCGATCGGTTTTCCAGCAGGCACTGGCGCGCAAAAGGTGCCGCCGACAGTGACGATCACGGCCGGAGTCGACTGTTCGCAACTCAGCGTCTGCCCGACCAGCTGCCCCTGCGAGTCGGCCTGGACCTTGCCGTCGCCGTCGGTCATGATCACGCGCTCGTCGGTCTGCTGCGCGAGCTGCTGCGTCAGCCCTTGGGGGTCGCCGCCCTCGTGTTTCTGGGCGTAGTAGGTCAAGAGCGTTTCGGTCACGCGGTGGTTGCGCTCAATGTCAAGCTCGACATAACGTTGTAACTCGCGCGATGTGACGCGGCTGGCGAATAGCGCCACGGTTCCCACCACGACGATCACCACGCCGATCAGCGTGAGCAGCAAGCGGAAGCGCAGGCTATGCAGCATCGTCATCCTCGGCAAACTTGTAGCCGACGCCATACACGGTCTGGATATACTCCGGCCGCGCAGGGTCGCGCTCGATCTTCTTACGCAGGTTCATGACATGTACGTCCACAGTGCGCTCCAGCCCCTCGTAGTCGAAGCCGAAGACGTTTTCGAGCAGTGCTAGGCGACTCCAGGCGCGGCCGGGCTGCCGGATCAGCGTTTCGAGCAGCCGGAATTCCTTAGGCGTCAGATGCAGCGGCGCGCCGCCCAGGCGCGCTTCGTGGCTGACGAAGTCGACTATTAGTTCGCGAAAGCGCACAGCAGCCGGTGACTGGTCGCGCTCCGCGCCAGCGCGCCGCAGCACCACTCGCACGCGCGCCACTACCTCGCGCGGGCTAAATGGCTTGGTGATATAGTCGTCGGCGCCAAGATCCAGCCCGAGCAGCTTATCGTCCTCGGTGGTCCTGGCCGTCAGCATGATGATCGGGGTGTGCGATTCGGCGCGCAGGATGCGGCAGACATCCAGCCCTTCAACGGTTGGTAGCATCAGGTCCAGCACGATCAGGTCGGGCCGGCGCTGGCGCGTCAAGTCGAGCGCCTGCCGCCCGTCGTAGGCCACCAGCACCTGGTAGCCATCCTTCTCCAGGTAGAGCCTGAGCAGGTCTACAGTCTTACGGTCGTCGTCTACGACGAGTATCTTGCGGCTCATCGGTGTTTCTCGGTTTTTACGCTCATTTCATTATAGGTGGAAGATGAGAGATTGGAGATGAGAGATTGATGTGTTGTTATTCAATCTCCAATCTCTATTTGGGCGCTGGCAGGATCTGCACCTGCGTCGCTTGGTAGATGTCGCCCTCCTGTGTGCCGCTGGCGAAGATGAACGTGCCGACTGTCAGATCGGCGAGCGAGACCTCGGCCTGCTTCTGGATCTTCGCGCCGTCGGCCAGCTGCACAGTGGTGCTCGCGCCGTCTTTGTCTTTCAGCACGATGCGCTGGCCGTCGATCGTTTCGAGGGTCCCGATCACCGGCATCGCGCTCCCGCCGCCTGGCCCGCCGATGACGACTTTGTCCCCGCCTCCATTCGCGGTCTGGCCACTGGCTGTCGGGCCGCCCGTGCCCTGGCTGCTGGAGCTATTGAAGATCACCGGCGCGCTGAATATATTGCCGTCTCCGCCGAGCCGCAGCAGGTCGGCTTGGAACACATCGCCCTGTTGCGTGCCAAAGGCGGTCAGGGTGTCGCCGGCCTTGATCTCGCTCAGCTGCGCGTCGACATACTTGTGTATCTTGGCTCCGGCGGCGAGCTGAACCGTTGTCGTCGTTCCTTCCATTTGGCGCTTGACTGAGAGCTTCGATCCATCGACGCTTTCGATAGAGCCGACCACCGGCGCGTTCGGTCCGCCAGCGCCGATCGCGACTGGTGTGCCGCCGTTGCGCTCGGTCAGGAACTGCTGCGCCGCATCCTGGTTCTGCTGGCCGTTTGTTCCACCCGGCAGCCCACATGCACCTAGCGCGCCGGCCAGGAGGACCGAAGATGAGATCAGGAACTGTCGTCGATTCATGGGATTATGCGCTTTCTTTTTACTCATAACGTAGCGCCTCGATCGGGTCGAGCTGAGCGGCGCGGCGGGCCGGCTCGATGCCGAAGAACAGGCCGATCGCCATCGCCACGCCAACCGCCAGCGCAACTGATGCTGGCGTGACGGAGGCGCGGGCTTGGCCGCTCACATTCGCGGCCACGGCGATCGACACGCCCACCAGCAGCCCCAGCAGGCCGCCCCCGGTGCTCAGCGCCAGCGCCTCGATCAGAAACTGGGTCAGGATGTCGCGCTCACGCCCACCGATCGCCTTGCGCAGACCGATCTCGCGGGTTCGCTCGCGCACCGAGACTAGCATGATGTTCATGATCCCAATCCCACCGACCAGCAGTGAGATCGCGGCGATCGCACCGAGGTAGAGCGTCATGGTGCGCCGCGACTGTGTGAGCGTGTCGATCAGGTTTTGCTGGTTATCGACTGAGAAATCGTCGGACTCGCCGCTTGGGGGCAACCGATGCCGCTCACGCAGCGTCGCCTTGATCTGCGCGGTGGCGCTTGCGAGGTGCGCCTCGTCGCGCGCCTGCACGGCGATCTCCTCGATCGATAGCTTGCCTGTGCTCGCGTCGCGGTTGGCCGATAGTGTACGCTGAACCGTCGAGAGCGGCATGATGATGCCGTCGTCGGCAGAGCCGAACATGCTGCCGCCCTTGCGCTTGAGCACGCCGATCACTTTGAAGCGCTTTCCATTGACCTTGATCGTCTTTCCGACCGCGTCGCCATCAGGAAAGAGAGTTGACGCTAAGCGCCCGCCCAGCACCGCCACATGGGCCGCGCCGTTGAGGTGGCCTTCGTTGACAAACTCGCCCTGCTCCAGCGCGTCGTTATGTATTTTCAGATAGGTCGCCGTGGCGCCGGTGATCATTGCCGATGTATCCTTGGAACCATTTGTGACTGTGCCGAAGGTCATGGATTCGGGCGAAACTAGCGCTGCATCCGGTACATTAGCCGGATCAGCCAGCGCCTTCGCATCCTCGATCGTCAGCGATCGGGTCGCGCCGCCTGAGCTGGTGAAGCCGCCTGCGCCGACCGAGCCGGCGCGCACTGTTAGCAGGTTGGCGCCGTTTTTGGTAATCGACTCGGCGATCTGTTCCTGCGAGCCGTGGCCGAGCGCCAGGAGCGCCACGACTGCTGCGACGCCAATGATCACCCCCAACGCTGTCAGCAAAGTGCGCAGCTTATTGGCCATTAATGTCTCCAGGGCGATCCGCAGGCTTTCGGCAAGGCTGATACCCTGTTCCGACGACCGACGATCGACGACCGACAACCGATCGTTGCTAGTTGGTGGTGCAGAGGCTTGATTAATCATTGCTGCCTCCCTGATCCGATAAGCGAGGGGCGATCGTCGTGGGATGATGTTCGGTAGTGGATGGTTGATAATCCGTTGTCTGCGGTCGGTCGTCGCTCGCCAGCAGCCCATCACGGATCGTCAGCACCCGGCGCGCGGCACGGGCGACATCTGGCTCGTGGGTAACCAGTATGATCGTGATTCCTTGGGCGTTGAGCTGGCCAAACAACGCTATGATTTCGGAGCTGGAGCGCGAATCGAGATTGCCGGTTGGCTCGTCGGCCAGCAGCAGCGCCGGCTGGTTAACCAGCGCGCGGGCGATCGCCACGCGCTGCTGCTGGCCGCCCGACAGCTCGCGCGGCCGGTGCTCCATCCGGTCGGCCAGTCCAACCGCCTCAAGGGCGCGGGCGGCCCGCTCGCGCCGCGCCGCACGGTTGCGCTCGCCGCCATAGATCAGCGGTAGCTCGACATTGGCGAGCGCGGTGCTCCGCGGCAGCAGGTTGAACTGTTGGAACACGAAGCCAATCTTGCGGTTGCGCGCCGCCGCGAGCTC
>WNGA01009952.1_pt1 | contig 12708 bp, 13 predicted proteins | sample 5400061 | NCBI WGS metagenome assembly WNGA01 (sample SAMN13153366, study PRJNA577476) | soil metagenome | isolation source: 100 cm soil or saprolite under grassland replicate 2 | place: USA:California | collected 2016-06-15
CATCCAGGTTCTTCACCCGGAGGGCGATGACCTCGCCGGGGCGGGCACCGGTCTCGGCCAGCATCCACACGAAGGCCCGGTACCGGGGGTGCTTGGATCCAACCTCGTCCGCGAGCTTCTCCACCTCGGCCTCGGTCAGGGCGTGGGGCTCGCGCTGCACCTCGGCCCGTGGCATCTCGATCCCGTGGGCCGGGTTGCGGAGCAGCCACTCGTTCTGCACCGCGACCGCGAAGATCTTGTGGACGATCTGCTGGACCTTTCGGCGGGTCTCAAGGGTGGTCCGCTGCTCCAGGTCGGTGAGGAAGGTCTCCAGCTCTGCCCGCTGCACCTTAACCAGTCGGCGTGAGCCCAGTTTGGGCTCGATGTGGACCTTCCAGTCGGAGGCGTACCGGGCCAACGTGGACGGCTTCTTCCTCCACGTCTTGACCAGGTGGTCCCACGCCTCGGCCACCGTCTTGCCCGACTTCCTCACGTCGATGACGGGGGTGCCCTCCCGGTCGTTCACCCGGTTCTTGGCGACGAAGCCCACTGCGTCGGTCTTGTTGTCGAACGTTCGCGAGGTCACCATGGACTTGCCGTTCGACACGGCCCGGAAGGCGGCCTTGTACCGGTACACGGTCCTGTTCGGGGTGGAGCGCCGAACGTCCACCTGCCTGTAGACGCAAGGCTCGTTCGTCGTCTGCCACTTCCCGGCCACCTGGGGCCTCCTTTGTCCATGGTTTGCCCAAGCTGATTCTGGACTAACACGCCCCAGGTGTCAATAGGGAGATTTATGCCCATCTACCAGGACTTTTGCGGTGGAGGTGAGGGGATTTGAACCCCTGGCCCCTGCCGTGCGAAGGCAGTGCTCTACCGGTCTGAGCTACACCCCCGTGCTCGGCTAGCGTAGCAAAGGCTGACCTGCCTACTGGCCGAGCACGTCCTTGGCATGACGGTCGAGCGCGTCGCGAAGCTGCCGCTGGACGATCGCGATCGACAGGTCACCGCGGGTCTTCTCGATGAGGCTCCGGGCCACGTCGGTCGAGCGCCGAAGGTTCATCGTGATCGCATCGGGATAGTCCATCGACACGAGCACGTAGTAGATGTCCTCCATCGCCGAGAGGATGGCCTCACCTCGGTCCACCTCGCCGTGGCGGAGCAGGTCGAGGATGTGGCGGCGTCCTTCTCCGATGGCCTCGGCCATCCCGTTGAGGAACGGCGCGTCCTCCACCCCCAACTCTTCCGGAGTGGGGAGCTGACTCACGCCGGTCACCACCGCCTCGGTGATGCGGGCCTCCGCGTACTCCTTCTGGGCGTCCTGGAGGTACCCGGCGAACCGGATCTCCGGATGATCGCGCACGGCCAACTGACCCTCGTCGATGGCAGCCTTGGCCTGGTCCATGAGCCGGTGGGCCTGCTCCCACTCGGAGCGATGGATGGCTCGGATCGCGTTCGCGCATGAGCGGATGGCGCGCCGCGCGGCCGGGAGGGCACGTTCGCGAGCATCCATCCGCTGGTCGAAGCGGACGCGAACATCCTCGGAGATCTGATCCAGGTTCATCGCGGCCGGAGTGTAGACGCCGGGCTAGGCCCCGGCCATGCCGACCTTTTGGACCGGCCGGACCACGATGTTGGTGAGGTCGTCGTGGTCGAAGACACCGAGGCCGTTGTACGCGGGCTTAGCCGACGTGCCGTGGGACACGTACCGCTGCTTGACCGGCTTCGGGTGGTCCGGTACGCCCGCCTCCTGCACGCGACGCCTGGCCGATCCCTCGGCACCCTGCTCCTTCATCCACAGGAGCAACCACACGTCCGCGCCCAACGCCGCCACTAGGATACCGGTCACGGCCCACATCGGTCGAAGTGGCGGCACCAGGCCGATCAGGAAGGTGAGGCCGATGCTCTCGACGAGGGAGACGAAGACCAGGCGCCGGCGCTCACGGGCCCTGGCCCGGGCGCGGGCGTCGGGTCCCAGGAACGCCGCTCCCTTGCGCGGCGTGATGATCCAGCGACCATCCTCGTGTCGTCCTGTCTCCGCCAACAACTCCATCTTCCGCTCGAAATCCTCCACGCTCTCGACGAGTGAACCACTTCGGCGGCCCCGGGGGAGTAGGAAGGCGGCCCATACTATGCCCAAGGCCGCAAGCGTCAACCAACCCACGCGCCCGGCCCTTCGTTCGCGGTTTCCCCGGCCCGCCACGAGGTGCACAACATGTTGTTCGAGCTTGAACGCTAGCACCCATATGTGGCGTGCTCAATCACATGCGTGTGATTCCTTGAACCGGCTGTGGCCCGGCCGGGCTCAGCCCGCTCGATAGTGGCCGCTCTTACCGCCGGTCTTCTCCAACAGGCGGAGGCCATCGATGCGGGCACCGCGATCGAAGGCTTTGGCCGTGTCGTACAGGCTGAGTGCCGCGACGGCTGCGGCCGTGAGCGCCTCCATCTCGACGCCCGTCCGATCGCGGGCGGTGACTCGGGCCTGGACCCGGATCCGACCGGTCGACCGGTCCGGTTCCACGACCACCTCGGCTCCCGTCACCGCGATCGGATGGCAGAACGGCAGGAGGTCCGGCGTCCGCTTCACGCCCATGATGCCAGCCACCCGGGCGGCCTCGATGGGGTTCCCCTTCGGCGTCCCCGCCTCGAGGTCGGCGCAGGCCTCCGGGGTCATCGTGATCACGCACTCGGCCACGGCCTCCCGGTCCGTGACCTCCTTGCCGCCCACGTCGACGATGCGAGCCGCGTCGCCGGCCGCCATCAGTCCTCCGGGGCGCGGAACACCATGATCGTGACCTCGCTTCCCGCCCGCGCGGTCTCGACGCCGGCGGGGACGATGGCCAAGCCATTCGCCCGAGCCACGGTGGCGATGAGGTTCGAGCCGCGGCCTCCCGTCGGCGTGGCCACGTATCCGTCCCCGTCCGGCCGCACCAGCACCCGTGCGAACTGCGTCTTGCCCTTCGGCCCCGAGACGTCGGCGGTGAGGCGGGCGGTGATCTCGGGGCGGAACAGGCTCGTCCTGCCCATCATCTTCAGGATCGCCGGCCGGATGAACACCTCGAACGAGACGAACACGCTCACCGGGTTCCCTGGGAGACCGAAATAGGGCTTGCCCTCGATGGTGCCGAACCCCTGCGGCATGCCCGGCTGCATGGCAACCTTGAAGAACTCGACGTCGCCCCGTCGGAAGAAGGCGGCCTTCACCACGTCTCGCTCCCCCACCGACACGCCCCCCGAGGAGACGAACGCGTCGGCCTGGACCAGCCGAGAGAGCACGGTGTCGCGCAGCTCGTCCACCTCGTCGCGAACGATGCCGGCCAAGACCGGCGCTGCGCCGGCCTCCCGGAGGGCGCCGAACAGCAGATAGGCGTTCGAGTCACGGACCTGGCCATAGCCGGGCGATCCTGGTGGCGCGATCAGTTCGTCCCCCGTCGAAAGCACCACCACGCGTGGACGCGGATGGACGAGCGGGTGAGAGAAACCCGCCGTGGCCAGGAGCGCGAGCTCCGGGGCCCCGAGGCGGCGCCCCCGAGCGACGAGGACCTCGCCCGCCTTCACGTCCTCTCCGGTGGGACGGATGTGCTTCCCCTCCGGCGATGCCGCAACGATCCGCACCCGATCCCCGGCCACCTCGCAATTCTCGATGGGGACGATCGTGTCGGCGCCCGCCGGGACCGGCGCGCCGGTGGCGATGCGGACCGCCTCCCCACCTCCCACGGTCGCCTCGGGACGCCGGCCGATCGGGGCCCGCCCGACGATCGTGAGCTCGAGGGGCGATCCCGGCGACGCCCCCGCCACGTCGCTCGATCGGACGGCGAACCCGTCCATCGCCGACGAGGGGAAGTCGGGGATGTCCGAGGAGGCCACGGCCTCCTCAGCCAGGACGCAGCCGTGGGATTCCGTGAGCGGGAGGTTGATGGTAGAGAGCGGCTGAACCTGGGACAGGACCTTCTCCCTGGCGTCCTTCACCGAGAGCAGGCCCTCACCGCTGTCGTGGTCGTGGAGGTGTTTCGCGCTCGTGGCCATCCCGAGCAGTCTACCGACGGCGCTCGGACCGAGCCGCTACAGGATCTTCTTGCGCTGCACCAGATCGGCCAGGTACTCGCGAATCTCCTCGCCCACATCCTCGCGATCCACGGCCAGCTCGATCGTGGCCTTCAGATAGTCCACCTTGTTCCCCACGTCGAACCGGCCATTCTCGAAGACGTAGGCGTACACGGCCTGTTCTTGGGCCAGGTCGTTCAAGGCGTCCGTGAGCTGCACCTCGCCGCCCTTGCCTGGCTCCACAGCCCGCACGCTGTCGAAGATCTCCGGCGTCAGCACGTACCGGCCGATGACGGCGAGGTTGGAGGGGGCGTCGTCCGGCGCAGGCTTCTCCACGATCGAGACCACCCGGGCCAGCCGCTCCTGGACGAACTCGGGCTCGACCGACCCGTACATGCCGATCTCGTCCCTGGCCACCTCCTGGACCGCGATCACGCTCCGCCCGTACCGCTCGTGGATCCGCAACATCTCCTGGAGGAGCGGCGTGGTCCCTAGGATCAGGTCGTCGCCGAGGAGGACGGCGAACGACTCGCCCGCGACGTGATCCTCGGCCACCAGCACGGCGTGGCCCAGGCCCAGAGGGTCACGCTGGCGGATGAAATGGATCGACGCCATCTCCGAGATCTCCCGGACCTCTTTCAACTCGTCGAACTTCCCCCTGGCCTCCAGGAAGCTCTCGAGCTCGACCGATCGGTCGAAGTGATCCTCGATGGAGCGCTTGCCCCGGCCCGTGATGATGAGGATGTCGGTCAGTGCGGCCCGCACGGCCTCCTCCACCACGTACTGGATGGCCGGCTTGTCGACCACGGGGAGCATCTCCTTCGGCTGCGCCTTCGTGGCCGGGAGGAATCTGGTCCCCAGGCCGGCGGCGGGGATGACAGCCTTCCTGACCTTCATGGGACCTCCCCCAAAGGGTAGGTGAGTGTACTCTGGGGCAAGTCGGCTCTCCAGTCGCCCGGTCGCCCTAGTGTGGACTGGCGCGGTGCTGGTCATGCCGCCGATCACCCGCAGGGACACCCGACCTCTGCTGGATGGATACCCCTCTCCGATAGAATCGATGCACGATGCCGACCTACGAGTACGCCTGCACGAAGTGCGGACAGCACGTCGAGGTGTTCCAGCGGATCAGCGAGCCCCCGCTCACCACCTGCGGCGTCTGTGGAGGACCGCTGCGGAAGGTGTTCCATCCGGCCGGGATCGTGTTCAAGGGATCGGGGTTCTACGCCACGGACAGTCGCTCCAAGGCCCAACCCGCGTCGTCCGAGTCGACGCCGGGACCCACGCCCGATGGGAAGCCCGGTACCAAGCCCGACACGAAGGGCGGCGAGACGAAGGCCGGCTCGAAGCCGGCCAGCGAGAAGGCCACTACCGGCAGCGCCAAGGAGAAGAGCGCCTGAGCACGGCCGAGATCGGCGTCTTCGGGGGGTCGGGGTTCTACTCGTTCCTGGAGCCTTCGGAAACCGTGGACGTGGACACGCCCTACGGCAGGCCCTCGGCCTCGCCCGTGGTCGGCGAGGTCGGCGGGCGTTCGGTCGCATTCATCCCCCGCCACGGGGTGAAGCACGAGTACCCTCCGCACCGGATCAACTACCGGGCCAACCTGTGGGCGATGAAGGAGCTCGGCGTGCAGCGGATCTGGGGGCCCGGCGCCGCCGGCTCGCTCCAACCGGGCGTGCGGATCGGTGACTTCGTGATCTGCGACCAGCTGGTGGACCGGACCCGTTCGCGGCCTCACACTTTCTACGACGGTCCGCTCACGACGCACGTCGCCTTCGCCGACCCATACTGCTCCACGATGCGCGAGGTCGCAGTGAAGACAGGCGCCGAGCTCGGCATCTCCATGCACGACGGCGGGACGTTGGTCGTGATCGAGGGACCTCGGTTCTCGACGCGTGCCGAGTCGGCGTGGTTCCACCAGATGGGATGGCACACGATCGGCATGACGGGGTATCCGGAGGCGATCCTCGCGCGAGAGCTGGAGATCTGCTACGCGAACGTCTCGCTGATCACCGACTACGACGTCGGCGTCCCGGGCGTCCGGCCGGTCACGCACGAAGCGGTGATCGATGCCTTCGAGCGGAACAACGCGAGGCTCCATGAGCTGCTGTTCGCATCGATCCCCGCCCTCCCGCAGGAGCGCGATTGCCCCTGCTTCACCGCCCTGCGAGGAGCACGCTTCGAAGTCTAGCGGCGAGGGTACGATGGGGCGATGGCTGCCGAACCCATCCTCGTGACCGTCGAGCTCCGCTTTAAGACCTCGGAGGACGCGCAGCAGCTCGGGGATCGGATCCGCGAATCCGTCGCCATGATCGTGGGTCAGGCGGCCCTGGAAGAGTTCCGGGTCCGGGTCCTTCCGCTCGGGGAGAAGAAGCCCCGCGGAGTGTGATCAGCCTCACAGCGCGCCACCGACGCATCCATTAGCGTCGGGCCGCTTCCCCTGCTCGCTTCGTGGGGGTGGTGCGTGTTCCGGCGTCGGTGGTCGCGGACCTCGAAGGCCTTCGCGTTGCTCGCGCTCGTGGCCGCGGTGGCGGCGTACGGGCTCGTTCGTGGGTACGCGGTCCGGCTGGAAGCCCTTCGGCCGGTGGTCGGCACCATGGAGCCGGTCGTTGTGGCCGCTAGTCCCGTCGAGCGTGGAACGGTCCTGACCGAGTCGATGCTCCGGATCGCGGAGATCCCGTCGTCGTTCGCGCCGCCGGGAACGCTCCGGACCGTGACCCTCGCCGTGGGGGAGACCGTCGGTTCCGACGTGGCCGAGGGTGAGGCGGTGACCAGGACCCGCCTCGGCGCGGCCGAGGCTGGCCCGGTCGCGTCGTTGATCCCTTCCGGACTGCGAGCGTTTCCCGTGGAGGTGCCGCTTCCGCCCGGCGCGGTGCGTGCCGGAGACCTGGTCGACGTGTACGCCACCTTCGGGGGGCCGCATCCCCACACCGAGACCGTGGCCACCGGCCTGGAAGTGTTGGTTCTGCTCGGGGATGACGGCGCCGACGGGACGACCGCCATCACGTCGAACACTTCGATCGGACCTTCCCTGGTGCTCCTGGTGAGCTCGGAGGAAGCCGAACGCCTGGCGTACGCGACGGCCTTCGCCGACCTGGCGATCGCCATCGACTCTGCCGAGCCGTGATCCTTCAGCGCCCAGGCACTCCAACCAAACCTCAGGCCGGGTAGCATCAGCGCCGTTTGCCCGGCGAGAGGAAACGGCGACGAGCGTCCTTCAGGCCATCGTGCTCGGGATCACCCAGGGCGTCACCGAATTCGCCCCGGTCTCGAGCTCTGGGCACCTGATCATCGTCCCCTGGCTCTTCGGCTGGACCATCCTGCAGAACCCGGAGCTCAACAAGACCTTCGACGTCGCGCTGCACATCGGCACACTGATCGGCGCGCTCGTGTATTTCCGCCACGACGTGGCCCGGTACCTCGCGGCCTGGCTCCGGTCCATCCGGCGCCGTTCCATCGCGTCCGCCGACGAACGATTGGCCTGGGCGTTGGTCGTGGGGACCATCCCCGGCGCGGTCGCGGGCGCACTGTTCGAGAACGTGATCGAGGACACGCTGGGACAGCCCTGGCTGATCGCGGTGATGTTGATCGCGTTCGGGGTCATCCTGGTCTGGGTGGATCGGGCCGCTCCTATCCGTCGTGGCATCGCGGAGCTTTCCGTCCGGGACGGGGTGGTGCTTGGCGTGGCCCAGGCGGTGGCGCTGCAGCCTGGGGTATCCCGCTCCGGCGTGACCATCACCGCGGGGCGGGCCCGGGGGCTGGATCGGGAATCCGCGGCGAGGTTCTCGTTCCTCCTGTCGCTGCCCATCATCGCCGGGGCCGGGATCATCAAGGGCATCGACGTCGCGGGTTCCGGCCTACCGGCCGGCCTGGCGTGGCCCTTCGTGTGGGGGATCTTGGCATCGGCTGCGAGCGGGTTCCTGGTGATCGCCTTCCTGCTCGCGTACCTCCGTCGCCATTCGTTCGTCGTCTTCCTCGTGTACCGGATAGCGGTGGCGATCGTAGTGTTCGTGGTGATCGCCTCCGAGGTGCGCCCGGCAAGCGGCCTCTGAGCGAGGCCCACAACAGGTAGGTCTCCCGGCCTCCCCCGGCACCCCGGCCTGATGGCCGTCCGCAGTCCCCCTCGCATGGCCGGAAATGGCCGGAAAGCGGTACTCGGGCGCAGCCCACTCGCCGATACTCGGCTGCATGAACTCGTCACGCATGTTCCGCACACCCCGCCACCTCGTCACGGTCTTGGGGGCGACGCTGGTCGTCGCCGGGGCCGGCGTGGCCCTGGCGCGAACGTCTTCGGGCCCTCCGTGGGCCCAGGAGAGCCCCTCTTGCGCGGAAGCGACCGGCGATACGACGACAGTCGTCACTGACACGGTTGTCAGCACCGACGTCGGTGGAACCGCAGACTGTGTGGAGCTCGACAAATCGCAGGTCCAGGAGAAGGTCGAGGGCTATTTCCAGGCGCTCGGACACGAGTGCGGTACTGCGGTCCTCGGCAAGGCCGACCTTTCGAACCCGGACACTGCAACGGCCTTCGACGCGCTCGTGACCGCTCTGGATTCGGGACAGAAGGACCACATGGTCCAGTCGGTCCGCGTGCTCATGGCCAACTGCGCGGCCCACCCCAACGATGGCCTGAAGAATGCGCTGTACCACCACGGCCTGAACTGGGTGCGCCATTACGAGCACGAGCAGTGGCTCCAACAGAAGTTCGCCGGCAAGTGGCCCGACGGCAAGCCGGGCAAGCCGGACAAGGTCCACGGCAAGCCGGACAAGGTCCACGGCAACCCGCACGACCTCGCGGGTGCCACCAGCGGCAGCCACGGCCACGGGAACGGCCAGGTCGAAGGTTCGTAGCGTCATCGCCACCGGCGGAGCGAGCCCCCTCCGCTCCGCCGGGTCGGCGACCTAGACCCCGGCCACCGTCATCTCCGCGATCAATATCGTGGGGACGCCCACGGCGGTGAAGAACCGAAGATCGTCGCCGACCGCCGCGATGCCCTTCAGCATCTCCGGCACCGTGCTAGCGACCGTCATCTCCCGCAGCGGTTCGTCGAGCTCCCCGCCCTGGATCCGAAGGCCGGTGGCACCCACCGAGAACTCCCCGCTGATCGGATTGGCCCCCGAGTGGACGCCCGAGACGTCCTGGATCAGTACCCCTCCTTCGGCCCGGCGAAGGACGTCGGAGACCGGAGTGGCGCCCGGCTGGACGAAGAAGTTCGTCGTCCCCACGCCCGGCGGACTTCGGTAGCCACCGCGCTGGGCGTTTCCGGTCGAGTCGGTTCCCCCTCGCCTGGCCGTGTAGGTGTTGTGGAGGAACGCCATCAGCGTGCCGTGGGCGATCAGCTCGGTTCGGCCCGTGGGCACCCCCTCGTCATCGAACGGCGCCGCGGCCGGTCCATCGAGGGTCCGCCCGTCGTCCACCAGCGTCACCAGTGGTGAGCCCACGTCTTCTCCGAGGAGGCCGGCGAATAGGGACCGCTGCTTCTGCACCGACTCGGCCGACAGGGCGCCGGCTAGGATCCCGAGGAACGACGACCCGGCGAACGGGTCCAACACGACCGGCAGGCGCCCCGACGCGGGCTTGACCGCGCCCAGTAGCCGAGCCGATCGCTCGACGGCCTCCTGAGCCACCGATCCCCAGTCCAGCTCGCCTAACTCTCGAGCCACCCGGAACGACCATCCGGATTGGGTTTCGCCATCCTGCTCCGCGAGCGCGGAGACGACGGTCCAGCAGTCGGTCCGCCCGTACTCCGCGGTGACGCCGGCTGTGGAGGCGATGGCCACCCGCGACACGGCGTCCCCATACCCCGCCTGATCGACCTTCGCGACCCGCGGGTCGGCTGAGACCGCGAGGTGCTCGAGATCCAGCGCCACGCTCACCTTGCGCTCGGTGGCGAGCGCGGCCTGGTCCCGACGGAACAGGGCGGAGATCGGCTCGATCGGCTTGGCCGGAGGGAGTGCGTTGAACTCGTCCTCGGTGGCCAGCTCAGCGTTCTCTCGGGCCTTGGCGACGGCCGCCCGCACTTCGTCGAAGGACGGATCGGCCGCGTACGCGTAGCCGAGCCGGCCCCTCGCGATCAGGCGGACCCCCACCCCCCGCGACTCGGCGAACGTCAGCCCCTCGACCTCACCCTTGTGCGCGGTGACCTCGGTCCGTCTGGCCTCCTCGGCGTAGGCCTCCACGGCTTCGTTGTCCATGGCAGACTCGACGGCGGAGCCGGCCAGCTCCCCAAGATCAGCCACCCGTGCCTCCCACGGTGATCCGGGAGATGCGCAAGGTGGGCGATCCACTGCCCACGGGAACGCCCTGACCGTCCTTGCCGCACACGCCCTCCCACGTGTCGAAGTCGTCTGCCACGGCGTCCACCGCCGACATGACCTCGATGGCCCTACCGGTGAGGTTGGCGCCGCGAACGGGCGAGGTGACCTTGCCCCCTTCGATGAGATACCCCTCCGACACGCCGAACACGAAGTCGCCTGAGGCCGGGTTGGTCTGTCCGCCGCCCAGGGCCCTGACGTACACGCCCCGTTCGGTCGACGCCAGGATGTCCTCGGCCTTCGACGGCCCGTTGAGGATGTAGGAGTTCGTCATCCGCGGGATCGGGGGGTGCGCGTAGGACTGGCGCCGCCCGTTCCCCGTCGAGGCCATGCCGTCCTTCTCGGCGCGGAGCCGGTCGTACATCATTCCCTGCAGCTCACCGTCCCGGAACAAAACGGTGCGCTGCGCCGGCGCCCCTTCGTCGTCGAAAGAGAAGGAGCCCCATGCGTTTCGGACGGTCGCGTCGTCCACCCCGGTGACGAGCGACGACGCCAGCAACTCGCCGACGCGACCCCGGTACACCGACGCCTCCTTGTCCACGATGTCCGCCTCGAGCGGATGCCCGCAGGCCTCGTGGAACAGCACGCCTCCCATGCCCGGCGCGAGCACAACCGCCATTTCGCCGGCCGGCGCGGGCCCGGCGTCGAGCATCGTCACCGCGCGCTTCGCCGCGACCTCGGCCGTCGTTGCCGGCGGGTGCTCCTGGAAGAACTCCAGCCCCGCGAGTCCCGCCGGTCCGTGGAACCCCGTCTGGATGATCCCGTCGCGCCCCGCGACCACCTGCACCCCCAGCCGGACCCGGGGACGCGATTCCTCCACCCAGCGCCCATCCGACGTGGCGATCACGACCCGCTGGACCGAATCGCCGTAGGACGCGCTGACCTGACGGACGTGGTGGCTGAAGGCGCGAGCCACGTCGTCGACCTCGCGCAGCCAGGCCACTTTCTGAGCGGCCGGCACTTCCTCCACGGGCTGCTTGGCACGATGGAGGACCGGCGGTTCCTGGGCCCGAAGGTCGACGACCTGGCCGGCCGCCCCCATTGCCACGGCGGCAGCCGCGGCCGATGCAGCCTCGAGCAGCGCGTCGCGGTCCAGCCGATTGGAGAACGCGTATCCGAACGAGGTCCCGTGACCGACCCGCACCCCCGCTCCCCGGTCCAAACCGGAGGTCAGCTCCTCGATCTTCCCGTCGTCCAACCGGATGGTGAGCGAGGATCGCTCCTCGACGAACAGCTCGGCGAAGGAGCCGCCCCGGGCTCGCGCCGCTCGGAGGACCTGGCCGGAGAGTTCGCGGTCGAGCATGAGCCGGGATTGTATCGGCGGCCAGTTGATACAGTCCGAGCCCGATCGGCGGAGGATCCATGCACAGGATGGCCATCGCGCTGCTCGTCTTCCGCGCCGGAGCGGCTACCGCGTGCGGCCGGTTCTTGGCCTCCGGTTGAACGGATCCGGCACTCCCCCGGATCAGGGAACGCGGACCGACCTGATCGCCCTGGGAGCGGTCGCCGGTGGACTGCTCATCTGGTATGTGGGGCTGTTCGTGGTCCGGGGATTCGCCTACCCGGTAGGGCCCGACGGGCCCGTGTACCTATGGTGGACCCGGCTGGCTGGGCACGACGGGCTCTCGGCCGTTCCCCGGCCGGGGGTTCCCGCCATCGCGCTCGTCCTTCAGGGCACGTTGCATCTCCCGCTCACTGCCGTTCTCTCGGCGTTGGAGTGCGTGCTGGGAACGGCCGTGGGGCTGGGCGCGGCGGCGCTCGTCCATCAGCATCCCGTCGCACCGAGCGAGGGTGCGGCGCGTACCGATGTGAACCTCCACGAGCACCGAGCGGCCTGGGTGGTGGCCGGCGTGCTGGCCGGGACCTTCGCCGTCCACCTGGCCGCGGGGTACCTGGCAAGCCTGGCCTTCGCTGCATTGTTCCTGGGGGCAGCGACCGCCCTGGCCATGGCCACGTCACGGGCCGCGGTCGCGTCAGGGCTCCTCCTGAGCGCGGCCGGGTCGGCCCATCCACTCTTCCTCCTCCTCGGAGCGGCCATCCTGGTCGTGACCGCGGCGCAGGCGTGGCCAACGGACCGGACGGAGGTTCGGAGGATCGCAACCGCCTCGGTCGTGGGCTGCGCCGTGTTCACGGCTGAGGCCCTGGCCCTCCTCGTCGGGCCGGGTCAGCTCTCGGTGATCACGTCGCGAGACGGCTTTCTCCGCACGGCCGGACTCACCGACGTCCTTCGAAGCGCGTACCTGTACCGGCTGGTCCACCGATGGACCCGGTACGTCCAATGGGCATCGATCCCCCTCGCCGTGTACGGACTTCGGGAGACGCGCGGCTTCCTCCGGCGCTTCCTGATCGCCTGGGGAGTGGTGAGCCTCGGCGGCA
>WNGA01024335.1_pt1 | contig 12708 bp, 10 predicted proteins | sample 5400061 | NCBI WGS metagenome assembly WNGA01 (sample SAMN13153366, study PRJNA577476) | soil metagenome | isolation source: 100 cm soil or saprolite under grassland replicate 2 | place: USA:California | collected 2016-06-15
AGAGGAGTATCCGCTCCTCTCGGACGCATCGAACATCTTCGTCCTCGCCGACGAGGCGCACCGCACCCAATACGGCGGTCTCGCGGCCAACCTTCGGAAGGCGCTCCCGAACGCCTGCCTTTTCGGCTTCACCGGCACGCCAATCGACAAGAAGGATCGGAGCACCCTCGAGACGTTCGGCAGCTACATCGACACCTACACCATCGAGCAAGCGGTCGCCGACGGCGCCACGGTGCCGATCTTCTACGAGGGGAGGCTTCCCGAGCTCCGCATCATCGGCAACACGCTCGATGCCGTTTTCGACCGCGTCTTCGCCGATCGAAGCGACGAAGAACGAGAAGCCATCAAGAAGAAGTATGCCACCGAAGCGTCGATCGCCGGCGCGCCGAAGCGGGTCGAAGCGGTGTGCCTCGACATCATCGACCACTTCACGAAGTTCATTCGCCCGGGCGGGTTCAAGGCTCAGATCGTGGCGTGCTCGCGCGAGGTCGCCTGCCTCTACAAGGAGACGCTCGACCGCTTCAACGCGCCGCAGTCGGCGGTCATCATCTCCGGCACGAACAAGGACGACGAACGGCTCGTCCGCCACCACACGACCGAGGAACAGCGCAAAGAGCTGACCGAACGATTCCTCAAGAAAGCCGATCCGCTCCAGATGCTGGTCGTCTGCGACATGCTGCTCACCGGGTTCGACGCGCCGGTCGAACAGGTCATGTACCTCGACTCACCTCTCAAGGAACACACGCTCCTTCAGGCCATCGCGCGCGTCAACCGCACCGCCGACGGCAAAACCTACGGGCTCATCGTCGACTATTGGGGCGTCTCCGAAGCGCTGCAAGAGGCGCTCGCGATCTTCGTACCCTCCGACGTGAAGGGAGCCATGGCGCCCAAGGTGGACGAGCTTCCACGGCTTCAGGCACGGCACGCGGCGGCGCGCAGATTTTTCGTTCGCGTGAAGGACAGGGACGACCTCGACGCGTGCGTCGCCGTGCTCGAGCCGGAGGATGTCCGGGCCGAATTCGACCAGGCGTTCCGGCGGTTCTCGCAATCGCTCGACATGATGCTGCCCGACCCGCGCGCCCTGCCGTACGTCGCCGATGCCCGGTGGCTCGGCAAAATCCGGGCAACGGCCGCCGCGAGGTACCGCGACGGCAAGCTCGACATCTCCGACTGCGGCGCGAAGGTACGAAAGCTCATCGAAGAAGCGATCGTCGCCGAGGGCATCCAGATCCTCGTCAAACAGGTGTCATTGTTCACACCCGAGTTCGACGAGAAACTCAAGGCTCTCAAGAGCGATGAGGCTCGAGCGAGCGAGATGGAGCACGCCATTCGCGATGAGATTCACGTCAAGCTCGAAGTGGATCCGGTCTTCTTCGCCTCTCTTCGGGAGCGGCTCGAACAAATCATCGCCAACAGGAAAGCGAAGCGAATCGACGCCGCACAGCAGCTAAAGTTATTCGAGGTCTTGACCAAAGACATCCGCGGCCACGCTGCAGCTGCCGAAACGCTCGGGTTGTCGGAGACGGCCCTCGCCATCTATGGGCTGATCACCGAACCCAAGCCAATGATGGTCCAGGAGCGAAAGGGGTCTCCGTACGCCCAGGTTGATGAGGCCAAGAAGGAGCTGGCAAGCCTCCTCGAAGAGCAACTCACGCCGCAGGCAGCAATCGTGGACTGGGTGCAAAAAGATGACGTGCAGCGCGAAATGCGTAAACTGATCAAGCGGCAGCTTCGCGCCGCAAGCTATCCTGCGGGTAAGATTGAGTCGATGGCGGAAAGTGTGGTCGACCTCCTGAAGAGGAGGACGGGCCGATGAATCAAGCAGGGATCGAACGCTCTCAGGTTCGCTTCGGCACGAAGACTATCGATTATAGGATCCACCGGAGCGCGAAACGGACGACGGTCTCCATCGCCATCGATGCGATCGAGGGCGTTCTAGTTACGGCACCTCGACAGGCTTCGGTTGAGCGCCTGGACAACATCATTCACGCGAGGGGCGCGTGGGTTATCGAGCGCCTAAAACGGCGGAGCGAGCTGCCCGCGCCACCGCCGAAAGAGTTCGTTTCTGGCGAGACGTTCCTCTACCTTGGACGGCAATACCGAATCGCCGTCGCAGTGGACAAGTCGCCGCGACTTCCTCGCCTAGATGCTGGCTGGTTACGTGTGTCGATCCCCCGCCTGCTGCCGGAAGAACATCGGACCAGGTATATTCGGGCGGCCCTCAAAGACTGGTACAAGACGCGGGGAACCAAGCGCATCTTAGAACGAGCGACGATGTGGTCTGCGAAGCTCCAACTGGGCGAACCGAAATTGATTTTGGCGGAACCGCGGAAGCGCTGGGGCAGTGCATCGTCGGCGGGCGTTGTGCGCATCAACTGGCGCGTCATCCAGGCACCGTTGGCGCTCGTGGATTATGTCGTCGTTCACGAGCTCGTACACCTGCGGCACCCGAACCACACACGTGACTTCTGGCGGACCATTGGTCTGGTCATGCCGGATTTCGAGCACCGGAAAGCGCGACTCCGCTATCTCGGCCCCCAGCTAGAATGGTAGAAGAGGAGAAGTTCGACGAACGTTGGGGATTGTTTGGAGCTGCCGGCTAATTTGCGGTTGAGCGGGCTCCGTGGACCTACGATGTCGAGATTAAGCGCAAAGCAGGATCACATGATCCTTGCGTCGAACCAAGAGGCTAGCCCCCTTGCCCGAGGATCCACCACGCGTAGATGGCGGCAAGCGCAAGATCACTCGTGGCAGCGACGACACCCCGCGCGGGTGCGTCCCCGGTCCACCATAAAACGACAATCGTCACGAACACGCCGGTCTTCCCGATGGCTGCCAGAGCGACCAGCGGACGATCGATCCGCGACTGGCAGGCGAGCCAAGCGTAGGAGCCGCCAAAGAGCACGACGAACCATGCGAGGATCGCCGTGTAGACTGGAGGAGCGGACGGCGGCAGCCCGGCCCATTGGCCGACGGAAGAGGAGGGGAACGCGAAGAGGAGCGCGGCGCCGAGATTGAGGGGAACGCTCGCCCAGAGAGCTCCGCGCATGAAAGTGTCTCGGCGCATGACACCTGAATGATCCAATGTGGCTTCGGTTTGGTCGTGTGTTCGACCGGCGCGAGCTCCCGTCGGGATGCGCCGGCTGACGTGAGCCGTCGTCAGGGACATGGGGAACTACGTAACCAAAGGCAATGAGACAGCCGCACGTTTCTTTGGTTTCGCTCGGCGAGGATGTCACGGGTTCCGGGATGTATAGGGTTGCCGGCCGGAAGACTGAAGCACCCGCCGCCGGATAACTCGTTCAAGCGAGTCGCACCCTCGCCCCGACGTGATTGAACGCGAATGCTCTTCCATGTAGTCTATCGATTGGGATCGAATTGCCGTGGCGCGTGATCACTTACCATTCATAATGATGCTGTTCGTTGCGTGTGGAGGAAAGGTGTCGAGCATCGATGTCGCACTCCCCGATGGCAGCTCGGCGGACCAGAACGGATCCCTTTGCTTGTCCGACAGCGGAGCGAACAGCGATCTCGGCCGTGTGGCCAGCGCCTTCCGCGATTGCAGTGCAGGTCAAGGCTGTGTGGAGGTGATGCTCGCAGCCGATGGTCGCGTCACCGACATCGTCGCCGTTCCGAGCGATTGGTCGCAGGTCACTTCGGACAACCTCCGGTGCATGGCCCGAGAAGTCGTCGGAACCTGCATGTCTGCACTCGTGGGCCAAGACACGCGCGTCTGCATGGTGCTGCTTTAGTCCGCTCAGCCGTCAACCGCTCGCGCGAGGCGCTCGATCGCACTCGTCGCCCGCGTAAGGCTCTCGACCTCGTCGGCCGATAGCTGCCTCAAGCCGGCGATGCGAGTGGCGCGGTGCCGTTCGACGAGCTCGCGCGCGCTCGGCGTGGCCGTCCAGCAGCCGTCTGGCTCATCGGCCAGGAGCAGGTTGATTATCTGCTCGTGTCGAAGGCGTTGTTCGGCGCGATGACCCATGTGGGCGTCGAGCGTCGCGGATTGTTCGACGCGGCTCGGCTTACCGGCGGCGCGGTGGAGTCGTTTGCGTCGGGATTTGGTAGTTCTCTGGACGCCAGCCTTCCACTCGTGCGAGGGGACATCTCTTGGCGACGTCCGCTTCGGCGAGTGCCAAGATCTCGGAACGCGCAGAACAGGCGGGACACTCGACGGTGGCTTCGAGCTCGCCGATGTGGTCGTACTCGTCACCTAGGGTAGCTGTCGACGCGAGCTCCGCGAATTTGGCGAAATCAGATGCACGGTGAGCCTCGCCCGCAAACCTGATCAACTCGGTCTCCACACCGCTTTGCGCGATCCATCGATCACGCGTGAACTGAAACTCGATGTCCGAACCGCAAGTCGGGCACGGCAACACGAGGTTCTCGAGAGCGAGCCCGTAGGCGAGGCGGGCAGCGACCAATTCACGGCTCCCCAAGACGCCGGCCGCTACGGCAATCTTGCGTGCTCCCTCGGCCAGCTGCCCAGATCTGAGAATTGCCTCGGCCATCACTCCCATTTTCAGGAGACTTTGCTCGAACTCCTCGACGAGCTTCCACGGAATGGCGGCCACGCCTTCCAATGGGCCGAGCACGATGTCGAGCACAAAAAGCATCGCGTTCACCTGCTCGGCCGGCCTTCGATTCTGACCAGCAAACTCGACGATGTGAGGAACGACCGCGTAGGCCGCATTGCGAATATCTCCGAAGTTGTACGTGGCCTGTGTGAGATAGTCCCACGGACTGTCCCCCGAGGGCGGCCATTTGTCGGCGCTCCAATCCCTCATCGCCGCGATCTTCCGGAGCACCTTCGGCAGTTCAACGCCGGGGCCAAGCTTCTGGTCCACGAGCGACCATCCGGGATCGTCGAGCTTCATGTCAAATCGCTCCGAGTGGGTGTGGTAACACTGGATGTCAGGCAGCTTCGGGAGAGTGATGATTTGACCCGCCCCGTCAGCCATATCAGGCACGTCGCCGCATGCGCACTCACGATCTTCAGTGCATGCACGCGGGGTCAAACGAAGCCCGATGGATGTCGATTCGGCGGCAAACGATTGCGGACCTCGGCCGCTTTCAACAGGCCGGTGCGTCGTTTGCGACGGACCAATGAATGGGGTCATGGCTTGCGGAGCATGGAGCAATGACGCCGCGCCCTCGCCATCGCCATAACGATCGGCCGGATGATGCTCGCCCGACTCGACTTGCGAACCTGCCGCCCAGTTGGATCTCCTTCTATGGAACGAAGTGTCAAGACGAACCTGTCTCGTTCGCCCGCGTCGCTCTTCAACGTAGGCGTCCGCTCCCAGTCGGCGCGTGCGGGGTGGCTTGTCCGCGTTCAGATCGCGAACGCGTTCCGGATTGGAACGTTGAACCACCATGAATCCGCATCTGGCATCGGAACGGTCTGCCAGGGCGGGTGACTGTCGCTCCCCGTTGAAGCTTCCGGTGTTGGCATCCTCGACGACATCCAAGCAGTTCTGTCCTCGCGTAAAACGCGGGAACCATCCTTCTATCTGGGCCTCGAACGGCCAATGCTTCTTTCGGTACTCCGAGGGGGCATAGCCTTGCCGTGGGACCTCCGGGGTGTTGCTCCGGTGCCAGAAATCCAATGGATGCTCTCCCTCGAACCAAACTCGTCTCCAGGTGCTGCGCCAACGGTCATCCACTTCTTGGGGACCAACGCCTTCACGCGTGAGACGAGCTATGAATTTTGCTTGCGCTGTTTCGTCGAGTCGTATTCCTCTCCGCTCTTCCACATGGAGAGAGCAATCGCCGCGAGCTTGCGTGCGAGCGTCAACTTCGCCAGATTCGGCTTGGTCCCGGCCGCCAGCATCCGCTGGTAGTTTTGATGCAGAGGCTCGGTCTTGAGCTGCATGATCACGGTTGTCGCCGCGCCCTTGAAGACGTGCTTGAGCACGTGGTTGTGATTGAGGTTCAGCCCGCGGGTCTTCTGCACTTCGGCCCGGGCCCAACCTCCGCTCTTGGTTCGCACCCAGTCCGACGTCGAACGCATCACGATCCCCAGCCCGCAATACGACCAGAATTGACGCTTGGTCCGGAATCGCGCTGGCGACACCACGATCGGAGTCAGCTGTGCCACTCGGATCGGGCCGAGCCCAGGACAGGTCTCCAATACACGAGTGATCGGATGCCGATGCGCCTCCTGTACAAGATCTTTCTCGGCCTTCTTCCGGACTTCGTCGACTGCGTCGTACTGAGCGTAGAGTGTGATGGCTGCGCAGCGCGCCGCCTCCGACAGTTTCGACAGCCACTCTTGCCGTCCGTGAACCGAGTAGACGGTCTTGCCAAAGATTGCGACGCCCCGCGACCGGTACACGGATTTGATCCGATTCTGCACCCGCACCACATCCTGTACGATCATCGTGTGCGTGCGTGCGAGCTCGCGCAGCTTCGTGTATGCGCCCGTCTCCTTGAATACCCTTCGCTCGATCGCACCGGTGCGCAACTGCTCCGCCAGGCCATACGCGTCCCGTTCGTCGCTCTTCGGGCCGCGGCTCTCCGTGACACCCATCACGACGACCTCCTCGGCGTGCGGCAACAGGATCTCGTACATCCAGGTGCTTTGTGTCCCCTCTTCCAGGCAAACGTGCCGTTGGCCCGCGATCCTCTTGAGCTGCTCGACCACCGCCAGGCCGTTGGTCTCCACTACGTGAGTCCCGAGCCGTTTGCCACTCGGGCCTACGACCGCAAACGTCGTGCTTGCCGCGTGCACATCCAACCCAATATATCTGTCCATCGGCGTCCTCCTTCGTAGGTGCCGCTGCGTGCAACCAGAGGGTCGCCCGCGAACTCGGAGGACGCCAGTCTTCCTGCGTGCCATAAGCCGGAGCGACGTCTCCCCAACGAGCGGCGGGGGGCCGTGGGTTCTCGTCATCAGCCGGCATCAACATCATCACCGTCGCGGGCAACAGAACCCACCGCAACCGCGCGCCGCGACGCGTTTCCACTGCCTCGTCACTCCCTGGCGCGCGGAACAGCTCAACCCCCTAACGGCTCGACCTACCAGGACTCCAAACATCCTCGCGGACGCCACGTTCCCATGATGCCTTGCCTCTGACGACAAGTACGACAACATCTTCGAATTCGAGGGCACCGCCGATTCGGCCGGACACGTGAAGCTCCCGAACCGCACGGTGTTCAGCGTCACCACCGAAGGTCGAATCCGATATCCACGCGAACGTCGCGCTCCTCGCCGGTGTCGCGAGGGTCCATCGTCACGTAGGCGCGATGCTCGTTGTCCACATACTCCCAGTGACCGGGTCGCCCGTGTGGAGGAGTTCATGAAAGAGATCGCCGCGCGTCTTATGCGAGTCGCAGCGCTCGTCGTGCTGATTGCGTCAGCCTGCACGCCGGACGATGCGTCGAGCCAAGCTTCGAATCACGTCGGTAGCGGCGGGGCCGGGGGAGCAACCCAGGGACCGGTGGTAGCAATGCCAGCTCGGGCATCGGTGGCTCGGGCACGGGCGGCGAGACGTCCGGGAGTGGAGGCGGCGGCGGAGATACGGCGGGCGCGGGCGGCTCGGGCCGCTCGGGCGGCACGCAAGACGCAGGCGATGCGCAGGTTGGAGCCGGCGGCGGGTCCGGCCGGATGGGAGCTGCGCGTTTCGGGCACCCGCTTCGTGGACGCGAACGACCAAGAGTTCATTCCGCGCGGGTTTGGCATCGGCGAGTGGCGCAAGCAGCAGACCTTGCCGGGAAGAGTCTACGGAGCCGCGTCTGCCGGTTGAAAGGGACCAAGTGTCGCGATCGCGGACGTTGGGCCGCCGACGTGAACGGGTCCGTCTGAAAGACCGGATCGGCCGTCGCGTCCGGAGCGGGGTGCCAGATTTTCGCGGGAGTGATCGAAGAGGTGGGTCGCGAAAGGCGAACGACGCAATACACGTCCCCTGCACCAAATTCGATCGTATCCGTCACAAAATGCATGCGACCCTTCGCGGTCGTCGGATCGATGTCCGGGAAACAATGTAGCGCCGTCAGTGCCCACTGGGGCGCAATCAGCGTCGTCGAACAGAGCGCTGCGAAGTCTCCTGGCACAGAGATCCACGCTAGCGAGCCCACGGAGCTTGGCGGCTGAACGCCCGGATTGGGGTGCGTCAACGCAGAGGCCCGATCATCTGTGCTTTCGCCGCGCGGCGATGCCGCCGCAAGCACCTACCAACATCGCCGGCCCGAGCACGGCAATGGCTCGAGCCCATCGAGAGAAATCCCACGGTCGATCCAACATGACTCTTCCTCCCAACCACCCCGACGAGTGGACACAAAACACGCCCGGTGGTGTTCGCGAGAAGCCGCGAGCACCGCATCGTTTGTCGTAATTCCAAGGCCACATCCTGGGAAGTTACATTTGTACTCAATCGACGACATTTCATGCGTCGTCAGGTCTCTCGTGGGCTCGGAAGCCGAGCAAAAGCACGGACGCCGCTTCGGCCCTTCGCGACACGCTGAGCTTGCCGAAAGACGAGGCAAGGCGATTGCGCACGGTGTTCCGCGACACGCCGAGCTGACGCGCGAGCGCTCGATTCGTCAGACCGCGCACGGCAAGCGCGATCACCCGATGCTCGGAAGGTGTCATGCCATATCGCATGGTTAGACTGCGCGGGAGCTGGCCCTCGATCGCGAAGTCGATCGTCATTTGGTGCAGAATCGTCTTCGCCTCCCCGAGATCGCCTCGCTCGACGGCATCGCGCAGCGCCGACAGAAGGCACCGGCTGTCGAAGCCGAAGGCTCCGACGCGCAATTCGAGGCCGCTCGCGCGCGCGATCTTCACTTTCACGCTGTTTTCCTCTTGCCTCCCGTCTCGTCGGCCATAGGTGGGACGGCGGCCCGACAGGAACGTTATGACGGCTCGTCCGCCAACTCGACGTCGACCCCTTGCTGCCTGGGCGAGAGTTTGCTCGACGCTGAGGCCGGCCGCGGTCGTCGCTGACGCAATGAACACCGCGCCACCCTCTGGTCTTTGCCATACGCCACTCCTTGTCCGAGTTCGCTCTAGGGGAAGCAGCAATGCGAGCCACTTAACAGCAAATATCACCTCACCGGGCGCGGCGAATACGACGCCGGTGCTAGCGGCGACGCCGGAGAGAACTCCGCTTGTTCGACGGAGCAGGCAAAGTGGGTGGCGTGCCGCCAATCCTGAATCTTGCATGAAGGATTGGGTCGGGCAGCCGAGCGGCACTTTCAGAAGGAGACCATCGATCCCACCGCCAGCTCATAGTCGAGAGGCGCGCTCGTCGCGTCCGAATTAGGTCTGCCGGCGGCCGCAGCGGCTCGTAGCCAGAAAGGCCCGGCGAGGCGAACGCGCCCGGCGACGTCGGCGCGCCAGGCGGCCCAAGCGAACGACGGACCGGCGCGGAACAGGCCAGCCCTGATGTCGAGCCCCCATGTCGAGTCCACGTCTGCCCGCCACCGATGTAAAGTCCCGGGCGTCGCAAAGTCGTCACGAATGGGCTCCCAATGCCGATGACGGCGTGGAGTTGACGCACATCGCCGACGCCGAGCTCGAGCTCGGGAAACCAGTTGGTGGTTGGGTCGTTATCGCTATTGGCTTGCCACGCTTGAAAGGCGATGACACCAGCATGAATGCCGAACGTGCTTACTCGGTAGCCGAGGCGCGCGTGAGCGCCGTACAACGTTCTGGACGGAGGCGCCGCCGGAGACATTTCGGCAGGCGTGCAATCCGGAAGGCTACAGAGGCCCGGCTTCACGTCGACGCGTTCGTATTCAGCCGCAGCCCCGATCGCCGCGATAGCACCCTCGCCGTCTTCCGAGTGCGCTGGATGCTGCGAAATCCACGTTTGCGGCGGCACCCCCGTACCGCGCCCGACCAACAGGTCCGCAGAGCCAGCCACCGATTGACGATCCCCCGTAGCCTGCCACCTCGCCATCCAAGCCGACACCATCTCGCGCTGCGAGGCGGCTTCTGTTTCGTCATGGTGAATTCAGATCGGCCCTGGGTTAAGCGGATTCTGGACCCTGCCGATGAACAAGATCGAACCTGTCAGCCGATCGCGAATGAAGTAGAGGAAGGGATGGTTAGCCACGAAAGACGGAGGCGCTGAGCCGGGTTCAAATTCAGTGCCTGTCGCGGCAGTGGCTTCGGTTCCGTGTTCGTCGACGTTCACCCACGACTTGTGAACTGCAAAGGCGAGAAAGAGCGGCGCAACGGCCGGGTCGAGCGCATTCGAGAAGTTAGCCTGCATTGGATCGAAAGCACGCACCATTCCGAGTGTCTTCAAGAGTTGGGTGAGAGGTAGCTCTCCGGAGAAGGCGAAACGAGGTAAAGATACCCATAGCTCTTGTTGCTCGTGCGTCTCCGCGAGCAGGGCGTCCACATAATCGGTACCAATGGCCGCCTCGAGTGTCGGCAGAGCATCGTAAGATGGCGGCAAGAGCACCACCATCGACACCTCGTCGTCTTGGTAATTGAGTTCGATAAGGCTGACGTCCTCGCGGTGTGCGACGCGATAGGAGCCAACCTGCCTCATCATCATGACGTCGACCTGTTCGCCATTCGCCAATCGAAACGGGGCCGTATGGGTCTGGGCAGGATCGAATTGTCGCGCCCAATCCCCTTTGAAGTAGATGGCGTTGGCGAGCACCAGACGCGTCATGGCGTCGAGGGTGCCTGGAGCGAGCATCTGCGGGATCCTGTCTCTTGTCTGCTCCGCGACCCAATCGTTGATGGTGAGGCGAGCGGCCTCCGTCGCGTTTGCGTAGTCCACCTCTCCGAGCCCGGCTCCGTAGTCGCGCGACGTCAGCGCGAGAAAGTCCGGCTTGAACGGCTCTTGTGCCTGCGCGAAAAGCCGGTTGGCAACATAGAGCTGATATCCGCGCCCGGGATGTTCGCCGCTGAGATCCCGAACGAGTGCTCCGAACCCGCTGTGAAAAGTGGCGTCTCCAGCGGTGCCGATCGCGAGCACGCTGCGCATTTCCGTCGCGGTGTCGCCCGCTGCTCCCGCCCAAGTCATCCCAAACGCCGCCGAGATGCTGAACGGCGAGAAAAAGAGGTTTCCTCCATTGCCCGCGGCCGCACGATAGAGCGACCAAGCAAACGTGTTGTTGCCCCGTACGATGGTGGACAAGTCGGCACTGAGGTCGGTGATGGCGCGTTTGTCGCGCGCTGGCGCCGGTTCGGCGCTGCCGCAACCGAACAATCCCGAGAGCACGATCGTAGCGAGCGCAGCAAACCCACGTACCTGATTTTGTGCAGGGCATTGATTCGACATAAGGGCCTCCCTCCTTTATCGAGCCAGCTCAAATCTTGACGCATCGGCCTGTTGAAAGGGGCCGAGGGCCGCGATCGATTGCCGTCGAATCGACATCGGTCGCGTGAAGTGATCGGGGCCGGCTGCGGACAGGACCCACACGGCAAATTCCTCTGTATCAACATAAAGGGGAATTCCCCAAACATAGCCGGCGGGCGGCGGCGGAACTTCGAGAAACGCCCCGTCGGCAAGCCTACTCAGGACGAGTCGGAAGATGATGGGGTCGGTGCCTCTCCGACCTTCCACGGTCAGAGCAAAACCGCCTCCCACCACACCGGCACCGCCGGTGAGGTAGTTCTGGTAGGCTCGATGGAGCTTGCGTGGCCGGAGAGCGGCGGGCGCGGTAACGAAGGGCGATGTCATGGCCCAGACTTCCGTGAATGGGTCTCCGAGCTCCTTCTTCCAACCGGATCCCTCGAACCAGATCATGTCGGTGCCGTCGGTGTGAACACAGCAGGCGCCTCCCTGGTCGATCGAGGGATACTCGACCAGAGGCTTGGCTCCGTCGGTGGGGTTCCACAACGATGTGCCATAGAAGCGTCCGATCGTGACCGTGTTGAAGAAGATCGTGGACCCCATGGCCTGCATGCCCGTGATGACGCGACCATCGGGCGTGCTCCAGCCTGGGTTCGCCTCGGTCGCAAAACTGAGATCATGCCACTGCATCGCTCGACCGCCTGCAATGGCTACGGCCCACAGGTTGGTCGATACGGTGCGCAGTTCATCAACCGTCATGTCATCGCCATCGAAGACGAGGTGGGGCATCGATTCGCCTGGTTTCATCGTGAACCGCGATCGATGAATCGCAAGCCCGTTGCTCCCGCTTTGGTAGAAGCCTTCTAATAGAACCTCCTCGGGCGACATCGCATCGACAACGAAGGTACATCCGTTCTTCTGACCGAAGAGAATGCCGTCGAACACAACAGTGTTGTCGGGCAGACGCACGATCTTGGACTCCACCTGATCAGTCGCACCCGAATAGTTGTCGAAGGCAATGTAGCGAGCCCCGTCATGAGACGCTGCGAACGCGTGCTTGATGCCGGTCCATGTGTCCGGGTTGGGCACCTCGAACTGCGTGCAGCCTTCTCCGCAAGAGGTCCACGTGGGCGCAGGGTTGGCATGTGTCGGGTCGGGCGACAGCACAATCCGGCATGTCGGAGCGACGGGGGCAAGGGGTACCCAGCCCGGCGGAGCCCCCTCGGGAATACCCACATCCTCGTTTGTCTCGCCCGCCACGTCGGTGGCGGGCGCAGGATGATCCGCTTGTCGGTCGGGGTGGGCAGCCGCTCCGGCATCGAACGCCGCGCCGCCGCCGCCCTCGCCTCCGCCGCATGCGCCCTGCCCCATCGCCGTGGCGACTGCGATGGCAGCCGCCACGGCGAGCAAGGCGAGAGCGCTACGTCGTCGGTCCATGCTCAGGGGC
>WNGA01026138.1_pt1 | contig 12705 bp, 7 predicted proteins | sample 5400061 | NCBI WGS metagenome assembly WNGA01 (sample SAMN13153366, study PRJNA577476) | soil metagenome | isolation source: 100 cm soil or saprolite under grassland replicate 2 | place: USA:California | collected 2016-06-15
GCCGAGGGTCCCGCCGCCCGAATCGACGGCAAAGGTGACACTCGCCCCCGCCACGGCGTTTCCGAACTGATCGGTCACCCGCACCGCGGGTGCCGTGGCGACCGCGGTATTGACGGTAACCGTCTCGCCGCCGCCCGCGATGGCCTGGATCCGGCTGGCGGCGCCCGCCAGCGCCGTCGCGGTGAACTTGACGGGCGTGACACCGGATAGCGCGGCCGTGAGCGTGTCGGTGCCGACCGTCGTGCCGAGCGTCCAGCTCCCCACCGTCGCGACCCCGGCGCCGTTGGTGAGCTGCGCTGGGCCCGTCACGCTGCCGCCGCCCCCGCTCACGGCGAACGTGATCGAGGCGCCCGGAACCGGGTTTCCGAACTGGTCCTCCGCTCGCACCGCCGGGTCGGTGGCGACCGCGGTGCCGACCACCGCGCTCTGCAGATCGCCGGCCGTCGCGACGAGCTGCGTCGCCCCCCCGGCGAAAGCGAACGCATTGAAGGTGACCGGGCTCCCCAGCCCCGCCGCACTAGCCTCGAAGCTCTGCGCGCCGACGACGGACCCCAGAGTGACGGTGGTCCGCGCCCGGCCGGCGCCATCGGTCACGACCACCGTGTCGGTTACCGCGCCGCCCCCCACGAGTGACCGGAACCGCACCGACACGCCGCCCACGGCCAAGCCATCCGCCCCGCGGCTCTCGACCTCGAGGGGCGTGACGAGGGGAGCGCCGACCACGGCCGTCTGCCCGCCGCCCGCGATCGCCACGAGCTGCGTGGCGGCGGGCACGAACGTGGCGGTAACCGAATCGCTCGCGCCAGACGGCGTCCGCGCACGGACGCGCACTGAGGCGCGGGCAGCCGGCCCCCGCAGCACCCCGAAATGGTTTATCCGCGCGACGGTCGTGTCGCTCGTGCTCCAGGCGACGAAGAACTGGGTCACGGCGACGCCCGCGTTGAACCCCTGCACCTGGAAACGCAGCGAGTCGTTCAAGTGAACGAAGGGGCTGCGCGGCTGGATGACGATGCTATCAGCGGTGGGACCGATGTAGGTCGCTACAGGAATCTCGGTCGGGGTCGGCGGGCCAGGCACCGGGACAGGCCGCGTGCCCGAGAACAACGGGATGGTCCCGCTCAGCGCCACGACCGACACGCTCAGCGTCTCGGGGCTCGTGACCACGGCGACGTGCAAATCAAGCGCGAGCTCAGTCGCATCGGGTGCCAAGGCAAGCGTGGTGTCGGCCAGGGTGTCGGAAGCCGGCCGGACGACCACAAACCGCACCGCGTCGATCACCAGACCGAACGCCGCCAACTCGCCTACCGACGGCAGGATGGGGGCCACGGCAACGCGGCCGCGGATGGGATTCCCCGGACTGAAGGCGTCGCGGCACGTGGCGACCGCGAGGGCCAGCCCCAAGGCGACGAGCGCGCGCAGCAGCCGAGTCGTGACGCGATTCATGGTCGAAGATCCAAGGCCAGCGAATATGCGGTATCTTTGGCGCATGCGCACGGCCCGCCGCACGCACGGCTTCACGGAATCGGTGATCCGCGGGATGACGCGCCTGGCCAACGAGCACGGCGCCATCAACCTCGCCCAAGGCTTCCCCAACTTCCCCGCTCCCGAGGTGCTGAAAGAGGCGGCGGCCCGCGCGATCCGGGACGACGTCAACCAATACGCCATCACCTGGGGCGCGGCCCGCCTGCGGAACGCCCTGGCCCGCAAGTACCAAGATTGGTACGGCCTGGCCGTCGATCCAATGACGCAGGTCACAGTCACCTGCGGCGCGACCGAAGCGATGGCCTCGGCGCTACTTGCCATCGTGGATCCTGGCGACGAAGTCATCGTGTTGGAGCCGTTCTACGAGAATTACGGGCCCGACGCGATCCTGTGCGACGCGCGGCCGGTCTTCGTGCCCCTCGAGCCGGGCCAGGCGCTCGACCTGGACCGGCTGGCCGCGGCGTTCGGCCCGCGCACCCGCGCGATCATCGTGTGCACGCCGAACAACCCGACCGGGCGTGTCCTCAGCCGCGTCGAGCTCGAAGCGATCGCCGGGCTGTGCCGTCGCCACGAGGCGTACGCCGTCACCGACGAGATCTACGAGCACATCTATTACGAGGGGGAGCACATCCCGATCGCCACCCTGCCCGGCATGGCCGAGTGGACGATCACGATCAGCGGGGCGTCGAAGACGTTCAGCGTGACCGGGTGGCGCATCGGGACGATCGTCGCGCCGCCCGACGTAACCGACGCGATCCGCAAGGTGCACGACTTCCTGACCGTCGGCGCGCCCGCGCCCCTGCAGGAGGCGGTGGCGGTGGCGATGGAGACGTTGGGCGACGACTACTACGAAGGCCTGAAGCTGGACTATCGGAAGCGGCGCGACATTCTGTGCGACGGCCTCGTCACAGCGGGTTTCAGGTGTCAGCCGCCCGAGGGCGCCTACTACGTGATGGCCGACTTCTCGGCCCTTTCCGAGCTCCCCGACGACAAGTTCGCCGAGTGGCTCACCCGGGAGATCGGGGTCGCGCCGGTGCCCGGGTCGAGCTTCTACTCGCGCCCGGAGCTGGGGCGGAGGCTGGTGCGGTTCGCGTTCTGTAAGACGGACGACATGCTGCGGGAAGCCGTCGGACGGCTCGGCCGGGTTCGGGACTAGGGCACCGCGTCGTCCACCTCGCGGCGGCCCTCGAGCAGCGCGTCCACCTGCTCGCCGATGCGGCGGGCGGCGCCGAGGTCGGCGGTCAGGCCGTCCACGGAGCCGACGCCGCCGTGCAGCCGCAGCAGATCGAACCGGATCGTCTCGAGCGCGCCGAGCGCCTCGCCGAGCCGCGCCTCCTGCCCGTTCCCGCGGAGACCCCGCACGCGCTCCTCCAGGCCCCGCACGACCGCCGGCAGATCGCCCAGCCTGCGGCGCGTCTCGGCGGGGAGTCCCTCGAACAGCTCGAGCGCCGCCAGGCCCAACGCGACCTCGGTCGGCCGATCGGCGACGGGCGGCGCCGCGCTGCGCCGGAACCCGATCCGCGCCAGCTTGAAGAGTAAGCGACCGATCGGACCGCGCCAGAACTTGAGCCGCTGGCGCTCCTCCACGTCCAGCCGCCGCCGGCTCTCAGCCGCCGCCGCGATCCCGGTCGCGAGGGCGGTGGCGCTCGACAAGCCGAAGAGTCCGACCACCCACTGAATTGCGGGGTATGGGACGAAAAACGCCGCGGCCGCGCACGCCGCGGCGAGCGCCAGAGCGGCGCGCGACTTGGAGCGCATGAGGCGCTCGAAGCGGGTCGGACCCTTCCCGCTCATGAACTCCTGCTCCTCTTGCCGTTTTTCCACCTCACGGGTCAACCCGCGTACGAGATCGTCGCGTGTGTAGCCGGCAGCGAGCAACCGCCGCATGCGCCGGAGCTCCGCCAGGAGCGGGGTCGCGACGCCGATCGCGACGAGCGTGACTCCGACGCCGACGACACCGAGCGAGAAAATCTCGGGGACGGGTCCGGGGAATACCTCGCGCAGGAGAAACCCAAGGCCCGCAGGGACGAGCGCCGCTGCGGCGAACCAAGGCGCGACCGCGCGGCTCCGGACGCCGGGCCGGCTTTCGGCGATGAAGGCCCGCACGGGCACCGGCAGGTCGCGCTGCACGTCGAGCGCCGCACCCAGCGCGGCCGCCAGCTCCCCGCCGTTCTGGAAGCGATGAGCTGGGTCCTTCTGCAAGCAGCGCTCGACGGCGGCGACGAGGCTCCGCGGCGCGCCCGGCACCGCGAGGGCGGGCGGGGTCTTAGCGAGGTGTTGCGTCAGCAGGCCCGCGACGGTCGGGCTCGCGAACGGCAGGTGCCCGCACAGGGCGTAGTAGCCGACCACGCCGAGGGAATACAAGTCGCTGCGGCCGTCGAGCGGCGCCCCCGTCGTCTGCTCGGGGCTCATATACTCGGGCGTGCCGACGAGCTCGTGCTCACCCGACACGCCCGGCGCCTGGACCGATCGGGCGATCCCGAAGTCGGCGACGAGGCTCCGGCCGCCTGCCCGCTCCAGGAGGATGTTGTCGGGTTTGACGTCGCGATGCACCACGCCCTGGCCGTGAGCATAAGCGAGCGCCCACGCGACCTCGCGCAGGATGCGGGCGGCGTCGGCGGGTTTGAGCGCGCCCTCCCGCCGCACGCGCGCGCCCAGCGTCTCGCCGTCCACGAACGACATCACGAAGAAGACGAAGTCGCCGATCTCTTCGACCGCGTGAATCGGAATGATGTGCGGGTGAGACAGCTGCGCCGCCATGCGGGCTTCGCGCAGGAAGCGCCCGCGGGCCGCGGCGTCGCGCGCGCGGTCGGGCGGCAGGAGTTTGATTGCGACGACGCGCTCGAGCCGCAAGTCGCGCGCCAGGTACACGATCCCCATACCGCCGCGGCCCAACTCGCGCTCGAGGGAGTAGCGGCCCGCGAGGGCCGCCCCGAAGTCGAGTAACAGGCGGGCCGGGCCGTGCGTCACTTGCGCAGCTCCGCCTCGACCTCGGCCTGCCCGGCGAGCAACAGGCTGATGCCCGTCGCGACCTCCCGCGCCAGGCCGAGATCCGTCGTCAGATTCTGCACGCTCCCCGTCCCGGCGTGGAGGCGCAGGAGATTGAGCCGGATGGTCTCCAGCGCGGCGACGGCGTCGGCGAGGCGCTTCTGGACCAGGTCGCGCTCCGCCGTGAGGTCGGCGAGGATCCGGTCGTGGCGGGCACCGATCACGGGATCTGCGGAGCCGCGGCCCACATCGCCCAGCACCTCCTGCAGCTCCTCGAGGCGGCGGCGCGTGCGTTGCGCGTCGTCTTCGAGCCGGTGCACGACGTCCGGCAGGTCGCGCAGCTGCTGGCGCGTCTCCTTGGGGAGGCCCTCGTACAGCTGCTCGGCGGCCATGCCGATAGACAGCTCCGTTGGCCGGTGCGTGAGCGATGCGGGGATCGCCTTCGCCCCCGCGAACGGCCTGGCGATGCCGAAGAGCCAACGGCCCAGGCGACCCGTCCATAGCCTGCTCCAGAACTCGGAGTCGACGTCGCGCCGCCGTTGCAACAACACCAGCACGCCGAAGCCCGACCCGACACTGACGCCGAGGCTGATGGCGAACAACGCTAACAGGGCATCCGGGCCCCCCGCGAGGATGCTCAGCGCCGTGACGCTGAGGGAGACCGCCGCGATCGGCTTGAGGATCCGCTCGAGCAGCGACGGCCCGTGACCGACCCCGAAGGCGCGCTCTTCGCGGCCGCGCTCGATCTCGGCCTTGAAAGCGACGCCCAAGTCCCCGTGATCGAAGCCGGTCTTGAGCAGACCACGCGCGCGATTCAGGAGGACGCCGATGGGCACCAGCGCGTAACCCGCGAGGAGCGTCGCGAATCCGGCCGTCACGGAGCCCGCAAGCCAGCCCACGAGGGGCGCGGCGAGCAACATGGCGAACGGATAGAGCAGCACGCCGGGACCGTCGAGCCGGGCGTCGTGCTTCACGAACGCCCGCAGCGCCACCGGCAGCTCGCGGCGTAGCTCGAGCGCGCGACTGAGTTGTTCGGCGAGGGCCGCAGTGCTCTCGGGCCGGTCCGCGGGGTCTTTCGCGAGGCATCGGTCGATCGCCTGAGCGACCCGGCGCGGCACGCCGGGCGCGGCGGAGGACACAGGCGGCGCCGGTTCGGTCACCTGCTTCGCCAGGACTTCGGTCGCCTTCGGCGCCTCGAACGGCAGCGTGCCCGACAGCGCGAAGTACCCCACGATGCCGAGCGAGTAGAGGTCGCTGCGGGCATCGACCGCTTCGCCCAGCGCCTGCTCCGGGCTCATGAACTCGGGGGTCCCGACCACCTCACCCGCGGCGAGGGCGCCGGCGCCGGCCACGACGCCCGCGATCCCGAAGTCGGCGACCAGGACGCGCCCCGTCGTTTGCTCGAGCAGGATGTTGTCGGGTTTCACGTCGCGGTGGACCACTCCTTGCCCGTGCGCGTACGCCAGCGCCCAGGCGACGTCGCGCAACACGCGTGCGGCCTCCGAGGGGGGCAGCGGGCCCCGGCGGCGCACGCGCTCGGTGAGCGTCTCGCCCTCGACGAACGCCATCGCGAAAAAGACGAACTCGCCGATCTCTTCCACCGCGTGGATCGGGATGACGTTGGGATGAGACAGCTTGGCGGCGGTGCGCGCCTCGCGGAGGAACCGCTCGCGCAGCCGGGGATCGGCCGTCTTGGAGGGTGGGAGCAGCTTGATCGCCACCGGGCGGTCGAGCCGTACCTCTCGGGCGAGGTACACGACGCCCATCCCACCCCGGCCCAGCTCGCGCTCGAGCGAGTAGCGGCCCGCCAGAGCCGACTGGAAATCGACGAACAGGCGATCGAGGGCGGGGTGCGCCATGGCACCCCTATAGTAATGCGCGCCCCCCTGCTCAGGCTGGGGTTTCGAGCCGTCCCAGGATGGTGACGATCGGGGGCGGGCGCCGCCGGCCCACGCCGGCGAGGCGGAAGAGCACGCGGCCCGGCCAGCCGCGCCAGAAGCGCAGCTTACGCTCGCCGGAGGGATCGATGCGCTGCTCTGTGCGGCGGCGCGCCGCGATCGCGGCCAGGAGCGCGAGCCCGGCCGTCGCCCCGACCACGGGCGGGAGCAACGGGGCCAGCTGCGCCGGCAGGATTCGTGCCGGCCCCGCGAGATGCTTGCTGCGCACCAGAAACGCACGGACCGCGAGCGGCGCCGGCGGGGGCTCGACCGCCTCGGCCACGGCGTGCACCAGGGCTGCGGCGTCCGGGTAGCGGGCCCAGGGGTCCTTGGCCAGGCAGCGATCCACTACGTGGGCGAGGCGCGGCGGGACGCTCGGTGCCACGGTGGCGACCGGAGGCGCGGGCTCCGCGATGTGCAGCGCCAGCACGGCCAGGTCCGTCGCCGCATGGAAGGGCAACCGACCGGACAGGGCGTAATAGGCGACGACGCCCAGCGAGTAGAGGTCGCTGCGCGCATCCACGGGTGCCCCGCGGGCCTGCTCCGGACTCATGAACGCCGCCGTGCCCAGCACGGGCCCGCTGGGAGCGGGGCCTGGGCGCCCCTCGGGGCTCACGTGGGCGATGCCGAAATCGGAAAGGAGCGCGCGGCCGCTCGCCGCGTCGAGCAGGATGTTGTCGGGTTTCACATCGCGGTGCACCACGCCGCGCGCGTGCGCGTACGCGAGCGCCTCCCCGATGTCCCGCAGCAGCCGCACGACCGCGTCGGGGGTGAGGGGCCCGCCCGCGGCCACGCGCTGCGAGAGCGTCTCGCCGGCCACAAAGGCCATCGCGAAAAAGACGAACGGACCCGCTTCGTCGACGGCGAAGATCGGAACGATGTTCGGATGAGTCAGCGCGGCCGCGGTGCGCGCCTCGCGCACGAAGCGCTGCCGCCACGTGGCGTGGACCGCGAGGTCGGGGGGCAGGACCTTGACCGCCACGCGGCGGTCGAGCCGGCGGTCGCGCGCGAGATACACGAAGCCCATGCCGCCCCGCGCGATCGGCGCCTCGATGTCGTACGCGGGGCCGAGGGCCTGTCGCAACTCGGAGAGATTCGGGTCCGTGGTCTCTGGCATAGGGCCCCGCTATACCCCGGCCCCGGGCCGCAGGTTCGCCCTCCGGCGGACTCGGCCGCCTGGACACCGGCGCGGTTTCGGGCGCAAATTCTGCGGCTTATGACCAGCCACCAGCCGTACGTTCCCGCTTCACAAACGCCGGCCGAGCTGACGCCGCGCGCGCTCACACTGGGCGTGCTGCTGGGACTGATCTTCGGCGCGTCGAACGTGTACCTCGCCCTCAAGATCGGCCTCACCGTCAGCGCGTCGATCCCCATCGCGGTCCTCTCGATCACGATTTTCCGCGCGCTCGGCCGGGCGACGATCCTCGAGAACAACATCGTCCAGACGACGGGATCGGCGGCCGATTCGGTGTCGGCCGGCGTCGTATTCACCATCCCGGCGATCCTCCTGATGGGGTACGACCTGGACATCTCGCGCGTCGCCATCCTCGCGGTGGTCGGCGGCGTGATGGGTGTCCTCATGATGATCCCGCTACGCCGGGCCCTGATCGTGAAGGAGCACGGCAACCTGCCCTACCCCGAGGGCACGGCGTGCGCCGAAGTGCTGATCGCGGGTGAGCGCGGCGGTGTGCACGCCAAGACCGTGTTCCAGGCGTTCGGCATCGCGTTCGCCTACAAGTTCCTGATGACAGCGCTGAAGCTGTGGCAGGAGTATCCAGGCCGGGTGCTCCGGTCGTATCAAAGCGCAGAGGTGCGCCTCGAGGCCAGTCCTGAGCTCCTGGGCGTCGGGTACATCATCGGGCCGCGGATCGCGGGGTATCTGTTCGCCGGCGGGTGCCTGGCGTACGTCGTGTTGATGCCCGCCATCAAGCTGTTCGGCAGCGCGATGACCGAGCCGATGTTCGGCACGACCAAGCTGATTCGCGACATGAACGCCGGCGAGGTCCGGGCTGCGTTCGTGTTCTACATCGGGGCAGGAGCGGTGGCGACCGCCGGCATCATCGCGCTGGCCCGCTCCCTCCCGACAATCGTTTCCGCCTTCCGCGCCGGCTTCGCCGACATGAAGGCGAGCCGGGTGGGCCAAGCGTTGGCGGCCCGGCTCCGCACGGACGACGATCTGCCGATCACGCTCACGGTGTTCGGCTCGGTCGGCCTGGCCGTGGTGCTCGCGTTCCTGCCCCAGATCGGCGTCAATCTGCTCGGCGCGGTGCTCATCATCATCTTCGGGTTCTTCTTCACGACCGTCTCGTCCCGCATCTGCGGGCAGGTCGGCAGTTCCGCCAACCCCATCTCCGGAATGACCATCGCGGCGCTGATCGCGATCTCCTTCATCTTCTTGCTCCTCGGCTGGACCCAGATCGACGACCGCGTGCGGGCGATCTCGGTCGCGTGCGTGATCGCGGTGGCCGTCGCGAACGGCGGCAACACGTCACAGGACTTGAAGACCGGGTTCCTGGTCGGCGCCACGCCGCGACGCCAGCAAATCGCGATCCTCGTCGGAGCGATCGGGTCGGCCCTCGCGGTCGGTTGGACGCTGACGTTCCTGAATAACGCCTATCGGTACGAAGTCCCGGAGACCCGACCGGGGTTCGTCGCGCCGGCAACGGGCAGCACGCCCGACGGCAACGTGGTCGTGCTCGACGAAACGATGTCGCGATTCGGCATCGGAGGGACCGACTCGATCGATACGAACAGCTACCAGGTCGTGCGCGTGTATGTCCCGACGCAAGGCGGGCCTCCCGGGAAGTATCTCGTCGATCCGGCATCGCACGAGATCCGCTACGTCGTCGACCCGGGTATCGGCGGACGCTTTCGCGAGTACGGCGGACACGAGCTGAAGCGCCTCGACTCTCCCAAGGCGACGCTCATGGCGTTGATCACGGATGGGATCCTCACGCACCGGCTGCCGTGGGCGCTGGTGCTGATCGGCGTGTTTCTCACCATCGCCATCGAGCTGATGGGTGTGTCGTCCCTCCCCGTGGCCGTGGGCGTCTATCTCCCGCTCACGACGTCCGCGGGGATGTTCGCCGGTGGGATCGTGCGGTGGCTGGTTGAGCGCCGCGTCAAGTCGGACAACCGCTCGATGGCCGAAGTCGAATCCGGACCGGGCGTCCTGTTCGCGAGCGGCCTGATCGCCGGCGGCGCGATCTGCGGCATCGGCGTGGCCGCGATCGCCGGCTGGGGGAGCACGCGCGGCAAGGCGGCGGACTGGCTGGCCGAGGCGGTGGGGCTGTACCACTCGCTGGGCGGGTTCGCGACCTCGAGCATCGTAGCGCTCGTGCTGTTCTTCGCGCTGGGCGCGCTGCTCTACCGGACCGGCCTGCGGAAGTAACGGCGCAATGACCGCCGCGACCTTGACCTTCCTGAAGAAGCTCCTCGACACCGCCGGCCCCTCCGGGTTCGAGCAGGCGCCGGCGCGCGTGTGGCGCGAGGAGGTACAGGGCTTCGCCGACGACGTCCAGGCCGACGTGCACGGCAACTCGATCGCCGCGGTGAACCCCAAGGGCAAGCCGCGCCTCATGCTGGCGGGCCACATCGACGAGATCGGCCTCCAGGTCACGCACATCGACGACGACGGCTTCCTGTATTTCAGCGGCATCGGCGGGTGGGACTCGCAGGTGCTGGTCGGGCAGCGCGTGCTCCTGCTGGGCCGCAGCGGGCCGGTGCGCGGCGTGATCGGCAAGAAAGCGGTGCACCAGCTCAAGAAGGAAGAGCTCGAGAAGGTGTCCAAGGCGTCGGACCTGTGGATCGACATCGGCGCGGCGAACCGGGGCGAAGCCTCCGAGCGGGTCCGGGTCGGCGACCCCGGCGTGCTGGACACGGCCGTGCAGGAGTATCCGAACGCCCGGATCGTGTCGCGCAGCATCGACAACCGCATCGGCGCCTACGTGGTGGCCGAGGCGCTCCGCCGCCTCGCCGCCGCCCGGCCCAAGCACGCAGCGGTGTTTGCCGTGGCGACCACCCGGGAGGAGATCGCCTGGGCGGGAGGCGGGGCGCGCACCAGCGCTGCGGGGATCGATCCCCAGGTGGCGCTGGTGGTGGACGTGACGCACGCGACCGACTACCCGGGAGCCGAGAAGAAACAGTCGGGCGACCACCGCTTGGGAGGCGGCGTGGTGCTGTCGCGTGGCTCATCGGTGAGCCCCGTCGTGTTCGAGCTGCTGGTCGAGTGCGCGGACAAGGTGCGGATTGCTTACACGATCCAGGCGGCCCCGCACGATACCGGCACCGACGCGGATGCGATCTACAACGCCCTGCGGGGGATTCCGACGGGCCTCGTGAGCGTGCCCAACCGCTACATGCACAGTCCCAACGAGATGGTGGCGCTGGAGGACCTGGACCGGGCGGCGTCCCTGTTGGCGGCGTTCGCGCGGTTCCTCGACCCCAAGACCGACTTCGTGCCGCGGTAGACTACTTGCGCTTCCGCACCTGCTTGTCCCCGTCCTCGGTGAGGCCCTCGAGCGTGCCGACCGCCGCCGGGGTGGCGGCCAGGCGCAGCGCCTCGACGGCGGTGACGCGCAGGGCGACGGGCTTGCGGCCGAACAGCTTGCCGCCGGGCTGCGCGAACTTGATGAGGGCCTGAACCGCGTCGGCGCTGCCGATGCGCCCCAGCGCCAGCATCAGCTCCTTCTCCACCGCCTCGTCCTCTTCCTCCCCCATCGCCACGACCAGGGGCATCGCGAGGGCACCCGATCTCTTCCCGCCCACGCCGAGCGCCGCCTGGATCCGCACCTCGGGCGACTTGTCCTTGAGCGCCCGGCGCACCGGCTCGGCCGCCGCGCGGGACCCGATCTTGGCCAGCGCCATCGCGACGGCCGCCCGCACCCGCTCGTCCTCGTGCTCGAGCTGGCGCGCGAGCGCCGGCACGGCTTCCTCGAGCCCCAGCTCTCCCACCAGCTCCGCCACATTGCGCGCCACGAACCACTGCTCGTGTCCCAGCATGTGCACCAGCTGGTCGGCGCCTTCCCGCATCTGGGTGAGCGCGTCGAAAATGCCGCGCCGCTCCTCGATCGTCGGCGCGGCCGCGAGCAGGTCGAGCAGCACCTCGACACCGTCGCCGCCGGCCCGCTGCAGCACGAGCAGCGCCGCCGGCCGGTGCCTGGGAACCGCCACCAGGTGCGCGACCTCCTCGAGCAGCGTCTTCGAGTACATCCGCTTCAGCGAGAGTGAGTACTGCCGCCGGCTCTCATCGCCGGCCTGCCGCTCCGCGTCCACGACCCCGGCGACGATCGCCAACGCCTGCTCGACCCGGTTCGCCCGCAGCGCCGTCTCGAGCTGGCGGCCGAGGACCGCCAGGACATGCCCCACGTGCGGCGCGTTCGGGTGACGCGCCAGCTCGGCAACGAGCACCTCGGGCGCCTTGGAGGCCGCTTCCGCGGGCGCAAACGACGCCACCTGGTCGGCGGGCGGCGGCGGCGCGCCATCGCCGTGCGTCACGAGCGGCACCCCCGCCACGTGGGCCGACGTCACGTCATTCAGCTCGCCGCGCAGCAAGCCGTCGGTGCCGAGATCGAGCTTGGGAGCGGAAGGTGCGGTGCCGAGTGCGGTCTGGGTAGCCACGACGATGGAGTCCACCCCACTCGCGCGCAGCCGGCTGAGGATGTCGTCCTGACCCGGCTGCTCCGCGAGCGCGCGCAACAGCTCGAACATCTGCGCCGCCGGCGGAGACGCGGGAATCGCGATCCGCTCCACCGCGTGCAGCTCCAGTCGCTGGGCCAGCCACGTGCACTCGGGCCCTCCCGCTTCGAGGGCCGTGCCGTTGATCACCAGCCGCCCGCCGTTCGTCGCGAGAGTCGCGCCGTCGCTGTGGAGCAGGCCGAGCAGCGAGCGGAACTGCAGCTTCTGGTCCTCCTTCGCGCCGGGGTCGCGAAACAGGTCCAGCGTGCGGGCGAAGGCGGACGCGAACGACTCCGGGGCGAGCATGGTGCGGCCGGGAATCTAAGACGGGCCGCCGGGCGGCGGCAACGCTTCCCGTCACGCGCGGCGGCGGCTAGAGTTACCGCTATGATCGCTGTGCCGCTGGTCACCGCCGGTCTGGTCTCGTGACCGTCGTCTCCGAAGCCGGCAGGATCGTGCGCGCGCTGCGCGCCGCCCACCTGCACGACATCGGCCGGCGGGGCTTGCTCCAGATGGCGTGCGACCGCCTGCGCGCCCGCGGCGCGCCCTTCACGCCGGTATACGCCTACATGCTGCACGGCGACGCGCTCGAGCTCGAGGCGCACGCCGGACGCGACACCGA
>WNGA01013841.1_pt1 | contig 12703 bp, 13 predicted proteins | sample 5400061 | NCBI WGS metagenome assembly WNGA01 (sample SAMN13153366, study PRJNA577476) | soil metagenome | isolation source: 100 cm soil or saprolite under grassland replicate 2 | place: USA:California | collected 2016-06-15
CTTCGGCGGCTCCGGCTTCGGCGGCTCCGGCTTCGGCGGCGGCGGCTTCGGCGGCGGCGGCTTCGGCGGCGGCCTCCGGCCGGTGGACGCGCCACCGTCGAAGGAGCAGCACCGCGCCGAGCACGATCAGGGCTTCGAACACCGTGTTCACGATGTCGCCGAACCCGGCCTCGGCCGGCTCCGAGGCCTCCGGCCCGACGAGCGCGCCGTACGTGCGCGTCACGACCCACGCCGCGATGACGGCGGCGTTGCCGATCGCGCCGGCGACCAGGAGCGGCCGGATGGGCCGAACGACCATGAGGATGGCCCATCCGAGCTGCGAGGTGGCCACCACGATGAAGAAGACGCCATAGGCCCAGAACTCGGCGAAGTGTTCCTGGATCACCGCGAAGTGGACGAGCGCGGCGCCGAGCGACAGCCAGGCCAGCCCCAGCGCCACCGGGTGCGCCGCCACGAGCGCGGAGTGCTCGTGGGCGTGGCCCGGCGACTGGCCGATCGGCCTGGCCACCAGCAGCGCGGCCACGCCGGCGCCGGCCAGCGCCATGGCCCCCCCGAGCTTCAGCGAGGGATGGCCGCCCGCCGCTTCCAGGAAGCCGTACCAGGTGGCGAGCGCGGCGAGGACGGCGCCCAGCGCGAGGGCGCCTCGGGAGCGACGGAGCATCGTTCGGGCGGTGGGCGCCTCGGTGAGGCTTCCCGGGGCGACGGGCAGGAACTGACGATCGGCGGAACGGCGGGGTTGCGGCGCCGCGAAGGCACTCACGCGGACCTCCATTCGCGACGGGGCGTCCACAGGGTCTACGGGCCTCGGCCGCCGCGGGATTGCCCAGGCGCCGGCCGCCCGCCGCGTCATGCCCCTCCGGCGGCGGCTACCCGAGCCCCGGGCCGGTCAGCCGGACGTCGCGCCCCGGCCGCAGCACGAACACCTGCCAGTTGTAGTACTCGAAGAACGCACGGGGGTCGTTCACCATGTGGCGCGCGTACAGGAGCACGGCGTCCACGTATGCCTCGGCGTGGTTGTAGGAGTACAGCGCGCTCCGATAGTCCCCGGGCGCGCCCGATGCGTGGAGGTAGTTCGCCGCGCCGAGGATGGCGTCGTGGGGGTCGTGCACGTCGCCGCCCATCCCGTACGCCGCCCACGTCGAGGGGATGAACTGCATGGGCCCCTGCGCGCCGGCCGAGCTCGGCGAGACCACGCGACCGAACTTCGACTCGATGTAGTTCACCGCCGCCAGGACCTCCCAGGACACGTGGAACCGGCGTTCGGCCTCCCGGTAGTACCGGAGCAGCACGGCGGCCGGCAGCGGTGGACGGGTCCGGAACTCGATGGCGCGCCGGGTCGCATGGACCAGCGAGAAGAGCTTCGTCCCGGCCGCGACGTTCGTCCTGGCCTCGGCGGCCACTCCGCCGGGAAGGCGCGCGATCACGCGGGAGGCCAGGGCGGGCTCACGCCCCAGGGCTCGGTAGAGGCGTTGCTGGTACAGCGCCTGGAGGACCACCCGCCGAGGCGGCGGCCACTCGCCGATGCCGCCGGCGGCTTCCCAGGCGTCGATGGAGGCACGCAGCGCGAGGGTCGCGACGGCCAGGGCGTGCGCGATCCCGGCGGCGGTCGTGGGGACCGGCGCGTCGGGCGCGGGGAGGAACACCGCCGGCGGCGGCGTGGTGGCCGTGGGGACCGACGGCAGCGGCGTCGGCAACGGCGGCGCGGGAGGCAGGGTCGCCGACGAGGGACTCGCCGGTTGCGGCGGCGTCCGCGGAGGAACCGTCGCCGCCCCCGGGGCCTGCCCGCAGGCCGCCGCCAGTGCGACGACCGCCATCACGGGAACGACCGCCGTCAGCGCGAGAAGCGGGCGGAGCTTCCCCATCCCGCCAATTCTCTCGAAGCGGGCTCCCCTATGCGGCCGACCGCCACAGCGTGCGGACGATCGCGTCCTCCATGTCCTTCGCAGTGGACGCCGAGAACCCCGAGGACAGGATGGAGAACTGCGCCCACTCCCCCGTCCGCTTCAGCAGCAACCACCCCGACAGCGCGGAGACGTCCGTGAGCGTCCCGGTCTTCGCCCGGAGCGGCACACCGTGCAGGCGGTCCTCCAGCGTCCCCGTTCCCGGCTTCGCCAGCGAGTCCCGTAGCGCCTGTCCCCACGAGGCGCCGTCGGCGAACTGGAGGAGGTGGACGATGCCGGCGGCGGTGGCGCGGTCCGCGTACGACAGCCCGGAGGAGTCGTACGAGGTCACCGAGGCGCCGTGCGCGTCCGCGAACGCCTCGATCCCCGCGGCCCCCTTCGCGATGGTCCCGGGAACACCGGAGCGACTGACGCCGAGGAGCTTCCCCAGGACCTCTGCGTCGAAGTTGATGGAGTCCTGGTTCTGGTGCGTCAGCACGACGGAGAGCGGCGCGGACAGCACGCTCGCCAGCCGGACCAGGTGGCCCTTCGGCCGCCCGGCGCCGGGCGCCCCGGCGACCTTCACGCCGCGACCCTCGAGCTGGCGGGTGAGGGCCTCGGCGGCGAGGCGCTCCGGGTCGGAGATGTGGATTCCATGCACCTGGTTCCACCGGAACGTCAGGGCGGACGGCAGCGCCACGTCCTCGGCCGGGAACTCGGGCTTCCATCCGTGGGCGAACCAGTCGTGCGAGAAGAACCCGGTGCTGCCCATCACCGACGGGCGCGTGAGGCACGCCGCCGTCGCGCTCGTACAGTGTCGACCCGCCGCTCGCCACGAGCACCGACGTGAACCGACCGCCCGTGAGACGGTCGATCCGCACCATCCAGGCCGCCCGCACGACGCGGAGGGAGATCGTCCGGCTGGTGCCGTCGGTGTTGAGGGCGTCCTGGGGCGGCCATACGGCACGGAGCGGTACCGTGCCGATCGAGTCCCATCCGAAGCACAGCTGCGCGCCGGCCGCCGAGTCGGCGTCGAGGGAGACCGCTTCGATCTCGGTCCATCCGGACGGGCCTTCCTGCTGGACGGACAGGTTCTGCCCGGGCCTCGGCGGGGACACCGTGGCGTCGAGCCGGGTGCAGTTCCCGGCGCCGAGCGGGTTTCGTCCCATCGAGGCCACGACCCTCGCCGCGACCTGGGTGACGGCGACGTTGGACGTGACCGCGTCGCACGACCCCGACGGCGACGAGGCCGCGGGCAGGAAGGCCCGGTACGAGCTCGTGAACCGGGGCTTGCGGTAGAACGTGAACGTGCCGTCGGCGGCCGTCGTCTTCGCCACCACCGTCGTCCAGGCGGCCTCGTCCTGTTGCTGCGCCTGGAGCTGCACCTGGCGGTCCGTCATGCAGTCCGGATCGGAGGACTGGATGCCGCCGGTCAGGCGGACGAAGCCGCCGAAGGTGATCTGGGAGCTGGAGGCGGTGAGGGTCGCGGATCCCGGCTGGGAGGGCCCCGACGCCACCGCCACCGCGTTGCCGGGGAACACCAGGGCCATGGCGATCCCGGCGGTCAGGAACCCCCTGCGCGCGGCCCTTCGAACCCCCCCGCGGATGGACATATCGGCGCATTCTGGCGCGAGGCGCCCCCGCGCTCAAGGGTCCAGGGGCAATCCCCGTTATCTCTCACGGCCCGCGTACACGCGCGGAGCCGCTTCCCCGGCCCGGCGGTGCGCCCAGACTAGACTTGTGCTCGTGGCCGAGGGGACGAGCATGGGCGAGGCCATCGCGGACGCGGTTCGCCGGGCCCGGGCCGGCGGCGCGGAGCGGTACCACCAGAAGCTCGCCGAGCAGGGGAAGCTCTTCGTCCGCGATCGGTTGCGGCTGCTGCTCGACGACGTGGACTCGTTCGCCGAAGAGGGCCTTCTGGTGTCGGCGCTGGCCGGCGAGCTTCCCGCCGACGGCGTGGTCACGGGCGTGGGCGACGTCGGCGGCCGTCCCGTGGCGGTCATGGCGAACGACCCCACGGTGAAGGCGGGGTCGTGGGGGCCCGGCACGGTCGAGAAGATCATTCGCATCATCGAGCTGGCCCGGCGGCTCGCGATGCCGATCGTCTACCTGGTTGACAGTGCCGGGGCGCGCATCACCGACCAGGTCCGGATGTTCCCGGGCCGGCGCGGAGCCGGGAAGATCTTCTACAACCAGGTCCAGGCGAGCGGGCGCATCCCCCAGGTGTGCTGCCTGCTCGGCCCGTCGGCCGCGGGCGGCGCGTACATCCCGGCCTTCTGTGACGTGGTGTTCATGCAGGAGCGAAACGCCTCGATGTACCTGGGCTCCCCGCGGATGGCCGAGGAGGTCATCGGCGAGAAGGTGACGCTCGAGGAGATGGGCGGGGCGCGCATGCACTGCGAGGTGAGCGGGTGCGGCGACCTCCTCGTGCCCGACGACAAGGCCGCCATCGAGGCAGCGCGCGCGTACCTGTCGTACTTCCCGTCGAACTTCACGGAAGATCCGCCGGTCGTCGAGGGCCGTCCTGCCGCGTACCGGGGGTCGATCGCCGCGCTGGTGCCCCAGGACGAGTCGAAGTCGTTCGACATGTACGCGCTCATCGCGGGCGTCGTGGACGAGGAGTCGTTCTTCGAGATCAAGCCGAGCTACGCGCGTGAGGTGATCGTGGGGTTCGGGCGGCTGGACGGCAGGGTCGTGGGCGTCGTCGCCAACCAGCCCGCCCACCTCGGCGGTGTGCTGTTCGTCGACTCCGCTGACAAGGCCGCGCGGTTCATCTGGCTGTGCGACGCGTTCAACATCCCGCTGGTGTTCCTGGCCGACGTGCCGGGGTTCATGATCGGCTCCGCCGTGGAGCGGCAGGGCATCATCCGGCACGGCGCGAAGCTCATCTCGGCGGTCTCGGAGGCGACCGTGCCGAAACTCTGCGTGATCGTTCGCAAGGCCTACGGCGCGGGGCTGTACGCGATGGCGGGGCCGGGGTTCGAGCCGGACGTGACCATCGCACTGCCCACCGCGCGGATCGCCGTCATGGGGCCGGAGCCCGCGGTGAACGCCGTCTACTTCAACAAGATCCAGGCCATCGAGGACGCGGACGAGCGGGCCGCGTACGTGGCCGACAAGCGCCGGGAGTACGAGGAGGACATCGACCTGCTGCATCTGGCGTCGGAGAACGTGGTGGACGCGGTGGTGCAGCCGGACGAGCTGCGCGACGAGCTGGTGCGCAGGCTCGGGCACGCCGCCCGCAAGGAGCGCCACTTCTCCGGCCGCCGCCACGGGGTGCCGCCGGTTTGAGCCTCGTCACGCGAGAGGGCCGAGGCCACGTGGCCGTGGTGACGCTGTCGCGGCCCGAGGCCCTGAACGCCATCTCCGGCCAGGTCGCCGACCAGCTGGCCGGCGCGTTCGTGTCCGCGGCCGCGGACCCGGCCGCGTGGGTGGTGGTGCTGGCGGCCGCCGGCGAGAAGGCGTTCTGCGTCGGTGCGGACCTGAAGGAGCGGAGCCGGCTGGACGACCGGGGATGGACGCGCAACCGCGTGCTGATGAAGGGCCTGTTCGAGGCGATCCGCTCGGCCCCCCAGCCCACGATCGCGTCGGTGTTCGGCTACGCGCTGGGCGGCGGGTTCGAGCTCGCCCTGTCGTGCGACCTCATCGTGGCGTCCGAGGACGCGGTGTTCGGGCTGCCGGAGGTTCGGGTGGGGATCCTCCCGGGAGGCGGTGGGACGCAGCTGCTGGCGCGCGCGATCGGGCCGGCCCGGGCGAAGCACATGGTCTTCACCGGGAAGCGCATCCACGCGGAGGAGGCGCACGATCTCGGGCTGGTGGCGAGAGTGGTCCCCCGCGCGGAGCTCGGGGCGGCCACGCTCGAGCTGGCGGAGGAGATCTGCCGGTCCGCGCCGGTGGCCGTGCGCGAGGCCAAGCGCGCGATCGATCGCGGGGCGGAGGTGCCGCTGGAACACGGCATCGAGATCGAGGACCAGGCCTGGCGCAAGGCCGTGGGGTCCGAGGATCGCCCGGAGGGCATCGCCGCCTTCAACGAGAAACGCGATCCGCAGTGGAAGGGCCGCTGAGCTGGGCCCCCGTGACCTTCCCCGTCGGGTGACGATCCGGGAGGTGGGGCCGCGCGACGGGCTCCAGGGGGAGGCGCCGCTGCCCGTGCAGCAGCGGGCCGGGCTCATCGACATGCTCGGCGGGGCGAACCTGCCGAAGATCGAGGCCGTGTCGTTCGTCTCGCCGAAGGCGGTGCCGGCCATGGCCGGCGCGGCGGAGGTGTGGCGCCTGGTGCGGGCCCGTCCCGAGATCGCCTATTCGGCCCTCGTTCCCAACCGGCGGGGCGCGGAGGCGGCCCTGGAGGCCGGCGGCTTCGCCTCGCTCCAGGCGTTCGTGGCCGCGTCCGAGGGCTACAACGTCCACAACGTGGGCAAGTCCGTCGAGGAATCGCTCGGCGACGTCCGCGACGTGATCGACGCCGCGTCCGGCGCGGGGGTGTCCGTCGAGGTGTCCATCTCATGCGCGTTCGGAGATCCGTTCGAGGGAGAGGTCGCCCCGGAGCGGGTGTGCGACGTCGCGGAGCGGGTCGCCGAGATGGGCGCGGTGGGCGTCTCGCTCGGGGACACGACCGGGATGGCGAACCCGGTGACGGTGTGGGCCCTGGTCCCGATGCTCCGGGACCGGGTGCCCGGCCTTCGCCTGAACCTGCACTTCCACGACACGCGGGGGGCGGCGATGGCGAACGTGCTCGCGGCGCTCGAGGCCGGCGTCGACGAGTTCGACGCCGGCATCGGGGGGCTGGGCGGCTCTCCCTTCGCGCCCGGCGCGAACGGCAACGTCGCCACCGAGGACCTCGTCGCCCTGTTCATGGGAATGGGGATCGAGACCGGCGTCGACGTCATGGCCCTGTTCACCGCCGCCCGGATGCTCGAGGGGATGGTCGGCCATCCGCTTCCCGGACGGGCGGGGCGGGCCGACTACCCGGAGCTGGGGTGGGCCGCCCCCCTGGGCGGGGTGGACGAGGGAGCCCGGTGATGTTCTCGAAGGTCCTCGTCGCCAACCGGGGCGAGATCGCCGTGCGGATCGTCCGGACCTGCCGCGAGCTGGGAGTGGCGACGGTGGCGGTCCACTCCGACGTCGACGCGGGGGCCCGGCACGTGGCGCTGGCGGACGAGGCCGTGCGCCTCCCCGGGGCGGCGGCGGCCGAGACCTACCTCAACCTCCCGGCCGTGCTCGAGGCGGCCCGGTCCGCGCGCGCGGAGGCCATCCATCCCGGCTACGGGTTCTTCTCCGAGCGGGGCGACGTCGCGGAGGCCGTGACGGCCGCCGGGCTGGTGTGGGTCGGCCCCCCTGCGGAGGCGACTCGCGCCGTCGGGGACAAGGTCCGCGCACGTCAGCTGGCCTCCTCGGCGGCAGTGTCAGTGGTGCCCGGTACGCTCCGGCCGATCGAGGATCCCGGGGAGGTGCATGCCTTCGGTGAAGAGCACGGATACCCAATAGCGATCAAGGCCGCCGGGGGCGGCGGAGGACGCGGGCTTCGGGTCGCCGCCGGACCCGAGGAGGTACCGGACGCGCTCGCCGCCGCGACCCGCGAAGCCCAGGCCTGGTTCGGCTCGCCGGGCGTCTATCTGGAGCGCTACCTGGAGCGGCCCAAGCACGTCGAGGTCCAGGTGCTCTCCCCCGCCCCGGGCGAGGCGATGTGGCTCGGGGCCCGGGACTGCTCGCTCCAGCGCCGCCACCAGAAGCTCGTGGAGGAGACCCCTCCACCGCTGCATGGCGCCCTGGTGCCGGCCATGGGCGAGGCGGCCGTGGCGGTGGCCAACGCGTGCGGCTACGTGAACGCCGGCACGGTCGAGTTCCTGGTGGACGAGGATGGGCGCTTCTACTTCCTGGAGGTGAACGCCCGGCTCCAGGTCGAGCACACCATCACCGAGGAGGTGCTCGGGGTGGACCTGGTGGCCTGCCAGCTCCGCATCGCGGCCGGTGACCCGCTCGGGTTCTCGCAGGGGGACCTGTCGCCGCGCGGCCACGCCATCGAGTGCCGGATCAACGCTGAGGACCCGGCTCGAGGGTTCCTGCCCGGCCCCGGCAGGATCGAGCGGTACCGCGAGCCGGGGGGCCTGGGCGTGCGCGTCGACTCCGGCTACGCGGAGGGCGACGAGGTGCCGCGGGAGTACGACAGCCTCCTGGCCAAGCTGGTGGCGTGGGGCCCCTCGCGGGAGGAGGCTCGCCGCCGCATGCTCCGAGCGCTCCGGGAGTTCGAGGTCGAAGGGATCCCGACCACGATCCCCGCCCACCTCGTCCTGCTCGATCGCCCGGAGTTCGTGGACGGCACCTACACGACCCGCACGGTCGAGGACGGCGCGCTGAAGTCCCTGGCCGCGGCCCCCCGCGCGACTGCCGCGGCCCCGGCACCCTCGGTCGCTCCGGAGGCCCCGGCCCGGTCCCCGCACGCTGCGTCCCCGGAGGTCGAGGGCGAGCCGGTTCGCCTGTGGAACCCGGCCATGCTGGCCGGGGCCTCCACGCCGGCGGCGGGCGGTTCGAGCGCGGGTCGCGGCGTGGTCCGCGCGCCCATGCACGGCACCATCCTGAAGGTGCTGGTCGACGAGGCCGAGCGCGTCGAGGCGGGGGTCACCGTCGCCATCCTCGAGGCCATGAAGATGGAGACGCTCGTCACCGCGCCCGTGTCGGGGGTCGTGAACGCCGTCCACGTCAAGGCCGGCGACGTCGTCGAGGCCGGGGAGCCCATCGCCGACGTCGAGTGAACCGGGCCCAAACCCCGGGTGACCGGACGATGAACCCTTCCTCGTCTCCCGCGTGCGTGGGTGGTGACTCGGGTTGCTGGACCCGTAAACTCCCCTCGTGCCCGTGCCCCGAACGGCCCACGTCCTTCCTCGCTCAGACCGTCCCCCGGAGGCCCTGCCCGCATCCCACGGCTGGGTGAGGGTCCTGGTGGACCACCGGGTCGGCTGCCGCAGATTGCTCCAGCGGGAGTTCCGGTTCGGACCGGGGCGAACCCCCGAGCTCCGCAACGACGGACGGGACGAGGTGATGTACGTCGTCGAGGGGATCGGAACTGTGGACCTCGGCGGGGCCTCCTACGAGCTCGCCCCGGGGACCGGTGTCTTCGCTCCCCCGGGGGTCTCCTACGCGGTGGAGAACGGCGGTCCGCACGACCTCGTCCTGGTCTCGGTCATCTCTCCGCCCCCGGGGAGCGACGCGCCGTTGCCGGAGGGCGCCCTCGGCGCGGAGCGGCCCACGTACGCCGTGAGGGAGGAGGACGAGCCGGAGCTCTCCGCGGGCGACGACCGCACGTTCAAGGTGCTCTTCGACCCTCGGCATGGATGCCGCACCATGACCCAGTTCGTCGGGTTCATCGACCGCAGCCATGCGCCGCCGCACCGCCACGAGTACGAGGAGGCGATCTACGTGCTGGAGGGCGAGGGCCTCGCCCACGTCGACGGGGACAGCTTCCCCCTGGCCCCGGGCACCGCGGTGTTCCTGCCGCCCGGCTCGGACCACGGGCTCGAGAACACGAGCCGTGAGGCCCTGAAGGTGCTGGGTGTGTTCTCCCCGGCCGGCTCGCCCGCCGACAGGGCACCTCCCATCACGAACTAGAGGAGCAATGGATCCGGCGCCCCCTTCCCCCCTCCCCGGACTGACGGTCATCGTCCCCGCCTACAACGAGGCGGAGCACGTCGCCGACACGATCCGCTCGCTGCGATCCCAGACCGTCCCGCCGCAGGAGATCATCGTGGTGGACGACTGCTCCACCGACGGCACCGGCGACGTCGCCCGACGGCTCGGCGTCACGGTCCTGCGACCCGGCGCCAACACGGGGTCGAAGGCGGCGGCGCAGAACCTCGCCCTGCCGGACGTGCGCACCGAGTTCACCATGGCCCTCGACGCCGATACAACGCTGGCCCCCGACGGGGTCGAGCAGCTGCTGACGGCGTTCGGCGACGGCACGGTCGCCGCGGCATGCGGGTTCGTCATCCCCCGGCACGTCCGAAGCGTGTGGGAGCGGGGCCGCTACGTCGAGTACCTGTACGCGTTCGGGTTCTCCAAGCCGATCCAGGACTACTTCGGGCGGCCCCTCATCTCCTCGGGCTGCTTCTCCGCCTACCGGACACAGAGGCTCCGCGAGATCGGCGGCTGGTCGAACCGGACCATGGCCGAGGACGTCGATCTGACCTGGACCTTCTACCAGCGGGGATGGAAGGTGCGGTTCGTGCCGGAGGCGGTGTGCTACCCGATCGAGCCCCACAACCTGGAGTTCATGCGCAAGCAGCTTCGACGGTGGTCGCACGGGTTCGTGCAGAACGTCCGGCTGCACTGGCGGAGGATCCTGCACCTCGACTACCTCCGCTCGGTGGTGGCGGTGACCATGTGGGACGCGGTGCTCGCGCCGCTGTTCTTCCTGATCGCCCTGCCGCTGCTGGCCGTGCTGCTGAGCCCGCTGTTCCTGCTCGGGTACGTGGTCGACGCTCCGATCGTCCTCGTCCCCGTTCTCCTCCAGGGCCTCACCCGCCGCGAGGGAGGAAAGGCCCTGGCCAGCTTCCCGGCGTTCTTCGTCCTTCGCATGGTGAACGGCCTGTTCATGCTGAGGGCGATGTGGTTGGAGTTCGTGCTCAGGCGGCCGCTGCTCGTCTACGAGAAGGGGCACTGATGACGGCGGGGCTTCCGGGAGTCGGGATCGGCGGGATCTTCTACCTGATCTCCGCCCTGCTGATGCCGCTGCTCGAAGGAGTGCGGACCGTCCGCGGTCGGAGCAGCCTGGCCCGCTGGCGGACGGTGGGCCGGCAGTTCGGCATGGCCGTGGTGATGGTCGGCGCGCTCACGGCGGTGGTGTGGGTCCTCCACGCGATGACCGGGCCGGGGCCAGTGCAGCCCGCGGGCGCGGGCGGGGCGGGCGGCGCCGTCGGCACTACGGGCCACGGCTGGTTCTCACCGGTGCTGCTCCTGGCCTCGTGGCTGATGCTCACCCTGGTCATCGGAGGGGCGCACGTGCTGCGACTGGTCCTGGTTCGCGGGCGAGCTCCCGCGGTGGAGCCCTCCGTTCCCTGACACACTCGTCGCTTGACGGGTCGATCGGCCCGTGATTGCCTCCCCGCCATGCCGGTCTCCGAGAGCAGCTCGAAGGTCGTCTACGAAGCCCTCAAGGCCACCGGCGTGCGAATCGTCTCGGCCCTCCCCGAGACCTGGCTGGTCCACCTGATCCGCATGGCCGAGGACGACCCGGACATGGTCCTGGTGCGCCTGGCCAAGGAGGAGGAGGGCGTCGGCATCTCGGCCGGAGCGCATCTGGCCGGGGCGCGTTCGGCGATGCTCATGCAGAACCACGGATTCCTGGCCTCGATCAACGGCATCGTCTCGGGCGCGATGCTGTACCGGATCCCGCTCCTCATGCTGATCAGCGACCGGGGGCATTTGGGGGAACGCGACCACTGGCAGACCGAGGGGGGAAGGTTCACGCGACGAGTGCTCGACGCCCTGACCGTCCAGTGGGACACGCTGTCGACGCCGGACGAGGTGGGGCCGAAGGTGGGGAAGGCCATGACGCTGGCGCAGTCGTCGCTCTCGCCGGTGGCGCTCCTTCTGACCCGCGACCTGATGTGGGAGGAGCCTGTCGGATGACAAGCGCCGACAGCGGTGGCGGCGGCGGCGCATGAACCGGATCGAGTGCCTGGAGGCGATCTACGACGACCTCGCGGACCGCGCCGTCGTCACCATCATGGGCGCGGTGGCCGCGGAGCTGTACTCGCTCGGCCACCGGCCGAACTTCTTCTACCTCGAGCACGCCATGGGCCTCGCGTCGTCGACGGGGCTGGGCATCGCGCTGGCCCAGCCCCACCGCGAGGTGGTGGTCATCGACGGCGACGGCTCGGTCCTCATGAACCTCGGCGGGCTGACCACCCTGGCTCGCTACGCGCCCGGGAACCTCACCCACATCGTGTTCGACAACGAGAGCCTGCTGTCGGTGGGCGGGTTTCCCACGGCCACGTCCACCGGCTCCGACCTGGCGGGCATCGCCCGGGCCGCGGGGATCTCCGGGGCCCGGACGGTCACCGCCCTCGACGAGTTCGCCGACGCGGCCCGCCGGGACCTGGCCGCGGCCGAGCTGACCTGTCTCGTGGCCAAGGTCGAGGCCGTGGGCCCGGCCAGCTTCCACATGGACCTGCACCTGCTGGAGAACCGCTTCGAGTTCGCCCGGGCCCTCCGCGCACCGGAACGGCCGCCCGCTCGGCCCCCGCGTCCGGCGCGCCGGGCCGCCGGCCCCATGACGGAGGAGCCGACGATCGAGCGCGAGGTCGACACCACTGACACCACCTGAGAGAAGGGAGCCCCCCGTGGACGTGCTTTCCTCCCTGGTCGAGGCGCTTGCCGGCGGCACCGTCGAGGTCGTCGATCTCACCCAGCCGCTCTCCGAGGCCACGCCGATCATCCAGCTGCCGCCGCCGTTCGCGAACACGCCGGGCTGGAAGCTCCACGAGATCAGCCGCTACGACGACCGGGGGCCGGCCTGGTACTGGAACTCGTTCGAGGGTGGCGAGCACCTCGGCACGCACTTCGACGCGCCCATCCACTGGATCACCGGGCAGGAACGGGACGACGTCTCGCAGGTCCCGTCCCGCCGGCTGGTCGGTCCCGCCGTCGTCATCGACAGGACGGCGGCGGCGGCGGCGGACCCCGACTTCCTGCTGACGATGGACGACATCCGCGCGTTCGAGGGCGAGCACGGCCCCCTTCCCGACGGTGCATGGCTGCTGTATCGGACGGGGTGGGACGCCCGGGCTCACGACCAGCAGGCCTTCCTGAACGCGAACGAGACCGGCCCG
>WNGA01009960.1_pt1 | contig 12698 bp, 10 predicted proteins | sample 5400061 | NCBI WGS metagenome assembly WNGA01 (sample SAMN13153366, study PRJNA577476) | soil metagenome | isolation source: 100 cm soil or saprolite under grassland replicate 2 | place: USA:California | collected 2016-06-15
GGCTGCGCCAGATCCACCCCCGCTTCAACACCCCGTACATCGCGATCATCGCGTTCTCCGCCGTCGCGGCGCTGACGATCCTGCCCGGCAAGGTCGACTTCCTGGCGACGATGTACTCGTTCGGCGCGATGCTCTCGTTCACCGTGGCGCACATCTCGGTGCTGCGATTACGGCAGAAATATCCGGACGTCAAACGTGGCTGGAAGCCGCCTCTGAACTTCCGGGTGCGGGGGGTCGAGCTGCCGATCTCGGCGGTCCTGGGGGGCCTCGGTACGTTCGCGGCGTGGATCGTCGTGATGGCGCTCAACCTCCGGACGTTGTTCGTCGGCGCGGGCTGGATGGCTGTGGGGCTGGCCGTGTACTTCCTCTACCGAAACCAGTGCGACCTGCCGTTGAGCTCGACCGTGAAGACGATCACGCCGGAGCCGCTGGGGGTGGAGGAGGTGGAGTACCGGAGCATCCTCCTCGCGTTCGAGGACGAGCCGTTCTCCGAGGACACCGTGGCGACGGCGGTGCGCCTCGCCGCGCGGCGGCGACGCGGGATCCACGTGCTGTCGATCGTCACGGTGCCCACGCACCTGCCGCTGGAGGCGCCGCTCGAGGCGAAGGAGTCCGAGGCGCAGAGCAAGATCGAGCGGGCGAAGCTCATCGGCGGGATGAGGGTGACCGGGCATGTCGTTCGGGTGCGCCCGGGCCAGGCGGGGCAGGCGATCGTGGAAGAGGCGCGAGCGATCAAGGCGGCCGCGGTGGTGATGCAGCTCCGCTATCGCAACGGGGCGCCGCTCTACGGCAAGACGCTCCAGACGGTGCTCGCGGAGCGCCCGACCCGCGTGATCGTCGCGGCGCAGCCGGGGGAGCTCAGCCAAGCGGCGTAGCCGGCCTGGAAGCAGCCCCGCTCGCGCCTAGAATCGCGTCGCCATGGCGGCTCCCGACCAGCTCTACCGCGCCGTCACCCGGATCTTCTCCGTGCTGATCATCGGCTTCGGCGTGGCGATCCTCGTCGTCACCTTCGCGGGCGGCGGCGGCGTCGTCTCGTCCGGGTTCTGGATCGGGCTCCTGTTCACCGCGATCGGCACCGCCCGCCTGTACATCGCATTGCGGTCGCGGAGTTGAGCGAGAGCCCGCCAAGCGAGCCGCCCGAGGGCCGGCCTAGCGAGGCGGGCGAGAGCCCCCCAACCGAGCAAACGGGGGACCCGTCCGGCGAGCCGAAGCCTCCGCGCCTGCCCCGCCTACAGGTCCCGCCCGGCCCGCTCAGCAGGCGGTTCCTCGGAGTCCCGTGGCTATTTGCCGTGGGCTACTCGGCCGTCGGCTTCTCGGTGTACTTCTCGATCGGCGTCGTCGCCGACCTGGGGCTGGGGCTGACGCCCCTGATCTTCCTCGCGGCCGGCCTCCTGTTCATGCTCGCCACCCTCACCTACGTCGAGGGCGGCGCGATGTTCCTCGAGCGCGGCGGCTCGGCGTCGTTCGCGCGGCACGCGTTCAACGAGCTCGTCAGCTTCGTCGCCGGCTGGGCGATCCTTATCGACTACATCATCGTCGTCGCCCTGGCGGCGGTCTCCGTGCCCCACTACCTGAGCCCGATCTGGAGCGGCTTCGACCACGGATGGGGCGAGCTCGCGGTCGCGGTCGTCGTGATCGGGTTCGCCGCCGCGATCAACATCGCCGGCTTCACCGGCCGCGTTCGCCAGCGGCCGCTGATCGCACTTGCGATCGCGGATATCTTCCTTCAGGTCGCGGTGATCGCCGTGGGGGCGGTCGTCGCCTTCCATCCGGAGCTCCTCACCGACCACATCCAGCTGTTCTCCACGCCGTCGGGCAGGCACATCGCGGAGGCGCTCGCCGTGGCGACGCTGGCGTTCGCGGGAATCGAGGCGGCCTCGGATCTGGCGCCGGACCTCGAGTGGGAGCCGCGGGACCTGGGGCGAGTGGTCAGTGCCGGCTCGGTGACGCTGCCGGTGATCTACGCGGGGATGTCGGCGATCGCGCTGATGGCGGTCCCGGTGGTTCCCGGTCCGAACGGGCTGCACACGGCGCTTGGGGAGCGGTTCATCGAGGAGCCGGTGCTCGGCGTGGTGATGAGCTTCGACCCGCAGTGGCTCTCGACGGTTCTTCAGGTGGGGGTGGTGGCGATCGCGCCGGCGGTGCTCGCGTGGGCGGCGACCACCTCCATGCTGGGGCTGTCGAGGCACGTGTACGTCCTGGCGACCAACCGCCAGGTGCCGAGCTGGCTGGGCAAGCTCGGCCGCCGCTCCACGCCGTACATCGCTATCTCGGGCGCCGCGGCGATCGCGCTGGCGCTTGCGATTCCCACGGACGTGCGGCTGCTGGCGGGCCTCTACGCCTTCGGCGCCACGCTGGCGATCGCGATCGCGCATCTGTCGATCATCCGGCTGCGCTGGACTCAGCCGGACCTGGCACGCCCCTACCGGATGCCGTTCGAGATCACGGTTCGGGGCCGCCTCCTGCCGGTTCCCGCGATCGCCGGAGCGGTGCTGATGCTGCTGCTGTGGCTCGCCGTGATCGTGTTTCGCGGCAAGGCGCGCTGGGTGGGGGGCGGCTGGATGCTGTTCGGGCTGGTGGCATACGTCATCTACCGCCGCTACGTGGAGCGCACTTCGATCACCAAGCGGGTGACGGTGCCGGAGGAGGCGCTGCGGAAGGAGGTGAGCGAGGCCGAGTACGGGGACATCCTGGTGCCGATCTTCGGGACGAAGCTCGACGACGAGATCGTCGGCACGGCGGGAAGGCTTGCGGAGGTTGGCGACGGGGCGGGGGAGGGGCACCCGCGATTGGAGGTGATCTACGTCCTCGAGGTGCCGTTGACGGTGCCGCTCGACGCGCCGCCGCCGAAGGAGCGGGTGGAGGCGGCGAAGGCGGCTCTGGAGCGGGCGCGCGAGGTCGGGGAGGAGTACGAGTCCGTGGAGGTGGAGACGGACATGGTGCCGGCTCGCAGCGTGGGCGCAGCGATCGTCGACGAGGCGCGCCGGCGCAACGTGGAGGTGATCGTGATGGGCGGCGAGCCGCCGACCCGGGTGCGCGGCGGGGCGGTGCTCGGTGGGATCGGCGGCTCCCGTCCACCCGAGGTGGGCGAGGTGACCGAGTACGTGCTGAAGAAGGCCCCCTGTCCGGTCCTGCTGACGGCACCCCCCGAGGGTTAGCCGGAGCGGCGAAAAACCCCGGCGCAGGTCGTGGGAGGGGTAGCATCCGCTCGGTGTTCATCCTGATCGTCGGTGGGGGCCGCGTCGGCTCCTCGCTCGCCCGGGCGATGCTCCGCGACGGGCACCAGGTCTCGTGCCTCGACGAGGACCCGGAGGCGCACGCGCGCCTGGAGATCGGCCTGGAGAAGCCGTGGGAGGACATGGGGGGGCAGTTCACCGTGGGGACCGGGCTCGAGATCGACGCGCTGGAGGAGGCGGGAATCGACCACGCCGACGCCTTCGTCGCCGCCACGGACGGCGACAACACCAACATCGTCATCGCGCAGATCGCCAAGCGGCGGTTCAACGTGCCGACGGTGATCGCGCGGATTCTCGATCCGTACAGGGCGGAGTGGTACGAGCAGCAGGGGCTGCACACGATCTGCCCGACGCGCGTGGCGATCGAGATGCTCGAGGCCGAGGTCAAGGAGGCCGCCGCGAAGGCGGCGAGCGGCTAGGGGGACACGCCGTGTACGTGATCATCGTCGGGGCCGGGAAGGTGGGGTGGAACCTCGGTCGAGAGCTGCTGGAGAAGGACCATGAGGTGACGCTGCTCGAGAACGACCGCGATCGCTACCAGGCGGTGGAGCAGGAGCTCGAGCACAACATCCAGTACGGCGACGCGTCGGAGCTCTGGGTGCTCGAGCGGGCGGGAATCTCGCGTGCGGACCTGGTGATCGCCGTCACCGGGGACGACGAGGACAACATGCTGATCTGCCAGGTCGCGAAGGAGAAGTACATGGTGGATCAGACGATCGCCCGCGTGAACAACCCGCGCAACAAGCAGTGGTTCGAGCTCTTGGGGATCGAGCCGGTGGTCTCCGCAACGGACCTGATCCTGCGGCTGATCGAGCACGAGGTGCCGAAGTACGGCCTGGTCCATCTCCTGGACCTGCCCAAGGAGCGGTTGGAGATCATCGAGCTTCTTCTCGGCGAGGGCTCGCCGGTGACGGGCAGCCGCGTGGGTGACCTGGAGCTACCCGAAGGGAGCCTCTTGATCTCGGTGCTGCGCGACGGGACGGGGTTCGTTCCCGGGCCGGACACGGTGCTGGAGGCCGGCGACGAGGTGCTGGCCGTGCTGGACCCGGGGATGGAGGAGGACCTGAAGGCGTACTTCGGGCCGGACGGCGGGTCCGCGGACGAGTAACGCGGCGAGCCGGCGTGCAATCCGGTTCCGGCCGACTCGGCTGAGGCGCTAGGGTGCGAGTGAGTGGCGGATCGGAGCGTCGACTTCCTGCTCGTGGGGGGCTTCGCCGCGGGGCACTGCGCCGCGGAGCTGCGGAAGCGGGGGGCGGACGGGTCGATCCTGCTGGTGGGCCGGGAGCCGGATCCTCCCTATGAGCGGCCGCCGCTCTCCAAGGAGTACATGCGCGGGGAGGCAAAGCGAGAGGACGCCTTCGTGAACGCCGCCGGTTGGTACGAGGAGAACGACGTCGAGCTCCTCACCGGGGCGAGCGTGATGTCGCTCGACGCACGGGCGCGGACGGCGAAGCTTCAGACGAAGGAGGAGGTGGAGTTCGGGAAGGCGCTGCTCGCCACGGGCGCACGGGTGAACATCCTGCACCACCTGGAGGGGGCGCGACTCGAGGGGATCCACTACCTGCGCACGCTCGGAAACTCGGATGCGATCCGCGAGGAGGCCGCGCAGGTGGATCATGTGGTGCTGATCGGGGGCAGCTACATCGGCAGCGAGGTGGCCGCGTCGCTCACCGCGACTGGGACGAAGTGCACGATGGTGATGCTCGAGGACGTGGCGATGTCGCGGGCCTTCGGCGAGGAAGTGGGGCGCTACTTCCACGAGCTGCTGGCGTCCAAGGGGGTGGAGATCTTCGGCGGCGAGGAGCTCGACGCGTTCCTGGGCGAGGGCAGGGTGCGGGCGGTGCGCACGAAGAGCGGGCGGGAGATCGAGTGTGGCGCCGTGGTGATCGGTGCAGGCGTTCACCCGGAGACGATGCTCGCGGAGCGGGCGGGGCTCGAGGTGGAGAACGGGATGGTCTGCGACGCGAAGCTGGAGACGTCGGTGGAGGGGATCTTCGCCGCCGGCGACGCGTGCTCGTACCACAGCGAGGTGCACGGCCGGCGGCTGCGGGTGGAGCACTGGGACGTGGCCCTCCAGCAGGGGCAGCACGCGGCTGGCGCGATGCTCGGGGACGACGAGCCCTACCGCGTGGTTCCCTATTTCTTCAGCGACCTCGCGGACTGGACCAGCCTCGAGTACGTGGGGCCTGCGGCGGGTTGGGACGAGCTGGTGTGGCGCGGTGACCGCGATGCGGGCGAGTTCAGCGTCTGGTATCTGGACGGGGGGAAGGTGGCGGCGGCGCTCTCCGTCGGGCGCTCGGAGGACCTGGCCCACGCGCGGCGGCTGATCGAGGAGGGTGCCGACGTGTCGGGTCAAAGGGATGAGCTGGCCGATGCGAACAGCGATCTGGAGCAAATCGGTGCCAGCTCGTAATACGCGTCGCCGCTAACCTTCACAAACGACGATCCGGGGTCGTCTAGCTGGAAAGACGCCGGCCTCTGGAGCCGGAGACCATGGTTCGAGTCCATGCCCCGGAGCTTCGAATCGAGGCCCCCCTCGGTCGGGGCCTTTAGCTTGTTTGAGGGCTTTGCCGTCCGATCCATGGGCGAACATGTGTTCGTATGCGCCAAGGGAGAACGGGTCCGAAGTCACCGCCGGGCGTCATGCGGGAGGCGGTGAGGGTCCTGCACGATCAGGGCTTGGGCCGGCGAGATATTGCGTTGCGCCTCGGGGTGTCGAAGGGGACCGTGGGGTTCCATGTGAGGCGGCTTCGGCTGCCCATTGACGAGCGCTTTGCTCGTCGATACGACTGGTCCGAGATTCGTGCGGCTTACGACGCGGGATTGTCGCTCAGGCAATGTCGAGCTCGTTTCGGGTTCACTGCGAAGGCTTGGTACGACGCGATCGAGCGGGGCGACATCGTTCCGAGGCCGATCGCCGTGCCGATCGAGGAACTCCTGGTCGCTACTCGTCCGCAGACGAATCGCTGCCATCTCAAGAACCGTCTCCTAAAGGAGCGGCTCAAGGAGAACCGGTGCGAGCGGTGTGGCATCACCGATTGGATGGGAGCTCCGCTGAATATGCAACTCCACCACGTGAACGGCGATGGCAAGGACAACCGCTTGGAGAACATCGAGCTGCTGTGCGGCAACTGCCACTCGCAGACACCGAATTACGGCGGGCGGAATGGACACCGGCGGAAGGCCGGTCGGACGGGCGAGAAGGAGGCGTTGCAAAACGGGCGCTGACCGGGCGGTTTGCGCGCTTCCCGCCTTGGTACCTTGGGCCGCTCAATGTGGAGGAGGCGCCCATATGTAGCGCTGGCGGGCGGCGTCCTCGCTGCCGCGATCCTGGCAACGGGCTGCGGGGGCTCGGAGACGGCCCCGGTGGTTCCCGTCCAGGGAGCGAGCGGCGCGAGCGGCGCGCAGGGAGTCGCGCTCAGCAAGGATCAGTTCATCCAGCAGGCCGACGCGATCTGCGGCGAGGCGAACGCGGCCCTCGGCGGGCTGAGCAGCGCCACCGTGGGCAACGGCGCCGAAACGCAGGCCGCCCAGGAGCTCCAGATCGTCCGCTCGGAGCTGACCTCGATGCAGGCGCTCACGCCTCCCAGCGAGGATCGCTCCACCCTCGACGCCTTCCTCTCGTCGCTAAAGGACGAGGTGAGTGCCCTGGACGCAAAGAAGGCGGCGCTCGACCAGGGCGGCGACACCTCCACCGCCGATTCGGAGCTCGCCAGCGCCAAGTCGAGCGCCCAGAGCGCCGCCCAGGACTACGGCTTCACGGCCTGCGGCAAGGGCGCCGAAGCTCCCTCGACCTCCACCGGCCAGACGACCACGACGCTCGCGACACCTCCGGCGACCACCCCGGTGACGCCGCCGGCCCCGGTGACGCCGACCCCTCCCGCAACGGGAGGCGCGCCGACCGGTGGGGCCACGGGCGGCGGCACGGGCGGAGGCGCGACCGGCGGTGGATCCTCCGGCGGCGGGGGAACCGGCGGCACGGGCGGCGTCTCGCCCTAGCCGCGCGCCGTGAGCAAACGATTGAGGGATTGTGCTGGCTATAGCCGGCTAAATCCCTCAATAGTTGTGTCCGCTGCCCAGCGCGGTGCTTGAGGAGCCGCGATCGGAGTGCCTACGCCGCGGCAGCCCCCTCGACCCACGCGCCATAGAGGCGCGCGTAAACGCCCCCGGCCTCGATCAGCTCATCGTGGGTGCCCGTCTCCGCGATCCGGCCATGCTCGAGCACGACGATCCGGCCCGCGCGCCTGATCGTGGACAGCCGGTGGGCGATCACGATCGCGGTCCTGCCCAGCAGCAGCCGCTCCAGGCCGCGCTCGATGACCCTCTCGGTGCGCACGTCCACGTTGGAGGTTGCCTCGTCCAGGATCAGGATCCGTGGCTCGGCGAGCAACGCCCTGGCGAAGGCGATCAGCTGCCGCTGCCCCGCCGACAGGTGCACGCCGCGCTCGCCCACCTCCGTGTCGTAGCCGTCGCGAAGGCGCGCGACGAACACGTCCGCCCCCACCGCCTGCGCCGCGGCCTCGATCTCCTCGTCACCGGCGTCCGGCCGCCCGAACGCGATGTTCTCCCGCACCGTGCCGGAGAACAGAAACCCCTCCTGCGGCACGATCCCGAGCTGGCTGCGCAGCGCCTTGGAGCTCAGATCGCGCAAGTCGTTCCCGTCCACCAGCACCCGCCCCCGCTGGGGGTCGTAGAACCGCGCCACCAGCTTCGCGAAGGTGGACTTCCCCGCCCCCGTCTCGCCGACCAGCGCCACCGTCTGCCCCGCCGGCACGTGCAGGTCCACCTCCTCGAGCGCCCACTCGCCCTCCTCGCCGTAGGCGAACGAGACCCCATCCAGCTCGATCTCGCCACGGATCCGCCCCGGGTCCACGGCGTCGGGACGATCCACCATGTCCGGCCGCGTATCCAGCAGGTCGAAGATCTTGTCCAGCGCCGCCATCCCCTGCTGGTACGTGGTGTAGAGCTGCGAGATCTGCTGAATCGGATCGAAGAACGCGTTCAGATAGCCGACGAACGCGACGAGCACCCCGATCTCGACGTCGCCGTTGATCGCCCGGTAGCCGCCGTAGAGGAGGATCACCGCGGTGCCGATCGCCGACAGAAGCTCGACCGCCGGGAAGTACGCGGCATTCAGGTAGACGGTCCGCATGTTCGCCACCCGGTTCTCCTCGTTGAGCTCCGACATCCGCTCGACGTGACGCCCCTCCTGGGCGAAGCTCCGCACGACCCGAATCCCCGAGAGCGTCTCCTGGAGATAGGCGGTGATGTTCGCGATCTTTTCCCGCGTCAGCCGGTAGGCCCCGGTCGAGGCGATGCGGAAGGCCACGCTGGCGGCGGCGAGCAGCGGGAATGTCAGGAACGTCACCAGCGCCAGCGGCATGTCGAGCAGCAACAGCGCGACCACCACGCCGATCAGCGTCAGCGTGCTGGAGATCAGCGTCACCACCCCGTCCGTCACCAGGCTGTCCAGCGCCTGAACGTCGTTCGTGAGCCGCGAGATCAGCACGCCCGGCTTGTTTCGCGTGAAGAAGCCGATCGACATCGTCTGCAGATGCGAGTAGATCTGCTCGCGCAGGTCCTGAAGCGCGCGCTGTCCGACCCATCCCACCAGGTAGGTCTGCGCATAGGTCGCCACCCACAGCACGATCGCCGAGACCACGTACGCCGCGACGATCACGTCGAGGGCGTTCAGGTCGTGCGGCCGGATCCCGTCGTCGATCGCCTTACCGGCGAGGTAGGGGGGAGCGAGGCCCGCGACGGTCGCCGCCAGCAGGGCGACGAACATCACGATCACCCGGCCGCGGTAGGGGCGCAGGAGCCCGAATAACCACCGGAGCTTTCGCGTCCGCTGGCGTTCGCCGCGAAGCAGGCGCCACAGGTCCCTGAACAGCAGGAACGTCCCGAACAGCCGCCCCGGCTGGTTCGCCTGGTCCTCGGTCTCCCTGGCGACCTCCGAGCCCTGCGTCTCCGGATCGACCTCCGTGATCAGGTCGTCGGCGCGCCCGTTGACGCCGCCGTCAGCCGTCCGTCGCTCGTCCCGCGCTCCTCGTCGCCGCGGGCTCATAGCCGCGCCACCTCCTCGCGCCGCTCAAGATCGTGCTGGAGGAACACCGCGTCCTCCAGCCCGTGCTCGGCGATCTCGGCGTACAGCGGGCAGCGCTCGAGGAGCTCGTCGTTCGTCCCGCGGTCCACGATCCGCCCGCCGTCTATCACCACGATCTCGTCCGCAAGCTCGATCGTCGACATCCGGTGGGCGACGATGAAGGTCGTCCGTCCCACCATCGCCTCGCGCAGGCCGGTCTTGATCGCCGCCTCCGTGCGCGCGTCGACCGACGAGGTCGCGTCGTCCAGGATCAGGATGCGCGGGTCGGCTAGGAGTGCCCGCGCGATCGCGATCCTCTGGCGCTGCCCTCCCGACAGGGTCAGGCCGCGCTCGCCGACCAGCGTCGCGTAGCCATCGGGCAACTCCTCGATGAACCCGTGCGCCTGCGCGCGACGGGCCGCAGCCTCGATCTCAATCGCGCTCGCCCGCGGATGGGCATACGCGATGTTCTCCGCGACGCTCGCCGAGAAGAGGAAGCTCTCGTCGGCGACGAACGCGACCTGGGAGCGCAGCGAGCTTACGTCGACCGAGCGCAGGTCCGCGCCGTCGACGAGGACCGCGCCGCGACTGGGGTCGTAGAGGCGCGCGAGCAGCGCCACGAGACTCGTCTTGCCGGACCCGGTCGGGCCCACGAGAGCCACGGTGCGCCCCGCGTCCACCTCCAGGTCCACGTCCTCCAGTGCCGGAGCGGCGCCGTCGTAGGCCAGCGTCACGCCGCGCAGCTCGACATGCCCGTTCCCGCTGGGGAGCTCCGGCGCGCCCGGCGGACTCTCGATCCGCGGCGCGCGGTCGAGGATCTCGAACAGGCGGTTGCCGGAAGCCACCGCCCGCTGCGCCATGCCCAGCGACATGCCGAGCAGCCGCATCGGCCCCGTCAGCATGATCAGGTAGGTGTAGAACGCGGTGAAGTCTCCGAGGCTGAGCCCGCCGGACACCACCTCGCGGCCGCCCACCAGCAGCACAACTGCCAGGCCGAGACTGGGCATGAAGCCGAGGAGAGGCGAGTAGAAGGCCCGCAACCGGGTGGAGAACACGTTCTGATCGAACACGCGCGCCACCGAGCGCTGGAACCGACCCAGCATGTGGCCCTCGCGCGCGAACGCCTTCACGATCCGGATCCCCGAGATGCTCTCCTCGGCCTCGACCGTAAGCTCGGCGATTCGCTGCTGCACCTCCTGGAGCGCCGGCCGCGAGATGCGGTTGAAGCGCATGGCCGAGAGGACGACGAACGGTACCGGCGCCAGCGCGAGCGCCGCGAGGTCGGGCTTCAGGGTGAACATGACGGCGCTCGCCAGGAGGATCGTGAGCGCGTTCTGCGTCAGGAAGATCAGCCCGTACCCGAGGAAGAAGCGGATGGACTGGAGGTCCACGGTGGCACGGGACATCAGCTGCCCCGTCTGCTGGGAGTCGAAGAACCCGAGCTCCAGCGACTGAAGGTGCCGGTAGAACCGTTCCCGGAGGTCGAACTCGACGGCAACCGAGACCTTGCCGGCGATCAGCCGCCTCACGACCGTCAGCCCCAGCCGCAGAATTCCCGCGCCGACGATCGCGAGCCCGAGCGGCAGGATCGCCGAACGATCGACGTCCGGCGGGGTGATCACGTCCACCGTGCGCCCAACCAGCCACGGGATCAGCACCGTCATCACCATGGCGAGCCACGCGAACACCAGGGAGCCGACGACGGCCCGGCGGTACGGGCGCAGGAAGCCGAGCAGGCGCCGAAAGGTGCTCACACCTCGACTATACAAAGTGAAGTATGGCCGAACGCGGCCGGGCGGCGGTGGGCTGGCGGGTCAACGAAGGGTCGAGGCGCCCTTCGTTGCCTCAAGCACGCGCGACGACGCGCCGATTGGAATGCAGACGCGATGCGCCAAGAACCGCTCATGCCCCGAATCTGGAGCGCGCTGCGGCGGCTCGCCCGCTCGGAGCGTGGCTTCAGCGTGCCGATGACCTTGATGGTCGTGGTCGCGGGCCTCGGTCTCGGCTCCGCAGCTGTGATCGCCTCGATCAACGCGCAGCGGGGCACGACCCGCGACCAGGCCTCCAAGGACGCGCTGGCTGCGGCGGATGCGGGCGCTCAGGTGGCGCTGTATCGCCAGAACAAGGTTGCCACCACGGACACGCTCCGGTGCGTCGTCCCGAATCCGGTCACCGGGGCCCTCGCGGCCAGCCTGCCGCTTTCAGACGGTTGGTGCCAGACGATTCAGTCGAGCTCCGCCGACGGCCTTCCGGCCGGCACCAGCTTCCGCTACCGCGTCCAGCCTTGGCTGAGCGTAGGGGACGCGACATCGGGCTTCAAGCGGGAGCTCCAGGTGGTCGCCGTGGGCACCTCGAACGGCATCAGTCGGCGTATCGACGTCGTGGCGAGCGCGCATTCCGGCACCGGCGTCTTCGCCGGCACCGGAGCGATCGGCGTCGATGGCGTGACACTCGATGGCTCGGCGAAGATCGGGACGACGACGCAGAACACGCACGTGGCCACGAACGGCAGCATCGAGGTCAAGAGCAGCGCTGAGCTATGCGGCAATGCGTACTACGGTGTCGGTGGGACCTTCACCGACACGAGCAGCAAGCCGCAGTGCCCCGGTTTTACGAGCTCCACCAATGAGCTCAATGTCCCCCCGGTGGACCCGGGCGATTCCTGGACCAACAACAGCAACTCGCACATCTGCGTGGAGGACATCGGCACCCCGACATGCAGCAACACCGGCGGCAACGCAAAGGTGAGCTGGAATCCGACCACACGAGCCCTCAGCCTGCAGGGCACGAATGCGACCTTGACGCTTGGTGGGCAGCTCCCATACAGCTTCTGCACGCTGGAGATGGGCGGGGGAAGCAAGCTCCTGGTCGCGGCCGGGTCGGCGGTGACCATCTACTTCGACTCGCCGGACTCCAACCGTTGCAACCTCAGCGGTGATCCGGTCACCCAGATCAGCATGCAGGGCAATCCGAGTATTAGGACGACCAGCACGAACCCAGGCGACCTGAAGATCCTCGTGGTGGGCTCGAGCACAAAGGCCACGAGCATCTCGATGGGGGGCAATCCCTCCGCGGACAGCGGCAACGCGAACACGTTCACGTTGTACGCGCCGCTCAGCAACGTGAGCATCAGCGGCAGCGCAACCTATGTCGGAGCGGTGGCCGCGAAGACACTCAACGTGACCAGCGCCACCCTGATTCAGGACGCTCGCGCGACCGGCGCTGCGATATCCGTTGTTCTCAACTACGCACGCGATCGCTACGTGGAGTGCACCGGCGGCACGATGCCGACCGCCACCGGCACCCACCCCAACGACAGCTGCTGAAAGCCGTCGCGATACTGTCGCGATGGCGCGCCCGTCCGCCGGCCTTTGCGA
>WNGA01015792.1_pt1 | contig 12698 bp, 10 predicted proteins | sample 5400061 | NCBI WGS metagenome assembly WNGA01 (sample SAMN13153366, study PRJNA577476) | soil metagenome | isolation source: 100 cm soil or saprolite under grassland replicate 2 | place: USA:California | collected 2016-06-15
ATGCCGCGCGATTGCCGCTGCGCTGTTGACGTTCGCGGCCGGGACGAGCTGCCGGGCGATGACCAACTATCCGAGCCCGGTTGCGCCGCGCTATGCCGCCGCGCTCCCAGGACAGCCCCTCGCGTTCGACACCCACGCGTCGCTGCCTCCGTTGCGTGTCGTCACCCTCAACCTCAAGTACGCGCGTCGGGTCGAGCGGGCGATCTACGCGTTCCAGTCGTACCCGCCGCTGCGCGGCGCCGACATCATCATGCTCCAGGAAATGGACGCGCCCGCGACGCAACTGATCGCGGCGGCGATGGGGATGGCCTACGTCTACTATCCTGCAGGCGTGCACCCCCGAACGCACCGAGATTTCGGCAATGCCATTCTTTCGCGCTGGCCCATCACGGCGGATAAAAAGCTGATGCTGCCCCATCTGGGGCGGCTGCGGCACGGCCAACGCATCGCGACGGTCGCCAACATTCGGGTGGGCAGTCAGACTGTACGCCTCTACTGCTTGCATCTGGGTACGCCCTCCGACATCGGTTGGGAAAAGCGCCGGGACCAAGCGCGCGTCATCCTCGCGGATGCAGCGACGTACCCGCTCGTGATTGTCGCCGGCGATATGAACAGTCACGGCATCGGTAAGGAGTTTCGCACGGCGGGATTCATGTGGCCGACCGAGCACGACGCCTTCACGACCGCGATTTTCAATTGGGATCACATCTTTTTGAAAGGCTTCGGCTATCCGCCGCAAGGGGGCGCCGGAGTGGCGCGCGACACCCTCGAGATGAGCGACCACTTCCCTGTGTGGGCGATCGCCACCCCCGTGTCCGTCACGGTCGGCGCGAAATGAGGGATTTGCGCTAAGAGTCCTCGTGTTCGCCGGCCTCGCCGCGCTCTGGCTGACCTTCCCCTTCCTGTGCCCTGCTCAAGATTCGATCGCCGTCGTGGACCGTGGGATCCCCCCGTCCCGGGTGTGGTCCGTCGTCGAGTTCCCACTCAAAGTCCTTCAGGCCCCGCTCGTCGTCGTCGGTGGGATGGCGGGCTGGCTCGCCGATCGCGCTGAGCGTGGTCGATGGGTACCCACTGCGCAGCGCCTGCAGGGAGCCGTCGCGAAACGCGGCGTGCATCCTACCATCGGCGGGCAGGGACCGAATTCGGGAATGGGACCGCGCGCCACTTTGGGCTGGTGGCCACGCGGCGCGCATGGACGATTCGCGCTCCTCGAGGGCGGGGTTACGCAACGGGGCTACTGGCTGACCCAGCTGCGGGCCGGTACTGAGGCGTTCGACGTCAGCGTCCGCGTCGAGGAGCGTTCCGGAGACGTGTTCTTTGGGATCGGGAATGCGACGCGCGAGGTCGACTGGGCCGACTACCGGCTGCATCGAGTCGGGGCCGGCGCGCACCTCAAGCTACGGCCCGCTGCTTCGTTGCGCCTGACGGCGGCACTCGAGTGGTCGCGCACCCGCACGTCGTCAGGGAAGGACGCGGCGCACATCGATATCGACTCGGCATTCTCCTCGGCCGCGCGTCCAGGATTCGGCATCACCTATCAGGTGATCTCGCCATCAGCCGGGCTCGAGTACCGCGCGGGCGCACCGCATGCGATCGAACGGCGTGGGAGCTGGATCGCGACGCAGTACCGCTGGAGCGGAAGTCGCACGAGCGGGGTGGCGGACTTCGGCGTATGGCGCGCCGGTGCCGGTTTCGAGCTGCCGTTCGATCACCGGCGGCGCAGCGTGGTCCTGGCCGTATCGCTCGAGTCCCTGCGTCCCACGTCGCCCGGTGTGGTCCCGTTCTACGTGCTGCCGACGTTGGGGGGCGCGAGGACACTCCCCTCATTTCGAGCGGAACGCTTTCGCGACCGGGACGCACTCCTCGGCATGTTCGAGTATCGCTACCGGGTCTGGAGCGAACCGGGCGATGCGCTGTGGATCGACGCGGTGTTGTTCACGAATGCCGGGGTCGTGGCCCCGCGCGTGTTCGACGCCATCGCTAACGCCCGTGTGCATCAAAGCACGGGACTCGCAATTGCCCTGCTGGGCCGCGGGACCGCCCTGGGGCGGATCGCCGTGTCCAAGGGGGCCGACGGAATCGGCATCACGTTCGCGATGAGCGGCGGGTTCTGATATGCGCCCCTGGATCGGTGGGCTCTGCCTTCTGGCTGCGTGCGGCACTCATCGGGTGATGATCTCGCGTCCCGCGCCTGCGACCCGGCAGCCTGCGCCTGCACCACTGCCACCGGCGCGCTCGCCGGATTCCTCACGGGCGCGCGAGCTGGTGCGCCACAGCGTCGTCGGGCCGCTGCAGTCGCTCTTCCGTTCGTCCCACCGTTCGGAAGCCTACAACGTGACGTCGGCCGATGAGGTCGCGGACGATGCATGGTTCGTCTCGCCGGCGCGGGACCGGATGGCGGGGCGCGACTCGGCGACCGAGCCGGATACCAGCGCTCCGTGGACCGTGGTCAGCTGGCGGCGTGTGAGCGCGTTGCCGGTACTGACGATCCGCGACGCGAGGGGCCGCAACTACTGGCTCACATTCGATGCGCCGGAATTTCCCGAGCTCGCGACCACCGTCGAAGTCGTCACGGCGCAGCTGTACCGTGCTGCGGGCTATCACGTCCCGACCGTGGCGCTACTGCGCTTCGATCCCGACCGCCAGCTCGCCTTCTCGCCCGATTCGCTGCGCGACGCGCTGGCCGGGCTCCCGCGCAGGGGCACCCGAATTCGGACAGCCGCGCATCATCTGCCGGGGCGCGCGTTGGGCACCTTCAGTTTCTCCGGCCATCGCGACGACGATCCTGCCGACACGATTCCGCACGAGCAGCGCCGCGAGCTCCGCGGCTTGTACGTCGTCGCCGCGTGGCTCAATCACACAGGATTGTTTCGCGGCACGACGCTCGACGTCGGCATCGACGACGGCACGCCCGCGGTTCGCCACTATCTCCTCGGACTCGAAACCACTCTCGACGCCGCAGCGGGCGGGCGCCCGAAGGTCGCGCGTACCGGTCACGAGGCGACGTGGGATGCAGGCAAGATCGCCGGCCGCTTGCTGACGCTCGGCTTCTTCGCGGTGCGCTGGGAGCGCGGCGGCGCTGCAGAATTCGATCCCGGGCACTGGACGCCGAGTTTCCCGAACACCGCGTTCGCCCGTCGCACGACGCGCGATGGATATTGGGGCGCAAAGCGCGTGGGCGACATCTCGAACGAGCAGATCGCCGCGGCGGTGTGGGCCGCGCAGCCGAGCGACTCGATGCGCGCGCGGGCGCTCAGCGAGATGCTCCGGGCGCGCCGCACCGCGACGCTGCGTTACTGGTACAGCCGCGTGACGCCCCTCGATGAGCTCGCGGTCGGTGGCGCCGGTCAGGATCTGATGGTGGGGGAGGGACTCGCGGCCGCGGGACCCCGGTCGTACCACATTCGCGCATCCTGGTCGGTCGTGAGGACGGCGAGTGCCAGTCTCTCGAGCGTCGGCAGCGGATCGATCCATCTGCCACCTTGGCGAGCTTGTTCCGAGAACCTCCTCGCCGGGCTGCCGAACGAGCAACGCGTAGGGTGGATCGATATTCGCGCTGCCGACCTCGAGGTGAAACCCCGTGCGCTCCGACTCTTTGTGTTTTGCGAGTCGGGAAGCGAGTATCGCCTTGTGGGGTGGAGATACTGACCGGTTCCACCGTCCTTGTGGGGGACAGTACCGGGCGGTAGATCACCGCAGCAGAAAAGAGGCCGAGTGTGGCTCGATGCGCGGTCGGGGTTTGCGTCGCCGCAGTGCTCAGCTCCGGGGCGGCGGCCGGGGTGCGCTCGCAGAACGTTCGAGCCCCGGAACTCGGCGGCCGCACCGCTTCTCTCGGCCAACCGCTGCGGTGGCACTGGCAGCTGGGTTTGGGCGCCGGTGCCTATCTGGGTGGGACCGCTAACGATCTCATGATCCGGGCGTGGGGCGGCGGCTACCGCGCCTCGATGAACCCGGTCACAAAACTCCTCGAGTTTGGACTCGAGGGCTATGTCGGGGCGAGCGGGAGCAAAGCCGATGCCGGCACTCGCGCCTTGCTGCAGGTCCCCTACCTCAGCGCCGGCGTCGGCCCCGACTACAACATCCGGCGCGGCCGCGTCGATTTGCTCCTGACGGTCCACACGCCTGTCCGGCGTGGCGGATTCCTCACGCGCGGAACGATGCTCCGTCTGGATTGGTACCCGACGCTCGGCCACACCTTCGTGCTGGGCGTGTCCGCTCCGCTCCACGATCCACTCGCCGGACGCAACCGGCCGATTCAGGACTACGTCGTCGTGGCGGCGCCCTTCCACACTCCCGCGATCCACGTACCGGCGAATGCGGTGTTGCGCGCGGAGCTCGACAGCATGGCACAGTCGGCGGCGTGGATACGGCGGCTGGTTGTCCCGTTTCTCGACCAGGATGGACGCAGCGCGAAAACCGCACTCGCCCGCACCGGCGGCTACCTCGCAGACCTCCGCTCACACCTCGCGATCCGGAGCGCTGAGGAAGAGGTCCGCTTCTTTCACGCACAGATGGAGCGCGCGTTTACCGTGGCCGCGGGCAGTGCAGCGGCCGGCAAGGAGTTGGCCCGCGCCGGCCGGCAGGTTCTCCTCGACGAGGTGCTCATCCCGTACGATGCCATCCTGGGTCGCAAAAAACGCCACGACACACTCATGGCGCTCGGCGTCGCCGCGCGGGGGCGATTCAGCCGCTGGGTAACAACATCCGGTCTGGTGCCAGCCGGCCGGACCGAAGACGTGTTGTTCGTATTCGAGCGGTTGACCGATATCCTCGAAACGCAGCGCAGCGAGGCGTCCAAGGCGTGGGACGATCCTCGTCTCGTATGGTTGCCGCTGCAGTATGGCCTTCTCCCCGAGGAACATGACGAGCAAGCCGAGCTCGATGCACTGCTCGAGCGGGTTACGGGCGCCCAGTTTACCGAGCACAACCGGCTCACCTACGTCGCCAATCTGCAGTTCCACTGGGAGTTGTTGCGGATGATCCGGGAGACGCGGCACTATCACGTTCTCTGGGTCCACGACTTTCCCGCACTTACGGACAAAGGCAGCCTGGATGAAGCGTCGCTCGCGCAGGTGGTGGACGGATACCTCACCACGCTCGCCGAGCGTGTCGAGGCGTATGACTCCTCTGGGACGCTCCCACTGTTTTTCATCTTTCACGATCAGCATTACTACGAGGGCCGCAAATCACGCTTGCTGATGACGATTCTGGAGGACCCGCTGCAGGCGAACGGCCACCTCGGCTCCCCCAGCGACGCAGCCCGGCTCGGCCACGCGCTGGACCGACTCCGCGACGCGGTGCACCACTCACGGGTGCTCCAGGCGGAAGCACGCGAATACGGTGATGCATGGCTCCACAACCGTATCAAGGTCCACGTGAACATCACGAATCGCGTGGACGCGTCGTTCTGGAGCGGCGGCCTCATCTCGAGCGTCTTCGGCTATCCCGACGACGTGATGCGTGATCATCGCAAGATCGCGTTCCGCGATGTCACTGAGAATGATCCCTTTGCCGGCGTCGGTATCCTCACGGGGATGGGCGTGGGCGAGCACTACATCGGGCCGGGGTGGGATGACCGGTCCCTGGTGCTACAGGGACCGGTCTTGCTGCAGCTCCGACAGGCGGCCAGAGAGCTGCTGGCGAGCCAGGGAATCGCCGTCGCGGACATTCCCGCGCCGCTGCGCGCCCCGCCGCTGGCGGCAATCGCCGCCCGCGTGCCGGTGTCTCCCGATGCCGCGTCATTTCACACGCGCGCCATGGCCCTCGTGAATGAGACGGGCTATCTCGCGAAGTCGTTGAACGCGGCGAAGGCCCTCCTCTACTCGCTCATGCCGAAGGGTTCGGTCATCAAGGTGCCCGACTCTCTCTGGAATGCGACGTTCTACGGCTCGCTGCTTGTGGGAGCGTCCCTGCGCGGCGTCAGGGTGCTCATTATCGCGCCGGCTCAAGCCAACGCACCGAGCGGCGGGTTTCCCCAGATGATTCGGGCGTATGAACTGTTCACGCGGCTGTTGCTCGTCCAGCGCGAGCTTGGAGACGCCCTGGCGCGAGCTGGGGGGGAGCTGCATACGGGACTGTACGCACTCCCGGTCGACAAGAGTGGCTTTGCGAGTCGCGCGGACCGATGGGCGCGGCAGGTGAGCGAGAGTCCGTTCCTCAAGGAGCTCATGCCTTTTGCGCCCGGCCTCGTGCCGCTGGTCGCGGATGCCGGCCGCATGTCGAACGGGCTCCCGACGCCCGGGGACTCGAGCAGCGCACCGAAGCTACACCAGAAGGTCCAGTTCTTTGCGACGCGCGAGTTCTGGAACGCCGTCACCACATCTCCGCAGTGGCCTCGATTCATGAGGACCTATCTGCGTTATCGAGAGGCGACGTATGCCCCAGGCTCGTCCGAGCAGGCTGGGGCCCGGGCGCTCCCGGACTCGCTCGAGCTGATCGCCGAGCAGCTGCTGGCAGCGACTCCCAAGACCGCGAAGGCCGCCAGCTACGCGATGGTCGGGTCGCAGAATCAGGACTATCGGGGAATCTTCATGGACGGCGAAGTGGCGGTGGTATTCACGGGAGCGACATCGCTCGTACCGCTGGTTGATCTCGTATTCATGGTCGGTACCGTCACATGGGTCGAAGACCAAGCGACGCTCGACCGGCTGCTCCCGCCTGTCGGCGAGCTGCGGCGCCGGATCGCCCGTATCGCGAAGGACGGCGTGTGAAACGGGCTCTGCTCATCGCGTGTGTGTGCGTCGCACCGTCAGCATTGTCGGCGCAACTGGGCGAGTTACAGGTCGGTGGAATCGCCAGTTACGGAATGAGGGACCCCTACCGGGGAGGAGGCGGCCTGGTACTGGGCGTGGCACCCGGCCGGCTGGTCTACGTCGGCTTGCGATGGATCTACTACGGTGGTGCGACCACGAGCGCCGGCGTGAGAAACCGCGCTCAAGTTTTTGCGACCGACTTCGATGTGCAAGTCCCGTTGCGCGGGGGCCTGGTCGAGCTGCGGCCGAGCATGGGGATCGGCATGGTACAGTTCGCACAGCGCAGCGGTGCCCCGCCAGGCACAGTCTCCGAGTATTCCAAGGAGTTCTTTGCCGCACCTGGCGTCGCGCTGCAGCTTAGCGCCCACCGAGTCGCGGTCATTCCAGAGCTGCAGTATTACTTCACCGGCCATTCCGAGCTGACCTGGCCGATCCACAACAAGGGGCTCGCGTTTTCGGTCAGGCTGGTCTTCCTGAGCGAGATCCGCCGCATCCGTCGCTGATCCCGGCAAAGCGGCGTAAGATTCTCGTACGCCATGCCGACCCTCGTCATTCAAACCGCCTTCCTGGGCGACGTCGTGCTGACGACGCCGCTCCTGTCCGCTCTCGCCGCGCACCATGGCCCTGTCGATGTCGTCACCACGCCGGTCGCCGCACCCCTGCTCGAAACGCATCCCGCCGTACGGCAGGTGATTCCATACGACAAGCGCGGTAGCGACCGCGGCTGGGCGGGTGTGCGGCGCCTGGCACGGCGGCTGCGGACCGAGCGGTACGAGCGGGCCTACCTGCCCCATCGCTCGTTGCGCACCGCTACCCTGGCGATGCTCGCCCGGATTCCGTCGCGAATCGGGTTTTCGGGTGGGTGGTCCTTCCTCTATACAGCGGCTGGTCCCAAGCCTTCTGTAGGGCACGAGAGCGACCGCCTTTTGGCCCTCGCGGACGAGGCTTCGGGCGCCTATCCTCCCCACCTGCGGGCAACGGCGGCGGACGAGCAAGCGGCGGCGGCGATCATCGACGGAGCGTTTATCGCGCTGGCGCCCGGCTCGATCTGGGGCAGTAAACGCTGGCCTTACTACCCGGAGTTGGCCGCCAGGCTGGCGGCTGACGTCGCTGTCGTGGTGGTTGGGGGTCAGGACGACGTCGAATTGGGCGATGCGATCGTTGCGGCCATCCGGCCGTCCGGCCGCCCGGCCGTCAATGCGTGCGGGCGTCTGACGCTGCGAGAGTCGGCAGCACTCATTGGGCGGGCCAGCGCGCTGGTTACCAACGACAGCGCCCCGCTGCATCTGGCGACGGCGATGGGAACACCGATTGTGGGACTGTTTGGTCCCACCGTCACCGAGTTTGGATTTGGGCCACTGCGCGCTGGAGACGTGGCGTTGGGAATGGACGGGCTGGAGTGCCGGCCGTGCTCGCCGCACGGCCCGCCCGCGTGCCCGTTAGGACATCACCGCTGCATGCGTGATCTCACCGTTGAAGCCGTCATGACGGCGATCGAGGATCTGGGTGCGCTACGTCGTAGGAGTTGACGTCGGAGGAACGAATCTGGTCGCCGGAGTCCTCGCCGAGGATGGCTCCGAGATTCAGAGCGTCGTCTCGGAGCCGACGATGGCCGCCCAGGGCGCGGACGCAGTCACGGCGCGCATCATCAAGCTGGCGAAAGCGTCCATCGCCGAGTCCGGGAAGAAGGTCGAAGGGGTGGGGATCGGCTCGCCGGGTCCGCTCAACACCAAAACCGGCGTCGTGCTGCTCACCCCGAACCTCGGCTGGACGAACATGCCCCTGCGTGACCGCGTCAGCGAGGGACTCGGCCTTCCCGCGACGCTCGACAACGACGCCAACTGCGCGATCTACGGAGAGTGGTGGCGCGGCGCCGCGCGTGGCGCGAAGTACGTCATCGGTCTCACCCTCGGCACCGGAATCGGCGGCGGCATTGTCATCGACGGCGAGATTTACCACGGCGTGACAGACGTCGCGGGCGAATTCGGACACGTCACGATCGATGCCAACGGACGCCGCTGCAAATGCGGCAACTACGGCTGCATCGAGGCGTACGCGGCAGGACCAGCGATCGCCGAGCGTGCGGTCGAAGGGATCCAGTCGGGCGTCGAGACGTCATTGTCGCAGTACGTCCAAGGCGATCTCACCAAGATCACCGCGCAGATCGTGTACGAAGCAGCCAACGACGGCGATGAATGGGCGCTGGAAGTCGTTCACGAGACTGCCTCGCTGCTGGGCGCGGCCGTGGCGAGCTTCCTCAATATCTTCAACCCCGAAGTCGTCGTGATCTGCGGCGGGGTCACCCAAGCCGGAGACAAGCTGTTCCAGCCGCTGCGCAGCGAGGTCAAGCGGCGCGCGTTCAAGCCGGCGTGGGAAGCGTGCAAGATCGTGCCGGGAACCCTTCCCGGGACCGCGGGGGTGTACGGCGCCGCGGCCGTCTTCATCCAAAAACACTGGGGACTGCGCTGAAGCGACTCGGTGTGATCGGGTCGATGGTGTGGGACACGATTCATGGCCGCGATCCCGCCCAGGCGGCCGTGCAGGAGTGGGGCGGCATTTCGTACGCCCTCGCCGCGCTCGATGCGACGTTGCCGGATGACTGGCAGATTGTCCCCTTGATCAAGGTCGGTCGAGATCTCGCGGTCAAGGCGAATGATTTTCTTCGCAGCATACGCCACACGCCGCATGCCGCACGCTTTATCGAGGTGCCCGAGCCCAATAACCGCGTGACGCTCCGCTACGAGTCGGCCGAGCGGCGGTGCGAACAGATGGCCGGCGGCGTCCCGCCCTGGACGTGGCCCGAGCTGGGGCCTCTTCTGCACGACCTGGATGCACTGTACATCAACTTCATCTCGGGTTTTGAGATGAATCTCGAAACCGCGCAACTGTTACGGCGCGGGTTTCCACGATTCATTTACGCGGATCTGCACAGCCTCTTTCTCGGAAAGGAAGCCGACGGCCTGCGCGTCCCGCGCGCACTGCCGCAGGCGCCTGCCTGGTTCGGCTGTTTCAACATCGTGCAGCTGAACGAGGGCGAGATGAGCCAGCTGGGTCCCGATCCCCTCGCGATCGCCGCGGCTGCGCTGGGACAGGGATGCAGCACATTGTGCGTGACGCTCGGCAAACGCGGCGCCGCGTATTTCACAGGCAACCCGGTTCGTACGGAGCTGATTCCTGCTCCCGCCATGCACCAGGCGGCATTCGATCAAGTCGTCGATCCGACGGGGTGCGGGGACGTGTTCGGCGGCGCCGTCGCGGCGCTGCTGCTCGCCGGTGCCAGCCTCGAGGACGCCCTGCGGACCGGCAACCAGCTGGGCGCCCGGAATGTGAGCCACCATGGCGCGACGGGCCTGCGCGATCACCTGATGGGCAAGCTCTCCGTGGCATGACGCGTCTGATCGAAGTGCCGACGCAGTTTGACGACCGCTCGTTCGACCAATTCGCGGCAGCGTATGCCCAGGCCGTCGATGGGGGGGGGGAGCGCCTGCTGTTCGACGCGCATGCCGCCGAGTGGGCGTCGCCGTATGGCCTCGTGGGCCTGCTCGCCGCCGGAGAAGCGGCCGCCCGCAAGGGGGAGCGCCCGCTGCTCACCGCGCCGGCCAACCCCGATGTCGTGAGCTACTGGGCGCGCGCCGGTTTCTTCCGAGAAGCGGCAGACCTGTTCGAGGTACACGGCAAGGTGCCGAAGGTCAAGGTCGCCGTGGAGAGTGACGTCTTGCTGCCCGTGACACCCGTGCGGGCCGCCGAAGATGTGCACGCCGTCGTGAGCACGATTCAGCAGCGTGCGTCCGCGATCCTCAGCTCAGAGTTGGGACTCGATCCGAAAGCGACCATGGGGTTCGCTATGGCGCTTTCGGAGTCTTGTCAGAATATTGTGGAGCACGCGGGCACCGGGGGCTGGGTGGCGGTGCAGGCGTATAACTGGCGGCGCAAGCTGGCGCGCCGCGTCGTGGTGATCGCGGTCGCGGACGCCGGTGTCGGATTCCGGCATTCCTTGGAACCCACTCAGGCCAAGCGGTTCGGCGAGCGCTGGGGCGATGCCGCGGCGCTGGAGGCGGCTCTGATACAAGGCGTGAGCCGCTTTCGCGATCCGGGGCGTGGGCAGGGACTCGCCGGCATCCGGCGCTACCTCGCCCGCTGGGAAGGAAAAGTCGCCATCCGTAGCGGCACCGCGCGCATCGCGATCGTGCCCCGCTGGGACGACGATGTACCGCTGAAGGACGGGTTGCCTGTGTTTCCGGGGTCGCAGGTGCTGCTCATCATCCCGGAGCAAGAGTCGGAGAAAGGGCCGGCGGGGCGGGGGCCGGTGGGGCCGGTGGGGCCGGGGGGGCCGGGGGGGCCGTCGAAGCAGTGATTCCACACATCATGGTACACGCCGTGCTGCAACAATCGGTCGCCGGTTTCTATACCGACCTCGTCACGCGGCCCACCGGGCGCGCGGTCCGTGAAAACATCGAGCGGGATCTTCCTCCAGGCACCATCGCGGTGATGGATTTCACCGGCGTCGGCTGCCTCGACTATTCGTGCGCCGACGAGATCGTCGCGAAGCTCGTCCGCGACAAGGTGAAAGTGCTGCTGCTGCGCGGGCTGACGGATGCACACCGTGAGGCGATCGAACCTGTTCTCGCCGGCGCCGGGCTCGCCGTGCTGTGCGAGCGCGCTGACGGTGCACTCGAGGGGCTCGGCGCCAGTGAGCCGGCTCCGGCGCTGCTCGAGGAGCTGGTCGAGCGGCGGCTGGCCGCACGCAATCCGGGAGGCTCCATCAGACTCACCGCGGCGTGAAACGCCGCCGCCTGGGACTGTCCACCCGCGCCATTCACGGCGACCCCAAGGCGCGCGCCGACTGGACGGCTGTCGCTCCCCCGCTCTACCAAAGCGCCACATTCACCAACCCGGTCGGCTCGACCGCGGAAGTGCTGTACAGCCGCTACGGCAACAACCCCAATCAAGTCGACATCGGCAAGAAGTTGGCGCTGCTCGAGGGTGCGGACGCGGCGCTGTTCCTCGCGAGCGGCATGGGCGCGACGGCGCTGGCGCATCTGGCGGTACTCCGTCCCGGCGATCACCTCCTCGCGAGTGAGTGGATTTACGGCGGCGTCCACCGGCTGTTTCGCGAAGAGTTCGGGAAGCTGGGGATCGATGTCTCGTTCGTGACTCCGACGGAGCAGCGCACGTGGAAGCGGGCGATGCGCAAGACGACGCGTGCCGTTTTTCTCGAAACGCCCACGAACCCGTTGCTGCGCGTGATCGATCTCGAGCCAGTCGCGACGCTGTGCAAGGCCGAAGGACTCGCGCTCATCGTCGATTCGACGTTCGCTTCGCCCGTGAATTTCCGGCCGCTCGAGCACGGCGCCGATCTCGTCATCCATTCGGCGACGAAGTACTTGAATGGGCACACCGACGTGATCGCCGGAGCCGTGGCGGGGACCGATCAGGTCGTCGAGGAGGTGCGCCGCTTGATGCAGGTGTGGGGACAAGCCATCGATCCGTTCGCCGCCTGGTTGATCGACCGCGGCATGCGCACGTTGACGGTGCGCGTGCGGCGTCAGAACGAGATCGGCCTCGCCGTCGCCGAGTGGTGCGCGAAGCAGGACACGATCTCCAAGGTCCACTACCCCGGCCTGCCGTCGCATCGAGATCACGAGCTGGCAAAACGCGTGCTGGGCGGCTTCGGCGGCATGCTTGGCCTCGAGCTGAAGGGCGGCGTGCGCGCCGCCGAGCGGTTCCTCAGGGCGCTGACGATCGCCGCACACGCCCCCAGCCTGGGGGGCGTGGAGACGCTGGTGTCGGAGCCGCGGCTCACCTCGCACGCCAGTCTCACGGCGGAACAGCGCGCGCAGGCTGGCATTCCGGACGGATTCCTGAGATTTTCCCTGGGACTGGAGGATCCCGATGATCTCATCGCGGACTTCGCCCAGGCCCTGGCGCGGCACTAAGTGATCAAGT
>WNGA01014081.1_pt1 | contig 12697 bp, 16 predicted proteins | sample 5400061 | NCBI WGS metagenome assembly WNGA01 (sample SAMN13153366, study PRJNA577476) | soil metagenome | isolation source: 100 cm soil or saprolite under grassland replicate 2 | place: USA:California | collected 2016-06-15
AGTCGATCGCCTCGAACGCGCGCAGCCATGTCGTCTTCCAATGTGGGCAGGATGACGCGGCGTATCTGGCTCGCGAGTTCGCGCCACTCGACGCGCCGGCCCTGATGTCGCTCGCTCGGTTCGAGACCGCGGCCCGTCTATGCATCGACGGCGGCAGCTCGCGTGCATTCACCATGAGGACGCTTCCGCCCCCCGCACCGGTCGACGTCGCCTCGCCCATGGACATACGACGCCGCTCGTCGGAGCGCTTTGCCCGGCCGGTCGAGAGCATTGACGGCGAGATGGCCGCCGCGGTTGGGCTCGTCGGCGACGAGCGGACCACCGGAGGGCGACGACGTCGATCATGAACGGACCGCAATGCACCGCCTGGCCCGCTTTCCGGAGTTGTCGCGAGCTTGTTCTCGGACAACCACGCAAGGCTCGAATTCCGACGCATCCCGCTCAGAAGGGCGCGTGACTACCTCCTCCAGAGCGTCGATCGACGCATGAGCGTGAGTTCGCTGCGTGAATCAGAAGTGCTGGCTCGATTGGCGTGCTTCCACTACCTCAACAGCGCGCAGCTGGAAGAGTTCGTGTTCGACCGCAGCACGCTCACACCGCGCTCCCGGACCGTCACGACGCAGCAGCTTCTGGAGCGCCTCCGCGAGCGAGGTCTCATCACGGCGACTCCCTCACTGGTTGGCGGACCAACCGGGGGATCCGCACGTCTTGTGTACTGCCTGACCAGTGCCGGGCAGCGCACCCTGGATGCGCTCGAGGGCACACGCTCACACGGGCGGCCGCGGCAGCGGACGCTCTTCGTCGGCCACGCACTCATGGTCGCCGATATTGCCCTCGCATTTCGTCGCGCGGCGCGAGGCTGCCCGAGCCATGAGCTCTCCGAATGGGAGTCGGACTGGGACGCGGCCGAGCGCCTCCGACCATCGCCGGTGATTCCCGACGCGCACCTGGTCTATCGAACGCCGTCCTGGGAGATCGACGCATTCGTCGAGGTCGACCTGGGCACCGAGCGCACCAGCCGCTTCACGGAGAAGGTCCGTGCGTACCTCGACACGTGGCGAAGCGGAACCTGGCGAACGCGGCTCCCCTCGTGGCCGCTCGTCCTAACTGTCACGACAAACGCCGCACGTGTGTCGACGCTGCGACATGCGACCGAGGAACTGCTGCGCTCACAGCGCGACGCCGTGCGCGTCGCCGACGTCATGGAATTCGACTTTGCGGCACTGGCCGACCTCGTCGGCGAGTCTGGACCGCTTGGAAGGATTTGGCAGGTCGCCGGCCGGGCCGGACTGCACGCACTCCTTCCCACGGACGGCGAGGTGACGGCAGGAACCACGCCGGATCCTGACGCGGCTTGATGCGACTGTGCGGATGGGCGCGCTCTCGGTTCCGGTCGCGGTGATTGCCACGAGGTCTCGCTGGCTAGACTCGTGCGCGGCCCCGCTCCCCGGAAAGGGAGACAGTGTTGCGCACCTTTACAGCTTCATGGGACTCACTCATGCGCGGTAGGGAGACGCCGCTTCTGGACCTCATCGAGAGCTTCCTTCTGGCAAAGGAAGCCGAGGGTCGTTCGAAGCGCACCCTCGAGGATTACGGCGAGTACTTGCGAGCGTTCGACCTCCGCTCGGGCGGTGCGACGCTCGGCGATCTCAGAGCCGAGGACGTCAGCCGTTATGTCGCAGACCTGCGACGCGGCTCACCGGCACGTGCACGGTACGCCGCCGCGATACTCAAGTCGTTTGCCTCGTGGCTCGCGTCCATGGCCTACCTAGCGACCCCGCTCGGTGGCTCCGTCCTCGCGGGCGTGAAAACCCCGCGGGTCGACCGCCGTCGCGAGCCGTACACCGACGACGAGGTGCGACGGATGATCAAAGTCTTGAACGAGAACGAGCGCGGCGCGCGCGCACGCGACAAGGCCGTCGTGCTCACGCTCGTGGCGACCGGGCTGCGCCTCAACGAGCTCCGCGAGCTGCGTCTTGCGGACGTGCACATCGAGCGCCCGATCGAGGAGAGCTACCTGCGGGTCCGCGCCGAAACGAGCAAGAGCCGCACCGACAGAGACGTCCGGCTCGATCGGCTCGCCGCGCAGGCCGTCTACGAATACGTCAAGGACTGGCGCCCCGAGCGTGACGGCCCACTCTTCCTCACCCGGGAGGGAAGGCCGTTCCTTCCCGGCGGCATGCAGTCGTACATGGCGAGACTTTCCGCCCGCTTCGAAGCCGCCGGCATCGCGAACTGGATGGCGCACCGTGCGCGTCACTACTGGGCGACGAGCGCGCACCGCGCCGGCATGACCGTCTTCGACATCGCCATGGAGGGTGGCTGGAAAGACCTCAAGATGGTCCAGCGCTACACCCACAACCGACCCTTCGCGGAACTGCAGCGACTCCCCACGCCGCTCAGCGCGGTGCTCGGAAAACGAGCCAGCTGACTGTCTTGCGCATCGCGCAAGACAGTCAGGGTCATGGCGAGTCAGGTCGTCATCAGAGAAATCAGCTTGCTAAACGCCACGTGTGGAAAAGTGGACTGCGACCAATGACGACGGACCTCTCAGCTGGGGAGGGAGGATTCGAACCTCCGATTGGCTGATCCAGAGTCAGCTGCCTTACCGCTTGGCCACTCCCCAATGAGTGGACTCCAATTATCCCATTTGCGGTGGTCGCATGGCGATCGTGGCGATGAGCGCGCCGAGAGCAGGAGCGGCCCGCACAGGAGCGCGTAGACGAACCCGCCGCCCATGCTGATGATGCTGGAGGCGTCGAGCAGGAGCGCCACGGCCACGAGCGCGATCCCCATCACCTGAGCGCGCGCTCGCAGCGAGACCCCTGCGAGCGCGACGAAAGGCGCCACGGTCCACAGCGCGATGAACGCGAGCGGGCGGACGAGGTCGGCCGCGCCGCCCGGACCTCCACCCTGCACTTCGAAGAAGGTAGCGCTGCGGCACGTAGTCGGCCCGAGCGTCGCCGACGGCTGGCCCGGCGTCACCGGTACCGCGCCGGTCGTGCACGTCTGGTAGGTCGGTCCGAAGAGAAAGAACCCCGCGTACGCGAGCGCGGCCGTGCAGGCCAGCAGCGACAGGAGTCGCGCCACACGATTATTCACGACTTCACCGTATGCGACGTCGCCGCCGCGCGACGTCCGGACTGACGTTCCCGACGACTTGGGATCGGTCCTGACCCTGACGACTGGCGACTTCAAGGCTCGCTAGCCGCGGCGGGCGAGGAGGCTCCGAGGTGGGCAGAGCCTCCTCCCCCTACGCTATGGGCGATGACCGAGCGCCTTCCGAAGCCGCGCGCCGACCTCGGCGGGTTCCAGCCCTATCGCACGCAGCAGATGAAGGCCGAAGTGCGGCTGCAGGCGAACGAGTGGGCCGAGTCGAATCGCGCGGGGCAGTGGCTCACGCCCGACGAGCTCGATGGCGTCCTCCTGAATCGTTATCCATCCGCCGCCGTGGAGCTGCGCGAAGCGCTCGCGCAGCGCTACAAGGTGCAGCCCGACCAGCTCGTCATCGGCAACGGCAGCAACGAGGTGCTCCTTAACACCTTCCTCGTCTTCGGCGGGCACGGCCGGCGCACGCTGCTCTTCCAACCCACGTATTCGATGCACGGCCGGCTCAGCACGATCGCCGGCGGCACGGTCGTCGACGAGCTGATCGGACTCCCGTACGACCTCACGCGCGACCGCGCGCTCGCGGCCGCGACTCGGGCGCGGGCGCAGGTCATCTGCTTCACGACCCCGAACAATCCGACGGGGAACGAAGTCCCGTTCGACGCCATCATCGCCGTCGCCGAGGCGAATCCGGAGTCACTCATCCTGGTGGACGAGGCGTACAGCGACTTCGCCGGCACGACGATCCTTCCGGAGCTCGCGAGCCACCCGAATATGGTCATCAGCAAGACGTTCTCGAAGGTTCGCGCGGCGGCCGGACTGCGGCTCGGCATCCTGATCACGCATCCGGCGGTCGCGGACATGTTCCGCGCGGTCCAGCTGCCCTACAACGTGAGCTCGCTCACGCACGCGGTCGCGGCGAAGATCGCCAAGGACGACGCGTCGATCTCGCGGCGGATCGAGCTCTGCCGCACGGAGCGCGAGCGCGTGTACCGCGCGCTACGCGAGGTCGAGGCGATCGAGGTGTATCCATCGGTGACGAACTTCATCCTCTTCCGCGTGAAGGATGGCGACACCGCCGAAACGCACGCGCGCTTCCTCGAGCGCAGCGTCCTCATCCGGGACATCTCGAGCTGGCCCGGATGCGAGCGCTGCCTGCGCGTGTCCATCGGCACGCCCGAGGAGAACGGACGCTTCATCGGAGCGCTCGCTCACGCGTTCCCCGCCGCGGCGCGTGCGTGACCGAGCGGCCGACCCTCTTCATCGATTCGTCGAGCCTGGCCTATCGCGCGTATCACTCGATGCCCGAGGTGCGGGCGCCGGACGGCACGCTGGTGAACGCCGTCGTCGGCTTTTTGAACTTCCTCGCGCGCCTTCTCGTCGACCGGCGTCCGGCGCGGTGCGTGATCGCGTTCGAATTCGGGATGGATTGGCGGCCAGACTTTCGCGTCGCGCTCCTTCCCGAGTACAAGACGCACCGCGTCGCGACGAAGACCGATCCGCCCGATGAGGTCGAGCCCCAGCTGATCCTCATCGCCGAGGTCCTGCAGGCGCTCGGTGTGAGCGTGGCGAACGCGCCGCAGTGCGAGGCCGAGGACGTCATCGCGACGCTCACGGGACGCTTCGACGGACCGATCGAGATAGTCAGCGGCGACCGCGACCTCTTCGCCCTCGTGCGCGACCCGCGGATCCACATCCTGTACACCCTGCGCGGCGTGACCGAGCTCGCGATCGTCGACCAGCAGTGGGTGCACAACAAGTACGGCATCCCCGGTGACCGCTATCTCGACTACGCGGTCATGCGCGGCGATCCATCCGACGGCCTTCCGGGCGTTCGCGGGGTCGGCGAGAAGACCGCCGCGTTCCTGCTCGCGAAGTACGGATCGCTCGACGCGATCCTCGAGGCGACCGACGTGTCGCCGAGCATCCGCGTGAAGCTCAACGCCGGCCGCGACTACCTCGCTGCGGCGCGCCAAGTCGTCGCTCCAGCCGCCGACTGCAAGGTGGAGATGTTCGGCAACGGCACGCTGCCGCGCGGAGTTCGATACGACGGACGGGTCGCCGAGCTCGCCGCCCGATTCGGCGTGGAGGCAAGCGTTCGGCGGGTGACCGAAGCGCTCGCGGCGTGACGCCGGCGGACGCGTTCCTCGCCCGCGGCGCGATGCTGCGCGGTATCCGCTCCGCGCCGTCGCGGTTCGGCACGCATCCGCCGGCCCTCTGGCTCGGCTCGCGCGAAATCGCGCACCTACATCGTGACGAGGTCGACGTGCGCCTCACGCGCGCCGGCATACGCGCGCTGCGCGCGGAGCTGCTCTCCGACGCGCGTATCGAGCGGCGCCGTCCGAGCTCCGATTGGGTACGGATACGCCTCCGCGGGGAAGCTGACGTGGAACGCGCGCTCGAGCTGACGCGCACCGCCATCCGTCGGAACCGTGGCCGAGGGGCTGTCTAACGAAGCAAGTTCAAAGCCAAGCGTCGCTCGGCACGGGCGATGCTTGGCGTCGTGACGACGCCTCATGGAGGTGCGCCATGGACCAGCAGATCGTTGCGTTGATCCTCGTCGCCGCCCTTGTCGTCATCGTCCTCCTCGCGGTTGCCTGGATCGCGATGAGGCAGCGCCGGCGGCAACAGCTGCGCGAACACTTCGGTCCCGAGTACGAACGTGTCGTTCAAGAGGAACAAGGAGACGCGGGACGCGCCGACCGCGTCCTCGCGGAGCGCGCGGAGCGCGTGAAGAAGCTCGACATCCGACCGCTGCCGGCGACGGCTCGCGATGATTTCCTGATCCGTTGGCGTCGCGTGCAGGAGCGCTTCGTCGACGATCCGGCCGGAGCCGTGGCGGACGCGGATGCGCTCATCGGCGAGGCCATGGAGGCACGCGGCTACCCGGTCGGTGACTTCGAGCAGCGCGCGGCCGACGTGTCCGTGGAGCACCCGCGCGTCGTCGAGAGCTACCGGACCGCGCACGAGATCGCGAGCCGCGACGGCAACAGCATCTCGACGGAGGACCTCCGGCAGGCGATGGTCCACTACCGAACACTGTTCGCCGACCTCGTCGGCGAGTCGCCCGCGGGGGACCGCGTCGAGGGGCGCGTCACGGAGCGCATCGAAGAGCGAGAGGAGCTACGTCGATGAGCGAAGACGTCGAGGTCCGCGAGGAGCGGAGCGAGTCGGCCACCGGTCTCTTCGAATCGGATCGCGCCTCGGACCTGAAGGATCGCTGGCGCCGAGTCCAGGGTGACTTCGTCGACGATCCACGAAAGGCGGTGAAAGCCGCCGATGCCCTGGTGGAGGAGGTCATCCGCGACCTCACCACGCTCTTCACCGACGAACGGACGCAGCTCGAGACACGCCTCGAGCGTGAGAAGGAGATGTCCACGGAGGACCTCCGCATCGCCCTACGCCGCTACCGATACTTCTTCGAGCGTCTGCTCTCCGTCTGACCGTGCCCGAGAACGACATCGCCGACTACCCCGTCGTCCTCGATGGCGTGACTCGTCACTTCGGAAAGGTCGTTGCCGCAAGCGACGTGTCGTTCGCCGTCGGCGAGGGGACCATCCTCGGCCTCATCGGCCCGAGCGGCTCGGGAAAGACCACGATCATCCGCATGCTCACCGGGACGCTGCGCCCCACAGCGGGACAGCTGACCGTTCTGGGTGAGGATCCGCGCCACTTTCGCGGCGCAACGCGCGAGCGCATCGGCTACGTCCCCCAGCACTTCGCGCTGTACCACGACCTCACGGCGTACGAGAACGTCTCGTTCGTCGCGGCGCTGTTCGGGATGTTCTGGCGACGCCGTCGCCGGCGCGTTCGCGAAGTGCTCGAGCTACTCGAGCTCTGGGATGCGAAGGGTCGTCTGGCCGGCCAGCTGTCCGGCGGCATGCAGCGGCGGCTCGTCCTCGCGACCGCCCTCGTGCACGAGCCCGACGTGATGTTCATCGACGAGCCCACGGCCGGCGTCGACCCGATCCTGCGCGCGAAGATCTGGGAAGCGCTCCGCGCTCTGCGCGACGCCGGGCGCACGCTGCTGGTCACCACGCAGTACGTCGACGAGGCTGAACACTGCGACGCGGTCGCGCTGCTCTCGCACGGCAAATTGCTCGCCCTCGACCGGCCCGACGACCTCCGACGGGCCGTGTACGGCGGCGAGATCGTGGAGGTCCGCACCGCGCGATCGGTCGACGAGAAGGTGATCCAGGGGATCGAGGGTGTGGCCACGGTCCGCAGGCGCGGCCCGCGCACGCTGCTGGTGGTCGTCAAAGACGCCGGCGAAGCGACGCCGCGGATCGTCGACGCCCTCACGCGCGACGGCACGTCCGCCATATCGATCGACCCATACGTTCCGAGCTTCGAAGAGGTGTTCCAGGCGGTCGTCGAGCGCGATGACGCCTCGCGCGAGGCGGCATGAGGCTCACCAAGAGCGCGGTCCGCATCGGCGCGGTGATCCGCAAGGAGATGCGCGAGCTGTGGCGTCGCCCCGGCGCGCTGCTCAGCCTCGCGCTCGGACCGCTGGTGGTCATGGCGCTGTTCGGCATCGGCTTCACCGGTCAGCGCGGCCCCGTCGATCTCATCGTGGTGATCCCGAAGGATTTGGAACTGCCGCGCGACGCCGCGATGTATCAGAAGGTCGCGGGCGAGTCGGCGGCGCACATCGTCGCCGTGACCGACGACGCGAACGACGCGCGGGCGCGCCTGTCACGCGGCGAGATCCGCATGATCCTGCTGGCGCCGGCGGACCTGCGTGAACGTATCGAACGCGGAGAGCAGGCCCAGCTCATCGCCGAAACGAACGAGCTGGACCCGATCCAGCAGGGCATCAACGCCGTCGTCGCGGAGACGCTCACGCGCGAGGTGAACGCCGAGATCATCAAGACCGCCGCTCAGCAGGGACTGGCGCGCCTCGCCTCGAGCGGCGCGAGCCCGCCGCCTGTCGCTCCGGACGTCGTCGCCAGGCCGCTCCGTCCCGTCGTGCGCAACAACGCGACGGCCGACCCGACGCTGCTGACGTTCTTCACGCCGGCCGTGCTGGCGCTGGTGCTGCAGCACCTCGGCATCACGCTCACGGCGCTCTCGATGGTCCGCGAGCGCGTGACCGGCGCGATGGACATCTTCCGCGTCGCCCCGATCAACGCGGTCGAGCTGCTCGTCGGCAAGTACGTCGCGTACGGCATCCTCGGTCTCGGCATCGCGTTCGCCCTCGTCCTGGGGACGACGAACGGCCTCCATCTTCCGTTCCGCGGCAGCGTGGCGGCCTACGCCGTGGCGGTGATCCTGCTCACGTTCGCCTCGCTCGGACTGGGGCTGCTCATCTCGCTCGTCTCGGACTCGGAGCGTCAGGCCGTGCAGCTGTCGATGCTTGTGCTGCTCGCCTCGATGTTCTTCAGCGGGTTCGTCCTGCCCGTCCGCGAGTTCCGCGAACCGGTGCGGGCGCTCGCCTACGCCCTCCCGGTCACCTACGGGATCGAGATCTTCCAGCAGGAGATGCTGCGCGGGCATTTGCGGGAGACCTGGATGCAGGGCGCGCTCGCGGCGATCGCCGCGACCCTCTTCTTCCTCTCAACGCTCCGACTGCGCGTCGTCATGCGCGGGGTCGGCTAGATGAGTAGCGGAGCAGCGCGATCCCCGCCCACAGCGCGGCCGCCGCCGGAAGCGCGAGCCATGCGATGAAGAGGAACAGCCCCGGGAGGAGCCAGGCCGCTCCGTCGACGCCGACCGCGCCGGCGCGCACCTGAAGCGAGGCGACTTCCTCTCGGATCGCGTGGACGTCCGCTTCATTGCGGCCCAGCGACGCGGCGAGACGATCGAGCTCGTCACCCAAGGCCTGCAGGTCGGCGCTCTGCCGCTGGAAGCCGGTCGAGAGCGAGATCAGCGGCTGCGCGCCGAAGATGCTGATCGACATTCCATCGGCGAGCTGCTTCGCAGCGGTCGCCGAGCTGCGCGCGGCCGCCGAGGCGCGCTCCGCGGAGTGGCGCGCGTCCACCAGGCTCGTTCCGAAGCCATCGAACGCGTCCCGCGTCGTCGCCAGCGTGGCGCGCACGTCCGCGCTGGAGCGCGCGACGGTATCGATGGTCGCCATCATCGGCAGCACCGCCAGCGCGAGCGCCGCCAGTAACACGATGCCGCTGGCGCCGTACGCGATGAACACCGCGCCGACAAGGCGGGTTCGCCGACGACCGATGCGTCGCACGACGTCCCGCGGTCTCAGCACACGCAGACTCGGTGCAGCGACCATGCCGTCGTCACCTTGGCACGACCTTTGCGTCCCACCGGGCCCATGAGATCCATATTCTTCGCATCAGTCACGAGCGCAGCTCTCATCGCATCCATCGCGTGCGGTCCATCCGGGACCACACCCTCCGCGACCGGCTCGCCGGCGGCGCTAGGAACGTCCGCGGCCAGCCCATCGCTCATTCCGGCGGCATCTCCATCGGCTGCCGCGAGCGTCGTTGCGTCGCCTACAGCGGCGACAGGGACCGCCCGGACCGGAACCTGCACGACGTCCACGGCCAGCTCGACCCCGGGTGTCTCGCAAATCACGACGAGCGTCGCGACGCTCGCGGACAAGGCTGACGTCGAAGCGGTCATCGGGACCGTGACGAACCCACCGGCCGATGTCGAGCTTCCGCTCGTCGGATTCACGATCTCCGCGTGCGTGTGGACCTCCGCCGACGGCACGCTCACGATCGCGCTCGGTCCGCGGAACCTGCCGAAGGACGGTTTCGATACCGTCATGAAGGCCACGCCGGGCGTGACCCCGGTAAGCGGCATCGGCGACAGCGCCTACTCCATCAAGCTGGACGTGCCGCAGGGAATGGCCGGCGCCGCGGGACTCCTCATCCTCAAGGGCAGCACCTACTTCACCATTCAATCGGCGCACCGGACCAAGACGAGCGACGCGCTCCTCCAGTCCGTGACCGATCTCGCCAAGAAGGCGGCGAGCAAGCTCCAGTAACCGTGCACTACGAACCCTGCCGGCCGCCATGCGAACATGGTCGGCCGGGAGGGCTCGTGATCGTCTATCCAGCGATCGACATCTACGAGGGCCGCGTCGTGCGCATGACGCGCGGCGATTTCTCCACCGTCGAGGAGGTCGCGCCCTCGCCGCTCGAAGCGGCGAAGCATCTCGTCAATGAAGGGGCCGAATGGCTTCACGTCGTGGACATCGACGGCGCGCGCACCGGCAAGCCCGCCAACCTCGCCGCGATCCGGCAGCTCGCCAGTCGCTTCACGGTGAAGATCCAGGCGGCGGGGGGCATCCGCGACTTCGATACGGCCGAGGAGTTCGCGGAAGCGGGGGCATCGCGGATCGTCGTCGGCACTGCCGCGATCGAGGAGCCAGAGCTCATCGATCGCCTCGTGGACCGTCACGCGGACGGGATGGCCGTCGCGGTCGACGCGAAGAATGGCATGGTGATGACCCGCGGCTGGACCGAAACGACCGACGTGAAGGCCACCGATCTCATGCAGAAGCTGGCGGTCATGGGTGTGCCGGCCGTGATCTACACGAACGTCTCCGTCGATGGCACCCTGCAGGGGCCCGATGTCGCCAACCTCGAGGCGGTCGCACGCGCGTTCGGCGGTGACGTGATCTATTCCGGCGGCATCGGCTCCATCGGTGACATCGCCGCCATCGTCAAGCTGCGCCATCGTGGCATCCGGGGTCTGATCGTCGGCCGTGCGCTCTACCTTGGGCGTTTCACCCTGGCGGAAGCGATCGCGGCCGCGCGTAGGGACGCGGCACGGGAGGCAAAAGCCTGAACCTCGCGATGTGGATCCGTGCACTGCGGGTGATCCCGCGGATCAGTCTCGACGAGTGGCGCGAGCTGGACATCATCTCGCGCTGGCTCATCGCGTCGCGCGGCGCCGTGCTGGTCATCACCTTCATCTCGTGCGGGATCGCCGGCCTGCTCGCCGCGCGCGACAACGCGTTCGACCCGGTGCTCTGGTCGCTGCTGACCGTCGGGCTGCTCCTTGCGCACGCGACGAACAATCTCGTGAACGACCTCACCGACCACCTCAAGGGCGTCGATCGGGGCAACTACTTCCGCGCGCAGTACGGCCCTCATCCGCTCGAGCACGGTCTCATGACCGTGCGCGGACTGGTCCGCTACGCGGCGGTCACCGGCGCGCTCGCGCTCGCGATCGGCGCGGATCTGGTCTGGGTCCGGGGGCCGGTCGCCTTCTCGCTGCTCCTGCTCGGCGCGTTCTTCGTCCTCTTCTATACGTACCCGCTCAAGTACATCGGGCTCGGGGAGCTGGCGGTGCTGGTGGTGTGGGGACCGCTGATGATCGGCGGTGGCTATTACATCGTCACCGGTCGGCTCGACCCGTACGTGTGGCTGGCGGGTCTCCCGTACGCGCTCGGCGCGACGACGGTCATCTTCGGCAAGCACATCGACAAGTACTCCGACGATCGCGCGAAAGGCATCCATACGCTGCCCGTTCTCATGGGCGAACGGGGCGCTCGCGTCGTGGCGGTCGCGATGTTCCTGCTGCAATACGCGCTCGTCGCGTATCTCGTCGCGGTCGGATTCTTCACGCCGCTCCTGCTGATCGTCTTCCTCGCGCTCCCCAAGCTCCTCGACGCGATCCGCGTGTACCGCGATCCGAAGCCGGCGGCGCGTCCGGAGACGTATCCGCAGAGCGCGTGGCCACTGTGGTTCGTCGCCTACGCGTTCGCCCACAATCGCCGGTGGGGGCTGCTCTTCCTGGTCGGCCTGGTGGCCGATGTCGTCATCCGCGCCGTGTCGCGCTAGCGAAGGCGCGCTGGGCGCCGTCGCCGCGCAGGACGAAGACGGCGCGCTCGATGCGGGTCTCGGCGTGCGCGCTCGCGTACTCGCGTACCGCATCGACCATCACCTGTGCGCATTCGTCGATGGGAAAGCCACCCACGCCCGTCGCGAGGGCGGGAAACCCCACGCTGCGCGCGCCAGCCTGATCCGCGAGCTCGAGCACGCGCCGGACGCAGGACGCGATGATCTCCGCGCTGGAGCTGGTGCCCGGCTTCTTCGGTACGGCCTCGTCCTCTTTGCGATAACCCATCGCGGCGGCGTGGATGACCCACCGGTTCGGCAGGTTCCCACCGCTCGTGATGACGGCGTCGCCTAGCGGGATCGGCCCCTGCGCCCTCGCTTCGCGCTCGATCGCCTGGCCACCCTTGCGCTTGAGCGCGCCCGCAACGCCGCTGCCCATCCAGAGCTCGGTGTTCGCCGCGTTGACGACCGCGTCGACGTCGGCCTGGGCGGCGATGTCCCCGGTCCGGATCTCGATATCCACCACCGAAACCCCCTTGGCGCGAGTCTTGCCCTAGCTGGGCGGCATGTCGAGCGACATGGCCTTCAGCATCGGCCTCTTCGCCGGGTGGCTCGCGCTCGTGGTCTGGCTCGTCTGGCCGGACCCGCACTGCGCATGCTGCGCCAAGCGTCTGGCCGAACGCATAAAAGACCGGTACTAGTCCCATATCGCATTGTCAAGCGATAGGCGGCTCCGGCGTGAAGTCGTGACCGCCGCGCCAGATGCCCCAGACGATCGCGAGCGACTTCTTCATGCAGTGGCCGAGGGCGTTCATCTTCGACTTCCCCTGGGCCCG
>WNGA01009965.1_pt1 | contig 12695 bp, 13 predicted proteins | sample 5400061 | NCBI WGS metagenome assembly WNGA01 (sample SAMN13153366, study PRJNA577476) | soil metagenome | isolation source: 100 cm soil or saprolite under grassland replicate 2 | place: USA:California | collected 2016-06-15
TCGAAGTACCAGTCAGCGCTCGGCATCGGCGGGGTGGCGGAGAGTGATCTGGTCCTGGTATAAGGCGCGGCGCAGCGCGAGGTTGGCGACGACCGCGCGACGCTCGGCGGCGGACAGATCGATCCAGCCGGCGATCTCGCCAAGCGTCCGATAGCACCCCGCGCAAAGGCCGGTAGGCACATCGATGACGCAGATGCTGATGCACGGAGAGGGAACTTCGGTTTCGTCGCGCATGCTTTAGGCGGCGGGGCTAAGCGACAAGCGGATTCTTCGCTTCGAGCGCCCGGGCCACGCGCGAGGCGGTCGGTCGGCCGAGAAAGGCGGAAATGAACTGCCCGGCGATCCGCAGCCGCGTCATGTCGACACCGGTCTCGATGCCCAGCCCGTCGAGCAGATAGAGCACATCTTCGCTGGCGACGTTGCCCGTCGCGCCCTTGGCATAAGGACAGCCGCCGAGTCCAGCGACGGAACTGTCGAAAGTCGCGACCCCGAGCTCCAACGCCGCATAGACGTTCGCCAGCGCCTGACCATAGGTGTCGTGAAAATGCCCCGCCTGCTCGGCGATCGGCACTACATTGGCGACGGTCGATACGAGTTTTTGCGTCTTGCCGGGCGTACCGGTGCCGATCGTGTCTCCGAGCGAAATCTCGTAACAGCCCATGGCTTTGAGAGCGCCCGCGACGTCGCGGACACGCTCGGGAGCGATCTCGCCTTCGTAAGGGCAGCCGAGTACGCAGGAGACGTAGCCGCGAACACGAACGCCGTGCGCCCGAGCCGCGGCGAGCACCGGCTGCGCCCGTTCGAGGCTCTCCGCGATCGAGCAGTTGATGTTCTTGCGCGAGAACGTCTCCGACGCTGCGACGAATACCGCAACTTCGTCGCAGCCGGCGGCAAGCGCCGCTTCGAATCCCTTGAGGTTCGGCGTGAGCACCGGATAGCGGACGCCGGGCCTGCGCTTGATCGCCGCCATGACCTCTGCGCCGTCCGCCATCTGCGAAACCCACTTGGGCGAGACGAAACTCGCCGCTTCGATGGCCGGCAAGCCCGCAGCGGTCAGGCGATCGATCAGTTCGACCTTGACCGCGGTGGGCACCTTCGCCTGCTCGTTTTGCAGACCGTCGCGCGGGCCGACTTCGACCATGCGTACGCGCTGCGGCAGCTTCATGCGCGGACCGGCGGTCATGGCGTCGATCATCCTGGCAGTTTCAGTATCCACGTTCGCGACCGACGACTCCGGTGATCGGCAGCCCCGCCTCGAGGCAGCGGATCTTGGCTGCGATCTGCGCGACCGATTCCTCGACGAGCGTGACCGCCGACACGTGCGGCGTCAGCGTGACTCGCGGATGATGCCAGAAACGATGCTCCGGCGGCAGAGGCTCGTCGCGGAAAACGTCGAGCGTCGCGCCCGCGAGTTGATCCTTGTCGAGCAGCGCGAGCACATCGTCATCGATTACGAGCCCGCCACGCGAAACATTGACGAGGTACGCCCCGCGGGGCAACCGCGAGAGGCGCGCCCGATCGAGCAGGCCCTGCGTCTGGCTTGTCAGCGGCAGCAGGCAGATCAATAGACGCACGCCGGCAAGGAAGTCATCGAGCTCGGACATGCCAGTCGATGTCGCAACGCCCAAAAGCAACTTGTGCGTGCGGCTCCACGCTCGAAGCGGGAATCCGAACGGCGCGAGCGCTCTCGCGACCGCAGTCCCCAACACACCCAACCCGAGAATCCCGACTGTGAACTCTCTCTTGGCGAGCCGCGGCCGTTGCCGCCACTCTGCGATCTGCTGCTGTGCCGCATACGCATCGAATTCGCGATAGCGGTGCAGCACCGCATGGCACACGTATTCGGCCATCTGCTCCGCCATCCCGGCGTCTTCGAGCCGGACGAGACGAATGTTTCGCGGCAGCGCGGACAGATCGGGCATCGAGTCGACGCCGGCGCCCAGATTGAAGATCGCCTTGACCCGCCAGAGAGCGCGCAGCAGCTCCATCGGCGGCTTCCATACCAGCGCGTAATCCGCCTCGCCGGCGAGCGCCGAAGGCCAGCCGTCGATACTCGCATCGGGAAACTCCCGCCGCAGGGCTTCGAGCCAAGACTCTGCGTTGCCTCCCGCGGTGTAGAAAAGAAGTCTCAAGCGGCGCACTCAGGCGCCAGGCTGCGCATCGAGGTCGATCAGATCCGCGCCTTCCGATACCTGATCGCCGGCACGGTAGTTGACGGCACTCACCGTCCCGCTCGCCGGTGCGCTGATCGTGTGCTCCATTTTCATCGCTTCGAGGATCAGGAGTGCCGCGCCTTTCGCTACCGTCTCGCCGGGCTTGACCAGCACGGCAACGACGGTGCCCGACATCGGCGCCATGAGGTGCCCGACATGCGGTTCCTCCTCGCCCGAATGCGCCAACGGGTCGACGAGGCGCATCCGGTACGATTCGCCGGCGCAGAATACGTAACGGTCCTCCCCTCGCGCCACGACATCGGCCGCGATTTCCATGCCGTCGAGCTGCACGCGCAACCCATCGCCGGCGCGTGCGACGCTTGCCACACTCTCACGCTCGCCGACCGTGACGGAGACCGCCTCGCCGCGCATGCGGACGCGCACCGAGTGTTCGCCGCCACCTGCCTCGAAGCAAAGCGCGAGTGCGTGCTCGTCGCTGTTGAGCCACCAGCTGTCGAGCTGCTGCCATGGCGACCACGGGTCGGCGGAGGCGCGCGCCGTAGCGTCTTCGCGCATGCGCACGAGCTCGCCCAGCGCGGCGAGCGCGAGCACGCGCTCGGAGGGAGGAGACGGCGGCGGGAAAAGCGCCGCGCGGTGGCGGTCGATCAGGCCGGTATCGAGTCGGGCGCTGACAAATGCATCGTGGGCGACGACCCGCTGCAGGAACGCAACGTTGGTCGCGACACCGACGACCCGATAGTCGGAAAGCGCCGACTTGAGGCGGCGCAGCGCCGAGGGCCGATCCTCGTCCCAGACGATAAGCTTCGCGATCATCGGATCGTAGAACCGGCTGATCGCGTCGCCCTCGCGCACGCCGGTATCGATGCGCACCGCCGCAGAGGTCTGTGGCGTGCGCAGGTAAGCGATGGTTCCGATCGAAGGCAGGAAGTCGCGCTCGGGATCTTCGGCATAGATGCGCGCCTCGATCGCGTGGCCACCTATGGAAATCTCCTCTTGCGCAAGCGGCAAGCGCTCTCCGGCGGCGACGCGAAGCTGCCATTCGACCAAGTCGAGGCCGGTGATCATTTCCGTCACCGGATGCTCGACCTGCAGCCGAGTATTCATTTCCATGAAATAGAACGTTCCGTCCTGAGTGACGATGAATTCCACGGTGCCCGCACCGACGTAGCCGATCGCCTTGGCGGCCGCGACCGCCGCCGCACCCATCCCGCCGCGGCGCTCGGTGGTCATACCCGGGGCCGGCGCCTCTTCGAGAACTTTCTGGTGCCGGCGCTGCACCGAGCAGTCGCGCTCGAACAGATGCACGCAGTCGCCGTGCATGTCCGCGAATACTTGGATCTCGATGTGCCGCGGTTCTTGCAGATACTTCTCGAGCAGAACGGTATCGTCGCCGAAGCTCGCCTTCGCTTCGCGCCGCGCGGAGGCGAGCGCCGCGGCAAATGCGTCGCGCCGCTCGACGATGCGCATGCCCTTGCCGCCGCCGCCGGCGGAAGCCTTGATGAGCATCGGATACCCGATCGCATCGGCTTGGGCGAGGAGTAGCGCATCGTCCTGGCTCTTGCCGTGGTACCCGGGAGTCAGGGGCACACCGGCCTTGCCCATGATCGTCTTGGCCTCCGCCTTCGATCCCATTGCACGGATCGCGGCAGGCGGTGGACCGATGAAGCGCAATCCGGCCGCGGCGATGGCCGTCGCGAATTCCTCGTTCTCCGAGAGGAAGCCGTAGCCTGGGTGAACGGCCTGCGCGCCGGACGATTGGGCGATGGCGATGATCGCCTTGGCGTTGAGGTAGCTCTCGCGCGGTGGCGCTGGACCGAGGCGATGCGCTTCGTCGCAGGCGGCGACGTGCATCGCCTCGGCGTCGGCGTCCGAATACACCGCCACGGTGCGGATTGCCATGCGCCGCGCGGTCCGCGCCACGCGGCAGGCGATCTCGCCGCGATTGGCGATCAGGATCTTGTCAAACATCGCCTGGTCTCTGCGACTCGGGCGCGTTGGACGGAGCCGGATGTCCAAACCAGCGGAGCAGCCGCTCGACGAAGCTGCGCAGGAATCGCCAGACCTTGGGCAGCAACCACACCGTGAGCGCGAGCAGCACCGCGAGAACGCCCAGGAACACGATCGGGTGCGCCAGTGCGAGATAGATGAGCACGCCGACCAGCAGGTCCTCGCCGAAGGAGGCCGCCCAGTTGGAGAACGGCTCGGGCGAGGTGTTGATCGCCATTCGCGCACCGGCCTTGGTGAAGTGGCTGCCGGCCGCGAGCGTTCCACCGACGATCGCCGCCGCGACGGTCCACGCCGGCGGCGAGTCGCCGAACACGCCCGCCGCCAAGGCCGCACCTGCCGGGATTCGCACCAGCGTATGCGCGAGGTCCCACAGCGTGTCCATACCCGGGATCTTGTCGGCGAAGAACTCCACGAACAGCATGAAGCCGGATGCAGCGAGAACGAGCGGATGCGAGAGCACGCGCAGGTGGGCAGGCAGGTCGAACCAATCGAGGTAGCCCAGCGCGCCGACGATGAAAAGCACCGCATAGAGTCGAATTCCGCTCGCCCAGCCCAGTGCGGCGGCGAGAGCGACCAACTGCCAGGTGTCGAGATGTTCCATGCTCGCGCCGCGCTGAATTCGTCTACTCGCCGCGGGGTACCCACGCCGCCTTGCGTTTGGCGAGGAATGCAGCGATGCCCTCCTTGCCTTCCGGCGAGCTGCGAACGCGCGCAATGCGCTGCGCGGTGTCGGCGATCAGATCGGCGTCGACCGGCCGGTTCGCGATCGCGCGCAGCAACAGTTTGCATTCGGCTTGCGCGCGCGGACCGGCGGTCAGCAGTGTGCCCAGAAGCTCGTTGACGCGCGCATCGAGCTCTTCGGGCAACGCAAGATCGTGAAGCAACCCGAGACGATAGGCTTCGGCCGCGGGGAATCGCTCGGCCGTCAGGAAATAGCGCCGCGCCGCGCGCGCGCCGATCGCCTCGACCACGTACGGGCTGATCGTTGCCGGGATCAGGCCGAGCCTCGCCTCCGAGAACGAAAACACCGCGTCTTGCGTTCCGATCGCGATATCGCAGCAGGCGACCAAGCCCACGCCGCCTCCGAAGATTGCGCCGTGTACGCGGGCGATCGTGGGCTTCGACAGCGTAGCTAGTGTCGTAAGCATCGCCGCCAGCGCGTGCGCATCGGCGAGATTCTGGGCCCGGTTGAATGCGGCCATCTTTTGCATCCATTTGAGATCGGCGCCGGCGCAGAAGCTCTCGCCGGCTCCAGCCAGCACGATCGCCCGCACCTCGGGGTCGCTATCCATAGCGCGCAGCGCCGCGGTGAGCTCGGCGATCAGCGTTTCGTTGAACGCGTTGTGCACGTCGGGTCGGTTGAGCACAATGATCGCGACCGCATTGCGTACGCCGACGTCGATCGTCTCGTAGCTTATGCTCGTCCGATTCGCGCGCGCGCCGCGCTTGCCGCTTGCAACCTTGTTCTTGCGTGTGCTGGCCTTGGCCATGGTTTCCCTACATCCGGAACACGCCAAACCGCGTGGGCTCGATGGGGCGGTTGAGCGCGGCGGAAATCGCCAGCCCCAGCACCCGGCGCGTATCGGCGGGATCAATCACGCCGTCGTCCCACAGGCGCGCGCTGGCGTAATACGGATGCCCCTCGCGCTCGTACTGCGCCCGCAGCGGCGCCTTGAAAGCGGCTTCCTCGTCGGCGCTCCACGCGCCTCCCTTCGCTTCGATCGCGTCGCGCCGGATCGTCGCCAGCACGGTCGCGGCCTGCTCGCCGCCCATCACCGAGATGCGCGCATTCGGCCACATCCACAGAAAGCGCGGGCCGAAGGCGCGTCCGCACATCCCGTAGTTGCCGGCGCCGTACGATCCGCCGATGATCACGGTGAACTTCGGTACTTTGGCGCAGGACACCGCGGTGACCATCTTGGCGCCGTCCTTGGCGATGCCGCCGGCCTCGTATTTCTGGCCGACCATGAACCCGGTGATGTTCTGCAGGAACACGAGCGGCAGTCCGCGCTGGGTGCAGAGCTCGATGAAGTGGGCGGCCTTCTGCGCCGATTCCGAATACAAAACCCCGTTGTTCGCAATGATGCCTATCGGGTAACCCCAGAGACGTGTGAACCCGGTCACCAGCGTCGCGCCGTAGCGCGCCTTGAATTCGTCGAGCTCGCTGCCGTCGACGATGCGCGCGATTACCTCGCGTACGTCGTAGGGTTTGCGGATGTCGGCGTTGATGACCCCGTAGATCTCTTCCGCCGCGTACAGGGGATCGCGCGGCTCCGCCACCTCGAGCGCTACGCGCTTCGGACGATTGAGGTTGGCGACGATCCGCCGGGCGATCGCGAGCGCGTGATGATCATCGAGCGCGTAATGATCGGCCACGCCCGAAATGCGCGTGTGCACGTCCGCGCCACCCAGTTCCTCGGCGCTGACGATCTCTCCGGTCGCCGCCTTCACCAGCGGCGGCCCGGCCAAAAAGATCGTTCCTTGCTCCTTGACGATGATCGACTCGTCCGCCATCGCCGGCACGTAGGCGCCGCCCGCGGTGCATGAGCCCATCACGACGGCGATCTGCGGAATACCCTCGGCGGACATCGTCGCCTGGTTGTAGAAGATGCGTCCGAAGTGGTCGCGGTCGGGAAATACTTCGGTCTGATTGGGGAGGTTCGCGCCGCCCGAGTCGACCAGATAGATGCACGGCAGATTGTTCTCCCGCGCGACGTCTTGTGCGCGCAAGTGCTTCTTGACCGTCATCGGATAGTACGTGCCGCCCTTGACCGTCGCGTCGTTGCACACGATCACGCACTCGCGCCTAGCGACCCGGCCGATGCCGGTGATGATGCCCGCCGCGGCGATGTTGTCGTCGTACATGCCGTAGGCCGCGAGCTGGGAGAGCTCAAGAAACGGCGTTCCCGGATCGAGCAGCGCGCGTACGCGCTCGCGCGGCAGGAGCTTGCCGCGCCCGGCGTGCCGTGTGCGTGCCGCCTCGCCGCCTCCCTGCTCGCTCTCGGCGACCCTCGCCTTGAGATCGGCCACGAGCGCTGCAAGCGCGTCGCGGTTCGCCGCGAAGATTGCGTCGCGGATGTCGAGGCGGGTCTCGATAACGGGCATGAGGCTTGGGCTCAGGCCGCGCCGCGCATGGGGTGACCCGGCATCAGTTCGTACGGATGAACCCAGCGCGGCTCGGCGCGGATGCGGTCGAGCCAGTCGCGGAGCGACGGATACGCCGACCACTCGACACCGATCTCTTCGGGCCAGAACAGATAGCCGCAAAGCGACAGATCGGCGATCGTCAGGCGATCACCCACAACGTAGCGGCGTCCGGATAGGTGTGCGTTGAGCACGCCCCAGGCAATCTCGGCGCGGCCGCGCAGAAACTTCATCACAGCCTCGTCCGGTCCCTTGACGAACGTGCGCATGAAACGATACGTGGCGGTATAGCTCGTGAGCTTGTGGTTGTCCCAGAAGAGCCAGCGCAGAACCTCGCGGCGTTCCCCCGCGTCGTCCGGTCCGAAGCGACCGAGGGCCTCCGCCAGATACTCGAGAATTACGCCGGACTGCGTCAATCGGACTCCGCGGTGCTCCAGCACCGGCGCTTCGCCCATGGCATTGATTTCGCGGTACGCCGGGGTGCTTGTCTCACCTTTGAAGTAGTCGACAAACCGCGGCGCCCAGTCGGCACCCGCAAGCTGCAATGCAAGCGCAGGCTTGTAGCAGTTGCCGGATTGCGCAAAACAATACAGCGTGAACTTTCCCGGATCGGCCACGTCACCACCCGCCTGTCGCGAGCCAGCGGTCGACTTGGTCGAGACGGTCCACGCCCCAGAACGGCTCGCCGTCGACGATCATGAAGGGAGAGCCGAACACGCCGGCGGCGATCGCCCGTTCGTTCTCGCGCCTGAGCTCGTCCTTGATCGCGGGGTCGTCGATCGCCGCCCGCGCCGCTGCGCCATCGACCCCGCAGTGGACCGCCACCGCAACGGCGTTGTCGGGCTTCGAAATGTTCACGTCGTCGCCGAAGAACGCGCGGTAGAGACCGTGGAGCGTCGCGACCGCCAGCTCCGCATCGCGCTCTTTCAGCCACAGCACGATCCGGGCCGGGCCCTGCGTTGCGATCGGGAACGTCGACGGCAGGCAAAAGCGTTCGACGCCGTGGAACTTCGCGCTGCGGGCGAAATCGCGCTTGGAGTATTTTCCCTTGAGCGGTACCTCGGTCAAAGGCGCGGCGCCGGTCTCTCTGAACACGACGCCGAGCAGGATCGGGTGCCAGTCCACGCCGCGGCCATGCCTTGCCGCAAGAGCCTCGATCTTCTCCGAAGCGAGATAGCCGTAGGGCGAAGAAAAGTCGAAATAGAAGTCGATCGGCAATTTCACGTCGGTCACCCGATTCTCTTTACACCGCCAGAGCGCGGCCGATCACCAGTCGCTGGATGTCGCTGGTGCCTTCATAGATCTGACACACCCGCACGTCGCGATAGATGCGTTCGACCGGAAAGTCGGCGACGTAGCCGTAACCGCCGTGAATCTGGATCGCCGCCGAGCAGACGCGCTCCGCCATCTCGGACGCGAACAGCTTCGCCATCGAGGCCTCCTTGAGGCAAGGCTCGCCGGCGTCGCGCAAGCTCGCGGCGTGCCAGACCATCTGCCGCGCGACCTCGATTTCCGTCGCCATGTCGGCCAACCGGAAGGCGATCGCCTGATGCTCGACCAGCGGCTTGCCGAAGGAACGGCGCTCGCCCGCGTAGGCGAGCGCGGCCTCGAATGCGGAGCGCGCCATGCCGACGCTCTGCGCGGCGATGCCGATGCGGCCCGCTTCGAGATTGGCGAGTGCGATGCGATAGCCCTCGCCCTCGCGGCCAAGCAGGTTGGCGGCGGGCACGCGGCAGTTCTCGAACACGATCTGCGCCGTGTCCGACGCGCGCTGCCCCAGCTTCTCCTCGATTCGCGCGACGACATACCCAGGCGCGGCGGTGTCGACAATGAACGCGGAGATGCCTTTCTTGCCGGCCGTACGATCGGTGACTGCGAAGACCACCGCGACGTCGGCATGCTTGCCCGACGTGATGAACTGCTTGACACCGTTCAACACATACGCGTCGCCTCCTTTGACAAAATCGGCGCGCGTCGTGATCGCGGCCGCGTCGGAGCCTACATGCGGCTCGGTGAGACAGAAGCAGCCGAGCTTGGCGCCGCCGGCAAGCGGCTTCAAGTACCGCTCCTTCTGTGCGTCGCTGCCGAAGGCGAGGATCGGTCCGCACACGACCGAGTTCTGCACGCTTAAGATGGTCGAAGTCGCGCCATCCCCGGCGGCGATCTCCTCGAGCGCGACTGCCAGCGATATGTAATCGAGGCCGGCGCCGCCGTAGCGCTCCGGAATCACGATGCCGTAGGCGCCGAGGCGGCCGAGCTCGGCGAGCGCCTCGCGCGGGAATGCGTGGCTGCGATCCCACTCCGCGGCAAACGGTGCGAGCCGTTCGCGGGCGAAGCTGCGCATCGTGTCGCGGATCAGCCGTTGCGACTCGGAGAGCAGCATCGATCATCCACCCGCGATTGCGCAAGCGCCGGCTTCAGGCCGCGTAGCCCAGTTCGCGGACCAGCGGGCCCGCGGCGTCTTCGAGGAGGCTGCGTTCCGCCGCAGTCATCTCGCGCCGCCACACGTCGAGCCGGGTCGCATCGGGGGCGCGGGTGAGGTTGGCGTGAATCCGAGTTCGCTCTTCGCGAGGGATCATTGGACCGCGTGCATGCAGGCGTCCCTGCAGGCGCTCGACGCGCGCCGCGCCCTGCGGGCCGTAGTCGAGCATGACCGGATCCCAGGGTAACGAAAGGTATTCGCACAGGCGCTTGAGCTCGCGCTCCGGATGGAGCACCAGTCCCTCGAACCGGACTTCGACATAGCGTCGCACGAGATTCGCCGCACGGCGACCGGTTTCCACGTGCTTTCTCCACACTTCGCCGAGCACGCGCAAGTCCTGGCTGGGAGCGAACCAGGTCTTGCGCCAGGAGAGCACGGTGTCGCCCGGATCGCGGATCAAATGAATGAAGTGCGCCTCCGGCAGGAGGGCTGCGATCTGCGGCATCATGAACACGTAGCCAGGCGTTTTCTCGCCGTAACGCGGCTTGCCCTGGCTCTCGGCATACATGGCGTAAAAAGCGCGCAGGCCGGCGGCGACGGTAAACGGATCGATCGCCTCGAGCCGGCGCCACAACAAATCCTTGTCGAGTCCGAAATCCGACCAGTTGGAAATCGGGATACGGTCTGCGGTGACCGTGTCGAAGAAGCTTTGCCGGACGGCTTCGTTCGAGCCGTGCAGCATCGCGACCGCACCGATGAACGCGGTCTCGGGAGGAACCGCCACCTCCGGGTGGCTATCGAGCATCACCGCCAGGAGCGAGGTCCCCGACCGCGGGCAGCCGACGACGACCGGCAGCGGGCTTCGGTGCGCCGACTGTTGCGCGGGGTTGGTCGAGGCGCGCGGGTTTTCGCGCGCGCCGCTCGATAAGACGAACCTCGGCGCTTCGAAGACGATCTTGCCGGGCATCACGCTAAAATCAGACGAGCTCGACGGCCATGGCGGTTGCTTCGCCGCCGCCGATGCAGAGGCTCGCGATTCCCCGCCTCTTGCCGAGCTTGCGCAGCGCGCCGAGCAACGTGACCACGATTCGCGCCCCGGAGGCGCCGATCGGATGACCAAGCGCGCAGGCGCCGCCGTGGACGTTGACCGTTTCGGGCGATAGGCCGTGTTCGGCCATCGCTGCCATGACCACGACGGCGAACGCCTCGTTGATCTCGTAGAGGTCGACCTCGCCGGGTTTCCAGCCGACTTTCGCGTAGAGCTTCTGCATCGCGCCGACCGGCGCCGTGGCGAACCAGCTCGGCTCCTGGGCGTGGGTCGCGTGGTCGAGGATCAGCGCCAGCGGCCGCAATCCCTTTTGCTCGGCCGTCGAGCGGCGCATCAATACCAGCGCCGCGGCGCCATCGGAGATCGAGCTGGAATTCGCGGCGGTTACCGTTCCGTCTTTCCGGAACGCCGGCTTGAGGGTCGGTATTTTTTCCGGGCTCGCCCTGGCCGGCTGCTCGTCGGCGTCGATCACGACCGCGCCCTTCTTACCCGCAACGGTCACCGGCGCGATCTCCCAGCGAAACGAGCCGTCCTCGGTCGCGCCGCGCGCGCGCGCCAGCGAGCGCAGCGCGAATGCGTCCTGTTGTTCACGGGTGAATCGATACTTGTCGGCGCATGCTTCCGCAAACGTGCCCATCAATTTGCCCTTGTCGTAGGCGTCCTCGAGGCCGTCGAGAAACATGTGATCGTAGACGGTACCGTGGCCCATGCGCATTCCGCCGCGAGCCTTGGGAAGCAGGTACGGGGCATTGGTCATGCTCTCCATGCCGCCGGCGACGATGATGTCTGCGCTGCCGGCGATGAGCGCATCGTGCGCGAGCATCGCCGCCTCCATCGCCGAGCCGCACATCTTGTTGACTGTCGTGCAGCCCGTGGCGAGCGGCAAGCCCGCTTTCAGCGAAGCTTGCCGCGCCGGTGCCTGGCCCTGCCCGGCCGGCAGGACACATCCCATGATGACTTCGTCGACCGCGTCCGCCGCGATGCCGGCACGCTCGACGGCAGCCTTGATCGCAACTCCGCCCAGATCGTTGGCAGACAACGTCGCAAAGTCGCCTTGCAGTCCGCCGATCGGCGTCCGTGCCGCGCCGACGATCGCGATAGGGTCGTTATGCATCTTCGCTCATCTCGCTCTTGGCTCGCTGCTGGCCGGCGTGCCAGCCGCCGAAAGTGGCATTGCTATGCGCCTGGCTTCGAAGCCGCGCCTGCCGGCTTGCGCGGGCGCCGCGGCCGGCGCACCAACTCGCCGCCGCAGTTGGGGCAGATGCCGTTCAGCGCATTGGCGCAGGTCGCGCAGAACGTGCACTCGTAGCTGCAAATGTATGCGGTATCGTCCTCAGGCGCCAACGGCCACGCGCAGCGCTCGCAGCGTTCGCGCATTTCCAGAGCCATGATCCTTCCCCGCTATTTCGTCTCGTTGAACAACTCGCGGCCGATCAACATCCGCCGTATCTCGCTCGTACCTTGGGCGATCTGGCCTCGGCCGCCGCTAAGGCGACTTAACATTCGCTGCGCTCATGTTAGCCTCGTCCGATCGGCCCAAGGTCCTATTTCGTCTCGTTGAACAACTCGCGGCCGATCAACATCCGCCGTATCTCGCTGGTACCAGCGCCGATCTCGTACAACTTGGCATCGCGCCACAGGCGACCGGCGGCATAGTCGTTGATGTAGCCATTGCCGCCCAGCGCCTGGATCGCCTCGCCGGCCATCCATGTGGCTTTTTCCGCCGCATAGAGTATCGCGCCGGCGGCATCCTTGCGCGTGGTCTCGCCGCGGTCGCACGCCTGGCCGACCGCATACACGTACGCCCTGCACGCGTTCATCGTCGTGTACATGTCGGCGACCTTGCCCTGCATGAGCTGGAACTCGCCGATCGGCTGGCCGAACTGCTGTCGCTCGTGGA
>WNGA01023312.1_pt1 | contig 12695 bp, 10 predicted proteins | sample 5400061 | NCBI WGS metagenome assembly WNGA01 (sample SAMN13153366, study PRJNA577476) | soil metagenome | isolation source: 100 cm soil or saprolite under grassland replicate 2 | place: USA:California | collected 2016-06-15
CGGCCGAGGCGCCAAGGGAAGGATTTGGCCAGCTCTTTTGCTCGCACGAACAGGTCACGGGTCGGACCCCGCTCGCATCCCTCGCACGCAGGCCCATTGCGCGCTTCGAAGCGTGGTTGTCGGGCGCGGTCAGAACCGATCACGCTCTGGCAACCGCGCCGGCGCCCATTCAAGGTTTGATCGGGCTCGGCCCCGGACTGACGCCCTCGGGGGACGATTTCCTGGTGGGCGCCCTGGCCCTCCTCGACGCACTCACGGAACGGAAAGTCCACGCGGCCTTGGCGGCTGCGATCGCCGATGTTTCGCCGGCTTCGACCTCTGCGATGAGCCGTTGTTTCCTGACCGCGGCAGCCGCCGGTCATATCGGCGAGCATCTCCACTGCGCGGTCGCATCGGTCATTTCGGGAAAAATCGACTCGGCCATCGCAGCGGTGCGAAACATCGGCCATAGCTCCGGCTGGGACATGCTGGCCGGCATCGTGACCACGCTCCGGATCGTCGCTAGTGCCGCTTTTCGATTTGAAGTTCCTAAAATGAGTTTGCCGCAGCCGGTGCAGGAACTTCAAATCGGCGGCACTAGCGTCAGGGGCATAGTGACTTCCGGGTGATCAGGTCGGCCCTGTCCGAGATGCGGCGCTGCGGACTCCCCTCCCCCCGCGGAGCGAAGCGAAGCGGTGGGGAGGGGTCGGGGGGGGTCGGGGGTGGGGGGAATCGGTCATCGGAATTTGGACAGTTTCAATTCTGGTGACTGACCTCTGATCACTGATTTCTGAGCTCCCCACCCGGTCGCCTTCGGCGACCACCCTCCCCGCCGCTCGCAAGTGCTCGCGGGGGGAGGGATTGCAGCGGCACCGCCTTTTTACGCCCAACCTCAATCGATCCGTATTCCCGTCTGTTTCACCAGGTCCCGCCACACCGCCAATTCGCGCCTGATTTCCTCGGCGAATTGCTCGGGCGTGCCGCCGGACTGTTCGGCACCCTGCCCGGCCAGGGTTTCCTTCAGGTCGGGCGAAGCGAGCGCCTCGGACACCGCGGCATGGAGCCGGGCCACGATCGCAGCCGGCGTGTTGGCCGGGGCGAGCAGACCCGTCCACAGGCCGGTGGCGTAGCCCGGAACGCCGCTCTCGTGAATGGTGGGAACCTCGGGCAGCGCCATGGCGCGCCTGGCCGTGGACACCGCCAGGATCTTCAGCTTGCCTCCGCCCGCATGGGGGAGCACCGCCGACATGGTCGGGATCGCCAATTGCAGATTGCCGGCGATGAGATCGGTCACCACCGGCGCGCTGCCGCGGTACGGCACATGGGTCATCGTGGTGCCGGTCATGGAGGTCAACAGCACCATCGCCAGATGGGTCGAGGAGCCGGGACCCGCCGACCCGTAGTTCAGTTTGCCGGGATTGGCGCGGGCGTGATCGATAAGCTCCGGCACCGTCTTGACCGGCAGAGCCGCGGAGACCGTGAGCGCGAGCGGCACGGTTGCGATGAGCGCAATCGGCGTGAAATCGCGTTGGGGATCGTAGGGCACGTTGGCGGCGACGTTGGGATATTGCGCGATCTCGGAGCTCGATCCCAACAGCAAGGTGTAGCCGTCGGCCGACGCGCGGGCGACCTGCGTCGCGCCGAGGCTGCCGCCGGCCCCGGTGCGATTTTCCACCACCACCGACTGCCCAAGCTTCTCGCTGAGCTTCTGCGCAATGGCGCGTCCGACGACATCGGAACCGCCGCCGGCCGCGAACGGCACCACGATCCGGATCGGGCGATCGGGATAGCCTTGCCCAACTGCGAGGCTCGTCGCCGACAGGCAACACAGGACGGCCAGCACGGCGCACCGGCTCGGACGAAACAGCGTGCGGTTCATGTTTGTCAGGCTCCGATGGGAAGGATTATCACGACCGCCTGCATATGCAGCAATGGTCGTGGAAAACGCGCGATCCAGAATCGGACGAACGGCCGCTCGCGCAGCAACGAGGCGGGCGGCGGATTGATGCACGAGAGGAAGGAACCGGATTGTTATCATCGAAGCCGCTTGTTGGCGAAAGCTCTCCCCGATGCGGTCTTAAGATAACGCTCGAATGCTATCGCTTTTTGTTCGTCGGAAAACGCAACATACGTCACCAGACGCCACGGCTTGAACTTGGCGGTGTGTAACGACTGACCCGCATTGTGCGCTGAGAGTCTTGCGCGCAGGTCGTCCGTCAATCCAATGTAGGTCTCGTCAGGATAGATGATGCTTTGCAGGAGAATACATACTTCATGAGGTCACGAGGCCCTACGCGCGCCCGTCTTCGCCCTGCGGGCTACGACGGGCAGCCTTCGCCGCTTCGCGGTTCCGGCTTGCCAGCCGTAGCCGCGAAGCGGCGAAGGCTGGTGGAGCCGAGGGGATTTGAACCCCTGACCTCCGCAGTGCGATTGCGGCGCTCTCCCAACTGAGCTACGGCCCCGGCGCAAGAAGGGGTGATGTAGGCTTCCGCTCCTCGGGGTGTCAAGGTTGCGGCCATAGGGGATTGCGGGGCCGGTCCGGACGCTTGCGCCCGCGCTCTAGAAGGCCCTTTCCCTTCCTCCGGCGAGCGGCTATTCGTCTCAAAAGCCCTTCCCCACAGGGGGTCCTTGAATGAATCCGTTTCTTTGGCTCGTCGACACCGTCATCACGCTTTATATCTGGATTCTGATCGCCGCGGCCGTGCTCTCGTGGCTGATCGCCTTCAACGTCGTCAATACGCGCAACCCCATCGTTCATTCGGTCGCGGACTTCCTCTACCGCATCACCGAGCCGGCGCTGCGGCCGATCCGCTCCATCCTGCCCAATCTCGGCGGCATCGACATCTCGCCGGTGATCCTGATCCTGGGTCTTTTGTTCCTGAGAAATCTCATCTTCTGGCTGTTCACCTAAGTGCCTGAAGCCGACAAGCCGTGGACGCTGGCCGCGGACGGCCTTGTCGTGACCGTGCGCCTGACGCCCAAGGGCGGGCGCGATGCGATCGACGGGATCGCGCGGCTTGCCGACGGCCGGGCGGTGGTGAAGGCGCGGGTGCGGTCGGCGCCGAGCGAAGGCGCGGCCAACGCGGCGCTGATCAGGCTGATGGCGGACGCGCTCGCCGTGGCGCCCCGCAGCGTCAGCCTCGCGGCCGGAGCCACGGCACGGATCAAGCGGCTCAAGATTGCCGGCGACGGCGCGGCGCTCGCCGCCGCGCTCGGAAGGATCGTCGGCTGAGGGGGCGGGATGACGGCGCGCATCATCGACGGCAAGGCGCTGGCCGACGATCTGTTCACCAGGGTCGCGGCCGAGGTGCGGCGGCTCACCAAGGATCACGGCCTCGAGCCCGGACTCGGCGTGGTTCTGGTCGGTAACAATCCGGCGAGCGAAATCTACGTGAGCAGCAAGTCGATGAAGACCGTTGCGGCCGGCATGCGCTCGTCGATGCACAAGCTGCCGGACACGATCGGCGAGGCCGAGCTGTTGCGCGTGGTGCGGCAGCTCAACGGCGATCGCGCCGTCCACGGCATCCTGGTGCAGCTGCCGCTGCCGCCGCACATCGATATGCACAAGGTCATCGCGGCGATCGATCCCGCCAAGGACGTCGACGGCTTTCACCCGGCGAATGCAGGCCGGCTGGCCACGGGGCTCTCCGCGCTCGTGCCGTGCACGCCGCTCGGCTGCATCCGTTTGGCCAAGACGGTGCATTCCTCGCTGGCCGGCCTCGATGCGGTGGTCATCGGGCGCTCCAACATCGTCGGCAAGCCGCTGGCGCAGCTTCTGCTGAAGGAAAACGCGACCGTGACGGTCGCCCACTCGAAGACGCGCGACCTGCCGGCGATCGCCCGGCGCGCCGACCTCGTCTTTGCGGCGGTCGGGCGGCCCGAGATGGTCAAGCGCGATTGGATCAAGCCCGGCGCCACGGTCATCGACGTCGGCATCAACCGTGTGCCGGCAGAGGGCGGCAAGACCCGGGTCGTCGGCGACGTCGCCTTCGCCGAGGTCGCGGAGGTGGCAGGCGCGATTTCGCCGGTACCCGGCGGCGTCGGCCCGATGACCATCGCCTGCCTGATGCTCAATACGGTGCGCGCCGCCTGCAGCATCGCCGGGCTGCCGGAACCGGATTTATGAGAGACGGAGGAGAGGACAAAAATAAAAACGGATGACAGCGGACGTGACCCCAATCCGTCCTGCTGTCTTCCGTCTTCATCCTGACGCTACGCGCGCCAGGCGAACGCCACCTTGTCGAGCGTCTTGGCGCCGAACTTCTCGGACGAGCGAGCCACCGCGCGGCCCCCCAGCGCGCGGTAGAACTCGACCGCCGGGTCGTTGTCGGACAACGCCCAGACGACCAGACTCTTGAGCCCGCTCTGCGCGAGGTCGCGTCGCGCGGCGGTGAAAAGGCGGCGGCCGAAGCCAAGCCCCTGAAACTCCGGCCGCAGGTAGATCTCGTAAATCTCGCCGTCGTAGAACAGGCTGCGCGCGCGGTTGCGCCCGTAGTTGGCATAGCCGGCGATGCGGTCGCCGAACGCCAGCAGCGCGATGCGGCTGCCCTTGCGAATTGCGCTTTCCCACCAGACCGGCCCGCGGCGGCTGATCAGCTTCTCCAGCTCGGCCCCCGGAATGATGCCCCGATAAGCGTTGCGCCAAGCCTCGTCGTGCGTTTCCGCCACCGCCCCGGCGTCGGCGGGCTTGGCTCGGCGAATCTCTATCAGGGTCGTGTTCATGACGTGATTGAAGCAACCACAACGCCGTCATTCAAGTCTTTAGTTAATGGAGAGTTAACGATGTTTGACGAGCGTGGCATGAATGCAACGGTGTACCGGGTCGGGACGGCGCACCTCGACCGCGCCGGGAGGCCGGTTTTGCCTGCGATGAGAGCGCAAAAAACCTATACGCGCTCGGCTTCTTTGCGCCGCTCGTCGCGCTTGCGCGCATGCGGGTCGAGCAGCTTCTTGCGCAGGCGGATCGACTTCGGCGTCACCTCGACCAGCTCGTCGTCGTTGATATAGGCGAGCGCCTTTTCCAGGGTCATCTGGATCGGCGGGATCAGCCTGACCGCTTCGTCCTTCGCATGGGTGCGGATGTTGGTGAGCTTCTTTCCCTTGAGCACGTTGACTTCGAGGTCGTTGTCGCGCGTGTGCTCGCCGACGATCATGCCGCGATAGACCTTCCAGCCCGGCTCGATCATCATCGGGCCGCGGTCCTCCAGGTTCCACAGCGCATAGGCGACCGCATCGCCGGCGTCGTTGGCAATAAGCACGCCGTTGCGCCGCCCCGGGATATCGCCCTTGTGCGGGCCATAAGCGTGGAACAGCCGGTTCATCACCGCGGTGCCGCGCGTGTCGGTCAAGAGCTCGCCCTGGTAACCGAGGAGCCCGCGCGTGGGCGCATGGAAAACCAGCCGCACGCGCCCGCCGCCGGACGGCCGCATCTCGACCAGTTCCGCTTTGCGCTCGGAGAGCTTCTGCACGACGATGCCGGAATGCTCCTCGTCGACGTCGACGACGACCTCTTCGATCGGCTCGAGGAGCTCGCCGGAGGCATTGCGCTCGAACAGGACTTTCGGCCGCGAGACGGAGAGCTCGAAGCCCTCGCGCCGCATGGTCTCGATCAGGATGCCGAGCTGCAATTCACCGCGGCCCGCGACCTCCATGGCGTCCTTCTCGGCCGACTCGGCGATCCGCAAGGCCACGTTGCCCTCCGCCTCGCGCAGCAGCCGCTCGCGGATCACGCGGCTCTGCACCTTGTCGCCTTCGGTTCCCGCCAGCGGTGAATCGTTGATGCGGAACGTCATGGCGAGCGTCGGCGGATCGATCGGCTGGGCCGGCAGCGGCGTGGTTGCCTCCAGGGCGCAGATCGTGTGCGAGACGGTCGCGTTCGGCAGGCCGGCGACCGCGACGATGTCACCCGCCGTTCCCTCCTCGATCGGCTGCCGTTCGAGCCCGCGGAAGGCGAGCACCTTCGATACGCGGCCCTGGTCGATCAGGACGCCGTTACGGTCGAGCACCTTGACGGGCTGGTTCGGCCATACCGAGCCGGAGGTGATGCGGCCGGTGACGACGCGGCCGAGGTAAGGGTTGGCTTCGAGGATGGTGCCGAGCAGGCGCAGCGGTCCGTCCTCGACCGTGGGCGGCGCGACGTGGCGCAGCACCAGATCGAACAGCGGCGCCATCGACTGCTTCGGACCCGCGGGTGCGGCGGCCATCCAGCCCTGTTTGGCCGAGCCGTAGAGGATCGGGAAATCGAGCTGCGCCTCGGTCGCGTCGAGAGCGGCGAAGAGGTCGAACACCTCGTTGACCACCGCGCTCGGCCGCGCATCGGCGCGGTCGACCTTGTTGATCGCGACGATCGGCTTCAAGCCGACATGAAGCGCCTTGCCGACCACGAACTTGGTCTGCGGCATCGGGCCTTCGGCGGCGTCGACCAGCACGATCGCGCCGTCCACCATGTTGAGGATGCGCTCGACCTCGCCGCCGAAATCGGCGTGGCCGGGCGTGTCGACGATATTGATGCGCGTATCCTGCCAGAAGATCGACGTGACCTTCGACAGGATGGTGATCCCGCGCTCGCGCTCGAGGTCGTTCGAATCCATCGCGCGCTCGACCAGCCGCTGGTTCTCGCGGAACGCGCCCGCCTGCTGCAGCAATCGATCGACCAGCGTGGTCTTGCCGTGGTCGACGTGGGCAATGATCGCGACGTTGCGGAGCTTCATCGACTAATCCGGGAATCAAGCGCGGGCCTTCGGGGCCCGCGGCAAAGTCGCGCGGAATATAGTCGCGATCGGCCGGGAGGCAATGGTGAAACCCGCTGAAATGCTGGACATCGCTGTCGAATTATCTGATACCAGAAGCCTCGTCATGCCCGGCCTTGTGCCGGGCATCCACGTCTTTCGCTACAACCAAAGACGTGGACGGCCGGGACAACCCTCGCCGCTGCGGCGGCTCGCCCGGCCATGACGACGCGAAGTGGTCGAAGTCAAAGACCGCAGGTATGAGGTTTCGGCCGCTTTGGCCCTTGGAGGAGCGACATGCCGTTTGCGCAGGTGAGAGGCGTCAACATCAATTACGAAGTCCTCGGCAAACGGGGTCCCTGGATGGCGATCTCGCCGGGCGGGCGGCGCGCGCTCGGTGAAATCCGCTACCTCGCCGAGCCGCTCGCCGCCGCCGGCTACCGGGCCGTCCGCGAAGGCGGCATGGCGGCGGTGTGCGAGACGGAGCACTTCCGCGAGCGCATCGAGGGCAATCCGGCCAATCGCGACAAGCTGATGGCGATGGATCCGGAGCAATTCGTCGCCGCCATGACGCACTGGCGCGAATATTTTCTCCAGGGCGCCGATCTGCCGGTCATCGGCGCCACGACGAGCGATCTCAATTCGATCACGGTCCCGACCTGCATCATCCCCGGCAACGACAAGACCCACGGGCTCGAGACCGGCAAGGCGGCGCACCAGCTCATTCCCAACAGCGAGCTGCACCACCTGTTCACCGAACAGCTGGACGTCGATCTCGGCCCGATGGAGGAATGGCACGCCAAGGCCGGCGAACATGCCGGCATCCTGCTCGATTTCCTGCGCCGGCAGCGCATGAGCGCTGCCGCTGCGTGAGGGGCGGGCGGGGGGCGCAATACGCGGTGTCCGTAGGGGCAACCCTTGTGGTTGCCCTTTTTCTGGGCGCCCACAAGGGGCGCCCCTACAGACGGACGCAAAAGCTACCCCACCTTCGGTTCGAGCTTCACCGACCACAGCGCATTGTCGCCGACGTCCTTGAGCGTCACCGTCATGACCTCGGTCGCGCCGTCGATCGCCGCATGGCCGAAGAACTGCAGACCGTCGCTCGGGGCAGCGAACGCGACTCCTTTCGGGAGCGCTTTGACGTAGACGACCTGCGGGCCGAACGTGGCGTCGATCACGTTCTGGCTCCCGGTCCCCGCGTGGATCGGCCCGGAGACGAATTCCCAGAACGGCTCGAAGTCCTGGAACGCCGCCTTGTTGGGATCGAAGTAGTGCGCGGCGGTATAGTGCACGTCGGCGGTAATCCAGATGGTGTTGCGGATGGCGGCGCGCTTGATGAACGACAGGAGGTCGGCGATTTCCAGCTCGCGGCCGCGCGGCGGCCCGTTGTCGCCCTGCGCGATCCCCTCGCTGCCCCAGTTGCGATCCGGGTCGTAGACGCGGATCAGCGCAAGCGGCAGGTCGGCTGCGATCACCTTCCAGGTTGCGCGCGAGCTCAACAATTCGCGCTTGAGCCAGGCGACCTGCCTGGGTCCAAGGAAATACGCACCGGGGCCGTAGCTGTCCTCGCTGTTCTCCCCGTTGGGCCCGCGATAGCTGCGCATGTCGAGCAGGAACACGTCGAGCAGCGGGCCGTACCCCACCCTGCGGTAGACGCGGCCCGCCTCTCCGGCAAACTCCGCCATCGGGCAGTATTCCCGCATGGCGCGGTTGGCGCGCGCCATGAGCACCAGGGCGTTCTTTTCGACGTAACCCCTGCGCTTGTGCTCGGCGCGCGTGAGCGGCTCCTCCGGCCACCAGTTGTTGGTGACCTCGTGATCGTCCCACATCGAGAGCTGCGGAATCTCGGCGTTGAACGCCAACAGGTTCTTGTCGAGCAGGTTGTATTTCCAGCTGGCGCGGAACTCGGCCAGGGTCTCCGCGGCCTTCTGCTTGTCCGCGATGACGAGATTTTTCCAGACCTCCCCGTTCGGCATCTTCTGCTCGGGCAGGATCGGTTGATCGGCATAGATGTGATCGCCGGCATGGATGAAGAAGTCCGGCCGGTTCCCGCGCATGGTCGCGTACGTGCGCATGCCGCCGCGCGACTCGTCGATGCCCCAGCCCTGTCCGGCGGTGTCGCCGGACCAGACGAAGGAAACCGAGCGCCGGTCGCTCGGCGCGGTGCGGAAACGTCCGATCCTGGGCTCGCCGACGACGGTCGGGTCGCTGAGATCCTGAAACCGGATGCGATAGAAGACGTCCTGGCCGGCCGGCAGGCCTTCGATCAGCGCCTTGGCGGTGATGTCGGTCTCCGGCAGCGCGTCCACGAACACCGTATGGCGGATGTCCTTGAAGCTGTCGGTGGTTGCGACCTCCACCAGCATGCGCGCGGGGCGGTCGGCGCGCGCCCACACCACGCCGGAATCGACCGACACGTCGCCCGATTGGACGCCGTGGGTGATGACCGGGCGGTCGTTGGCGCGGCTGAGATACGGGCGGCCGCCGAGCGTCGTCATGGCCGCGGTACCCGTCGCCAGGAAGCGACGACGCGTCAAACGTCACAGGTCCGATGCGCACCGGCATGGCAGTCCCCCATGCAACGAGGCCGAGGGCGGCATTCTGCCAGAATGCCGGCGTGCGCGCCCCCTGCTTCGGAGCAGGCAGTACTACGCTTGGGCGGCGCTGCGGACCACGGCCCGGCGCTCGGCAATGACGAGCCGCGCCTGCTCATGCACCAGCGTGAAAGCGAGAAGCCCGGTCTCGTCCATCCTGTGCTTCTCCACCTGCCCGATGGTGGCGTCGAAAATCTCGTCCGCGTTGGCCTGCAACCGGTCGAGCGCGTCCTCGCTGTCGGCCGCGCGCGCGGACCGCACCACCTGCAGCAGCTGCGTCAGCAAGTTGGCCTTGCGCCGCCGATCGTCGTTATTGGCATAGCCGGCGATCCCGGCTACGGCCGATCCCAGTCCCGACAGCAGGATCATGGCCCAGTACAGCATGTCGCCGTAGCGGTCGAAGAAGGTCTTCTGCTCGCCGTCGAAATAGGCCGCCGCGCCGGGATGGACCGGCACCCGGGCGTCCTTGTCGGTGCTCGGCGCCTCGATGCGCCGGCTCTCGGGAAACTCCTCGGCGAAATTCTGCCGGTTGGCGAACAGGAGCCGGGCAAATTCGGCGACGGCCTGCTCGTTCAGCTCGGGTTGCGCGACGATGTAGTGCGCCACGCTGATGGTCTCGACCGTCGCCGGCGGCCGCGCCGGGTTGCCGCCGAAGGCGCCCGACACGATCTCGCTCGACTCGTAGACCTTGGAGCGCTCCTCGATCGCCTCCGATGCATCGATTTCGAGGAAGGTCGGGGCCTTGCCGTCGTGGCTGGCGGCCGCGACCGCGTCGCTCATGACGCGGCTGGTCAACGGCCCGGTCAGCAGCACCGCGTCGACGCGGCCGCTGTGCACCGCGGCTGCGACTTCCGTCGGGTCGACCGGCACCACGCGCACGGCGGTCGGCTTGATCTCGTATTGCTGCAGGACCGCATCGAGCGGCACCAGATTGAGCGCCCCGCGTCCGACCACGCCGATGCGCCGCCCGGGCAGATCGGAGACCTTCTCGATCTTGCTGCCGGGCAAGGCGAAGATCACCACGACGTTGCGGCGGAGGATCGCCACCGCCCGGCCCGCCTTGGGCATGGCGAGATCGCGCCGCACGATCGCAAGATCGGTGCTGCCGTCGTCCAGGGCGGCCGCCGCCTCGATCGGGTCGGGCTTGGAGATGACGCGCAGGCGAATCGCCGCGCGGTCGCGGTTGAGCTGGGCGGCAAAGGTGCTGAAGAGCTTCAGGTCGTCGCTGCCGGGCCCGACCGCCAAGGTGATCACGGTCGGCCGCGACAGGTAGTACAGCACACAGGCAATGACGAAGAGCGCGGCCAGACCGCTGGTCAGGACGAGGAGCCACAAGCGCCGCATATCGCGTTCGTTCACCGTGCTCGTCGATTCGCGAAGCCCCGCCAGACTACCAGAACGCGGCGATTCCGTCGTCGGATGAATGGTCATTACGCCCCTTGCGCCCCAGGCGCGGAGTTTGATCGCCAATCATTGGCAATCTTGCGGCAAAACCAGGGTCACGATGGGGCGGCCTCTTGTCTTGACGGCCGGTCTTGTTCAGTGTCGCCTCCCCCCCAACAGCCGGCCGCAACAGCCGATCACGCGGACCGCATCGCCCGGCATCAGCAGGTGACTATGACGGCCGGCTTCATCGACAAACATGGTCTGTGGACGGAAACGCAGCGCCATCAGGCCGCGGAGCTCAGACGCCAGCTCGACCAGGAAGACCTAAAGCTCGTGCGCCTGGCGTGGGCGGACCCGCACGGCTATTCGCGCGCGAAGGCGGTGACCGTCCCGGCCTTCTTGAGCGCGCTGGCGACCGGCTACAACATCAATGTCGCGACCACGACGCTCGATTCCGCCGGCACGCGCACGTTCTCGTCGTTCACGCGCGGCGGCGGCATGGGGCTCGACGAGATGACCGGATCGCCCAATCTCACGATCGTGCCCGATCCCGGCACGTTCCGCGTGCTGCCGTGGGCGCCCGGCGTCGGCTGGGTGCTGTGCGACGAATATTTCAACAGCGGCGTGCCGTTCCACTTCTCGTCGCGCCACCTGCTGCGCAAGCAGCTCGGGCGGCTCGAAGACAAGGGCTTCGGCGCGATGGTCGGCGTGGAGATCGAGTGGTACCTCATGAAGGTCGCGGACGAACGCCTGAGCGAGGAGCATATCGGGGTGCCCGGCACGCGCGGGCGCCCGATCAAGACCGCCCCGGTCGAGCCCGGATATCACTACCACTCCGAATCCAACATGGACCTGATGCAGCCGGTGTTGAGCGCGCTCGGCGACGCATTCGAGACGATCGGCCTGCCGCTGCGCTCGATGGAGAATGAATGGGGTCCCGGCCAGGTGGAGTGTACCTTCGCGCCGCGCGATGCCCTCACCGCCGCGGACAACGTGCTCCTGTTCCGGACGGCGACGCGGCAAATCTGCCGCAGGCTGGGCTATTTCGCGACCTTCATGGCGCGGCCCGCGCTCAAAGGCCACTATTCGAGCGGCTGGCACCTGCATCAGTCGGTGGTCGAGCGCGACAGCAAGCAAAACCTGTTCATGCCCGAGCGATCGGACGACGTCCTGTCGCCGCTCGGCCGGTCGTTTCTCGCCGGGCTGTTGGCATACGCGGTGCCGGCGACGCCATTCGCCACGCCGACCGTCAACGGCTATCGCCGGTTCAGGCCGAACTCGCTGGCGCCCGACCGCGCCACCTGGGCGCACGACCATCGCGGCGTGATGATCCGGGTGCTGGGGGGGCCGGGCGATCCGGCGACGCGACTGGAAAACCGCGTCGGCGAGCCCGCCGCCAATCCGTATCTCTATGTCGCGTCGCAGATCGTCGCCGGTCTCGCCGGCCTCGATCGCAGGCTGGACTTAGGCGCGCCCGATGACGAGCCCTATGCGGCCGAGCGCACCATGCTGCCCAAGAGCTTGATGGAGGCGCTCGACGCGCTGGACAAGGAGTCCCTGTTCCGCAGCGCGCTCGGCGACGTCTTCATCGACTATTACGTCAAGCTCAAGCGCACCGAGGCCGGCCGCTATCTGCGCTCCCTGGAGGAGACCGGCGCCACGGGTGACGAGCCCACCGATTGGGAGCAGAATGAGTACTTCGATTTCTTCTAGAGCTGTTCGGTGGGCAACGGCGCGCACGGCACCAGCATCCCCCTCGAAGGCTAAAGGAAAATGTCGAACGAACAACGAAAGCAAATGCGGTCCGATTCGCGGTTTTCACGCAGTAGGGCGAAGTGGCGTTCACGCGCCGCGCAAAGGAGATCGCCATGACGATCCTGGAAAGAATCAGCCAGGCGCCGAGCCGGATCGGCAGCGCGCTCTACGACTGGGACGAGCTGGTCCAGGAAGACCGCGTGCACCGGCTGGCCTACACCGACCCGGCGATCTTCACCGCCGAGATGACGCA
>WNGA01013082.1_pt1 | contig 12693 bp, 14 predicted proteins | sample 5400061 | NCBI WGS metagenome assembly WNGA01 (sample SAMN13153366, study PRJNA577476) | soil metagenome | isolation source: 100 cm soil or saprolite under grassland replicate 2 | place: USA:California | collected 2016-06-15
CAGCTGCCCGAGATCGCCCACGCCCTCGTCGAGGGCCTGGTCAACCCGTGCCGCCGTAATGCCCTCGCACGGGCAGATCACCGTGTCCGGCGTGATCAGCTCGGCCAGTTCCCGGGCGCATCGCGCTGAGACGCCCGAGGACGTCGCGGGATTTTCTGAGCGGGGCCAGCGCCGACTGGTGAGGTCGCAATCGTGACCGGGCTGCTCCCGGCGAAAGCGCGCCGAGTCGCGCCGCGGCGACGATTCCCGCCACGCGCCCCTCGAGCACGGCCATGGCGGCGCCACCGAGGCCTCCTCCATCGCCGGCGGAGAAGATACCGGGAACGGTGGTCTCCATCTCGGCGGAGACCCGAGGAACCCAGCCCCCACGCTCCGCGACATACTGATGCTCGGCGCCGCACATCTGGGAGAGCTGGACGGTCGGAACGGCACCCCAGGCGAAGCACACGGCTGCGACCTCGAACGTCTCCTCCGAGCCGCGGACCAGCCGCCAATCCTCGTCGAGGGCAACCGTGACAACTTTCCTCACGCTCGGGTCTCCCACTGCACGGGCTACCGCCCGGGATCCGATGAGCGGAACGCGCGCGGCGCGGAGGGTGTGCCAGTCGGCCGTCGCGTCACCGGAAAGCGGCCATCGAGCCCACGATGTTGGCGATACTCGCGGCATCCGGCGCGAAGGAGCGGCGTCCAGCACGGCCACTACGTGAGCGCCCTCGCAGACGAGGCGGCTGGTCACGGCGGGAAGCAAGGGCCCCGTTCCGGCCACCAGCACCCGCTGACCTGGAGGCAGTGCGCGCGCGTCGAGTAGTGAGCGAATCGCCTCGGCATTGGTCACGCCAGGCAGCGTCCAGCCCGGGACGGGCACAGCGCGGTCGTGAGCGCCCGTCGCGAGCACCACGGCCTCCGGCCGAAGGCTCTCTGCGCGCTCCCCTTCCCACACCGCGAGCGTGCGCTGCTCGAAGATGCCCCATATCGTGGCGCGCTGATGCAGGACCCCACGTGATCCAGCCGCCTCGAGCTTGGCGAGGAGTTTCGACTCCGCGGCACGGCCATAAGTTGGCCCGCCGAGGATTGGGCGCTCGTCGTAGAGGTGAACGGTGAGCCCTGCCCGCGCGGCCTCGAGGGCGGCCGCCAGACCTGCCGGCCCGCCTCCCACCACGGCGATTTGCGGGGGTGATCGTCATCAGGAGGGTACACATTGCAATCGGACTCGGCGATTGTCAAACGCGCGGGGCGTCGTATACTCGCCCCGGCTCAGGCGCGGCCGCGTGGCGCGTCTGCTCGAAAGGCGATCATGGCTGATCTCCGTACCGGCGGCGAATGGGTTGTGGAGGGCTTGCGCGCCGAGGGCGTGCGGCACGTCTTCGGCCTGCCCGGCGTCCACAACCTCGCCATCTACGACGCGCTGATCCGCCAGCACGACATCGCGCACATCCTGTCTCGTCACGAGCAGGGCTCGGGCTTCATGGCCGATGGCTACGCGCGCGCCTCGGGCCGGCCGGGCGTGGTCGTGGTCACCACGGGCCCCGGCGCCACCAATACGCTGACGCCTCTCGTGGAGTCCTTCGCGGGCTCCCAGCCCATCCTCGTGCTCATGTCCGACATTCCCGCGGCGTTGATCGGCAAGGGGCTGGGCGCACTCCACGAGGTGCCCAACCAGATCGACTGCTTCAAGCCTGTCTGTCGCTGGGCGGAGACCATCTACGATGGGCGCGCCATTCCTGCTGCCGTCGAGCGGGCCTTTCATCTCTTCCGCACCGGGCGTCCGGGGCCCATCGCGCTCTCATTGCCCACGGATCTTCTGGTGGCGAAGAGCGAGGGCCGCCGCGAGGTGCTCCCGAGCGGCCGTCCCGCCTGCGATCCGCGGCTCATCGAGGACGCGACAAAACGTCTCCGCGCGGCCAGGCGTCCGCTCATCGTGGCCGGCGGGGGTGTCATCGCGGCCGGTGCCTCGACCGAGCTCGTCGCGCTCGCCCGCGGGCTGGGCGCGCCGGTCATCACGTCGGTGATGGGGCGCGGCGCCATTCCCGAAACCGATCCGCTCTGGCTGGGCGTTCTCCCCAACTACCGGTCGACCCAGGCCGCTCTCGAGAGCGCCGACGTCATCCTGTGCGTCGGCTGCCGCTTCGCCCACCGGTCCACCAAAGGCCTGCTCCTCAAGCTCGACTTCAAGCCTGAGCAGGCGCTGATTCACATCGACATCGATCCGTCGGTGATCGGGCTCATGCACGAGACCGCCGTGGGCATTGTCGGCGATGCGCGAGATGGGCTGCGGGGGCTCGTGGCCGCGCTGGGCAAGGCCGGTGCCGCCGGGGAATGGGACGGCGCGTGGATACGGGCCCAGCGCGAGGTCCGCTCACCTCGCTACACGGAGCCGACGGATCGGCTCATTCAGATCCTGCGTAGGGCCCTCGAGCCCGGAGCCATAGTCGTCAACGACCAGACCGGGCTGAACTACTGGATGGAGTGGCATTTCCCTGTCCTCGAGCCGCGGACCTTCCTCTATCCGATCGGCTCCGCCACCTTGGGCTACGGCGTTCCCGCGGCAATCGGCGCCAAGGTGGCGCATCCAGACCGACAGGTTCTGGCCGTGCTCGGCGACGGCGGCTTCATGTTCTCGGTCAACGAGCTGGCGACGGCGGTGAAGTACGACCTCGGTATCGTCTTCCTCGTGCTCAACGATCAGCGCTACGGCGCCATCAAGTATCTGCAGGAAGGCATATTCGGAAAGTACGGCGAGGTGGATCTCGCCAATCCGGACTTCCCCGCGCTGGCCCGCGCCTTCGGCGCCACGGGCTCCCGAGTGGAGAGCATCGACGAGCTGCCGAGGGCCCTCGAGCGCGCCCTCAATCACCGCGGACCCACGCTTCTCGAGCTTCCCATAGCGGTCGAGCCGCCCTGGGAGCTCTGAGGGTATAATCCGCACATGGGCGCTGATCTCGATCCGGCGCGCAAAAAGACCCTCCGCCGCGAGCTCGAAGGCCTGCTCGGCAAAGGCGCGGTGCTCTCCGAGCCCGATGAGCTGCTCGTCTACGAGTCCGATGGGCTGACGCTCTTCCGCGCTCTCGCGGATTTCGTGGTCTTCCCCACCTCGGTCGAGCAGGTCTCGGCCATCGTCAGGCTCGCCAATCGGGAAGGTTTGCCCTTTGTCGCCCGCGGGGCGGGCACGGGGCTGTCAGGCGGATGCCTCCCCGCCGAGGGCGGCCTCGTGATCTCGCTGATGCGGATGAACCGCGTGCTCGAGGTGGACTACGACAATCAGATCGCCGTGGTCGAGCCCGGGCTGGTCAACCTCCACCTCTCCTGGGCCGTGGGACCCAAGGGCTTCTACTACGCGCCCGACCCGTCGAGCCAGCAGGCCTGCACCGTCGGCGGCAATATCGCGAACAACTCCGGCGGGCCGCACACGCTCAAGTACGGGGTGACGGCGAACCACGTGCTGGGTCTCGAGGTGGTCCTGCCCGATGGCGAGATCATGTGGCTGGGCGGCCGCACGCGCGAAGCGCAGGGCTACGACATGGCCGGCCTCTTCGTCGGCTCCGAGGGCACCTTCGGCATCGCCACCAAGATCGTCGTGCGCATTCTCAGGCAGCCGCAGGCGGTGAAGACCGTGCTCGCCGTCTTCGACTCGATCGACGAGGCCTCGGAGGCCGTGTCGGCGGTGATCGCGCGCCGCCTCATCCCCGCCGCCATGGAGATGATCGACCAAACCACCATCGAAGCGGTCGAGGATGCCTTCGGCTGCGGTTACCCACGAGACGCCGCCGCCGCGCTCCTCATCGAGCTCGACGGTCTCCAGCAGGGGATGGACGTCCAGGTCGAGCGCGTGATGGCCGCCTGCCGCGACTGCGGAGCGCGCGATGTGCGCGCGGCGCGCGACGAAGCGGAGCGCCAGCTCCTCTGGAAGGGGCGGAAGAGCGCCTTCGGAGCGTTTGGCCGCATCTCGCCCGCCTACATGGTGATGGACGGAGTCATTCCACGCACGCGGCTGCCCGAGGTGCTGAAGAGGGTGAACGAGATCGTGGCCGCCCACGGTCTGCGCGTGGGCAATGTGTTCCACGCGGGAGACGGCAATCTCCATCCCAACATCCTCTACGATCCTCGCGTGCCGGGAGAAGAGGCGCGCGTGGTGGAGGCGGGCGGAGAGATCCTGAAAGTGTGCGCGGCCGTGGGCGGCTCCATCTCCGGGGAGCACGGTATCGGCCTCGAGAAGATCGACTACATGCCGCTCATCTTCACCGAGGCCGACCTGGGCTTCATGCGCGAGCTGCGCGAGGCGTTCAATCCGCATGGTCTCTGCAATCCCGGGAAGATCTTCCCCTCGCGAAAGGCGTGCGGCGAGGCCGGGATCGCCTATCGCCCGCATCCCATCGAAGAGAAGGGTCTCGCCCAGCGCTTCTAGCGGGGCAGGGACGACTCAGGTGCCCGCCCCCCTCCTCGACGCGCTTCGCGGCATCGTCGGCCCCGCTCACGTGCTCACGGGCGCCGACTGCGCGCCGTATGTTGTCGACGGCCGCGCGCCCGAAGCCGTGGCCTTTCCCGGCACCAAGGAGGAAGTGGCGGCCATCCTGCTCGCGGCCGCCGAGGCGGACACGTCGGTGGTGCCGTGGGGCGGAGGCACCAAGATGGGCATCGGCGCGCCGCCTCCGCGGCTCGGAGTGGTGCTCATGCTGAAGCGGATGAACCGCCTCCTCGAGCACGAGCCCGGCGATCTCACGGCCACGGTCGAGACGGGCATCACCCTGAGCGCGCTCCAGGGCGAGCTGGGCAAGCGGGGTCAGTGGCTCTCCCTCGATCCGGCCCATGCCGACAAAGCCACCCTGGGCGGCGTGCTGTCGAGCAATGCGGCGGGGCCGCGACGTCATCTCTACGGATCGTGCCGCGACCTGCTCATCGGCGTCACCGTGATCACAGCGGCGGGCGCCACCGTCAAGGGCGGCGGCAAGGTGGTCAAAAACGTCGCCGGCTATGATCTGCCCAAGCTCTTCATCGGTGCCTTCGGCACCCTCGGGGTGATCGTCGAGGCCACCGTGAAGCTCCGCCCGCGCCCGGATGTCGACCGGCTCGTGATCGCGCGATTCGCCCGGCTCAAGGAAGCGGGGGCAGCGGCGCGCGCGGTGATGGCCTCCGATCTCTTGCCCTCGGCCCTCGATCTCCTCGACGGGGAAGCGCTCCGCGCGCTGGGGCAGGGTCGCGGGGACGGCGCGGCGCTGCTTCTGGGCATCGATGGCATCCTCGAGCAGGTCGAGTGGCAGTGCGCGGAGGTCGAACGTCTGCTGCGCCCGCAGGCGCTGGTCGATGCGCGTGTGCTCGACGGCGACGAGCGCGACGCCACGTGGCACGCTCGCAGCGGTCTCGGGCACGGCGCTTTCCCCGACACCGCGGCGGTGATGCGCTGGACCGTCCTGCCCGCCCAGGTCGCCGATGTCATGGAGCAGGGGGCGGCGGTCGCCCAGCGCGCCGGCCTGGGTGCGGCGCTGGCGGCTCACGCCGGGGTAGGAGTGGTGGAGGCCGTGCTCGCGAGGGCGGGGTTCGCCGATGCCGCGGCCGTGGTCGGGGTGCTGAACGAATGGCGCACGCTGGTGCGTGCCGCGGGCGGGCAGGCCCTGATCGAATCCGCCCCGCTCGCCGTGAAGGTGGCGGTGCCCGTGTGGGACGATCCGGGCCCTTCGCTCCGCATCATGCAGCGGATCAAGTCCCAGCTCGATCCGAACGGCCTCTTGAATCCCGGCCGCTTCGTCGGAGGAATCTAGCGCATGGCGCACGAGACAGTGACGGCGCCCCCGGGAGGGCCGTTGACCCTCCACGGCCACGACGTCGAGGGCGTCAACCGCTGCGTGCACTGTGGGCTCTGTCTCGCCTACTGCCCGACCTTCTCCATTCTCGGCACCGAGATGGATTCGCCGCGCGGCCGCATCTTCCTCGTCAAGTCGCTCGCGGAAGGGCGCCTCAACCTGGGTGACGCCACCGTCTCGCACCTCGACCTGTGTCTCGGCTGTCGCGCCTGCGAGACGGTGTGTCCTTCCGGAGTGCCGTATGGCCAGCTCATCGAGGCCGCGCGCGCGGAGATCGAGCGGCAGCGTCCCGGCGGGCCGTTGCGTCGCCTTTTCCGCTGGGTGAACTTTGCCGTGCTCCTGCCGCGCCCGCGCCTTCTCGGCCTGGCCGCGGCGGGCCTCCGCTTCTATCAGGTGAGCGGGCTGCGGACCCTCGCCAGGGCCACGGGCCTCCTCAAGCTCTTGCCATCACCGCTCGCCGACTGGGAGCCGCTTCTCCCCTCGCTCCCGCCCGCCGCCGAACGCGCTCCTCTTCCCGAGCTGACGCCCGCCGACGGGACCAGGCGGGCGCGCGTGGGCATGCTGTCCGGCTGCATCCAGCAGATCGCCTTCGGCTCGCAGAACCGCGCCACGGCTCGCGTGCTCGCGCGCAACGGGGCCGAGGTGGTGGCGCCGCGCGCGCAGACCTGCTGCGGCGCGCTGCACGCGCATGCGGGCGAGCACCCTCTCGCGGTCACGCTCGCCAGGCGCACGATCGAGGTGTTCGAGGCGGCGAAGGTAGAGGCGGTCGTGGTGAATGTCTCCGGCTGCGGCGCCCACATGAAAGCCTATGACGTGTTGCTCGCGGACGACCCCGCATGGCGGGAGCGGGCGGCGAGCTTCGCCGCCAAGGTGCGCGACCTCGCCGAGTTCCTGGCCACGGAGCCGCTGCGGGGGCCGCTCGGGGCGGTCAACAGGACGGTCACGTATCACGACCCCTGCCACATCGTGCACGGACAGAAGATCTCGAAGCAGCCGCGCGCGCTGCTCGGCCAGATCCCCGGGCTCAGGCTGGTCCCGCTCAAGGAATCCGACTGGTGCTGCGGGTCGGCGGGGACGTACAACCTGACTCAGCCCGAGATGGCCCGCCAGCTCCAGGAGCGCAAGGTGGCGCATATACGCGAGACGGGAGCCGACGCGGTGGTCACGGCCAATCCCGGCTGCATCATCCAGATCGTCCAGGGCCTCGAAGCCGCGGGAGCGCCCATCGAGGTTCTCCACATCGCCGAGGTTCTCGACGAGTCCTATCGCAACGCTGCGCGCGTCGCCCCTCACCCTACCCTCTCCCCAGAGGGGAGAGGGACCAAGCATCCCTCGCCCCCGCAGGGGGAGAGGGCAGGGTGAGGGGGGAGCAGATGCCACGCGCAAAAGCCCTCGCCCTCGCATCCCTCCCCGACGGCGCCGTCGAGCTGGTGGTGGTAAACGGCCTCGACGTGGCCCTCTTCCGTCGCGGCGACGAGATCCTCGCCATCGGTAACGAGTGCGCGCACAAGGGCGGCAATCTCTGCGACGGCCGGATCGAGGGCGATATCGTCACGTGCCCGCTCCACGGCTGGGAGTTCGATCTCCGCTCGGGCGCGTGCATGACCATCCCCGGCGAATCGGTGCCGCGCTTCACCGTCACCGTGGAGGACGGCGCCATCTATCTCGAGGAGAGCGCATGAAGGACTCCGTCCCCCAGGAACACAAGGCGAATGCGCCGGTGTCCGTGGGCTGTTTCGTGCTGACCATGTCGGACACGAAGACACCGGAGACCGATACGAGCGGAACCCTCATCCGCGAGCTCTTGACGGCGGCGGGCCATCGCGTCGCGGGCCACGCCATCGTCAAGGATGAACCCGCGCAGGTCACGGCGGTGATCCGGTCGGGGTGCGCCGCGCCCTCGGTGGAAGCGTTCATACTGACCGGTGGTACGGGCATCACGAGCCGCGACTCGACGTTCGAGGCGATCGAAGGGCTCCTCGACAAGCGGCTGACCGGCTTCGGCGAGCTTTTCCGCATGCTCTCGTACCAGGAGATCGGCGCGGCGGCCATGCTCTCGCGAGCGCAGGGCGGGGTGGTTCAGGGGCGCGTGCTCTTCTCGCTGCCGGGATCGCCCAATGCCTGCCGGCTGGCCCTGGAAAAGCTCATCATTCCCGAGCTTCCGCACCTGATCCGCGAGGTGAGGCGCTAGGGCCCTCCGGGGTATACTCAGAAGTAGTCTCATTCGATCCGGCTCGGCCGATCCCGGCACTACGGAGGAGTGGCAAATGTCGAGGCACGTCACCCGTATCTTCATGGCGCTCTCGCTCTGCGCGGCACTGGCCGGCCCTGTCGCGGCCCAACCCACGAACCCCTCGGGCCCGCTGTGGACGGAAAGCAGCAATGCCAAGGTCCCCGCCGACATCGCGCGCCTCAACGATCATATGAACAATCTCGCCGAGAAGCTCAAGCCCGCGCTGGTGCAGGTGCGGGTGCGCCGCGCGACGGAACCCCAGACCGAAGGCGAGCAGCCGGCAACGCCTGAAGAGCGTCGCACATCGGGCTCGGGCGTATTGATCCGCTCCGATGGCTATCTCGTCACCAACGAGCACGTGGTCGCCGACGCCGATCGCATACAGGTGAAGCTGACGGACGGCCGGCGTTTCGAGGGCCGGCTCGTGGGCAAGGACGAGCGGGTGGATCTGGCACTGGTCAAGATCGAGGCGACCGGCCTCCCCGTGGCTGCCCTCGGCGACTCGAATCGCATTCGCGTCGGCGAGTTCGTGCTGGCCCTGGGACAGCCCTTCGGTCTCGAGCAGTCCGTGTCCTTCGGCATCGTGAGCAGGAAGGGTCAGCCGCTTCTCGCGGCCGCCCCGGGCTTCGACTTCATCCAGACCGACGCCACCGTGAATCCCGGCAACTCCGGAGGCCCGCTCGTCAACATGGCGGGTGAGGTGATCGGCATCAACAGCATGGCCGCGCGCAATGGCACCATCGGCTTCGCTATCCCGATCAATCTCGTCAAGGGCCTCCTGCCCCAGCTCGCCTCCAAGGGCAAGGTCGAGTGGGGCTGGCTCGGTGTGGGGATCGCCGACGTGGGCGACGAAGACCTGCCCAAGTACCAGCTGAAGGAGGCCCGCGGCGTCCTGATCCGCCACGTGGTGGCCGGGCAGCCCGCCGACAAGGGTGGTCTCAAGGCCGACGACGTGGTGCTCGCCGTGGACGGCACGCAGATCGAAAGCATGCGGGATCTGCAGCGCATTATCGCGAGCACGCCGGTGGGCCGCTCGGTCAAGCTCTATGTCATGCGCGGCGGCAAGGAGCAGGAACTCGAGGTGGTGGTCGGCCCGTACCAGACGGCTGCGCCGGCACCCCGTCCGCAGCCGCCGCAGCCACGCCGCGCCCCCGAGGCGCCCGCGCCGACGCCACCGGCTCCCGCTCCCAAGTGATCGCCCGCGGCTGAGCGACTTTACCGGCCGCCCGGCGCCTGATATTCTTCGCGCGTCATGCGCGCGGTTCTCCTCGGTACCGGCTCGCCGCCACCCAACGCGAAGCGTCGCGGGCCCTCCACGCTGCTCGCGCTGGGCGACGAGAAGTTCCTCGTCGACGCGGGCTCGGGAGTCGGCGTCCAGCTCGTCCAGGCGGGTGTCCGCCCCTATGACTGGCCGCGCCTCCTCATCACGCATCACCATTCCGATCACGTCATCGATCTCGCGCACCTCCTGATCACGCGCTGGATCGTGGGACAGAATGCGCCCTTCGAGGTGTGGGGGCCCGCGGGCACCAAGCGGCAGATGGACAAGCTCCTCGACTATCTGGACTGGGACATCGAGATTCGCCGCCACCACATGATCAGGCGCGACCCGCCACGCGTGGCCGTCACCGAGATCGAAGAAGGGAAGATCTTCGAGGCGGGCGGCGTGACGGTGAGCGCTTTCAACGTCGATCACGATCCGGTGAAGCCGGCCGTCGGCTATCGCTTCGAAGGCGGAGGCCGGAGCGTGGTCGTCTCGGGTGACACCCGGCCCTCGGAGAACCTGATCCACTGGAGTCGGGGCGTGGACTGCCTCATCCATGAATGCTGCGAGATGACCAAGACGTCGTGGTATCCCGACTGCGGGTGGCCGACGCTCGAGGAGAAGATCAAGAGCCTCGCCTCGTATCACACCCAGCCCGAAGACATCGGCCGGGTGGCCGCCGCCGTCAAGCCGGGCAAGCTCGTCATCACGCACATGATGCCCGGCTCGGTGCCCGCCGAGCTTCATGCCGCGGCCAGGCGTCAGTTCGCCGGCCCCGTGACCATCGGGGAGGACTTGCTGGAAGTCTAGACGCCTCAGGTGAGCAGGAGCTTGAGGGATCCCGCGACCGAGATGGCGATGAGGGCGAGGGCGAACCAGCGTCGGGGGAGGTAGGCGTTGAGGCGCCGGCCGAGCCAGGACCCGGCATAGAGGAGCGGTGAGGCAAGGAGCGAGAGCCACACTATGCGCCACGTCAGAAAGCCGATGCTCCAGTAGGACGCGACCTTGAGGCAGTTCGCGGTCACGAGCGCTCCCGCGCCAGTGGCCACCACCGCGGCATTCGAAAGCCCCAGCCCCGCCAGATAGGGCCCGATGATCGTGCCACCCGAGTTGGCGACGGCCGAGGCCATGCCGATCAGGACGCGATTCCGCTGCCCACGCCCCAGTGGTGTCCCACGTGGATCTTCGCGCGCATGAACACGAGCTGGAGCACGGCGAGGACGAGGGCGACCGCGCCAATCACCTTGCGCAGGCGGTGGTCGGGCATCCGGAGATCATCCACACGCCGATCAGGATGCCGGCGAGCGCGGTGGGCAGGATGAGCCGGAGCCGGCGCGCGTCCCACTGGCGCCAGTAGTAGCGAAGGATGATGGGGTCCGCGGAGAAAGCCGGCCACGAAGGCGGCCAGCACAGTGGCCGCGGCCAGCGTGCCGAGCGAAGGCTCCGGCACTAGCGCTCGAGGCGGAGGGCGGCGAGGACCGCGCAGGCCCACTCGCCGTCGAGCGTGGGCACGGGCGCATAGGTGAGCCCGCCGATGATGCGGGCGCCCTCTTCGTAGTCTGCCGCCGCGTCCTCGAGGACGTCCTCCACCGCGAGCTCGAAGCGCACCAGCTCGCCCATGGTGAGAGGTGGCGCGGCGGCGCGGCATTTGACGTACATGGTCAACTCGGGCTCGGCGATGATGAAGGTCGCCGCCGCGCGCGCCTCGAGATTTCTTCGCGCAGTGCTCCGCGCCGCTATGGCCAGTCGAATGATGGCGGGGCTCAGCGCGAGGAGCTCCAGGTACGAGCAAAGCATGGGGTGTGGCCGGCCGCGGTCGTCCAGCGTCAGGAGCGGCAAAGCGCGGCCGAGGAGGCGCGGAAGGTCCTTCTGGGAGAGCCGCTGCTCGAGCCCGGCCGGCAGCATGGCGCCGAGACTCCGGGTCATACGGTGACCACGAGGCCGTCGTGCGCCCGCTCGAAGCGCGCCTCGGCCTCTCGGGCCAGCATGTCCCGTCCCATGTGGGTGAGGATGATCCGCCGTGCGCCGAGCCGTGCCGCCTGCGCTTCGACCGTCTTGTAGTCGAGGTGGAACTTCACCGGCTTGTCGAACGTGTACGCCTCGCACACGAAAAGATCGGCGCCCCGCGCGACATCCACCAGGCTTTCCGTCCACTCCGTGTCTCCGGAGTAGGCGATGATCCGGCCGCCATATTCGACGCGGAGCGCAGAGGGCGGCGCTCCGCTCGCGTGCACGACGGGAAAGGCGGTGACCGCCGCTGGTCCCACGCGCAGGGCCCGACCCTGGGCCAGCTCGACGAACTCGACGCCGAACTTGCGCTGGATGGAGGTCGATCCGGGGAAGAAGACTTCCATGGCGGCTTCCACGCGGGCGCGGACACCGGGGGGGCCGGCGATCACGAGGGGCTGGGTGCGCCGGGAGAACTGAGCGTCGAGAATCAGGAACGGGACGCCGCCGAAGTGATCACCGTGGAGATGGCTCAGGAGCACTGCGCCTACCTCTCCCGGGTCCATCCCGTCGCGCTTCATGCCGATCAGCGCCGACGTGCCGCAATCGATGAGCACGGCCGCATCGGCGCCCGAGAGGTGCAGGCAGGTCTGAAAGCGTCCGCCTGTGCCGAAGGCGTCGCCCGAGCCCACGAAGCGGAGCGCGACCGTCATTTGAGCTGCGCGGCGAGAAAGGCACGCACCTGTTTCTCCGCGTCCTCGTGCGCACGCGGGCTGTAGTCGATGGTGGCCCCGCGTCCGCCGCGAGCATCGGCCACGATGGTGAGCCGCCTCACCTCGGCTCCGTCGAAATGATGCCGCGCCTCCGGATACACGACGGCGGTGACCGACCGCCCCGCCGCCGGGCCAGCGCCTCGCACGGCGCGGCCGGTGTCCAGTCGTCCTTACCGCCCAGAAGCATGAGAATGGGGGTGGAACCCGGCAGCCTCGTGAAGCCGCCGCAGCCCGGATAGAACAGGATGAAGGCACGGATCGAGACGTCGGGATACTGGCGCTCCGTGCTGGCCGAGGTGAGGAGCGTCCAGCCACCGTGCGAGTAGCCGATGGCCGCGATGCGCCTCGAATCGATCTGGGGCAGCGTCTTGAGATATGCGGCAGCGGCGAAGACGTCGGGTGCGCGCATGCGCCCCGTCAGCTCTGCCGAGCCGGCGCACAGTCGCTTGAGCCCGCGCCCGCCGAAGCTGTCCAGCACGAAAGCCGCGTAGCCCTCGTGGCGGAGCCACCCCGCCCATTCCTTGACGTTGGGTCCTACACCGCCGCAGCCGTGCATCAGGATGACTCCGGGAAAGGGGCCGGTGCCGCGGGGCGTGTAGAGCTCGGCAGTGAGCGAGGCAGGGGCCGGGGAGGTCACGGCGACCGCGTGGCCGTCGGCGTGACCCCGCGCCGCGCCGAGAG
>WNGA01022453.1_pt1 | contig 12693 bp, 12 predicted proteins | sample 5400061 | NCBI WGS metagenome assembly WNGA01 (sample SAMN13153366, study PRJNA577476) | soil metagenome | isolation source: 100 cm soil or saprolite under grassland replicate 2 | place: USA:California | collected 2016-06-15
GGATAAATTGGAAATAATAATTTTCAACTTGCCCTTTGGTAATTCCGCATAAGTCAATCCAACGCCGCATGTCTTTGAGGCCTCTGGTCCGCCGCCTCCCCCACCTCCAGTACCGAGAGGAGTATATCCTTCAATATCAACTGACACACTGTTCAATTTACCATCTGGCGAGAGAAAATTGAAGTTGTAACCATCAGTCTTCGCGCCATGCATTGGTGGCGTGACGCTGATTGAAGCAAGAGTAAACCTATAGTCCGCCAGTTGAATCTCACGGTTCAACTCAAAAATATCACCCGCTTGAGGATCTAGCCCGGCATCAAATTCAAACTCGTACTTGGCCTGGGATGGATCGGTGAGAATATATTGGATGGGATAAGTGATGTGAAGAGGTGGTACAAAGCCCTTCGTAACTTTTATTGCCCAGGGTTGTATATCCGGCCAATCATTAGCTGGTAAATCAATATCCTGCGGGTAATCCCAAAAGATTTCCTGACCATTGCCATCTTTTAAAATTAAACCGCCTGGCTGCGGAGACCAAGCTCCGCTATCAGAAGTTAGAAGTTGTGGGCTGGCGGAATTCTCCAATCAGGATATAACTGTCACCTGCATCGATGACTTTAGTGATAGATAAAGGACTTTGAACAACTTCTTCCGTCTGGGATACTGACGTATTATCTGGTTGCCACTGCAACCGCCAGTTACCGCGTAGCTCAACTACCGGCGCACTGAGAATCACAGTCAATTTCCCCGAGGGAATCTCGCCATCATAGATGAGCCGCGTTTCTTGTGAAGTGTAACCAGTCCCATTCCCTTCGCCACCGCCGGTGGCACTTGAATGTGGTGTTCCTTTAATATCAACATTAACACCTCGGAGGCTGTCTTTACTCTCGAAGTGGAAGATGTAACCATCTTGTGCGCGGGTGATGTAGGTCACACGTAAGGGGTAACCGGCGATTTCCAGATCACGATCCAAACGCCATTCCTGCGCGGTCTTTGGATCTGGCCCAGTATCAAATTCAAATTCTGTTTGCGCGCTAGTATATTCCACAGCCAAATATTCAAATATGATCGTCAAGGGCCAGTTGAATTGTTTACCTTCAATCTGGTATGCCCACGGGAAAACACCCATTTCATCAGAGGAAATATCGAGATCATTCGGTGTGGTAAATGGGATTTCCTGCCCATTGGCGTCCGTGATCTTTGGCCATTGCGAAATGCCCATGGCTTGTGCATCCTGCGGCAAATCAATCGAATGGAATTTGCCGACAAGAACATAACCAGTATCGGTTTCGATTACTTTTTCAAGAACCACTGAATTATTACTCGATATTCCCGGCGATGGCGTTACTTCAATTACTGGAACCATCGTCATATCCGCTGGCGCAGGAATGAAGCGCAATGGCAATTCCCAATTTTCCGGAAGCGCGCCAAGCATCGTATCCTGAATACAAGGCACGGACAGTGTTGCCTCATTCACGTTCATCGGCATAGGCTCGTACGTAAAACGATTTTCGTATCCAGTTCCCCAGCCACTTCCCTCCCCACCTGTCATTCGAAGTGAAGAACCATCCGGCAATTTCAACTCGGCAGACATGTGGCAACCAACCATATCCTCGCGGTGTGAAAGTTTATCGAATGGAATATTTTCCACGCTAAACACAAGGACTGTTTTCTCGGAACTTAGAACTGCCTCCTTGACAGTGATTGTAACGCCCTCTCGAGTCTGTGAGACTGGCTCAGCCAACACGCGCAACGGACTCGTGCTATCGACCAAGCCAACTCCGGGGATATAACCGAGCAGCCGCTTCATGGCTGTCACGACAGTTGGTGAGGTGGCGAGGAGGATGATCAACACTACGGCCAACGCTAACCCAAAACCCCAGGCCAGTTTCACTTTAGATCTTCCAAACATTGTCTTTTGCTCCTGTTCCTTGAGTTTGGAATGCAATCCACGCTCCAGCCGCGAGACAAATTCCGGGCTTGGCTCAGGAGAAGCGTAGTAATCTTTTAGTTCTTTTTCCAGATCATCTGGCATGTGGGGAGTTGGTTTCTTACTCATGGTCAGTCTCCCAATTGGCCTTCAACCAATCCAGGGTTCGATAAAGACTCATCTTCACTGCCCCTTCGCTACGTTTTAGCATGGAAGCGATTTCCGAGAAATCAAGCCCTGCTGCAAATCGCAAACGCAAAAGTTCCTGCCGCTCCTCGTCAAGCTTGCCAAGCAGTTGAGCAAGGTGAGCATGCAACTCATTTTGTTCTAAAGTTGATTGCAGATCGGGCGAGTCATCGGTCAACTCATTGAGTGAAGCTGTAGCATGTTGGCGGTATTGGTCAACCAGCCGTCTATGTGCGATGGTAAACAACCATGAAGAAAATCGTCCGCGCTCGCGATAAGAAGCTAGTCCCTCCAACGCATCGGCAAAAACTTGGGCAGTCAGGTCTTCGGCATCCTTGACGTTTCCCAATCTACGATAGAGATAGCGATACAGCGGCGTGACATAACGCCTATATAAAGCCGAAAAAGCTTCTGTGTTATGGCATGCCTCTCTAACAAGTGCCGCGTCATCCAGCCGGGAATAGTCCGTCATAGGCAATGATATGGATTGCATTCACGTTGTATATCGAGGAGTCTTGAGAAAAGTAACAGGAGATGACAACGCCCACTCAAAGTGACAATGATGAACTTGCGTTACTTTTTTACCTCAATAGACACCGCCAGGGTCGCGCCGAACAAGTTCCCATCTGCATCGGCCAGGCGCCAATAACTGGTATAAACTCCCTCCTTGTTAGGCGCGTCCATATTGATAGTTAGGTTTGTCCAATCTCCTGGAGATACCACTTTGCGCAACAATGTAGATCCTGCGCCAAACTCATCCCCGCCTGTCAAGACGAGGCTATATTGATACACCCAATCGCAAGTCCCCGTATTTTGAACTTTCCAGATCTTGTCAAAGTTTTGTTGTGGCGCAAGCACTGTTCCACTGGGAATAGTTTCGTCACGGATGAAAGCGAGATTGTTACAACCTGAAGCTAGACTGCCTGGATTGACAGTCGGGGTTACAAAGGTTCCCGTTCCAATCGCGGTAAGCGTTGTGGCGGGTGTCGATGTATAGAAAAAAAAGGTCGCGGTGGGTTGAGCAGGGAATGTGGGGGAAGCCAAAGGTGTGGCAACAAAGGGTGTAATTGTTGGAAGCGGAGTAAGCGAGGGGATAGGTGTATTCGTAATCGGTGTAACCATGGCTGTTTGAGTCTCAAAGAATGCTGCAACCATGGTCCCAACGCCTGCTGTCAGAGCAGCATCTACACTCGACTCTGTTGCAGTGGCTGCACCGCCGCAGCTAGAGAGCAAAGCGGCAAAGAGAAATATGACAAACGGTAGTTTTTTTGTGAAATTCATGAAATCCTCCAAGCCCCTATATCATAATTGAAAAATCTTCACAGGAATGGAATTCTCATTTTTGAGAAAAGTAAACTTTCTGTAAAGCATGGGCGAGGGCATCCACATCATCGCTTGTGTTGTATCCTTGAATGGATACCCGGATAAGCTTATATCCATTCCAGTCAATGAGAGGCACTTCAATACGATATTGGTTATAGAGACGCTCCTTGAGCGTATTGATGTCAGTATCGGCTGGGAGCGGCAGGGAGACCATTTGGCGGAACCAGAGATCAGGGTCGGAGTGAAGCTGTGGAAGTCCTGTCAAAGAACAAATCCGCTTCTGTGCGTCACACGCCAATTCATGGCACTCCACACGGACTTTATCCCAACTATGTTTCTCCTGAAATTCTATTGCCGCAGGGACCGATAAAAATGCAGCAATATCCCGTGTACCCCACCACTCGTGATGGTCAATAAATATTGAACCGCTCGGGGTTTCACTTTCATAACCCCAGCTGACAACAAGCGGCTTTAGCGAATGCTGCATGTCCGGTTGTGCATATAAAAAGCCTGCACCTTTCGGAGCGCACAGCCATTTGTGTAGATTCCCTGCGTAAAAATCTGCTCCGAGCGAATCTAGGGCGAGTGGAATTTGTCCTGGAGCGTGTGCGCCATCAATGACCGTAATAATGCCAGCCTCACGTGCTCGACAGATTATTTCTTCAACTGGAAATAATATGGCTGTGGACGAAGTAATATGACTCAGAAAAATAACTTTAGTCCGGGGCGTGACACCACTCCAAAATTCCTGCACCCATCTATCCTTGTTCGTAAGAGGAATAGAAATTTTCTGATTGATATAGGTAAACTTATGTTCTTTTGATAAAAAGCGCCATGTACGATCAATTGCACCATATTCATGATCCGTGGATAACACTTCGTCCCTGGGTCCAAGTTCAAGCGAACGTGCAACGATATTTAAAGCGATTGTTGCATTTTGGGTATAGACGACATTCTCTGCGCGCGTGCCAAGATAATTAGCCAGCACCGCACGCGACTCGGCCATCAGGGTATTGTGTCTGCGTCCTAAAAACTCAACTGGCTGGTTTTCCAGCTCGCGCTGCCAACGCTGATATTCATAAAAGACAGGCTTTGGCGTTGCGCCAAAGGAGCCATGATTTAGGAAATGGATACTGGGATCAAGTAGAAAGTCATCTTTTAGGGATGGCATTGGGTAATTATAAGATAATACCTGAGAGAAAAAAAACATCCAATAAAGCGCCCGTAATATATTCCTATTCGGGACGCCTCATTGGATGTTGATGCTAGTACCGCAACATTATAAAAATGGAGAGCTAAGCTGCATATTTTCCTTTGAAATGTAGCAATTTACCCTACAGCTTAAGGACATTGTGGCACTGGAGAGATCGGAATTGTTATAGCCTATTCAGTTGAGTATCTATATTTTCGGCTATCAATCCTCTCCTGCTGGCAATCGATATTTGCTAATTGACTCCGCCAAGTCGAGGATATTTTCTTTACCTTCTTTGATCAAATTATATATTTCGCGTCCAATATCAGTCGGGTTGATACCTGGATTAGTAGGATCGGGGATATCATATGAGATGTCATCCACAATTTCGGAAAGCAAATACAGCCGTCCAGCAACGGCTGGAAATTCACTACTAATTGCCTCCTTTTGACCGATTTCCATGACAATGATCAAGTCAAATTCATTAAGCAATTTCTGGTCGATCTGGCGTGTATGATGATAAGCAAGTCCGTCCAAGCCAAGCTGGTTTGCGACCTGTAAAGCGAAATCAGGCATAATCAGACCGGCGCTTGCCCAAGTCCCTGCGCTTCCTACGATCCATTTTCTGTCTGTGTTCATCTGTTCAATATTTTTCAAGAGGCAGGCAGCAGCAATGGGAGACCGAAATTGATTGGCACTACAAACAAACATTACAGATGGCATGTTATTTTCATCTTTCAATATATTTTTTCAATTGAATATGCTGGTATGGCCTAAGTTGTTGCATTTAGGGTATTAGACCTAGCTCCTTCATCCGGTTGAAAACGTTTGTCTTATCCCAAAGCAATGAACCTAGTTGTGGTCCAGGCGAAGTCCATTCTGGTCTGACCTGATCCTGAATGATAGCATCCGTAGGAATTTCCTTCAGCAGGCAGGCCAGGTGATTGATCTGTTCGGGGCTCAAATCGCGCAAAATCCGAGTCGGGTATTACCCGGGCATAGGCGACAAACTGCGCGCCGTTAAGGGTTTGCTGCCCAGCCAGGATGGTCATCCCGATCCAGGGGTCGGTTATCGTTGCGGGAATGTTGACCGGTACCCCTCCTATCACATCCACCATGCGCGGGATCTGGGACAGTTCAATGGTCAGATAATGATCGATGCTGACCGAAAAGTTCTTCGACAGCATCCTGGCAGTGACATTTGTGCCGTCAACCAGAGCATCCTTTTCAACCGTTTTCGTGGAACGGCTACGAGCTTGGTAAAATACTGCGCCCAGTTGGGTTGCGTTAATTGTCGGGTTCATCAAACCCAGTCCAGTCGTATCCACCCATAGGTCGCGCGAGAAGGCGTATATCGTCACCTTCTTATTGGGGAAATCCACTCGTACTATACGAGTCAAGTCTGAACCCTTTTCACCGCGTAGATCGGCGGCATCCGAGCCAAGGACCAAGACATTCCAGGCAGCCGTCTCATCGCATACGTTGGCCTGGGCAAGGTTCAGTACACGACTTATCGTATTCTGATTGCTGGCCGAACTTGTCCTCGGGGTGGCACTCTCTAATGCAGGTCCAAGAGGCGTCTGATAAGCCTTGACTACCCAGGCAGTCGTGCCCACCAACACCAAGATAACCAATCCAAGAAGTGTGTTTCGTAATATCCTTTTGTTATTCATTTCGTCCTCCGTTTGAACAGTATCTATTATTCGATTGCGATTTCAAGCTCGCCGTTCACCAGCGAACTTTGCGCGCTCTCTACGATGTTCACGAGTGAGAAAGCCCTTTTTGAAATGTGTGTCATCCTGAGCCGAGCTGAAGGGAATCTCCTCTAAGTAGATCGAGATGCTTCGTTTCGCGACGAACGCTACACTCAGCATGACATGCCTGAGAAGTTACCTTTTTGCGTTAATATGCCCCGTCCTGCCAGAACACAACTTTGATTGTCTTGAACAGGATATAAATATCCAGCCAGATTGACCAACACTGAATGTATTCATTATCCAACTCAGCACGGCGGGCAAAGGTAGTTTGGTTACGTCCAGAGACTTGCCATAGACCTGTGATTCCAGGGGTGACCCGGATATAGTTTCCAAAAACATCTCCGTATAAATCACGCTGATCAAGCAACATGGGGCGCGGACCTACCAAGCTCATCTCAGCCCTGACAATATTCCAGAGTTGGGGCAACTCATCCAAGCTGAACTTTCGTAGGAATCTCCCTACGCGCGTGGTGCGCGGATCATCCTTCAATTTTTGGTAGCTGTCCCATTCTTTTTTCAAAATTGGGTCGCGGCCTAGCTCATCGATCAATATCTGATCTCCCTCCTGATACATTGTACGGAACTTGAGCAGATTGAAAGCTTGCCCGTTACGGCCCAGACGTACCTGGCGGTAGAAAACCGCGCCTGGCGAGTCAAGCTTAATCCATAGTGCGATCAAGCCCAATATCGGAGCTAGAAACACCATTCCAAAAAAGGAGGCGAGTACATCAATTAAGCGCTTTAAGGTTTGCGACCACGGATTGAGCAGGTTATTTTTCACCTGCAATCCCAAGACGTTTGAAAAGTCCATATATTTAAGACCGTTTAACCCATATCTGCCGTTTTTATCTTTGATCAGTATCACGCGATGAAAGACAGTTCGGAAACGCTCCACAAGTTGGTCGATATCATTTAGATTATCGATCATCACCAGGGCGGTTTTCAACGACAAACCGCGCGCCTGCTCTTTGATCATACAAATCGAGTCGGCAGTATGAGCACTAAAAGCACAGTTGGCGCATTGGTCGTCCCGCAACACTGCCACCGGCCGCAAGCCAAGCTGGAGATTAATTCTGAAGTGTTCCGCCAGCTGTAATACTTTTTTGGAGTCACCAATAATCACCACCGGCTCGCCCCATAATCCCAAGCGAATCAACAACCTGCGCATCATATAACGGCTGACCGGCATGAATGCCAAGCACAATATCCAGGTAATGACAAATATCAAGCGCGAGTAGTAGGATGTGGTTTTGAGTACGAACGTGATGCCAAGTATCACCAAAAAAGTGAAACTGGTACTGGACACGATTTTCCTCAGCTCATCCACGTAATTCAGACCCACACCGGGGTAAAGGCCATTGCGCGCGAACATAACCACAAGCGTGATAGCGAGCAGACTAAGAATTTTGATATAGGAAGGCCCTACGATGATCCCCGGCAACTGGCGGATTTGTGACGCGATAAAAATCGCCGCAGAGAGACTAAGCAGATCTGTCGCAATCAGGAAGCCAACCATCCAAAGCCGGACATGATCTTCGAAGATCGTCCAGCGGCTTTTAAAAGTATTTATTTTTAGCTCTGTAGCCTGTTTTTGTTTTGCAGTAAAACTTTCTGAAGCCATTTGGCATCCCTGTTTGAAAAAGAATCCAAAGCAACTGCTCTAATTCAAATCGTTTTGAACGAGAGTATTTTTAGAAAATAGGAAAAAAACCTGTTTTTGATTGACCTGAAACTTCGCAATCGTCTACTGCTCACCCTCTACATTGTTTCCATAGACTGAAATTTTGCCTAGATTTGGCACTTACTCATTCTTTATAAAGCTAACTACCTTGAACTAATTGTCGCATATGCAATTCAAAGTCCGAGAGGATACGAGTATTGCTCCAATTTTCGCAGACAAAAGCGCGTCCCTTTTGACCCATGCATGCGCGCATTTGAGATGATTCTGCTAATTTGACAATGGCTTCACACAAAGCGAACTGATTGCCTGGTGGGACAAGGACTCCAATCTGACCGACCACAGTTCCAATTTCGGTTCCTGGATTTGCGATTGCGATGACCGGTTTTCCGCTCGCCAGCATACCCAACAACTTGGATGGCATTACCAAGTCCGCAGCATCCGCACGCTGCGGCAAAACGTGAATATCAGCGGCATTCAGAAGTTGGTTAAATTTTTCCGGCGGCTGTAGGGGCAGGAACTGGATATTTCGCATGTCTTCTGCGGCGCGCACCACATCTGCCCTTGCGCTTCCCTCGCCGCACAAAACAAAATGGATACCAGAATCTACTCGAAGTTCCTTGGCTGCCTCAACGAGGACCTCCAACCCCTGTTTATTTCCCATGTTCCCCGAATAAAGGATGATGATCTTATCCGTTGGAATGCTGAAGTCCTTTCGCAGGGATTCCGGTGAATCCGGAAGTGGGAAAACCGCTTCTGTGTCCACCCAATTCGGGAAGAAGCAGGTCCGATCCAGATGGACCCCTTTTTGTTCCAAGCGAGCCAGCATGCGGTCCGATATAGTCGAGACCCGGTCGAACGCTCCCAGCAACCAACTCTCTCCAGAGGCAACCAATCGGGTCAGAAAATTACCGGAGCCAAGCATGCCCAGGCGCGTGGCCGCATCCAATTCAAAATCCTGTAGGTGAAGCCAAGCCCTTGCCCTACACAGACGTGCTATGAGTAGAGCGACCGGGGCCGAAAACAAGGCAGGAGCAACGCAGAGGACAATTTGTGGACCCCAAAAGATCTGCGTCAATAGAACAGGAAGACTGGAAAGGGAGAAGGAAAGCAGGTGGAAGATGCGCTTGATCCCAGAAGGATTGCGCGGCACCCAGAGCGGGCAACGATAAATCTCCACCCCGGACCAGATTTCACGCCGATATTTCCACCAGCGATAGCCCGGTTGTACCTTCCAATAGGGATAGTAAGGCGGCGTGGTAATGACCCGCACCTGATGCCCTTTACTGCTCAGGTAAGCCGCCATTTCTCCTGTATATTTCCCAATCCCGGTTATTTCGGGTTGGAAGTTTAGGCCCACAACCAATATCTTCGTCATGACCTGGATATTAGACGGTCTTGGACGGCCTCAGCGGGATTGCCGTAACATATTTTCCCAGGAGGCAGGTCATGCAAAACAGAACTTCTCACCCCGACGACACTGCCATCGCCCACACAGACTCCGGGTGCAATGAAGACATCGGTTGCAATCCAGACTTCATTTCCGATATCAACCGGCTTGGCAAATATGTCAAAGGACAGGCTGGTGAAATCATGGCTGCCTGTGCACACATAAGACTTCTGTGAAATGACTGTATGCCTGCCAATATTGATCTCTCCCAGAGAATACAGCACCACATCATCACCGATCCAGGAATAATCACCGATGGAAACCTTCCAGGGATAAGTGACCTTCACCGTGGGCCGGATAAGAACTTTTTTGCCGATCTTTGCGCCGAAAAGCTGCAACAAAAAGCGCCGCCAGCCATAAAGAAACTGCGGTGACCAAGCAAAGAGTGTGGACTGGACGATCCACCAGGACTGCACGGCGAAGGATGACCGCCCACGAAAGTTTCCGGGCAGGCGAAACTGAGAGAGATTTTGGTACGACTTCATGATTCCTGAACGGTTTTAATCAATTTAGCAGCGCTTGTCTGAACTTCAAAGTTTTTTTCATAGCAGGAGCGTGCATTGGAACGCAATATTGCCTGACCACCCACGCCCAGTTCGAACCATCTTCTTAGTAGGTTAGTTGTTCCATCCAGTGTATCTGGGGCGATTAGACCGGCTTGACAACTTTCAATCTCTTTCCAGATATTGACTTTATCGCTGATTAAGACGAGTGTACCGCAAGCAAGTGCCTCTACTACAGCAACACCAAAGTTTTCAGAATGCGACGGCAATACAAAAGCATCGGTTGCACGTAACGCTCCCCATTTCTTGTCACCACTGAGCAGACCAGTCCATAATACCTTTTCCGTAATGCCAAGCGATCGTGCCATTTGCTCAAGGGTTGGGCGAGTATTTTCGGCATCGGGGCCTGCTATGACGAGCATCCAATCTGGATATTGGGGAGCAAGGCGGGCGAAGGCTTGCAACAGTAAATCACAGCCTTTTTTGGGATGAACACGCCCAAAGAAGAGCAAGAATCGTTTATTCTCCAAAGTTGGGAAGGCTTGCAAGAAAGACTTACGCTGTGCTCTGGTATCTAGCGGTGGGGCTGAAATTCCAAAGTTAATGACTTTTGCGTTGGCACGATAAAGCCAGAAAGATTGCATCGCGAGCCGCTTTTCTTCTTCGCTTGTAAAAAGTACGGTACGAGCATCGCGCAATACCTGATACTCTGCCCAAGGCCAGTAGAGCCATTTTTTGAGATGCTTGAGTGGGTATTGTTGCTTGAACCACGGGTCCAACGCGCCATGTGGAAAGATATGGTAAGGAAATTTTGCTTTGCGGCTTGCCAGCCATGTTGCAAAACTATGATATTGCCAGATTCCTTCCACAATAACTGCATCATAACGCGCGGTTTCCCATTCCAGCCAGGGGAGCAGACGCGGGGTGTAGCAATATTTGCCAAGGCTGGGGCCAAGAGCCTGCACAGGTGCCGGAAAAGAATCAAGCCAAGGAGCATCCGGAGGATCAAGGGTAACCACTTCATTGGGATATCCCAATGGGGCAAGCGCCTGCACCGACTGGCGCAGGCCCTCTACCGGCCCACCATAAGCAGGGTCGAGTGTGCTTATAATGCGCAGGAATGTCACCGTTAGTTGCCCGTTTCAAACAGAGAGATTGCCTCGCCATAAATAGCCAGGTATTTACCCAACATCGTTTCCTCTGAATAGCGGGCGGCATTGACAAAGCCAGCGCGTATCAACGATTCACGTTTTTGTAGACAAGAGCGTATGATTTCTGCTGATCCCCGAATATCCTGTGGGGCTATAAAAATCGCTGCGTCTCTAGCTGTAATCTCATTGAGAGGCGCAATGTCACTGATGACTACTGGGCAGCCGCAGGCCTGTGCTTCGATAGGTGGCCACCCGAAGCCCTCGGCCAAAGATGGAAATAAGAGCGCTTCTGCCCTGCTATAAAGTGCCGATAATTCTTCATTAGTAATATCGACCAATTCGTGAACGCGCTCATCTAATTGATTCATAGCGATATAGTCGCGATGATCGTTCAACAGAGGCTTACCGACCATCACAAAATGGTGTTGGCAGTATTCCGGGAACCGGCTGAGGGTATAGAAGAGTTGCAGTGCGCCCAGGCGGTTTTTGTACCATTGGTTGCCACCCACACTTAAGAAAAATGAAGTGTTATCCAATCCAAGTAATGCAAGATAAATTTGAGATGGGACGGCTAATTGAGGCTTATAAGGATATGGCAGGCAGTTGTAAACGACTCTCAAAACTTTAGCATGTCCGTCCAATATCGAGAGAAACTCTCGTTGGGTTTGTTCAGAGACACAAACAACGGCCTGCGCGCTTCGTAAGTTCCGGGAAATCCAATCCTGTAAGATACGCCCGCTGACAGTGGTTGGGTTTTGGGAAACACGCTCGTGTGCTCTACGAATGGCAAGTAAATCGTGGCAGGTAATCAGGTGAGGGCGGCGCTTCACCCAAGGCAGGTACATAGCATTGGAATGGTCGCAGATATGCACAATATCAGAATTTGTAATGCGGGTGAGTAGTGTAAGAGGAAAAATAATGAATTGGTCAATATATCCCAGCCATTTTTTTCTTGCAGTTCTAGATGTTGCTGGCGAGATTTTGCCAAACAAGGGGCGTGGCCGCAGGATTTGCACCTCATGTCCAGCATGGACAAGCAGGCGTTCCATCAACCTGGCAAAGCCGAGCATACTTCCTTGTCTGGCAGGCTCGTAGTTGGCAATCAGGGTAACTTTCATTTCACCGCAACCGTAAGAATGTTTTGGGAAAAAATTTGCTCGTTGGAGATTTCCCCTGTTTCTACGGCAATGTAGAAACGTAAGAATGCACGAATGATCTGCCAAAGAATCCATCGTGTTGTGCTTTTGACACCATGAGGGATGGGAGCGTCTTCAAAGGACTGTACTCTGCTGAATCCGGATGATAGAAGTAGTTGAGCCAGGGATGTGCGCGTAAAGGCAAGTTCATGTGTTAGATCCCCGTATCGCATCCTTGCGGAGAATGGTGATTCGCCGTTAGGTGTATGGATGATCCAGCGACCGTCCGGTTTGAGCACGCGGAATACCTCATCGACGAGTGGAATCAATTCTTCCTTTGTGAAATGTTCGATCACATCGAAGGTTATGATACAGCCCTGCGATGAA
>WNGA01009970.1_pt1 | contig 12692 bp, 16 predicted proteins | sample 5400061 | NCBI WGS metagenome assembly WNGA01 (sample SAMN13153366, study PRJNA577476) | soil metagenome | isolation source: 100 cm soil or saprolite under grassland replicate 2 | place: USA:California | collected 2016-06-15
ACGTCAGCCACGCGAACAATAAGACGAACCGGCGCTGGTATCCCAACCTGCAGCGCGTGCGCGCGGTGGTGAACGGCACGACGCGCCGGCTGCGGGTCTGCACCCGCTGTCTCAAGTCGAACCGCGTCACCAAGGCGGCCTAACGAAAAGGGGGACCCTGGGTCCCCCTTGCCGCTCCAGCCGCCGCTACCCCCCGCCCGTCGCTCGGTCACTCAGCCAGCAGTTCGATCCGAGCCACCTCGGCGCCGTCGCCCGCGCGATGGCCCAGCTTGGTGATGCGGGTGTAGCCGCCGGGCCGTGACGCGAACCGCGGCGCCAGGTCCTTGAAGAGCTTGTGCGTCACGTCGCGGTCCTTGAGCCGGCGCTCCACCAGGCGCCGCGCGTGCAGGTCGCCGCGACGCGCCAGCGTGATGAGCCGCTCGGCGTAGGGCCGGAGCTCTTTCGCCTTCGCCTCGGTGGTCACGATCCGGTCGTGACGGAACAGGCTCGTGGCGAGGTTCGCCAGGAGCGCCTTCTTGTGGCTCGCGGTGCGCGAGAGCTGGCGTCCCTTGGCGCGGTGGCGCACTACTCCACGTCTCCCTCGGTGGCCAGCGCCTGCGGCGCTGCACCGGGATCGACCACCTTCAGCGCATCTTCGGTCTCCTCGAACTTCATCCCGAAGTTGAGCCCCTCCCGGCGCAGCAGCTCGGCGATCTCGCCGAGCGCCTTCTCACCGACGTTCTTCACCTTGAGCAGATCCTCCTCGCGGTACTGCACCAAGTCGCCCAGGGTGCGGATGTTGGAGTTCTTGAGCGAATTGACCGAGCGGACCGAGAGCCCCACGTCGTCGATCGAGCGGGCGAGCACCTCGCGGAGCCGGCTCGTCGCCGCGCCGCCGTTGCCCGCGGGCTGGGCGGCGACCATCGGCACCTTGCCGAAGTCCACGAAGAACCGGAAGTGCTCCTGCGCCAGCGCCGCGGCGTACGCCACGGCGTCCTCGGGAGAAATGGTCCCGTTGGTCTCGACCGTGAGCGTGAGCCGGTCGTAGTCGGTGCGCTGCCCCACGCGCGTCTCCGCGACGGTGAAGTTGGCGCGCCGGACGGGGTTGTAGATCGAGTCCACGCGGACGACGTCCACCGGCATGGTGCGGTCCACCGGGTGCTGGTCGGCCTCGACGTAGCCGCGCCCCTTGTTCACGTACAGCTCGCCCCCGATCTCGCGGTCGTCCTGGACCGTGAACAGCAGCTGATCGGGATTCACGATGCTCACCGCGCTGTGCGCCTCGATGTCGCGCGCGTACACGGGACCGGCCTTGTCGTGCTTGATGTGCAGGACCGCTTCGTCCACGTCCGGCGCGAGCACCAGCGTCAGCTGCTTCAGCCGCTGAATGATCTGGTGCACGTCCTCGACCACCCCGGGGATGGTCTGGTGCTCGTGCACGACGCCGTCCAGGCGGAACGCCCAGACGGCGGCGCCCCGCAGCGACGACAGCAGCATCCGACGCAGCGAGTTGCCGAGGGTGTAGCCGTAGCCTCGCTCGAGCGGCTGGAGTCGGAACTCGGCGGCATTCGGGTTGTCCTCCCGCTTGGTCATCTCGACCAGGTGGGGGCGGACCAGCCCGCTCAAATCAAGAGTCGTCATCACTTGGAATAGAGCTCGACGATTAACTGTTCTTGCGCGGCGATCGGGATGGCGTCGCGGGTGGGCCGCTGCGTCATCCGACCGAGCGCCTTGTCGGTATCGACCTGGATCCAGGACACGGGCTGCTGCCGGCCGAACTGCTCGAGTGCATGCTTCACCAGCACGAGCTCGCGGCTCGCGTCGGCGATCTTCACCTCGTCGCCCGGCCCGACGCGATACGACGGGACGTCCAGGGTACGGCCGTTCACCTGGACGTGGCGGTGCCGCACCAGCTGGCGCGCCTGCCGGCGCGAGACGGCAAAGCCCATCCGATAGACGAGATTGTCGAGGCGGCTCTCGAGCGCGACGAGCAGCGCCTCACCGGTCACCCCGGGCTCCTTGAGCACGCGATCGAAGATGTTCCGGAACTGCCGCTCGGAGAGCCCGTAGATCCGCTTGACCTTCTGCTTCTCGCGCAGCTGACGCTGATAGTCGGACGCCTTGCGCCGCCGCCCCGACGACTGACCATGCTGGCCCGGCGCGTAGGCGCGCCGCTCCACCGCGCACTTCTCGGTGAGACAGCGCGTCCCTTTGAGGAACAGCTTCGTCCCCTCGCGACGGCACAGCTTGCACGCGGGCCCGGTGTAGCGTGCCATGCCTCAGACCCGCCGCTTCTTGGGTGGCCGGCACCCATTGTGGGGAATCGGCGTCACGTCGCGGATCGAGCGGATCTGCAGGCCCGCCGTGGCGAGCGCCTGGATCGCGGACTCGCGCCCCGAGCCGGGGCCCTGTACGCGCACGTGCACGCGCCGGACGCCCAGGTTCATCGCTTCGCGGGCCGCCTGCTCGGCCGCCACGGTGGCCGCGAACGGGGTCGACTTCTTCGAGCCCTGGAATCCGGCCTTGCCCGAGGAACCCCAGGTGAGGGCGTTCCCCTGCATGTCCGTGATCGTGATGAGCGTGTTGTTGAACGTCGCCGTGATGTGGGCGATGCCCTCGGCCTCGACCACCTTCTTGGCGCGCTTCGCGCCCGCTGCCTTGGCTTGTGCCATTTACTTTTTCAGGAGGGGCTTCTTCTTGCCCGCAATCGCGCGCCGCGGCCCCTTCTTGGTGCGCGCATTGGTGTGCGTGCGCTGGCCGCGCACCGGCAGGCCCTTCCGATGCCGCGCGCCGCGGTAAGTTCCGATGTCCATCAGCCGCTTGATGTTCATCGCGACCTCGGTCCGCAGCGCGCCCTCGACCTTGTAGTCCCGCTCGATCACCTGGCGCAGCCGCGCGACCTCGGCGTCCCGCAGGTCGCGGACGCGTGCATCCGAGTTGACGCCGGTCTCCGCGAGAATCTTCTTCGCGTTTCTCGGGCCGATGCCGTAGATGTACGGGAGAGCGTAGAGAATCTTTTTGTCGCGTGGCAGGTCGACGCCCGCAATGCGTGCCATGTGATCCTATCCCTGCCGCTGCTTGTGTTTGGGACTGCGCTTGCAGATGACGCGGATGACACCCCGCCGCTTGATCACCTTACAATGCTCGCAGATCGGTTTGACGCTGGTCCGAACCTTCAAACGGCACGCTCCGGGAAAAAAATCCAATTGAATCTTGAACTATAGACGGGCTCGTAAGCTCACGCAAGGGGCGGGATTACGGCGCACTCCGCAACTCGGCCAGCAGCCACTCCTGGCCGGGCTTTCGAAACCCCAGGAAGATCGTCTCGCGCCGCTCGTCGCTCGTGCCCGCGACGACGTACCGGCGATCCAGCTCCGCGTAGCCGCGTCCCGGCTCCACTTCCCGGACGGCACTGACGCTCAGGGCCCGCTCGACACCCGCGCGCACGTGGCGGCGCAGCAGCTCGATCGCCTGTGCCCGGTCGACCGCTGCAGAGGGGTCCGCCCCGGGGATCTGGAGTACCACACTAGCGCTTTGCCCCACAACCGCTTGCACGTTGTGCGCGAGCCACGCCTGGCGCACGCGCTCGGCCGCCTCCGCGAGCGAGCCCTGGGCCAGCCCCCTGCCCGTTACGAACGGGCTGAAAAGCAGCGCTACCGCTATCCGCCACCGCATCAGAGGCTCTCCATCAACCGCTGGTACACCCCACCCGGGTCGGCGGCCCGCGTGATGGGACGCCCCACCACGAGGTGCGTCGCACCGCGGTCCACCGCGTCCGGCGCGGCGATGGTGCGGGCCTGATCGTCCGCCGTGTCGCCGGGCGCTCGTACGCCTGGCACGACGATCCATGGCTCGGGCCCGAGCGTTCCGCGCAGCAGCGCCAGCTCGTGGCCCGACGCCACCACACCCCGGAGCCCCGCCGCCACCGCCAACCGCCCGAGGCGCTCGGCCTCGAACCCCAGGTCGGGCACACCCCGTCCCACCACCCGCTCGAAGTCGCCGGCGTCGTGCGAGGTGAGGACCGTGACGCCGACGAGCGCCAGCTCTCCCGCCGCCTGCGCGGCGGCGGCGAGCACCGCCGGTCCGCCCAATGTGTGGACCGTGGCCATGGCCACCCCTTGAGCGCGCGCCGCCTCGACAGCCCCTACCACGACACTTGGAATGTCGTGCCACTTGAGATCGAGGAACACGCGCACACCGCGGGACGTGAACTCGCGCACCAGCGCCGGCCCCTCGCGCACGTGCAGCATGGGGCCGATCTTGGCCCAGCGCAGGCCGGGAAGCCGCGCCGCGAGGTCCAGCGCCTCGCGCCCGCTCGGCAGGTCGAACGCGACGATGAGCTCAGCCACGCTCGAGCTCCCGCGCCACGCGCTCCGGGACACGCGGATCGGCGAGCGCCGCGGTGCCGATGGCGACGAGCGACGCGCCCGCGGCGAGATACTCGCGCGCGTCCTGCGCGGTGCGGATCCCCCCGACCCCGATCACCGGGAGGGCGATGGCCTCGCGGACCTTGCGGGTGGCCAGCACGCCGATCGCGAGCAGCGCCGGTCCGCTCACGCCCCCGCCCCTCGCCCCGTTGCCGAGTCGCCCGTCGAGCATGCCGGGAATCGTGTTCACCAGTGTGACGGCGTCCGCCCCTTCCTGTTCCGCCACCCGCGCCATCCCCGCGATGTCGGTCAGCACGGGGGAAAGCTTCACGGCGATGGGTCGGGTGGAGACCGCGCGGCAGCGGTGCACCAGCTCCCGCAGGCCCTCGGGTGTCGCGCCGAACTCCAGCCCGCCGGCGCTGGTGTTGGGGCACGACGCATTGACCTCGAACGCGGTGATCACCGGGAGATGTGTGAGTCCCGCGATCACACGCGCGTAGTCCTCGATGGTCGCCCCGGCGACGTTCACCAGCACACGCGCGCGCCGCGCCGCTCCCGCGAGCCAGGAGAGCTCGTGCTCCCGCACGGCGTCGAGACCCGGGTTCGCGAGCCCCACGGCGTTCAGCATCCCGCCCGCGAACTCGGCGACCCGCGGCGCCGGATGGCCGCACCGCGCCTCCGGGGTGACCGCCTTGGTGACGATCCCGCCCAGGGCTTCGAGGTCGATCACGCCGGCCACCTCGCGCCCGAAGCCGGCGGTGCCGGAAGCGAGGAGGACGGGGTTTTGGAAGGAGGTGCCGAATAGCCGGATCGGAGACGGCGTCACCGGCCCCTCGCCGGCGCGGCGATCGCGAGCTTGCGCTCGAGCTCGAGCAGGTAGGCGACGATGCCGTCGGCGATTGCGCTCGCGATCTTATGCTGGCCGAGGCTCGAGGCGAGGAACGCGCCGTCGGTGCGATTCGTGGCGAACCCGGTCTCGACGAGGATGGCGGGTCGCCGGGCGGTGGTGAGCACCGTGAAGCCGGCCTGCTGCACGCCGCGATCGCCGCCGGGGTGGATTCGGGCCGCGGAGTCCTGGACCAGCTGGGCGAGCTGCGCCGACTCCCGCAGGTATTCGTTCACCTGCAGGTCGCGCAGGATGAACCCGAGTGGACCCGTCGCGGCGCTCGACGTCCCGGTTTCGAAGCGGATCGCCTCGTTTTCCATCTGCGCCACGCGCTGCTGGTCTTCGGTCTTCGCGTCCGAGAGAAAGTAGGTCTCCACGCCGCTCACCCGATCGGCGCGCCGACCATCGGGCATCGCGTTCACGTGGATGCTCACGAACAGATCGCACGCCGCCCGGCAGAGTGCCCCGCGATCCGCCAGATCGATGAGCGTGTCGGTCGCTCGCGTGAGCATGGCGACGATGGCCCGACGCACCAGCTCCGCCCGTAACAGCCGTCCGATGGCCAGCGTGATGTCCTTCTCCACGAGGTGGCTGGGGAAATAGCGCCCGGGGTTCCCGGGGTCGATCCCGCCGTGACCGGGATCGATCACGACGGCGTGGCGGTGGCGCAGCCCGGTGATCGGGTTCGGTGCGGAGGCGGGGCCGGGTGTAGGAGCAGACGGGGGGGGGGCCGACGCGACGCCGGGCGGCGCGGCCGCTGCCACCGCGCTCGCGACGGGTAGCTCCACCAGTCGCCCCGCGTCTCCTCCCGAGGCTGGCTCCCAGCGGTAGCGGCCGCCCAGCGCCCGCGGCACGCAGTCGGCCAGCCAGTGGAGCGGCAGAAACACGGTGTCGCGCGCCACATACGGCTCGCCCACGAGCCCGTACACCACGCCGCCGGCGCGTACGAACGGCGCACCCAGCTGGAACACGAACACGACACCGGAGAGACCGACTGTCACCCGCGATCCATCGAGGACCAGCGTGAGTCCGAGCGGCGGGCCCAGCCGGGCGGCCGCCACCGCGGCGGTGCCCCGCTCCGTGGTCACCGGCACCCTCGTCTCTCCGCGGGCCGTCGCGATCACCACCACCTGCGGGGGGGGCGGGGGCGGGGGCGGAGCGGTCACGAGCACGAGCCACAACAGCGCGCTCATGTCCGTTTCCCCTTTACGCCCCGCGCGAGCTCCCGCTCCGCCACGCGCCGCTTCAGCTCTTCGCGCTTATCGTGCTGTTTCTTCGCCTTGGCGAGCGCGATCGCCACCTTGGCGATGCCGTCCTTGAAGTACAGCTCGAGCGGCACGATGGTGAGTCCTTTGCGACTCGTGCCCCCGATGAGCTTGCGGATTTCCTGCGCGTGCAGCAGCAGCTTGCGGGAGCGCGCCGGCGGCGGGTTGTTATAGCTACCGGGCAGGTACGCCGAAATGCTCAATCCCTCGAGCCATACCTCGCCGTTGCGCGCGTGGGCGTACGCCTCTCCCAGGCTCGCTTTCCCCGCGCGCAGCGACTTGACCTCCGTTCCCGTGAGCACGAGGCCGGCCTCCCACGTCTCCAGGAGATGGTAGTCATGTCGCGCCCGCGGGTTGCGGGCGATCGAGACTTTGTCCACCGGGCCAGCGCAAGATAGAAATCGGGGTGGAGGCGGTCAAGCCAAGAGTTGACTTGGGGTTATACCGCGCCTTAGATTCGCCGTTCCACGAATCTGCCGAAGTGGTGGAACTGGTAGACGCGCTGGCTTCAGGAGCCAGTGGGCGCAAGCCCGTGGGGGTTCGAGTCCCCCCTTCGGCATGCGAAAAACGGGAGCAGGGAGCCGGGAGCTGGGAGCAGTCCTGACCCGACGAAACGATTCCCCGCACGACACTGGAACGTACCGCTCCCGGCTCCCCGCTCCCCGTCAATATCGCGGCAGCCTCGTATCCACGTTCACCGCCCACGCGTCGATCCCGCCCCGTAGGCTCCGCACTTTCGAGAAACCCGCGGCCTTGAGGATCTCGAGCGCCTTGAGCGAGCGCGCTCCATGGTGGCAGTGCGTCACGATCTCGCGGTGACCGTCCAGCTCGCCCAACCGATCCGGCAGCTCCCCCAACGGCATGAGCACCGCGCCGTCGATGTGCGCGATCTCGTGCTCGTGCGGCTCCCGCACGTCGACCACCAGCAAATCGGGGTTGCGCTGCCACTCGTCCCGGAGCTCTTGCGCCGTGACCTCCGCCCCCTCGTAGGACGGTTCGGCGCCGATGCCGCAGAACGCCTGGTAGTCGATCAGCTCGGTCACCGTCGGGCGCGCGCCGCAGACCGGGCAATCAGGATCCTTTTCCAGCTTGAGCTCCCGGAACTCGAGCTTCAGCGCGTCGAACAGGACCAGGCGTCCGATGAGGGGCTGACCCGCTCCGAGGATGAGCTTGATCGTTTCCATCGCCTGTATCGAGCCGATAATGCCCGGGAGGACGCCGAGCACGCCGCCTTCGGCGCACGAGGGGACGAGTCCCGGGGGCGGCGGCTCCGAGTACAGACAGCGGTAGCAGGGCCCCCGCTTGGCGTGGAATACCGATGCCTGGCCCTCGAATCGGAAGATCGAGCCGTAGACGTTCGGCTTATCGAGCAGCACGCACGCATCGTTGACGAGGTAGCGGGTAGGGAAGTTGTCCGTTCCATCCGCCACGATGTCGAACTCGCGGATGATGTCGAGCGCGTTCTCCGAGGTGAGCCGGGTCTCGAACGTCTCCACCCGCACGTTGGGGTTCAGGTCGTGGATCCGCGCCGTCGCGGACACGAGCTTCGACACGCCGACCGTGGACGTGCCGTGCAGGATCTGGCGTTGCAGGTTGGTCTTGTCGACCACGTCGAAGTCCACGAGCCCGAGCGTCCCGACCCCCGCGGCCGCGAGGTACAGCGCAGCGGGCGACCCGAGGCCGCCCGCCCCGACGAGCAGCACGCGGGCCGCCTTGAGCTTCTGCTGTCCCTCGACACCCACATCGGGAAGGATGAGGTGGCGCGAGTAGCGCAGGATCTCTTCGTGCGACAGCTTGGGCAGTGGGGGCGCAGCATGCTGCCCCCCTACCTGCACCGCGGTCCCCCCGGCAATACTCGGGATGATGGAAACGGTATCCCCCGGCTTCACCACCGTCTCGCGTTGGGCGAGCTGCCGGATGTCCCGGTCGTTCACATACACGTTGACAAAGCTGCGCAGCCGGCCGTCGTCTGCAAAGAGATGCGGCTTCAGCGCGGCGTGCTCGCCCGTGAGCCGCTCGAGCAGCTCTCCCACACTCCCCCCCTCGAGCTCGAGCGCGTCCCGTCCGCCCACAAACGGGCGGAGCGGCGTCGGGATCAAAACTGTCACTGCCATACGACCTTCCGTTCCTCGCTGGTGATAGGCTCCTCGTCGAACGTTCCGCGGTCTTCCGTGAGGACCCAGCTTTTCAGCTCGCCCGCGTGGCCGCGTCCCACACCGACGATCACATACGACAGCCAGGGCCAGGCGTGCTCCCGGTCGAACGCGGACGGTGCGGGCACGTGGTCGGGGTGCGAATGGTACACGCCGATCACGTCGAGTCCGTCGCGCTCCAACTTCTCCTGCGCGCGCCGGAACGACTCCGGATCGATGAGGTAGCGGTTGCGTGCCGAGTCGGTCCGCTGGTTCACGAGCGGCACGAGCTGGACGGCCACCTTGCGATCAGCCTCGGGTGTGCCGCCGATCAAGCCGCAGGCTTCGGCCGGGTAGTCCGCCTCGCCGTGCCGGCGGATCGCCGCCAGATGCCGCGGGTCCAGCACGAGCGTCATCGACGCTCCCCCGCGAGCCGCCCCCGCTCGCTCAAATAGCGGTCCCCCGAATCAGGGGCGATCACGACGACCACGGCGTCGGACGGGTGGACGGGCGGACGGACCGACAACACCCGCTCCGCCGCGACGATGGCGGCCCCAGATGACCACCCCACGAACAATCCCGACTGCTTCGCCAATCGTCGCACCGCGTCCTCCGCATCCTCCGTCGCCACGAATTCCGTCCGGTTCGGCAGCGCCGGATCGTAGATGCCCGGCATGATCGCGGTCGCGAGATGCTTCAAGCCCTCCAGCCCGTGGAACGGCCCGTCGGGTTGCACCGCCACGAGCTCGATCGCGGGGTTCAACTCCTTTAAACGCCTGCCGGTTCCCATCAGCGTGCCGGTCGTACCGAGCCCCGCGACCAGGTGCGTGACGCGGCCGACCGTCTGGCGCCAGATCTCCTCCGCGGTCGTCAGGTAGTGAGCCCGCGCGTTCGCCGGGTGGTTGTACTGATCGGCATACCAGTATTGGTGGGCCCGAGTCGCCGCGAGCTCGCCGGCAGCCCGGATGGCGCCATCGGAGCCGTCGAGCGGGTCGGTGAAGATCACTTCCGCGCCGTACGTCTCGAGCAGCGCCTTGCGCTCCGCGCTCGCGTTCGCCGGGACGCACACCGTGACCCCGATCCCGGCCGCGGCACCGAGCATCGCATAGGCGATCGCGGTGTTGCCGCTCGACGCATCGAGCAGTCGCTTGCCGGGCAGCTCGCCGCGCGCGATCCCGTCCCGCAGGATGTAGAGCGCCGGGCGGTCCTTCACCGACCCGCCGGGGTTGAGCCACTCGCACTTCAGGTACAGCGGCGGACCGGCGGACGGGTGGACGGGTGGACAGGGAATCAACGGTGTGTTCCCGACCAGGCCCCATAGCGCCGGCTCGGTGAACGCCTTCCGGTCCCGCCGTCCGCCCGTCCGACTGACCGCCGTGCTCATTCCGCTCCCTTCGCAATCGGCGCGCCCACCAGGTTGCCCCACTCGGTCCACGAGCCGTCGTAGTTGCGCACCTTTTTCACGCCCAGCAGATACTTGAGCGCGAACCAGGTGTGGCTCGAGCGTTCACCGATGCGGCAGTACGCGATGACCTCGTCCTTGCCGTCGATCACCTTGGCGCCCTTGTAGAGCTGCAGCAGCTCCTCGAACGGCTTGAAGGTGCCGTCCGTCGCGACCGCCTTGCTCCAAGGAACGTTCTTCGCGCTGGGGATATGTCCCGCGCGCTGCGCCGTCTCCGTCATCCCGGGCGGCGCGATGATATCGCCCACGAACTCAGGGCTAGATCGCACGTCCACGAGCTTGGTCTTCTTGGTCTTGAGCGCTTTCTCGACCTCGGGCCGCTTCGCCCGAATCGCGGCGTTCTGCTTCTTGGGCACCGGGTAGGTCGTCGCGCGGACGGCGGAGCGCTCGGTGACGAGCGGCCGCCCCTCGGCCACCCACTTCGCGCGACCGCCGTTCATCAGCTTCGCGTTGGCGTGCCCGTACAGCTGCAGCAACCAGGAGGCGAATGCGGCGAACCAGTTGTTGTTGTCGCCGTACAGCACGACGGTGGTCTTGGGCGCGACACCGGCGTCCGACAAGAGCTTCGCGAACGCTTTCTTGTCCGGGATGTCGCGCCGCACCGGATCGTTCAGCTGCGACTGCCAGTTCCAACCGACGGCACCGACGATGTGCCCGGACTCGTAGGCGGTCGTGTCCACGTCCACTTCGATCAAGCGGATGCCCGGATCGGTGAGGTGCCCCGCCACCCACTCGGTGGAAACGAGCACCTCGGGATGCGCGTACGCCACACGTGCCTCCAATCAGGTTAAACCCGACAGCGCCAGTCGGGTTTCAGGTCAAAAAAACAATTGGGATGGCGGGACTAGTTCCCGGCCAGCGCCCCGGCGATGTGGTACAACTCGGGCTCATCGTGCGTGAGGTCCGCGAGCGAGATGCCGGCCAACAGATCGTTGATCCGTTGCTCCAGCATTCGCCAAACGGGCCGGATGCTGCACGCAGCCTCCGGACTACATCGCTGAGGATCGACGGGATGCAGGTCGCAGTTCACTTCGAAGGTGACGTGCTCCGAGGCTTCGATCACGTCCTTGACGGTAATGACGTGGGGCTCACGGGCGAGGTGGTAGCCGCCTTTGGCGCCACGGACCGAGTCCACCAGGCCGGCACGCCGCAGGCGCAGGAGGATCTGCTCGACGTAGTCGTGGGGCAGCCGCTCCTGCTCGGCGAGCTCGCGCGCCGCGACCGGCCCCTGCCCCGCACGCTTCGCGAGGTTCACGGAGACGATCAGCCCATACTCGGCCCAGGTGGTGACGCGCATGTGGTGAATATGCGAGAGACGGTGCAGGGATTCAATGGGAGCAGGGAGCCGGGAGCCGGGAGCGGTAAACCCAGCTGTGCCACAACGTACTGCTCCCCGCTCCCCGCTCCCTGCTCCCTACCGCGAACCACCAATTCGAGGGCTCAGCGACAGCCCAATTTGCACCCCGAACACGTTCTCCCCGGAGTTGCGCTGCAGCCACAGCAGTCGCGAATTCAGGTTCCACATGAGCCGACCGCCGTACAGGTCCACCCCCACGCCGCCGTGCGCCCCCTGGGCGACGCCGCGGTCGGGGCCCTGGGAATACACACCCGCGAGCAGCAGGCCGACCTGCCCGTACACCCGCCCCCACGCGGGGTGAACGGACGCCTCGTAGCCCGGGGCGAAGAGCACGGCGTTCTCGTTGCAACCCGAGGAAGGGCAGCTATCGGTGATCCTGAGGGCAGCCAGGTCGATCTGGACCGCGACGGTGCCCGCTTTCTTCGTGTCGCGTCGGAATCGGGCGCCGACAAACGGAGCGCGCCCGCGCAGGGAGCCGGAGATCGGAACGAAGAAGCTCGCGGCCGGTCCCACCGTCCCCTCGAGGAACTTTCCCTTGCGGACGCCGCCGAACGCCACGGACGCGTTCGCCACGGCCTCGAGCGCCTGGATCTGGCTCCCCGGCACCTCCAAGAACCGCCCCGCGACACTCGCGACAGCCGCGTTGCCGAAATTCACCCGCACGCCGAGCCCGAAGGCGAGCGCGAGCTGGCTGGTCGCCGAGGCGCTGGCGCTGCAGGGGATGATGGAGAGCAGGCAGAGCGAGTCGACCTCGGTGACTCGCGCTAGGCCGAGCGCCGTGACCGCGAAGGGTGCCACGACAGCTCGTGTGCCGACCGGATAGTAGTAGGAGTCGAGCGCATACAGGCTCAGGCGCCGGAGGCCTTTGTCGGTCGATAGATCGTTGTAGCGGGCGATCGTGAGCCCAGTCTCACCCTCGTCGCCGGTGATGAGAGCGACGGACCCGCCGAACGACGAGAAGCTGTGGCTCGATCCGGAGCCATCCTCCAAGCCGATCGACGAGTAGGTCGGACCGATGCGCACCCGTCGTTGCGCGTGTGCGGATGAAGCGCCCAAGACCGCCAGCGCCGCGGCGACCAGACATGTCGTACGCATGCCGCAACGGATAACGACGGCGGGGGTCGGATTCGGTGACTCGAATCACGACCCCTCGCGTGACGGCGGTTACTTGACGAGGAATCCGACGATGAGGCCGGCAACGTTCATCCGGACGAGCCACGCCCAGAACGTCGCCTTGAGCAACG
>WNGA01018888.1_pt1 | contig 12692 bp, 8 predicted proteins | sample 5400061 | NCBI WGS metagenome assembly WNGA01 (sample SAMN13153366, study PRJNA577476) | soil metagenome | isolation source: 100 cm soil or saprolite under grassland replicate 2 | place: USA:California | collected 2016-06-15
CGCTGGATGAAGTCCTGCACGAGCGGGAAGCGCGCGAGGTACGTGTCGATGTACTCCTGCGCCTCCTCGCGCGGGATCTCGAGATTCTCGGAGAGCCCGTACGACGAGATGCCGTAGATGATCCCGAAGTTGACCATCTTCGCGATGTTGCGCTCGTCCTTCGTCAGCGTCGCCTGGTCCTTGCCGAGCACCTCCGCCGCGGTCGCCGCGTGGATGTCCTCTCCGCGCGCGAACGCCTCGCGCAGCTTCGGCTCGCCGGACACGTGCGCGAGGATGCGCAGCTCGACCTGCGAGTAGTCGGCCGACACGAGCCGGTGGCCGGGCTCCGCGACGAACGCGCTGCGGATCTCCCGGCCGAGCTCGGTGCGGATCGGAATCGCCTGCAGGTTCGGGTTCGACGTCGACAGCCGCCCGGTGGCGGCCACCGCCTGGTTGAAGTGCGTGTGCAGCCGGCCGTCCTCCCCGAGGAGCGTCGGCAGCGGGCCGAGATACGTGTTGAGAAGCTTCGTCAGCTCCCGCCACTCCTCGACGACCTCGACGATCGGGTGCTCGTGGCGGATCGCGCGCAGCACGCGCGTGTCGGTCGAGTACCCCGTCTTGCCCTTCCTCCCCGGCGTCAGCGCGAGCTTCTCGAAGAGGATGCGCGCGAGCTGCTGGGTCGAGCCGAGCATGAACTCCTCGCCTGCGAGCTCGAACGTACGCGACTCGAGCTCCTCCACCCGGTCGGCGAGCCGAGCGGTGATCTCCCCCATGCGATACGTGTCGATCTTGATGCCGACGTCCTCCATCGAGGCGAGCACTGCCGTGAGCGGCAGCTCGATCTCGTCGTAGAGGCGTTCGCTGCCTCGCTCCCGCAGCCGCGCGCGGATCGGCGCCGCGAGCCGCCGCGGCACTTCCGCTGCGCGCACGAGCGCCGCCGTCTCCTCCTCGACTTCGGGGTCGGGGAGCGCCTCGACGCCGTACTCTGCGGCGAGGTCGTCGAGCGAGTACACCGGACGCCCTGGTTCGATCAGATACGCGGCGATCATCGTGTCCTCGGCCGGGAGCTGCGTCAGCCGCGGCAGCGACTTGTAGTCGTGCGCGACGATCTCGGCTTCGCGCAGGCGGGCGACGTAGTCGTCGTGCCAAGGGCCGACGAGGACGCCGTCGTCCTGAGCCAGCGCGAACCGGCCGTCGGCGATCGCGAGCCCGACGCGGCCCGTCACCCGGTCCGGCAGCGGGCCCTCGCGCCACGGCACCGCCGTCCCCGCGACGATCCGCTCGCGTGCGGGCACCGCGACGTCGAGCTCGTCGATCCGGTTCAGCAGGTTGCGGAACTCGAAGCGCCGGAACATCTCGCGCAGCTCGGAGCGGTCCGGCGGCGCGAGCACGAGCTGCGACGGGTCGCAGTCGATCTCGAGGTCGCGCCGCATTGTCGCGAGCTCCTTTGCGAGCCGGGCCTGGTCGGCGAACTCGATGACGTTCTTCTTCCGCGCCGGCGAGAGCTCGTCGGCGTGCGCGATCACCTCCTCGACGGAGCCGTACTGCGCGATCAGCTGCCCCGCGGTCTTGTCGCCGATTCCGGGGATGCCCGGGATGTTGTCGGAGGTGTCGCCCTTGAGCCCGATGAAGTCCGGAATCTGCTCCGGCTTGATGCCGTACCGCGCCTCGACGCGCTCCGGCGTGTAGACCTGCACGTCGCTGACGCCGCGCGGCGTCATCATCAGCGCCACGTTGTCGGTGACGAGCTGGAACGCGTCGCGATCGGTCGAGACGACGGTCGTCTTGATCCCCGCCTCGTCGGCCCGCGTCGCGAGCGTCGCGATGACGTCGTCGGCTTCCCAACCCTCGAACTCGAGGTTGCGGTAGCCGAACGCCTCGACGATCGGGCGGAAGTAGGGGAACTGCTCCGCGAGCAGGTCGGCCATCGGCCGCCGCCCTTCCTTGTAGACGACGTCCCCCTCCTCGGCGATCGCGTGCCGGTGCACGGGCCGCGTGTCCCAGGCGACGGCGACCCCCTTCGGCTTGTAGTCGGAGAGCAGCTTGAAGAGCATGTTCGTGAACCCGAGGAGCGCGTTCGTCGGGAAGCCCTCCGTCGTCGCAAGCTCCTCCGGGAGCGCGAAGTACGCGCGGTACGCGAGGTTGTTGCCGTCGACGAGAAAGAGCTCCGACTCGCGCGCCGGAGCGTCGTCGAGGTCGAGCTCGACGCCGGTGAGGGTCTTCGGACTCACAGCCCTCAACGGTATCGTCCGGCGCCGATGGCCATCACGGTGCAGTCCAGCATCCGGCTAGTGCGGCAACTGTCGACGCCCTAGGGTGCTCCGTGTCCCGCTCCTGTCCGGCACGCGCCTCGTCCTCGCGGCCGCACCGGACGACGCCGTCGTCCTGCGGCCGCCGCCGCCGGGTGAGGGGGTAGCCGACGTCGCAGCGGCCGTCCGGGACGCGCTCCGCTTCCCGCTCGAGGGCGAGGGAATCGAGGCGCTCGCGAGTCGCGGAACGCGGGCGACCATCGTCGTCGAGCCGCCGGCACTGCCGATCCCGGGCAGCGCGAACGACCCGCGCCAGCTCGCCGTCACGGCAGTCGTCGCGGAGCTGGAGCGGCTCGGGATCCCCACCGGCTACCAGACGTTCGTCGTCGCCTCCGGGCTCGCCCGTCGAATGGCCCAGCGCGATCTCGGCACGCTCGTGACTCCCGAGCTGGCGCGCCGCTTTCACGGCCACGTCGTCGTGCACGATGTCGAGGACCCTGAGCTCGTCCCGCTCGACGAATCGTCGCGCCCGCCGCTGCACGTGAACCGCGCGCTCGTCGAGACCGACCTCGTGATCGTCGTCAGCGCGGCGGAGTCGGTGCTGCACGGTGGCCCCGCGACATTGCTCGCCGCTTCAGGGGCCGACGCGCTCCGAGCCGCGGGCGCATACTCGCTGCTCGAGACGACCGCCTCGCAAGGCTGGCATCTGGCGGTCGCGCTCGAGCGCGCCCTCGGCCGGCACGTGCCGCTGCTCGGCGTTTCGCTCGTGCTCAACCACCCCGAGGTGTCGGGCGCGCTGCGCGGCTATCCATACGACCCCGCCGCGCTCGAACGCATCGCAGGCTCTCCGCTCCGCTTCGTCTACGGCGCGCTGCCGGAGCTGCTTCGGCGCGACGTGCTCCGAGCGTTGCGGACCGAGCTGTCGGTCGCCGCGGCGTACGGCGGTACGCCGTCGATCGCGCACGCAGAGGCGCTGCTGCGGATGGTGGAGCTGCGGCGGGCCGAGCTCGACCGGCCGCTCGACGCACTCGTGATCGGGGTGCCGAGTGCGACGCCGTACTTGCCGCGCGAGCGTCCGAATCCGCTGCTCGCTGCGTACCTGGGGCTCGGGCTCGCGCTCCGGATGTGGCGGGACGCGTTTCCGATCGCCGACCGCGGCACTGCGATCCTCGTCAACCGGTTCACCCGCCACTTCGCGCATCCGACGCAGCAGCCCTACCGGACGTTCTTCCACGCGACGCGAGCCGGCCGCGATCCACGCCTGCTCGCCGATGCCGAGAGGGCCGCGGGAGCCGACGCCCGGGCGCTCGAGGCCTACCGGTCGGGACGAACGGTGCACCCGCTGCTCCCGTTCCGCGACTGGAACGGCTGCCAGCCCGCCCTCGGCCGGCTTGGGGCGGTGCTCGTGGCGGGCGCAGGAGACGCGACCGCCGTGCGGCAGCTCGGATTCGTGCCCGTCCACGGCGGCGGCGCCGCACTCGAGATGGCCCGCGGCCAGGGGCACGAGCGGATCGGCTTCCTGCTCAGCCCGCCCTACTTCCCGCTGCGGGTCGGCTCGCCGTAACGGACATGACGTGGTGTCAGACACCGTTACGAAGTCGTGACACTTTCGTGACGGTGACTTGCCTGCTCTCGCGGAAAACGCCTTCGCCTGACGCCGAACGGGACCTGGCGTCTGCGGACCGCGCGCGGTGTCAGACACGCGGAACGCCGGCAGCGGAGACTCAGGCCTCGCCGAGGTACGTCTTGCGGACGTCCTCGTTCTTCGCGAGCGCCTTGGCCTCGTCGGCCAGCGCGACGTGGCCCGTCTCGAGCACGTAGCCGCGATTTGCGACCTCCAGTGCCATCAGGGCGTTCTGCTCGACGAGCAGGATCGAGGTGCCCTGTCTGTTCACCTCGACGATCGTCTCGAAGATCCGCTCGACGAAGATCGGCGCGAGACCCATCGATGGCTCGTCGAGCATCAACAGCGTCGGGCGCGCCATGAGCGCGCGGCCGATCGCGCACATCTGCTGCTCGCCCCCGGACATCGTCCCCGCCTTCTGGTGCCGGCGCTCGGCCAGGCGCGGGAACAGCTCGAACACGCGATCCATGTCCTCCTTGAAGTTCCCGCGATCGTTCCGCTGGAAGGCGCCCATCTCGAGGTTCTCGGTCACCGACATGCGCGGGAAGAGCTTGCGGCCCTCGGGCGACTGCGCGATCCCGAGCTTCACGATGTCGTGGGGCGGGTCGTGGGTGATGTCCCCGATAAGCGTCACGATCTCGCCCTCGTGCACGTCGATCGTGATCCCCTTCAGCGCCTGAATCGAGCCGTAGTACGTCTCGATGTCGTTCACCTCGAGCAGCAGCGGAGCAGAGCTCGCGTTCACGAGGTCACCGCCGCGGTGCCGAGGTACGCCTCGATCACGCGCTCGTTCTTCTGGATCTCCTGCGGCGTTCCCTCGGCGATCTTCTCGCCGTAGTCCAGCACGGTGACCCGGTCGGAGACGCCCATCACGACGCGCATGTCGTGCTCGATCAGGAGGACGGTCAGCCCCTGTTCCTCGCGCAGCCGAGCGACGAACGCGGTGAAGTCCGCCGTCTCCTGGGGGTTCATGCCGGCGGTCGGCTCGTCCAGCAGCAGCAGCTTGGGCTGGGTCGCGAGCGCGCGCGCAACCTCCAGGCGGCGCTGGTCGCCGTAGGAGAGGTTCTTCCCGAGCTCGTCGTCCTTCCGTCGCAGCCCCGAGAAATCGAGGAGCTCGCGTGCGCGCACCCGTGCCTCTCGCTCCTCCCTCTTCACGCGCGGCGTGCGCAGGATCGCCTCGAAGAGGTTGCCCTTCAAACGGACATGCATCCCGACGAGCACGTTCTCGAGCGCCGTCATGTTCTGAAACAGGCGGATGTTCTGGAACGTCCGGCCGATGCCGCGCTGCGTGAACGCGTGCGGCGGCCTCCCCGTCATGTCGTCGCCGTCGAAGAACACGAGCCCCGCCGTCGGCTTGTACACGCCGGTGAGCATGTTGAAGAAGGTCGTCTTGCCGGCGCCGTTCGGCCCGATGAGGCTGACGATCGAGGCGTGCGGCACGTCGAAGGTCACGTTGTCGACCGCGACGAGGCCGCCGAACTCCTTCCGGAGCTGTTCCGTATGGAGGAGCGGCGCCCTGCTCACGGCGTCAACGCCTCGTCATGCGTGACGTCGTAGAGCGGCTCGTCGTGCACGCCCTCGTGCAGCTCCGCGGCACGGCGCCTGCTCGGGATCAGCCCTTCCGGACGGAAGAGCATCGTGAGCACGATGATGATTCCGAAGATCCCGAACTCGTACTTCGGCACGTCGATCTGGCGACCCACGGTGTCGCTGACCTGCGCGCCGATGTTCGCGAGCCCTTCGCGGTCGAGGTAGGCGAGGAAACATGCCCCGAAGATGACGCCCCAGATGTTCCCCATCCCGCCGAGGATCACCATGCAGAGAATGAACACCGAGATCTGGAAGAAGAAGTCGTCGGGGAACGCGCCGCTCTTGTAGGAGGCGTAGTACGCCCCTGCGACACCGCCGAAGAACGCACCCGTTGCGTACGACCACGTCTTCGTCCGCATGAGCGGCACGCCCATCGCGGCGGCGGCGACCTCGTCCTCTCGGATCGCGACCCACGCGCGGCCGAGGCGCGAGTCGCGAAGCCGCGCGCTCACGAACACCGTGATCAGGACGAGCCCGAGCGCGGTCCAGAAGAACACGGAGTCGAGGTCGCCGGCGGTGAGGTAGTTGGCCGGCAGGTGCAGGTGATCCCCCGCCCAGTTGCCGAAGCCCGGTCCATCGATCGGCGTGATCCCGCCGGTGCCGTTCGTCAGGTTGAAGCCGGTGCCGAGGAAGTCGTTACCGTTGCGCGCGATCTGCGGCATGATCTCGCCGAAGCCGAGCGTGACGATCGCGAGGTAGTCCCCTCGAAGCCGCAGCGTCGGCAGGCCGATGATCACGCCGATCACGGCGGTGGCGATCCCCGCCATCAGCAGCACGAGCCAGATCGAGAAGTGGAAACCCGTCCACCCCGGGTAGAGGCCGACGGCGCCGAAGTTCACGTGCTGCTTCGAGAACTGCGTCGACGCGAACCAGCCGGCCATGTAGGCGCCCATCGCGTAGAACGCGACGTAGCCAAGGTCGAGCAGGCCGGCGTAGCCCACGACGAAGTTCAGGCCGAGGGCCATGATCGTGAAGATCATCATCACGACCATCGTCCCGACCTGTGGAAACGGCCCGAAGAGCGGCAGGTGCGGCAGGTCGTTGACGTAGTACGGGTAGCTGATCGCGATCGCGAGCACCGCGAGCGGCGTGACGTACTTGCCGACGGGCCTGCCGCCGACGGTCAGGCGATCCCAGCGCGGCGCCATCAACGCGAACAGCACGACAGCAGCGAGAAGCGCCGAGTTGTGCCACACGCCGAAGGCCGCGATCAGAGCGACTGCGATCGCGAGCCACATCGCCGTCTTCGCCGGCCGCCGCGTCGAGGGAGGCAGCGCGAGCCAGCGCTCTTGCGAGAGACCGACCTTGCCGAGCACCGTCCACCAGGCGCGCGAGACGAATTGGCGAAGGCGACGCTTCACGTCAGGCGCCTTCCGGGGTTCGCTCGCCGAGCAGCCCTTCGGGCCGGAAGACGAGAATCAGGATCAGGATCGAGAAGACGATCGACTGCGTCCAGTCGCTGCCGGGCGAGTGCCAGCGGAGCCCGTCGTTGTACGCCTGGATGAAGCCGATCGAGAGCGCGCCGAGGACGGCGCCCGGAAGGTTGCCGATGCCGCCGAGAACCGCCGCGGTGAACGCGATCAGACCCAGCTGGAAGCCGGTGTCATACCGCACCTGGCTGAAGTACAAGGCGTACAGAAGCCCGGCGGCGCCCGCGAGCGATCCGGCGAGCAGGAACGTGAACGAGATCGTCCGGTTGACGTTGATGCCCATCATCGCCGCCGCATCACGGTCCTGCGCGGTCGCACGCATCGCCTTCCCCTGCCGCGTCCTGAGCACGAGCCACATGAGCCCGAGCAACACCGGCACGGTGACGATGACGACGATCAGCTTGTCCCACGTGTAGGTGACGCCGCCGACCGAGAACACCTGGCCGTGAGGGAGAACCCGCGGCACTCCCGTATAGCCGGTGTCGTAGAAGAAGATCGCGATGTTCTGAAGGATGAACGACATCCCGATCGCGGTGATCAGCGGCGCGAGTCGGGGTGCACCGCGCAGCGGCCGGTAGGCGACGAATTCGATCGTCGCGTTGATGAGCCCGCAGGCGACCATCGCCACGCCGAGCGAGCCGAGCAGGGCGACGATCACGGCCCCGGTCGACGATTGCTCGGTAAGTCCGAAGACGGTGATGAGCATCGTCGCGGAGATCAGCCCGCCCAGCATGAATACGTCGCCGTGCGCGAAGTTGATCAACTCGAGAATGCCGTAGACGAGCGTGTAGCCCAGCGCAACGAGCGCGTAGACGGCGCCGTTCGTCAGCCCGATGAACGAGATCGTGACGAAGTACGACGGCTCCTTGACGAGGTTGACCCCGAGCCAGAGCACTAGCAGCCCGAGCAAGAGGCCCGCCGTGGCCGGCATCACGTACGAGGTCAGGGAGCGTCTAGCCCTGAGGGGACTTTGTGCGCTGACGTCGGTGGCCACGAGAGAAGAAGTCGAGATACGCGCCGGGGGAGGCTGATCCTCCCCCGGCGCCCTTCGTGTACGACTCTTGCGTTACCCGCCGACGAGGCTCGCGCTTGGCACGAGCGTCTTGACGGGCTTGAGATCCCTGCCTTTTTGCACGTAGATCGTGATCGGCTTCAGGTTCGTATCGCCGGTGGCGTCGATCGTGAAGTTGCCGAGGATGCCGCCCGTGACGGTGAGGCCGAAGATGGCCTTCGTCGTCCGGCCACGGTCACCGCCGCCCTTGGCGACGGCCTGGAGCATCACGAGCATCGCCTGTGCGCCGTAGGCGGCGTACGGGTTCGGCGTCGTACCGATCTGCTTGCCGAAGCTCTTGACGAACTTCGCACCCTCACCGGTGAGTGCGGACGGCGGCTGGCCCGCGACGCTGATGTACGCACCATTGGCGACAGCGCCGTTCGCGTTCGGGTCGCTGAAGCCGTCCGGCATCTGCAGCTTGACGTTGGGAGCGACGGCCTTGATGTCCTGCATCAGCTTCGCGCCGTTGTTGCACGCGATGCCGCCGAGGAACACTGCCTGCGCACCAGACGCCTTGATGGCGTTTGCAAGCGCCTCGTAGCTGGACTGCTTGGCGTCCCAGCCCTTGAAGCCGACGACCTGCAGACCGAGCTTCTTCGCCGCCGTGCGGTACGTCGAGGCGACGCCGAAGCCGTACGTCTGCTTGTCGTTCAGGACGTAGACCTTCTTGTAGCCGAGCGCCTTCGACCACATCGCGTCCGCCGGGCCCTGGAAGTCGTCCGTTGCGACGACGCGGGCGTAGTTGCGAACGCCGGTCGGGTAGTACTTTTGCGGCTCACCCGGGTCCCACTTCTTCGTCAGGCCCGGATTCGTGTTCGCGGGGCTGACCATCGCCATCGGACCGGGGTTCGCCCGGTTGAGGATCGGCACGATGATCTTCGCGCAGCCGGAGTTGAACGTTCCGACGACGCCGATCACCGACTTGTTCGCCGCATAGAGGCGACCGTTGGTCGCGCATTTCGCCGAGTCCCAACCGCCGGTCTGCGCCGTCGAGTCGTCGCACGACTGATAGCCGATCTTCAACGAGCCGGCCTTGTAGCCCTTCTGCGCGAGCGCCCACAGGATCGACCGTGAGATCTGCACGGTCTGAGCCCGGATCGCGCCCTGCAGCGGCAGGTCCGACGCGATGATGTAGTCGGGCGATCCCGACCCCTTGTAGACCACCGGCCCGCACGAAGACGACGGAAGCGGAGTGACCCCCGCCTTCGCGCCGCGTGCTGAGCTCGAGAAGCCGGCTGCGACGACTGCGACCACAACGGCCGCGCCGACGAGAGCCAGCAGCGAAAACTTCTTGGTCACGCTTCCCTCCTCCAACCTGATGTTCGATTCCGCGGAAGAGGGCGAGTATTTCGCGCCCGAGCCTCGTTTTCAATAGCCCCAAGCCACCGCTGCAACTTGGCCGAGTACCATTGCCGGGCGCCGAAGTGGCGGAACTGGCAGACGCGCCGGACTCAAAATCCGGTGCCCGAAAGGGCGTGTGGGTTCGATTCCCACCTTCGGCACTGGGAACCAAGCGGGTTCGAGGGAAGCCGCATCGGCCGGCCCGCGGCTCGCACCTCACATCGCTGGTACGCGCAGCTCCTCCACCGCGGAGGGCTCATAGAACTGCCGGGCCCGGCGCCGGTACAGCCCGATCGGCCCGTCTCCCACGGCGAGCGCCGGACGTGCGACGTAGCGCTTGTGCTCCCCGATCGGGAAGTCCTGCGTCGCGCCTCGGGTGAGGCCGCGAAGGATCAGGTGGGCGAGACCACCGCGCCCCTCGCCACGTCCGAGGAGAGCCCGAATGCATACCACCCGTTCGGATGGGGCGGAAGCGTCACGGGCTTGTGCGCTGGAGCGTGCCGAACGGCCGCCAGAACCCCTTGCTGAAGCGGAGGAGCCGCGTGCTCGTGACCGGGAACACGCGGCCAGGCTGCATCCGGATCGCGACGCCGGGGATGAAGAACGGGTTGTCACGCTCCTGCAGGTGCTGCACGGCGCGGAGCAGGCTCGCGCGCGTCGGGTTCGGCCCCGCGTGGCGCAGCGCGTCGGTCATGACGTATGCGACCGTGATCCCGTAGAGGTGAGCGAGCGCATTCGGATCGGCGTTCGGGAGGTACCGGCGCAGGATTAGCCGGTAGAGCTTGACGCCGGGCGACTTGGCGAGCGCAGGGTCCGTCGGATCGCGAAGCCAGCCGCTCGAAACCGCACCCTCACCGACGTCGGCGCCCGCGGTGAGCCGGACGACCTTCATCACGAAGGGATCGATCGCGGGCGACGCGACGACGTAGTGGGGCTTCCACCCGGCGCGCGCGGCTGCCACGAACGCCTGGATGGCCTGCTTCGGCGACGCGCAGAGGACGAACGTGTCGGCGCCGGCGGCGCGGATGCTCGCGACCTCGGACGCCACCGACACGTCGCTCACCTCGTACGACTCCGTCGCGACGACGTGCGCGGCCTGCGGGCCGAGCCCCCGACGCAGGCCCGCGAGCAGGTTCGAGCCATACTCGGAGTCCTCGTAGAGGACGCCGATCTTCGCGCGCGGGAGTGACCGTGCGAGGTACCGGCCGTAGATCGCGCCCTCGCCGGTGAAGCTCGGCAGCATGGCAATCGTCCACGGGTACTGCGCCTGTCCGGCGGCGATCGAGTCGGCGCCGCTCCCCACGAATAGCTGCGGCACGCCGAGCTGGTTGAGATACGGGCGAACCGCGAGCGCGTGCGGCGTCCCGACGCTGTTGAAGATCGCGAATACATCCTCCTGCTCGACGAGCTTGCGGGTCAGGTCGACCGTCTGGGCCGGCTCGAAGCCGTCGTCCTCGATGCGGTACACGATCTTCCGTCCGAAGACGCCGCCGTGATCGTTGACGTAGCGGAAGTACGCGTTCGCACCGTTCAGGACGGGCGCGTACGCGGACTCCGGTCCCGAAAGCGGTCCGGTGGCGCCGAGGACGATCTCCGACGCGCTGACGCCGGGATCGGCGCCGCCTGCCGAGGAGGCGATCGCGGCGGCGGACGCGGCTGCCGAGAGCAGCGCAAGCGCTCGCACGAGCATGCCTGCGACGATAGCTCTGCCGCCGGCACCCGTCTATCCTCGGGGCGATGGCGGCCCGCCCGCTGATCCAGCTCGAGGATGTGGTCAAGCAATACGAGACGCCGGCCGGCAGCCTGACTGCGCTTCGGGGCGTGAGCCTCGGTGTCGGCGGCGGAGAGTTCGTGGCGGTGATCGGCAAGTCGGGCAGCGGGAAGAGCACCCTCGCCAACATGATCACCGGGATCGACCGGCCGACCAGCGGACGCGTGTGGGTCGACGGGACGCCGGTGCACGAGCTGAGCGAGGGAGAGACGGCGCAATGGCGCGGCCGTTCGGTCGGCGTTGTCTTCCAGTTCTTTCAGCTGCTGCCGACCCTCTCGTTGCTCGACAACGTCGTTCTGCCGATGGAGTTCTGCCGCATGTGGACGACGCGCGAGCGCCGTGAGCGGGCGCACGAGCTGCTCACGCGCGTGGGACTCGCCAAGCGGGCGACGAAGCAGCCGGCCGCCGTCTCCGGCGGCGAGCAACAACGTGCCGCGATTGCGCGTGCGCTCGCCAACGACCCGCCGCTGCTCGTGGCCGACGAGCCAACGGGAAACCTTGACTCCGCCAACGCCGAAGCCGTCTTCGAGCTCTTCGAGGAGCTCGTCGGCGCGGGGAAGACTGTCCTAATGGTCACACACGACAACGACCTCGCCGCACGCGCGACGCGGACCGTGGTCGTGGCCGACGGCTCCGTCGTCAACGAGTATGTCCGCCGTGCGCTCGCCAAGCTCGACCTCGACCGGCTCGGACTCGCGGCGTCACGCGCACGACACGACGAGTTCGCGCCCGGGGCGCTGATCGTGCGCGAAGGCGATGTCGCCGATGCGTTCTACATCGTCACCAGCGGGTCCGTCGACGTCGTGATCCGGCACCCCGGCGGGCAGGAGATCGTCGTCAACCGACTCGGCCGAGGCGAGTTCTTCGGCGAGATCGCCCTTCTGCGCGGCGGTGCGCGAACGGCCACGGTTCGCGCAGGTGCCGACGGTCCTGTCGAGCTGATGGCGCTCGACCGGCAGACGTTCGATCAGCTCGTAGGCGAGTCGGAGCCGGCGGCAGAGGAGCTCCGCCGCATCGCCGCCGCGCGTCTGGGCGGCTGATGCGCTCCGCGCGCGGGAGCAAGATCGTCGGCGACCTGCGCTCGAGCCCCGGCCGCACAGTCCTCGTCGTGCTCAGCATCGCCGTCGGCGTGAGCGCAGTCGGGATGGTCGTCGGCGCACGCTCGCTGATGCTGCGCGCCCTCGACGCGAGCCGCGGCGAAGGCGCATTCCCGAGCGCGACGCTGTTGACGGATCCATTCCCGCCGCGGCTGCTGCGCGAGATCCGCGGCGTGCCCGGAGTCGTCGACGCGGAAGCGCGCCGCGCCGTCGGTGCGCGCGTCGTCGAGCGCGGGGTCTCGCGCGACCTGACGCTCTTCGGGCTGCCGCGATTCGACGCGCTTCGGATCGCCCGCGTGACGCGCGGCCGCGGCGCGTGGCCACCGCCCTCCGGGTCGATGCTCGTCGAGCGGTCATCGCTCGCGGCGCTCGCCGTGCGAGTCGGAGACAGTGTCCGCCTGCGGCTGCCGTCCGGTGCGCTTCGACCCGTGCGCGTGACGGGCACCGTGCACGACGTCAACGTGCCGTCGACGCGAACGTCGGGGATCCTCTACGGCTACGCCACGCCGGAGACGCTGGTTCGGTTGGGCGTTTCGGCGGCGCCGAACGAGCTGCTG
>WNGA01009974.1_pt1 | contig 12687 bp, 9 predicted proteins | sample 5400061 | NCBI WGS metagenome assembly WNGA01 (sample SAMN13153366, study PRJNA577476) | soil metagenome | isolation source: 100 cm soil or saprolite under grassland replicate 2 | place: USA:California | collected 2016-06-15
CCCCCGTCCGTGTCCGTGGAATAGGCAATCGGGATCCGTCGGCCCGGCAGCGCCACGTGCGCCGCCGGGCCGGCCTCAGCGGTGCCGGAGGTTGGGCGCGGACGGACCGCCAGGGTCAGTGGACGCAGCGGGCGACCGCGTCGGCGAGCATGCGTAGGCCGGCCTGGATGCCGGCGACCGGGACCCGCTCGTCGTCGCCGTGGAACAGCGCGCCGAAGTCGCCGTCGGAGGGCTCCAGGCGGACCGGGGCGAAGCCGTAGCAGGCGGTGCCGAGCCGCGACCAGTACTTGGCGTCGGTGAAGCCCGGGTTGACGAACGGCACGGCCACCGCGCCCTGGTGGTGCTCGGCCACGACCCCGGCGAGGATGGCGAACAGCTCGGTGTCGGCCGGGCTCACCGTCGGCGGGTGGCTGGGGACCACCAGCTCCAGCTCGATGTCGGGGCCGGCGAGGGCGCGCACCTCCGCCAGCAGCTCGGCCTCGCTGGAGCCGACCGCGATGCGGCCGTCCAGCTCGGCCTCGGCCCGCCCCGGGATCACGTTGGTCTTGTGGCCGGCGCGCACGACCGTCGGGGTGACGGTGTTGCGCAGCACCGCGTTCAGCGTGCGGGCGGCGCCAGGGTCGCGGACCGCCCGCTCCAGCACCAGGCCGGACCAGCGTGGGCGCAGCAGCAGCGGCAGCACCGCCCTGCCCGCCCGGTCCTGCACCGCGGCCAGCGCCTGGACGAAGCGGCGCACCTCCGGCGAGGGGTGCAGCGGCAGGCGGCGCCGGCCGAGCCTGGCGAGGAACTCGGCCAGGCGCACGACCGCGTTGTCGTCGCGGGGCATGCTGCCGTGGCCGGTCGCGCCCCTGGCCGTGGCCCGCAGCCAGCAGATCCCCTTCTCCGCCACCTGGATCGGGTAGACGGGCCGGCCGCCCAGGTAGAGGGTGGCGCCGCCGACCTCCCCGAGCGCGTACTCGGCGCGGACCTTGTCGGGGTGGTGGTCGACCAGCCAGGCGCTGCCGGCGGCGCAGCCGGCCTCCTCGTCGGCGACCGCAGCCAGCACCAGGTCGCGGCGGAGCGGCACCCCCAGCCGCGCCAGCAGCCCGACCACGACCACGCTCATGGCGACCATGTGCTTCATGTCGACCGCGCCCCGGCCCCAGACGGCGCCGTCGTGGACCTCGCCGGCGAACGGCGGGTGACGCCAGCGGTCCGCCTCGGCCGCGACCACGTCGACGTGCCCGTTCAGCAGCAGCGGCGGCGCCGAGCCGTCGCCCCGCAGGCGGGCGACCAGGTTCGCCCGGCCCGGCGCCGACGCCAGCACCTCCGGCTCGACCCCGTCGGCGCGCAGGCGCTCGGCCAGGAACTCCACGCACTCGGCCTCGTTGCCTGGCGGGTTGGTGGTGTCGAACCGGAGCAGCGCCCGCAGCAGCTCGACCACCTCCTGCCCTTGCTCGTCCCAGTCGACCTCGCCGAGCGCCGGGTGCATCGCGTCCTCCTCGAAGGTGTGGAGCCGACTCGTAGAATGCCCCGCGTGACGCGGTACATCTACGTGATGCAGCGGGTGCGCAAGGCGCACCAGGACAAGCTCATCCTCGACGACGTGACGCTGGCATTCCTGCCAGGGGCCAAGATCGGCGTGGTCGGCCCGAACGGCGCCGGCAAGTCGACGGTGCTGGAGATCATGGCCGGGCTGGAGACGATCTCCAACGGCGAGGCGACCCTGGCGCCGGCGGCGACGGTCGGCATCCTGCTCCAGGAGCCGCGCCTGGACCCCGGCAAGGACGTGCTCGGCAACGTCGAGGAGGGCGTCGCCGCCACCCGGGCCCTGCTGCACCGCTTCGAGGGGCTGGGCCAGCGCCTCGGCGAGGCCGGCCCCGACGAGATGGATCGACTGCTCGACGAGTACGCGACGATCCAGGACGCCATCGAGGCGGCCGGCGCCTGGGACCTCGACGCCCAGCTCGACATGGCCATGGACGCGCTGCGGCTGCCGCCGGGCGACGCCGACGTGACCACCCTGTCGGGCGGCGAGCGGCGCCGGGTGGCGCTCTGCCGGCTGCTGCTGCAGCGCCCCGACCTGCTCCTGCTCGACGAGCCGACCAACCACCTGGACGCCGAGAGCGTGCAGTGGCTGGAGCAGCACCTGGCGGCCTACCCGGGCACGGTGCTGGCCGTCACCCACGACCGCTACTTCCTCGACAACGTGGCCGGCTGGATCCTCGAGCTCGACCGCGGGCGCGCCTACCCCTACGAAGGCAACTACTCGACCTACCTGGAGACCAAGGCGGCCAGGCTGGCCGCCGAGGCCAGAGCCGGCGCCGGCCGGCGGCGGGTGCTGCAGCGGGAGCTCGAGTGGGTGCGGGCCGGCACCAAGGGCCGCCACGCCAAGGGCCGCGCCCGGCTGCGCCGCTACGAGGAGCTGGCGGCCGAGGCCGAGCGCGACCGGCCGATCGACTTCGACGAGATCCAGATCCCGCCCGGTCCGCGCCTGGGCGAGGTGGTGGTGGAGGCCGAGGGGCTCAGCAAGGGCTACGGCGACCGGCTGCTCGTGGAGGGCCTGTCGTTCAGCCTGCCCCGCGGCGGCATCGTCGGGGTGATCGGCGCCAACGGCGCCGGCAAGACCACCCTGGTCCGCATGATCACCGGCGACGAGCGGCCCGACGCCGGCAGGCTGCGGCTCGGTCCGACGGTGAAGCTCGCCTACGTCGACCAGGACCGCGCCCGCCTGGACCCAGGCAAGACCGTGTTCGAGGCGATCTCCGGGGGCCTCGACCACTTCCGGGTCGGGGGCAGGGAGATGCCTACCCGCGCCTACGTGGCGACCTTCGGCTTCAAGGGCTCCGACCAGCAGAAGCCGGTGGCGATGCTGTCCGGCGGCGAGCGCAACCGGCTGAACCTCGCCCTCACCCTGCGCGAGGGAGGGAACCTCCTGCTGCTGGACGAGCCGACCAACGACCTGGACGTGGACACCCTCCGCTCGCTGGAGAGCGCCCTGCTCGACTTCCCCGGCTGCGCGGTGGTGATCAGCCACGACCGCTGGTTCCTGGACCGGGTCGCCACCCACGTGCTGGCGTTCGAGGGCGACAGCCAGGCGGTCTGGTTCGAGGGCAACTACGCGGACTACCAGGCCGACAAGCTCGGCCGCCTCGGTCTCGAGGCCACCCGCCCCCACCGGGTCACCTACCGCAAGCTGGTCAGAGGCTAGACCCCTGCGGCTTTGGGCGATTCTGCTCAAGCGCCGCCTCCTGCCGGTCGATCCGTTGAGGGTCCCTGACGTCGAGGTCCCGGCGGAGGCGCTTCCCCACCATGCCAGCCCCCCGATCCCGCCGCGCTGCGCGCTGGCTGCTGCTCCTCGCCCTGACCGCGCCGCTGGCCGTCGGCGTGACCGGCGTCGGCGACCGGCAGGCCGGCGCGACGTCCGGCTCCCCCGCCGCGGTCGCCGTCCGCTTCGCCCTCGGCCAGCTCGGCAAGCCGTACCGCTGGGGCGCCGACGGCCCGCGCAGCTACGACTGCTCCGGCCTGGTCCAGACCGCCTACCGCGCTGCCGGCGTGGCCCTGCCCCGCGTCTCCCGCCAGCAGTACCGCGCCGGCCGGCACGTTCGCCTGTCCGCCCTGCGCGCCGGCGACCTGCTGTTCTACGCCGACGACCCGCGCGACCCGCGCACCATCGGCCACGTCGGCATGTACGTCGGCAGCGGCCGCATGGTGGAGGCCCCACGCCCAGGCCGGACCGTGCGGATCGCCTCCATCTGGCGCCCTGGCCTGCTCGGCCGGGCGACCAGGCCCGCCGCCGGCCTTCGTGGGCTGCTGCCGGTCCAGTTCGGCGAGCGCAGCAACGCGGTGGCCGCCGTCCAGCAACGGCTCGCCGCCAACAGGATCTGCGTGGCCGTCGACGGCGAGTTCGGACCGGTCACCCGCCGGGCCGTCCGTGCCTTCCAGCGCGCCCACGGCCTGGTCGCGGACGGCGTCGTCGGACGGGCGACCTGGGGCGCCCTGGTCACCTACGGCCGCCAGCGCACCCAACCCCGCTGCTAGGCCACGCCGCTCCCCGCCCTGCTATGGTCGCGGCGGGATGTTCCAGCAACGACGCACCGAGGCGGGCGGGCCCCGCACCGCCGGCGCGGCCGGCCCCCGCAGCGGCGGGCGGATCGTGGTCGACCAGCTCGTCGCCAACGGCATCGACGCCGCCTTCTGCGTTCCCGGCGAGAGCTTCCTGGCCGTGCTCGACGCCCTCCACGACGTGCCCGTGCGGCTGGTCACCTGCCGCCACGAGGCCGCCGCCGCCAACATGGCGGTCGCCTACGGCAAGCTGACCGGCAGGCCGGGCGTGTGCCTGGTGACCCGCGGGCCGGGCGCGACCCAGGCGAGCGTCGGCGTGCACACCGCCGCGCAGGACTCGGCCCCGATGCTGCTGCTGGTCGGCCAGGTCGGCCGGGACCAGCGGGGCCGCGAGGCGTTCCAGGAGCTGGACGTGCCGGCGGTGTTCGGCCCGATGGCCAAATGGGCGGCGGAGGCCCACGACCCGGCCCGCCTGCCGGAGCTGCTCGCCCGCGCCGTGCAGGTGGCCGTCTCCGGCCGGCCCGGGCCGGTGGTGCTCGCCCTGCCCGAGGACGTGCTCGCCGAGGAGGCCAAGGTCGCCGACGCGCGCCCGGCCCGGCCGGTCGTCCCCAGCCCCGCCCCCGGCGACCTGGCCCGGCTGCGCGAGCTGCTCGGCGGGGCACGGCGGCCCCTGATCGTCGCCGGCGGCCCCGGCTGGACCGAGGCGGCCACCGCCGGCCTGCGGGCGGTGGCGGAGGCGAGCCGGCTGCCGGTGGCGGTGTCGTTCCGCTCCCAGGACGTGCTCGACAACCGCTCGCCCAGCTATGTCGGCGACCTCGGCGTCGGCGCCAACCCGGCCCTTGCCGAGCGGGTCCGCGCGGCCGACCTGCTGCTGGTCGTCGGCGCCAGGCTCGGCGAGATCACCACCGGCGGCTACCGGCTGGTGGAGGCCCCGGTCCCCCGCCAGCGCCTGGTCCACGTCCACCCCGGCGTCGAGGAGCTCGGGCGCCTGTACCAGCCGGACCTGGCCGTGAACGCGGCGGTGGCGCCGTTCGTGGCGGCGCTGCGGTCGGTGCCGCCGATGCCGGGCACCGGCTGGGCGGGGTGGACGGAGGCGGCCAGGGGCAACTACCTGGCCTGGGTCCGGCCGTGGCCGACGCCTGGCCGGCTCGACCTCGGCCAGGTGATGGTCCTGCTGCGCGAGCGCCTCCCCGACGACGCCATCGTGGCCAGCGGCGCCGGCAACTACACCGGCTGGGTCCACCGCTACTTCCAGTTCCGGCGGCTGGGCACGCAGCTCGCGCCGAAGAGCGGCTCCATGGGCTTCGGGCTGCCGGCGGCGCTGGCGGCCAAGCTGGTCCACCCGCGCCGCGTGGTGGTCGCCGTCGCCGGCGACGGCGACTTCCTGATGACCGGCCAGGAGCTGGCCACCGCGGTCCAGCACCGCCTCGACGTGGTCGTGCTGGTGGTCAACAACCGGATGTACGGGACCATCCGCATGCACCAGGAGCGGGCCTACCCCGGCCGCGTGATCGCCACCGACCTGGTCAACCCCGACTTCGCCGCCCTGGCCGGCGCCTACGGCGCCCACGGCGAGGTGGTCGAGGCGACCGAGGCGTTCCCCGACGCCTTCGAGCGGGCCCTCGGCGCCGGCCGCCCCGCCCTCCTGGAGCTGCGCGTTGACCCCGACGCCATCAGCACCGCGACCACCCTGTCGGCCCTGCGCCGCGGGTGACGGCCCTTGCCGGAGGCCGCGGGCCCTGCCACGATCGGCCGATGGGGCGCCTTGACCAGCTCGACCTGAGCCTGAAGTTGAGCCGCGAGGAGGAGGCGAGCCGGCTCGCGGCCGCCCAGGCGCGCATGCTCGAGCTGCGGTTGATCCTCGGCGGGCTGGTCGGCGACGGCCGCCTCGGCCCGCCGGTCTGCGTGCTGTTCGAGGGCTGGGACGCCTCCGGCAAGGGCGGCGCGATCCGGCGGCTGGTCGCCCCGCTCGACCCCAGGCACGTGCGGGTGGCGCAGTTCGCCGCGCCCACCTTCGACGAGAAGCGCCACCACTTCCTGCTGCGGTTCTCCCCCGCCCTGCCCGGCTGGGGCGGCATGGCCGTGCTGGACCGGTCCTGGTACGGCCGGGTGCTGGTCGAGCGGGTCGAGGGCCTCGCCACCGTCGAGCAGTGGACCCGCGGCTACGCCGAGATCGTCGAGTTCGAACGCTCGCTGGCCCTGGAGGGCATGATCCTGATCAAGCTCTGGCTGCACATCTCCGACGCCGAGCAGCTCGGCCGCTTCAAGCGGCGCGAGGCCGACCCGCTGAAGAGCTGGAAGCTGACCGCGGAGGACTGGCGCAACCGCGAGAAGCGACCCGACTACGAGCGGGCGGTCGAGGACATGCTGGAACGCACCGACCACGCCCTCGCGCGCTGGCAGCTCGTCGAGGCCGAGTCCAAGCGCTACGCCAGGGTCAGGGTCATCGAGACGGTGGTCGCCGAGATCGAGCAGGGCATGCGCCGCACCCGCGGGCTCGACCCCCCCTGACCCCAGACACGAGGAAAGGCCGGGGACCGGCCCGGCCTTCCCTGCGTGCGGGTGCTGGTCGTGGTCAGGACGCGAACACGAACAGCCCCTGCGACGCCCAGTTGATCCCGTCGATGCCGGGACCGCTGATCGGTGTCACCGCACCCTGCGGGGCGCCGTTGACGAAGGCGACCCGGGACAGCGTGCCGGCGGTGTTGGCGAAGTAGATGTTGCCGTCGGCCATGGTCATGCCGCGGACGCTGCCGAACCCGGTGGTGGCGGCCACGAACACCTGGGCGCCCATGATGTCGCTCTCGAACTCGAACCCACGGTAGAGCAGCCGGTTGTCGCCGGAGAGGGTGTAGTAGAGGCGGCCGCGGGCCGGGTCGAAGAACATGCCGGTCACGGTCGACACCGGGAAGTTGGCGCCGATGGCACCGCCGTTCAGGCCGAACAGGTTGAGGTTGCTGGCGGGCCCCACCGTGTTGCCGTTGAAGGTGCGGACGTTGACGTTGTTGTCCGACCAGCCGGCGAACAGCCGGCCGCTGATCATGTAGGCGCCGCGCGCCTGCGACCAGTTCACGCCCGTGTTGACGGTGACCGGCGGGCCGAAGAGGTTGGTGTTGTCGTCGTAGCTGCGGCGCACGAGGGTGCCGTCGGTGCCGAGCCGGTACAGGTCGCCGGGCAGGGTGCCGATCCGCTGCTGCGGCGGGGTCACGCCGCCGGCGGTCGGGAACATGCCGAGCCGCGCGTGGAACTCGCCGCCGAGCTGCTCGGTGTCGCTGCCGACCCACAGCCCCTGGGTGGTGGAGTACAAGGCGAAGACGCCCACGCCGCGCGTCCGGCCCGGGTTCCAGGTGAACGGCAGGCCGTTGACCGGGTCCAGGGCGGCGATGCCCTCGCGGGGCACGGCGCCGGCGCCGGGGCTGTTGCTGGCGAACGGGTTGTTGTGCCAGCGCTGGTGGCCGCCGACGTACACGGCGGTGCCGGTGACGCCGACGCTCCACATCGTGTCGCCGCCGGTGTAGCTCACCCAGGTCGGCTGCAGGCTGACGCCGGTGGCGTTGGTCTCCCAGCGGGCGGCGGTGTCGCAGAGGAGGTTGGCGCGGTAGGCGCCGGTGGTGACGATCACGAAGTAGGACCCGTCGGGCGAGATGTCCACGTCGCGCATGTAGGTGTCGAACGCCGCCGCGCAGGCGTCGGCAAAGCGGTTGGTCTGCCAGTTGGCGACGGTCGCCGTGCCGCCGGCGGCGACGTCGAGCATGGCCGCCTGGCGGCGGGCGACCCCGCCCACCTCGGTGAAGTTGCCGATGGCGATCAGCCTGGTGCCGGCGGGGTTGACGTCGAACTTGAAGACGTTGGTGGTGCCGCCGTTGTGGGTGCCGGTGAACGGCAGGTTCAGGTTCGGGTCGACGTTGCCGCTGGTCTCGTTGACGACTGCCAGCCTGCCTCGGCTCTGGCCCTTGATGGTGCCGAAGCTGCCGCCGACGAACAGGCGGCCGCCGCGCAGCTCCAGGTCGCGGACCAGGCCGCTGGCGTTGGCCGAGAACGCCGTCACCCGCTGCCCGTCGGCGGCGTTCAGCTTCGTCAACCGGTTGACGGTGGCCCCGTTGACGGTGGTGAAGGCGCCACCGACGAACACCGACTGGCCGTCGGAGGCCGTCTCCAGGGCGCGGACCTCGCCGTTGACGGTGGGGACGAACGCCGTGTCGATGTTCCCGGTGGTGGGGTCGAAGGCGAAGATGTTGTTGCGGGTCAGGATCGGCCCGCCGCCCCGCCGCACCTGGGTGAAGGTGCCGCCGGCGATCATCTTGCCGCCGACCTGGACGATGGCGTTGACCTGGCCGTCCAGCACGTTCGGGGTGGTGCCGACGGGGTCGGCGCTGACGACCACCGAATGGGCCACGTTGACCCCGGCCGCGGGACCGGCGAGCAGCCCCAGCAGCGCGGCCAGGACGGCGGACCCGGCCAGCAGACGACGACGTTGACGATGGACTCGATGCATTTTGGGTGCGACCCCCCTGATAACCGCAAGACAGCTCGGACCCGCAGCCGGGTCATCCCGCTCTGCGGCAACGTCCGCGTTGTACCGCAGCTTCCCGCGCGCAGGACCCACCATCTGCACCAGCGCGGCTACGCCACAGCGGGGGACCCCCCTACTACGGACTCCAGCCCACCAGGCGAAGCTCGGCAAATTCACCCATTGCGGCGTCCTTCGTCATTCGGTAGCTTCCCGACCGCCCTCCCCTCTCTGTACTAGGTGTGGCGTATGTTGGGAAATGTTCCGATCCGATCGAAGCTCGTCGTCACCCTGATCGGCCCACTTCTCGTGCTAGGCGTCCTCGCCCTGGTCGGGATCCGCTCCAACCAGGCCGAGAGCGCCAGAGCCGCCCGCAGCAACGCCTTCGCCCGCCTGGCCGCCGGGCTCGCCCCACTGGTCCACGAGCTGCAGGGCGAGCGCAGCCTGTCGCTCGCCTACATCGACAGCCGCCGCCGGCGGTGGCGGCCGCAGCTCGCCGAGCAGCGCCAGACCGTCGACCGGGCCGCGGCCCAGTACCGCGCCGGCGCCGAGCGGCTCAAGGGCGACGACCAGCAGCTCGCCGAGAAGATCCAGTACGGCCTGAACGAGCTGGGCCGCCTCCGCGAGCAACGGCAGGCGATCGACAGCGAGAAGATCGCCCGCGGGGAGCTCGACGTCGAGCCGCGCATCGAGCAGCACGAGGAGGAAGGCGAGGAGAACGTCGGCGCGGCCACCGCGCAGGGGCACGGACCGCTGGACACCCCCCGCAAGGCCCTGGACCAGTACACCGACACCATCAACGACCTGCTCGACATCAACACCGAGATCGCTCCCGGCTCCGACGACGAGCGGCTGCTCAAGGCGGTGGCGGCCTCGGTCGCCCTCGCCAGGGCCAAGGACTTCGCCGACCTGCAGCGCGGCCTGCTGCAGAACGTCTTCGCCGCCGACCGTTTCGGCACCAACGAGTACGGCAAGCTGACGTCGCTGGTCGCCGCCGAGGCGATCTACGACGCCCAGTTCGACAACGCCGCCACCCCCGAGCAGCACGAGCTGCTGGAGCGGACCGTGACCGGTGTCGAGGTCGAGCTGGCCAAGGGGATGGTCCAGACGGCCCTCGAGGGCGAGGACGAGCGCAAGCTCAACGTCGATGCGCCCGACTGGTTCGCGGCCACCACCGTCAAGCAGGACCGCCTGCGCGCGGTCGAGCAGCGGCTCAGCGCCGACGTCATCGGCATCAGCGCGGCGGTCAGGCAGGCCGCCGACCGGCGGGCGCTGCTCTCCAGCCTGCTGCTGGCCGGCACGCTGGTGCTCGCGCTGGCGCTGGCGCTGATCGCCGCGCGGTCGCTGATCCGTCCGCTCGGCCGGCTCGAGGCGGCCGCGGTCGGCACCGCCGGGCGGCTGCCCGGGGTCGTCCAGCGGCTGGAGGACGGCGAGCAGGTCGACCTGGCCGCCGAGTCGGCCCCGCCGATCGCGGTCCGCTCCAGGGACGAGATCGGCCGGCTGGCGCAGGCGTTCAACACCGTGCACCGGGTGGCGGTCCAGGAGGCCGGCCGCGAAGCGGCGCTGCGCCGCAGCGTCGGCGAGATGTTCCTCAACCTCGCCCGCCGCAGCCAGAGCCTGATCGAGCGGCAGCTCGAGGTCATCGACGAGGTCGAGCGCGGCGGCTCCCATGCCGACGTGCACGTCGGCATGGGCGAGCTGGACCACCTGGCCACCCGGATGCGCCGCAACGCCGAGAACCTCATCATCCTGTCGGGCTCCGAGCCGGCCCGCCGCTGGCGCGGCCCCATCGCCCTGACCGAGGTGGTCCACGCCGCCATCGGCGAGGTCAAGGAGCACACCCGCGTGGAGGTGCTGCCCCTCGACCAGGTGGAGCTCGCCGGTCACGCCGCCGCCGACGTCATGCACCTGCTCGCCGAGCTGATCGAGAACGCCGTGACCTTCTCGGCCCCCGGCACCCAGGCGCTCGTCGCCGGCCAGCCCCTTCCCGCCGGCTACCTGATCGAGATCGAGGACCAGGGTCTCGGCATGAGCGACGAGCAGCTCGTCAGGGTCAACGAGCGCCTGGCGAGCCCGCCCGACGCCGATTTCGCCCTGGCCAAGATGCTCGGCTTCTTCGTCGTCACCCAGCTCGCCGCCAAGCACGGCATCAGGGTCCAGCTCCGGCACTCCTGGTACGGCGGGATCACCGCGCTGGTGCTGCTGCCCGCTGCGGTGCTCCTGCGGCCCTCGCCCGAGATGGCCACCAGGCCGGGTGAGCCCCAGCGCGCCGGTCGGCGGCCGCCGGTGCCGGCCCTCGACGATCCCGGCCTGGCCTGGGTGGACAGCCGGGTGCCGATGGTCCACGTCCCCCTGCGCCGCCCACCGGACCACCCCTCGGGCGGCGACCCCGGCCAGCCGTCGTAACGAAGCGGTCACGGCGACCCGCTCCCGGAACCCCGCCGCCACCGGCAGAGTGTCACCAGTGGACCGCTGACCAAGCGCTGGGGGGCGCATGGCCGACCACGACTTCGACGACTTCTACGCCAGCAACTACGGCCGCTTCGTCGTCCAGCTCTACGCCGTCACCGGCAGCCTGCCGGACGCCGAGGACGCCGTGCAGGAGGCGTTCGCCCGCGCCTCGGTCCACTGGGGCCGCGTCCGCGCCTACGAGATGCCGGAGGCATGGGTGCGCCGGGTGGCGCTCAACGTGGCGTTCACGGGACTGCGCCGGGCGCGGCGGGTCGTGGAGGTGCTGACCCGCGCCGAGCCGCCGCCGGCGGCGCCGCTCCCCGGCGCCAGCGTGGAGCTGGTGGAGGCGCTCGGGAGGCTGCCGCTCCACTTCCGTCAGGTGCTGGTCCTGCACTACCTGGCCGACCTGCCGGTCGAGCGCGTCGCCGGCGAGCTCGGGATCGCGGTCGGGACCGCCAAGTCGCGACTGGCCCGGGCCAGGGACGCGCTCGCCAGGCAGCTCGTCGACGGCGGGGAGGAGGTGGGAAGTGCGCAGCGATGACCTGCGCCAGCGCTTCGAGGCGCTGGAGACCGAGGTGCTGCCGCTGACGGGCGCACCAGCCACCGAGGCGATCCGCCGGCGTGGACGGCGCCGCCAGCGCACCATCCGCGTCGCCGTGCTGCTGTCGGCGGTGCTGCTCGGCGCCATCGCCGCCCGCGGCGCCGCCCGGTGGACCGCCCAGCCCGACCTCCAGCCGGTGAGCCCGCCACCGACGACCCGGCCAGCGGTGGTCCCGTCGACCAACACGGCGCCGGCGACCTCCACGACCGCGCCGGTCACCACCGGCTCGCCGACGACCAGTACCCCGCCACGCCCGACCGGCACCGTCGTGCTGCGGGCGGACGGGCTCGGCGTGGCGGCCTTCGGCACCGCCGAGGGGGACGCGCTGCGCGCCCTCCAGGACCGCCTCGGCCCGACGGAGGAGCGCGGCTCCTGGAGCGGGGCGACGCCGTTCGGCACCTGCCCCGGCCCCGTCAGGGCCGCTCGCTGGGGCCGGTTGTACGTGCTGTTCACCAGCGGCCCCACCCGCTACGACCCCGCCGGACGGTGGCACCTGTTCGCCTACCAGGTGGACGCAGTGCAGCGCACCAAGCTGGACCCCCAGTATTCGGGCCCGCCGCCGACGGCGCCGCCGCCGCTGCGTGGCTACAGCCCGAGGACCGCGGCCGGCATCAGCTTCGGCTCGACCGTCGCCGAGCTGCGCGGCGCCTACGGCAGCCGCGTGCGCATCTGGTCCGGCGCGCCCGAGAGCACCTACCAGTTCCGTGTCAGCCAGGGCGCCGCCGGCGAGCTGTCCGGCTCCCTCACCGGCGACACCCCCGGGGCGACCGTCACGTTCCTTGCCGCCGGCGCGGTCTGCGGGGAGTAGCCGGGGTCGGCGCGCCGGCCAGCAGCAGCAGGCCGGCGACCAGCAGCGCGGCGCCGGCGAGCCCGGCCGCCGTGAGCCGCTCGCCGAGCAGGGCGACGCCGAGGGCGGCCGCGGTCAGCGGCTCGGCCAGCGACATGGTCGCCGCCGTGGCCACCGTCACCCGCCGAAGCCCGGCCGCGAACAGCGCGTAGGCGGCGGCGGTGGCGAGCAGCCCGAGGTGCAGGGCGACCAGCGCCCCGCGGGGTGTCGCCAGCCAGCCCAGCGGCGCCAGCA